>Ga0209573_1006255_pt1 | contig 10060 bp, 7 predicted proteins | sample TNRBio252014_DNA_FD_185870 | JGI IMG/M metagenome (GOLD analysis project Ga0209573, IMG submission 185870) | Wastewater treatment Type I Accumulibacter community from EBPR Bioreactor in Madison, WI, USA - TNR Reactor_6/25/2014_ DNA (SPAdes)... | ecosystem: Engineered > Bioreactor > EBPR >...
GCGCCATCAATTTGAGTGCTTTTTGCTCGTCGACCGCAGCACGCTCGTCGTCGGAGAGCTTCTTCCACATCAGCCCGCGCGTGTTGAGCAGCTTTTCCCAACCGGCGCGGGCGTTCCAGTCCGGCAGATTCGCCTCGGCGACGCCGGCCTTCTTGTAGTCGATGAATTCGTAGGCGACGCCGTTGTCGGCCAGCCAGTTCATGGCCTTCTTCATCGTGTCGCAGTTCTTGATGCCGTAGAGCTTGGTCATCTTGATGGGGGTTGGATGGTTCGGAACAGTGGGTATTGTAGATCTCCGAGGCGGAGAACGACCGTGGATGTTACCTCTGAGTAGCTTATAAGCTACAATGCGTTCATGATCGAACTTCTCCGCTATCAACGCGACGATGGACGGGAACCGTTCTCTGAATGGCTGAACGGCCTGCGCGACAAGGTGGCGCAGGCTCGCATCCGCGTTCGGTTGCGCCAGGTGCAGGCCGGAAACCTCGGCGACAGCGAGCCGGTCGGAGAAGGGGTTATCGAGTTACGCGTACACGTGGGCGCCGGATATCGCGTGTATTGCGGTCGGCATGGGAAAACTGTTGCGCTTTTGCTGTGCGGTGGCGATAAGGATAGCCAAGTGGGCGACATCAAGCGCGCAAAGGAACTGTGGGCAGAATGGAAACGGAGGCAAGCATGAGCAAAATCAAAGGCGCTGTGTCGCACCATGAGGCGGAACTTGCCGAGCTGCGGGCCGACCGCGAACTGGCGGTGGAGTATTTGAAAGCGGCAATGGAATCGCTCGACGATCCCGATGATCGAGCGGCCGGTCTACTCGCGCTGCGTACCGTTGCCGAGGCTTACGGCGGCCTTGGCGTGGTTGCGGCGGAAGCCGGCATCAGCCGGGAATCCCTCTATCGTGCGCTGTCACCCAAAGGCAATCCGACCCTGAAGACTTTGCTTGCAGTGCTGAAGACCGTGGGGCTGCGCCTTTCCGTCGAGCCTGAAAATCACGCGCATGCGTGATTGGGCCCGAACATTGCCTTAGTCTTCCTCCCCGGTTGTCGCAGCCACCTTTCCTCGTCAATTGTCTGTTCCGCTCGCTGCTGTCACTTGCTTTGGGGCAAAGGTAATGGTCGTTGGCTCCTGTTCTCAACGAAACTCGAACGCCTCCCGGTGAAAGGCATCGCGCGGCAGGCCGTTACCGGTCAGCGTTTTCGCCAGCGCTTCGCCCCAGGCGCTCGGGCCGCAGAACCAGACGCTGGCGCCGGGCTTGAGGCGGGCCTCGATGTCGGCGGCGTCGAGCGGGCCTTGTTCGTCGGTCAGGCGATGGTGCAGGCGGACGCCGGCTTGCTGGCAGAGGCTTTCGAGATTTTCCGGGTAATCGACAGCGCGCGGAGTGCAGTAGAAGAGGTCGGTTTCGGTCGCCGTCGAGCCGCGGGCGATGCGGTCGTTGAGGCGGGCGACGAAGGGCGTGACGCCGATGCCGCCGGCCACCCAGATTTGCGGCGCCGGGCCCTGGTTGCGGTCGACGGTCGTGGAAGGGCAAAAATCAAAATTGCCGTAGGGGCCTTCGATCTGGATGGCTTGGCCAACGCGCAGGGTTTGCGCAAGTTGGCCGGTGAAGTCGCCGAGCCCCTTGATGGCGAGGGTGAGGGTGCCGGTCTGGCGCTGCCAGGCGGAGGCGATGGTGAAGGGGTGGGCGCCTTCGGCGGGTGTGCCGAAGTCGGCCAGGAGGAACTGGCCGGCGCGGTGGCCGGGCCAGTCGTCGTGCGGGCGGCAGACGACTTCGAGGATGCCGTCGGCGTGCCGGTGCAGGGCTTCGATTCGTGCCGGGTACTGGCGCTGGCGACCGATGCGCCCGCTCAGCGAGAGCAGGGCGGGGACGACGCCGACGGCGGCGAGCAGGGCGGTCAGCCAGCCGAGCGGCTGTTGCCAGAAGCTGCCGGGCAGCATCACCAGGCCGTGGAAGACGCCGGCAAGGAACACGGCGCCGAACGCCTTGTGTACGAGGCGGAACCAGCGGTAGGGAATGCGTTTGACGAGGGCGACGACGACCAGCGCGAGCAGGATGTAGCCGGCCCATTCGCCGACGTGCTTGGCCAGTTCCACTGCGAAATCAGGCGGGCTCTTGGGGCCACGCACCCGTGGCGGCAGCAGGCCGGCCTTGGCCAGGTTCTTGGGCAGCCACTCGCTCATCCAGTGGGCGAAGACGAGGATGCCGGCGCCGATGCCGAGGGTTTTGTGCAGTTGGTAGAGCCTGTCCAGCCCGCCGAGGCGTTGTTCCAGCCAGCGCGGCCGGGCGGCGAGGACGATGCCGGCGCTCATCCACCACAGCGCGAGGATGCCGGAGAGGAGGACGACGGCGCGCCGCCAGTTCCAGAAACCGGGATCGCCGGCGAGCAGGCCGGGGAGTACGAAGATGCTCCACAGGCCGAGCGGCAGGAGGACGAGAAAGATGGGCACGCGTTTCATGGTGAATGCTGGCTTTTATTTTCGGATACCCGGATTGTCCGCCGGGCCGATGTAAAGCGCCGTTGGCCGGATGTTGCGAAATGTAAGAATCGCCAGCATTCCGGGGCGCGGCCGCGATGTTTGCACCTGATTGGGACGTGACGCGGTCTTTCCCTGGTCATTCTTCGCCTCTCGTCACCTGTCGATCATCTCCCGGCACTGCCGCATCACCGCCTCCAGCAAGGCGTTGCGTGCCTCCCCGGATGCCATGGCGCGGGCGATCATGACCGCCCCCACCATCTGCGAGATCATCGCCCATGCCTGGTCGTCGTCCGCCAGATGGGCGCCCAGTTCATCCTTGATGCGAATCATCATGCGCTCGAAAATCTCTCTGGTTCCCACGCTCGAGCGGGCGACTTCGGTGCTCAATGTCGTCAGCGCGCAGCCCTGTGCCGGCTGGTCGACGTGACTGGCGCTCAGATACGATTCGAGGACAGCGACCAGATGCGCATCGGTCTTGCCCGCCAACAGGCCGAGCGAGCGGCCGAGTTCACTTTCAACGATGGCTTCGAGCAGTTCCGCCTTGGAACGAAAGTGCGAATAGAACGCGCCTGAAGTCAGCCCGACGGCCGCCATCAGCCCGTCTACGCCGGTACTGGCAAAGCCGTCCTTCATGGCCAGGGCGCCGCCCACCTCGAGCAAACGGGCGCGCGTGCTTTCCTTGTGTTCCGGCGGGTAGCGCATGGCGTGATCCTCACGAGATCTTTTCAGGAGACTGCTTGCATTATTGCATGACGGCCGTTAGTCTAACGATCGTCATGTAAAAGATCGAGACAAGAGATGGCTTCCGAAACCGGCAAGATCACCGAGAGGACCGCCTGCATCCTCTGTTCGCGCAATTGCGGCCTCGCCGTCACCATCGAGGATGGGAAATTCACGCGCATTCGCGGCGACGAGGCGCACCCGGTGTCGAAGGGATACATCTGCCAGAAGGCTGCCCGCCTCGAACACTATCAGCATCATGCGGATCGCCTGCGGCATCCGTTAAAACGCCAGCCCGGCGGCAGCTTCGTGCGTGTCAGTTGGGACGAGGCGCTGACCGACATCGCCCGGCGCCTGACGGCGATCCGCGAGCAGCATGGCGGATCGGCCTTCGCCTTCTATGGCGGTGGCGGCCAGGGCAACCATCTCGGCGGCATGTACAGCCAGCAGCTGCACAAGGCGATGCAGAGCCGCTTCGTCTATTCGGCGCTGGCGCAGGAAAAGACCGGCGATTTCTGGGTCAATGGCCGCCTCTTCGGTCGCCAGACCTGCCACACCACCGAGGATGTCGAACACGCCGACTACGTGCTGTTCATCGGCGCCAATCCGTATCAGGCGCATGGCATTCCCAACGCCCGCGATACCCTGCGCGACCTGCAGAAGGATCCCGCGCGCACCATGGTCGTGGTCGATCCGCGCCGTTCCGAAACCGCCCGGCAGGCGGACATCCATCTGCCGATCAAGCCCGGTACCGATGCCTTCCTGATGCTGGCCATGCTGGCCATCATCGTCCGCGAGGAGTTGCACGACCGCGAATTTCTCGCACGGCATTGCACCGGGTTTGACGAAGTGGAACGGGAGTTGCTGGCCGTTCCCGTTGCCGAATACGTGCGGCGGACGGAACTGGCGGCGGCAGACGTCGAACGCGTGGCGCGCGGCTTCGCCACGGCCAGGACGGCCTGCATCCGCGTCGATCTGGGCATACAGCAATCGCTGCACACCACCCTCAACGGCTATCTCGAAAAGTTGCTCTACCTGGTCACCGGAAACTTCGGCAAGCGCGGCGGCAACAACCTCCATACCTTCCTGCTTCCCCTGATCGGCCATAGCGACGAGCGCAATCCGAAATACCCGCGGACGGCGCGGCACCGGATGTTCCCGATCTCCGGCCTCTATCCGCCCAACATCCTGCCCGACGAGATCGAGCACGAGGGGGACGACCGGGTGCGGGCGATGTTCGTGGACAGCGCCAACCCGGTGTTGACGGCGGCGAATACCCAGGCCTACGAGCGATCGTTCGGCAAGCTCGAACTGCTGGTGGTCGTCGATGTAGCGATGACCGAAACCGCGCGTCTGGCCCATTATGTTCTGCCGGCGGCGTCGCAGTTCGAGAAATGGGAGGCCACCGGATTCAATCTGGAATTCCCGGAAAACGCCTTTCATCTCCGCCATCCCTTGTTCGCCCCGCTCGGCGAAAGTCTGCCCGAAGCGGAAATCTACACGCGGCTGCTGGAGAAAATGGGCGAGATCCCGGCGCGCTTCCCGTTGCTCGAGCGGATTGCGCGAATCGAGCCGCGCTTCACCGGACATGCCGCTGTCCTCGGCGCACTGGCCGCCACGTTGCGCCGCAAGCCGCGCTGGCGGCCCTATGCCGCGTCGATCGTCTATCGGACCTTGGGGCAAGCGCTGGCTGGCGGCGCTGCGGCGGCGGCTCCGCTGCTCGGGCTGGCCGTGGCCTACTCCGAGCGTCACGCCGCCGCCGTTCGCCGCGCCGGACATCCGGGCAACCGCCTGACGCTGGGCGGAGCGCTGTTCCGCGCCATCCTCGAACGGCGCGCCGGCACGCTGATGAGTATCCACACCTTCGACGACACGTGGTCGCTGATCCGTCACACGGACCGGCGCATCCACCTGGCGATTCCCGAAATGCTCGAGGAGATGCGTGCGCTGGGCGCGGAAACGGTGCCGGGGGCGGGCTATCCTTTCATCCTGATGGCGGGCGAACGACGTGCCTACAACGCCAACCAGATTTACCGCGATCCGGCCTGGCGCAAGGTTGACCGTGACGGCGCCCTGCGCCTGCATCCGGCCGACGCGCAATCTCTCGGGCTGGCCGGCGGCGCGCGGGCGAAATGTCGCTCGGCAACCGGCGAACTTCAGGTCGTCGTCGATCTGGACGACAACGTGCGGCGCGGAACGGCGACGCTGCCCCATGGCTATGGTCAGCGTTACGCCGGGAACGGGCCGTTCGGGCCGCAGATCAACCGCCTGACCGCCAGCGCCCATTGTGACCCGCTGACGCGCACGCCGTTCCACAAGTATGTGCCGGTGCATATCGAGCCGGTCTTGACCGCCGGCGGCATGCCCGGCGCGTAACGTGCCAAGCCGGGGACGGTGACCGGGGCCGGCAGTCAGGCAAGCTTCAACCCGACCCGCCAGGTCTTGCGGGCGCCGGTCGAAGTCAGGTCGAGGAGGGCGGGCGTCAGCGCTTGAGCCTGGCGAAGGCGGCGGCCATCGCGTTGCCGGCCGGCGCCGGACCCGTGCCGCGCTGCTGCGGCCGTTGCTGGCCGGCGTTGCCGCGCGCACCCGGCGTGCTGTCCTGGCGCTTGCCCTGGGTCGGCTCGTCGCCCATGCGCATGGTCAGTGCGATGCGCTGGCGCTGCAGGTCGACTTCCAGCACCTTGACCTTGACGATCTGCCCGGCCTTGACAACGGTGTGCGGATCCTTGACGAAGGTATTCGACAGTGCCGAAACGTGCACCAGGCCGTCCTGATGTACGCCGATATCGACGAAGGCGCCGAAGGCGGCGACGTTGGTGACGACGCCTTCGAGGATCATGCCGGGGCGCAGGTCGCCGACCTTTTCGACGCCGTCCGCGAAGGTGGCGGTCTTGAACTCGGGGCGCGGGTCGCGGCCGGGTTTTTCCAGTTCCCTGAAGATGTCCTGAACGGTCGGCAGGCCGAAACGGTCGCCGGTATATTTCGATGGGTTGAGACCCTTGAGGGCGCGGCTGTCGCCAAGGATTTCCTTGATCGGTTTTTTCAGGTCGACGATGATCTTCTCGACCACCGGGTAGGCTTCCGGGTGCACCGACGAGGCGTCGAGCGGGTTGTCGCCGTGGGGCACGCGCAGGAAGCCGGCGGCCTGCTCGAAGGTCTTGTCGCCGAGGCGCGGCACCTTCTTCAGTTCGTCGCGCGAACGGAAGGCGCCGTGGGCGTCGCGGTAGCCGACGATATTGGCGGCCAGCCCGGCGTTGAGGCCGGAGATGCGGGTCAGCAGCGGCACCGACGCGGTGTTGACGTCGACGCCGACGGCATTGACGCAGTCCTCGACCACCGCATCGAGGTTGCGCGCCAGCTTGCTCTGTGACACGTCGTGCTGGTACTGGCCGACGCCGATCGACTTCGGCTCGATCTTGACCAGTTCGGCGAGGGGATCCTGCAGGCGGCGGGCGATCGAGACGGCGCCGCGGATCGAGACGTCGAGGTCGGGAAACTCCTTTGCGGCGAATTCCGACGCCGAGTAGACCGAGGCGCCCGCTTCGGAGACGACGATTTTCTGCAGCCGCGCTTCCGGGTAGCGCTTGATGACGTCCTGGACCAGCTTGTCGGTTTCGCGGCTGGCCGTGCCGTTGCCGATGGCGACCAGGCTGACCTGGTGCTTCGACGCCAGGCGGGCGATGGTGGCCAACGCGCCATCCCAGTCGCAGCGCGGCTCGTGCGGGTAGATGGTGGCGGTGTCGAGCAGCTTGCCGGTGGCGTCGACGACGGCGATCTTGCAGCCGGTGCGGATGCCGGGGTCGATGCCCATGGTCACATGCTGGCCGGCCGGGGCGGCGAGGAGCAGGTCTTTCAGGTTCTTGCCGAAGATGCGGATCGCCTCTTCCTCGGCGCGCTCGCGCAGTTCTCCGACCAGTTCCAGTTCGAGGTGGGTATGAACCTTGACCTTCCAGGTCCAGCGCACGGTGTCGGCCAGCCATTTGTCGGCCGGGCGGTTCTGGTTCCTGATCCCGAAACGGACGGCGATGCGCTGCTCGCAGGGTCCGGGTCCGGGCTGGATCTTTTCACCGTCAAGGTCGGAATCGAGGACCAGCGCAACGTGCAGGATGCCTTCGTTGCGTCCGCGCAGCAGGGCCAGGGCGCGGTGCGACGGCATGCTGGCGATCGGCTCGGCGAAGGCGAACCAGTCGCGGAACTTGGCGCCTTCCGATTCCTTGCCCTCGACGACGGTCGACCGCAACAGGCCGTGTTCCTTCAGGTATTCGCGCAGTTGACCGAGCAGTCCGGCGTCCTCGGCAAATTTTTCCATGAGGATCTGGCGGGCGCCGTCGAGCACGGCCTTGGCATCGGCGAAACCGGCTTCGGCATTGAGGAATTTCCCGGCTTCCTCTTCCGGCGTCAGCTCGGGGTTCTCCAGCAGGCACAGCGCCAGCGGCTCGATGCCGGCCTCGCGGGCGATCTGCGCCTTGGTCCGGCGCTTCTGCTTGTAGGGCAGGTAGAGATCCTCCAAACGCTGCTTCGTTTCGGCATCGTCGATCTCGGCCTTCAGCTCGGTTGTCAGCTTGCCCTGTTCCCCGATGCTGGCGAGGATGGCCGTGCGCCGGTCTTCGAGGTCGCGCAGGTAGGTCAGGCGCTCTTCGAGGTTGCGCAGCTGGGTATCGTCGAGGCCGTCGGTGGCCTCCTTGCGGTAACGGGCGATGAAGGGCACGGTGGCGCCTTCGTCGAGCAGGGCGATGGCGGCGACGACCTGGGCCGGGCGGACGCCGAGTTCAACGGCGATGCGGTGTTCGATGGGGGCGAGCATGGATGTGGCGAACGGCGCGCTTGCTCAGTTCAGTTCTGCGCTGTAGGTTTCCGGCGAGAAGCCGACCAGCAGCTTGCCGCCGGTATCGAGCACCGGCCGCTTGATCAGCGCCGGATACCGCGCCATCAATTTGAGTGCTTTTTGCTCGTCGACCGCAGCACGCTCGTCGTCGGAGAGCTTCTTCCACATCAGCCCGCGCGTGTTGAGCAGCTTTTCCCAACCGGCGCGGGCGTTCCAGTCCGGCAGATTCGCCTCGGCGACGCCGGCCTTCTTGTAGTCGATGAATTCGTAGGTGACGCCGTTGCCGGCCAGCCAGTTCATGGCCTTCTTCATGGTGTCGCAGTTCTTGATGCCGTAGAGCTTGGTCATTTTGATCGGGGTGATGTTGGGGAAACGGGTATTGTAATTTGATCCAGGATCGCTGACATCGTTGGTTGTCGTCGAGCTTGGCGGTCAAGATATTGCCATTGAAGCCGCAAGGAATTTTCGAAGCTTGCGAGTGCAAGGTGTCACCATACGCAAGACGATCGATACGATCATTGCCACCTGCTGCATTGAAAACCGGTATGCGTTGCTCTACAGCGACCGGGATTTCTACCGGTTCGCGCAACACCTTGGCCTGCGTTCCGCGCTGCTCGAAACTTGATGCAATCAATGGGACATGGAGGCTGATTCGGCGGTTGTCCGGTGGCGAGGATGGTCATCCGGCAAACCGACTTTGACCCCAATGGCCCGGAAAAACTGCTACCATGAGAACAACTCTCCGGGCGGCGACCAGGCACTGGAACTTCAGCGCGAAGGGCCGAGCAAGGCGGCGGATATTCTGGAAAGCCGGAGCGCGCTCGGCAGGGAGATCTGTCCCAACCATTTGCATTGCTTGAAGAGGTTCCCCGATGACCGACCCCTCCCAATCCCGTTTCCCCTTCTCGGGTCAGCAAGCCTTTCCCGCTGTCGGGCAGCAGGCGCTTGATTACTGGATCGACGGCTGGCAGCGCACCATCCTGTTCTGGGACGTGCTGCGCCAGCGCAGCGATCAGTACTACGCGCAGAAGGCGAAGGAGGTGCCGAACGTCCTCAGTTTCGATGCGGAACTGGTGCTCGACGGGCGAACCTTCGAGCGGCCGGCCAATTACCTGCTGGTGCGTGTCAAGCCGCCGAAAGGCGTGGTCATCGATCCGAAGAAACGCCCATTCGTCGTGGTCGATCCGCGCGCCGGCCACGGACCGGGCATCGGCGGTTTCAAGGCCGACAGCGAACTCGGCATGGCGATGCGCGCCGGACATCCCTCGTACTTCGTCGGCTTCACGCCGGAGCCGATGCCGGGCCAGACCATCGAAGACATCATGCGCGTGGAAGCCGTGTTTCTCGAGAAGGTCATCGAACTCCACCCGCAGGCCGAGGGCAAGCCCTGCGTGATCGGCAACTGCCAGGCCGGGTGGGCGGTGATGATGCTGGCGGCGACGCGCCCGGAACTGTGCGGGCCGCTGATCATTCCCGGCTCGCCGCTGTCCTACTGGGCCGGCGTCGAGGGCGAGAACCCGATGCGCTACACCGGCGGCCTGGCAGGCGGCAGCTGGGTGACCGCGCTCACCAGCGACCTCGGCGGCGGCAAGTTCGACGGCGCCCTTCTGGTCGAGAATTTCGAGAATCTCAATCCCGCCAACACCTTGTGGACCAAGAATTACGACCTGTGGAAGCAGGTCGATGGCGAGGGACCGCGCTTTCTCGAATTCGAGAAATGGTGGGGCGGTCACGTCAGCCTCAACGCCGAGGAAATGCAGTGGATCGTCGATCAGCTGTTCGTCGGCAACCGCCTCGCCACCGCCGAAATCGTCACCGGCGACGGCGTGCGCATCGACCTGCGCAACATCCGCTCGCCGATCCTCTGCTTCTGCTCCAAGGGCGACAACATCACGCCGCCGCAGCAGGCGCTGGGCTGGATCGTCGATTTGTACCAGAAGGACGACGACCTCCGCGCCTGCGGCCAGACCATCGTCTACGCCATCCACGAAACCATCGGCCATCTCGGCATCTTTGTCGGGGGCGGGGTGGCCAGGAAGG
>Ga0209573_1006256_pt1 | contig 10058 bp, 6 predicted proteins | sample TNRBio252014_DNA_FD_185870 | JGI IMG/M metagenome (GOLD analysis project Ga0209573, IMG submission 185870) | Wastewater treatment Type I Accumulibacter community from EBPR Bioreactor in Madison, WI, USA - TNR Reactor_6/25/2014_ DNA (SPAdes)... | ecosystem: Engineered > Bioreactor > EBPR >...
GATCGACAAGGTGAAGGCAACTCTCGGCGAGAAGGTCAAGGACGTGCGCGTCACGCATCGCCTGACCGATTCGCCGTCGTGCCTGGTCGCCGACCAGCATGATCTCGGTGGCAATCTGCAGCGCATTCTCAAGGCTGCCGGACAGCAGGCGCCGGCGAGCAGGCCGATCCTCGAGATCAATCCGAAGCACCCGGCGGTGCAGCGGCTGAAATATGAGGAAACGCGCTTCGACGACTGGGCCAACCTGCTGCTCGAGCAGGCGACGCTGGCGGAGGGCGGTTCGCTCGATGATCCGGCTGGTTTCGTCAGGCGAATCAACGACCTGATGCTGGCCCTGTCGCTCGCCGGCGGTCGCTGATGGTGGCCGGCAGGCCCGAGCTGCTGCCCGGCCTGCCGCCGATCATCGACGCCGGTGTCAGGACGCTGATCCTGGGGAGCTTTCCCTCGCCGGCATCGCTTGCCGCCGCGCACTACTATGCGCACCCGCAGAACCAGTTCTGGCGCCTGCTCGAAGCGCTGCTCGACGAGCCGCTCTCAGCCCTCGACTATGCCGGCAAGCAGCGATGCCTGTTGCAGCACCGGATCGGGCTCTGGGACGTCTATCGCGAGTGCCGGCGCCGCGGTGCTCTCGATGCCGCCATCGAGTCGGCGGTCGCCAGCGACTTCGCGCTTCTGCGCGACGCGGCGCCGCAATTGCGCTGCATCTGCTTCAATGGCCAGACCGCGGGTCGTTTCGCGGGCTGGTTCCGGCAGCAGGGCTATGCGACGCAGGTGCTGCCGTCGACCAGCCCGGCGTACACGCTGGCTTTCGCACACAAGCTGGCCGCATGGCGGGCGGCGATTGCCGCCAACGTGACTGCCGCCTGAGTGACCGCGCCCGGCGTCTGCGGGCGGCGGCTGGTCGCGTCATCTGGCGGCTGGCGCCAGTGCGTCGCGCAGGCACTGGCGATGCTCGGGACCAATCTTGCCGCGGCACTGTTCGCGTGCCTTCTGGTGGCGCTGGCAGCGCGCCGGGTCTGCCGCCTGGCTGCAATCGACGGCCGGCATCTTCTCCTGCACGCAGCGCTTGAATCCAAAGTGCTGGTTGACGGTGGCCGGCAAGCGGTCCGGCGGGCCGCTTGCGTCTGCGGTCGTGGCGAGGTTGCATGATACGCCGTCGCGGCGCCATCATTGAGTCGCGATGCTGCTCTCCGGTATAGTGACCGTCCCCTCCCCGGAAAACGACACATGCTGCAGGCAACGGCCAATACCGTTCATGAACATCGTCTGGCGCTGGCCGAGGTTCTCGGCTGGCTGGTCGCCGACGGCCTGGTCGGCGCGGCCGATGCCGACACGCTGCTGAAGGAGAGCCGCCTCAAGCGCGTCGTCGCGCACCCGCTGGTGATCATCGCCGACCAGAAGTGGAAATCGCAGCAGGAGCCGCACCGTCCGCTGACCCTCGACGATCTCGGCGAGTGGCTGGCGCAGCGGGTGGGTCTCGAGTATTACCACATCGATCCGCTGAAGGTCGATTTCACTGCCGTGACCGAGGTCATGTCGAGTGCCTATGCGACGCGTTTCGGCGTCCTGCCGGTTGCCGTGACGACGCGTGAGGTGCTGGTGGCGACGACCGAGCCCTTTCTGCGCGACTGGGAGAAGGAGATCCGCTCGATCAGCAAGAAGGAGGTGCGTCGCGTCCTGGCCAGTCCGGTCGATGTCGCGCGCTATCTGGTCGAGTTCTACAATCTGGCCCGGTCGGTCAAGAAGGCGGCACAGTTGGGCGGCCCGACCGGCAACCTGTCCTCGTTCGAACAACTGGTCGAGCTTGGTCGCACCAATCGACAGTTCGATGCCAACGACCAGCACATCGTCAACATCGTCGACTGGTTGTGGCAGTACGCTTTCGAGCAACGTGCCAGCGACATTCACATCGAGCCCCGGCGCGAAGCCGGCATCGTTCGCTTCCGCATCGACGGTGTGTTGCACCAGGTGTACCAGATCCCGATGAGCGTCCTGGCGGCGATGATCAATCGCGTCAAGATCCTCGGTCGCATGGACGTGGTCGAGAAGCGGCGCCCGCAGGACGGCCGCATCAAGACGCGCACCGCCGACGGCCAGGAGGCTGAACTGCGCCTGTCCACCCTGCCGACGGCCTTTGGCGAGAAGCTGGTGATGCGCATCTTCGATCCCGAAGTGCTGGTGCGCGGTTTCGCCGAACTGGGCTTCTCCGACGACGACCAGGGACGCTGGAAGGCGATGGCCGAGAGGCCGAACGGCATCATCCTGGTCACCGGGCCGACCGGGTCGGGAAAGACGACGACGCTCTATTCGACCCTGAAGCAACTGGCGACGCCGGCAGTCAACGTGTGTACCATCGAGGATCCGATCGAGATGGTCGAGCCGGCGTTCAATCAGATGCAGGTGCAGAACGTCATCGACCTCGGTTTCGCGCAGGGAGTACGCGCACTGATGCGGCAGGATCCGGACATCATCATGATCGGCGAAATCCGTGACCTGGAGACCGCCGAGGTGGCCATCCAGGCGGCTCTGACCGGCCACCTGGTGCTGTCGACGCTGCATACCAACGATGCTCCGTCGGCGATCACGCGCCTTCTCGACCTCGGTGTACCGTCCTATCTGCTCGGCGCGACAGTGCTCGGAGTGATGGCGCAGCGTCTGGTGCGCATCCTCTGTCCGCATTGCAAGCAGGTGCATCCGGCCAGTCCGGTCGAGGAGGCGATGTGGGATCAGTTGGTGGCGCCGTGGAAGTCGAACCGTCCGTCGCGCTTCTACCGGCCCGTGGGTTGCCTCGACTGCCGCATGACGGGTTACCTCGGCCGTGTCGGCCTGTACGAGATCCTCATGCTGTCGCCCGAGGTCAAGCAGGCGATCAGCGAGAACAAGGACATCGCCAGGATTCGCGACCTGGCGTTTCGTGAAGGGATGAAGCCCTTGCGCATCTCGGGGGCGATGAAGGTGGCTGCCGGGGTAACGACGCTGGCGGAGGTCTTCAAGGTGGCGCCACCGATCGAACAGAACTGAGAGGTTGTGAAGAAATCGTCGCGAGCAGGCCGAGATGCAAGGCGCGAGCGAGCGAACGACGAGACATATCAGATGGATAGGCGAGGAGTGAGCGAGTGAGCAACGCCGCAGATCGGTCGCGCAGTAGATTCATTCACAACCTCTGAGCTGGCGCGCCTGTGCCTGCCTGGCAGATGCGGAAGGATCTAAAGTTGGAGGGCAGTCGTGTCGTTACGGAGGACATGGAACGGCAGCCGGCGAAGACCGCCTGCCGGATCGTCGCCGTGAAACGAGTCCTCGAGGCCGTTGCCTGAATGGAGAACGCTGATGGTCGCGATGAAGTGCCGGGGTCCGCTCGCGCGCGCGGCGTCCGGACGCATGCGCCGCAGCGCTGCCCGTGGAGATGAATGAATGCGCAGCCCGGTGAGCGCCGATCCGGATCTCTTCCCCTCCCTGCTGCAGGGCGATGCCGGTGAGCCGGCGCCTGCTGCCGGCCGCCCGTGGAAGGTCCTCGTCGCGGACGACGAAGCGGACGTACACGCCGTGCTCCGCCTCGCCTTGCAGGAGGTGGTCATCGAAGGTCGCGGGCTGCAGTTGCTGGACGCCTTCTCGGCAGAGGAGGCGAAGGCGCTGCTTGCGGCCAACCCGGACACCGCCCTGATCCTGCTTGACGTGGTGATGGAGTCGGAGCGCGCGGGACTCGACCTCGTCCGGCATGTCCGCGACCAACTGGCCAACCGAACCGTGCAGATCGTCCTGATCACCGGCCAGCCGGGTTATGCACCACAGCGCGAGGTCATCAGCCAGTACGAGATCGATGGCTATCGACTGAAGTCGGAACTGCACGGCAACCAGATCTTTGCCCAGGTCCATTCGGCGCTGCGCACCTATCGCCTGATGCGCGAACAGGAGCAACTGCAGCACGACCTCGAACTGAAGGTCCGGCAGCTCGACGCGGCCGTCTCCGCGCTGCGCGAAAGTCAGGCCAACTTCATCAGGGCACAGTCGGTGGCCCACGTCGGCAGCTGGAACTACGAGCTTGCCACCGACGAGATGCATCTGTCGGCGGAAAGCTGTCGCATCTTCGGCCTGCCCGAAGGCACCGTCGGCAGCTACCAGGCCTACCTGGCGCGCGTCTGCAGCGAGGACCGTGCCGCGCTCGAGGCAGCGTGGCAGCGTTTCCTGCAGCTCGGTGGCTCGTTCGACCACGAACATCGCATCCTGGTCGGCAACGCGGTCCGCTACGTCCGCCAGTGTGCCGACCTGACCTTTGGCGCCGACGGCAAGCCCTTGCGCAGCCTGGGGACGACGCAGGACATTACCGAGCGCAAGCAGGCCGAGGCGGAACTCAGACGTTCGAACGCCGAGCTCGAGCAGTTCAGCTACGCCATCTCGCATGACCTGCGGCAACCCCTGCGGATGATCGCCAGCTACCTGCAACTGCTCGGCATCAGTCTCGCCGACCAGTTGAACGATGAACAGAGCGCCTACTTCGGCTTTGCCATCGACGGTGCCAAGCGCCTGGACCGGATGCTGGTGGCGCTGCTTGAATACTCGCGGGTCGGTCGCCTGGGTGAACCACGGGCATGGATCGAAAGCCGCGCCATCCTCGATGAGGCACTGCTGTTCCTGCAACCGACGATTGCCGAGGCCGCTGCGACGATCACCATCGGCGGCGAGTGGCCGCGTGTCTGCGTGCGCCCGGACGAGATGCTGCGGCTGTTGCAGAACCTGATCGGCAATGCGGTCAAGTTTCGCGCTCCGGGACGACAGCCGGAGGTCACGGTGAGCAGCCGGCTCGTCGGTGGGGAATGGTCTCTGGTGGTTGCCGACAACGGTGTCGGCATCGCGCCGGCACAGCTGGGCCGCCTGTTTCAGGTCTTTCAGCGGCTGCAGAGCCGTGCGACTTTCGAAGGCAGTGGCGTCGGTCTGGCGCTCTGTCGCAAGATTGCCGAGCACCACGGTGGACGTATCTGGGCGGAGTCCGGCGGTGACGGTCGCGGCAGCCGATTCTGCGTCGCGCTGCCGATGCCGGGGGAAGCTGCGTGATGTCGGCCGCTGCGTCGTTCGTGGGCGAGCGCGCAACGGCTGGCGCCGGCAGCAGCCTGCGCTGTCGGCCGCGGCTCGTCGGATTGCTGGCTTTCGTGCTGGCGGGCACGCTGGTTGGCGGGCTGATCTGGCGCCAGGAGCATCAGCGCCAGCGCGAAGCCCGGAGCCAGGCGGCCAGCGTCGCCGCCGAACGCGCGCACGACGTCCGCACGAGCGTCGAGCGGGCGCTTGCGCCAAGCCATGCCCTGGCAGCCATGCTGCAGCCGGGAAAGCAAGGCATCCCGGCTTTCGCGGCAACGGGCGAACGGTTGCTGCGCCATTTTCCCGACGTGTCCGCGCTGCAACTGGCGCCGGCCGGGGTGGTGCGGCAGGTCGTTCCGCTGGCCGGCAACGAGAGCCTGATCGGCGTCGATCTGCTGCACGACCCGGAACTCGGCAGAGCCGCGCGACAGAGCCGCAACAGTGGCATGCTGCTGCTGGCCGGACCGCTCACCCTGACGACCGGTGATCTCGAGGCTGCCGGCCTGTTGCCGATCTTCGTCGACGACCTGACCCACGGCCGTGCCTTCTGGGGTTTTGCCGTGGTGCGGATGCCGTTGCGCGTGGTGCTTCGACAGAGCGGCCTCGACGGTCTGGAAGAGCAGGGTTACGCCTATCAGTTGTTCCGCCGCGATCCGGAGACGCGCGAGAAGCTGCTGCTGGCGGCTTCTTCGCGGGCGACCCTGGTCGATCCGGTGGAGGAGGAACTAGTGGTGGCCAATGCCCCATGGAGCCTGAGCGTGGCGCCGCTCGCCGGCTGGTCGGAAGGGCGCGGACTGCTGCTGCAGGCGGTTGCCGGCCTGATCTTCTGCCTCGTCCTGGCATGGCAGGCGGCTTGGCAGGCGAGGCTGATAGCGGCTTCGCGGGCGCACGAACGCACCCTTGAGCTGCGGGTTGCGCAACGGACTGCCGATCTGCAGCGCTTCGCCGAAGTCACGGCGCACCACCTGCAGGAGCCGGCCCGCCGCGTCGCGGCCTATGCCGGCCGCCTGCGCAGCCAGCTCGCCGGGCACGTAGACGACCCCGAGGTGCAACTGTCGCTCGACTTCATTGGCCAGCAGGCGGGGCGATTGCAGGAACTGCTGCGGGATGCCGAACTGTACCTGTCGGCCGACCAGCCACGTGGCCAGATCGAGTGCTGTGCCGTCGAACCGGTCCTGCAGTCCTTGCTGAAGAAACTTGCCGGGCCGCTTGCCGAGGCCGGGGCGCGGCTCAATATCGGCCAGTTGCCGCCGGCACTGATCGACCTGCCGCGGCTCGGTGACCTTTTTCGCGTCGCCGTCGAGAACGCACTGCAACATGGCCGCGGTACGCAGGCGCTGCGCATCGACGTGTCCGGCGAGCGCAGGGGCGAGTGGGTCATCTATCGCGTCAGCGACAATGGCCCCGGTGTCGAGGAGGAGTATCGCGGGCGAGTGTTTCGCGTTTTCGAGCGGCTGTCGTCGAGTGGTGAGGGCACGGGAGTGGGGCTGGCGATCGTTCGTCGCATTGCCGAGAGCTGCGGTGGCCAGGCCTGGATCGAGGAGGCGCCGGGTGGCGGCTGCCGCCTGGCGCTGCAGCTGCCGGCGGCCGAGCAGCCGGCAGGCGTCGGCAGGGCGGCATGAGCGGCGCCTTGACGACGGCGATCACGGCGCCGGGCGACAGTGGTGGTGGCGCTGGTCGCCTGCTGATTCTGCTCGTCGAGGACGAACCGGCCGATGCCCATCTGCTGCGGGTGGCGTTGAGTGAAAGCCAGGTCGCGGCGGAGGTTGAGCACGTCGTCGACGGGCGCGAAGCGCTCGAGTACCTGCGCCGCCAGGGCGGACGTTTCCTGCTGGCGAGACGCCCCGACCTGATCCTGCTCGACCTCAACATGCCGCGCATGGATGGCCGGGAGTTCCTCGCCGAAGTCAGGGATGATCCATCGCTGCGCAGCATTCCGGTCGTCGTCCTGAGTACCTCGGCAGTCGACCGCGACATTCTTGCCGCCCGTCGTCTCGGCGCTGCCGGCTACATCGTCAAGACGGCCGATGTCGGCGTGTTCATCGAAGAGATCCGCCGGCTCGGCGAGCACTGGTCGCGAGTGGCATTCCTGGCGCACAATGGCAAGCGGACCGCCGAGGCGGTCGATGGTACGGAGACGAGGAAATGAGCGAGTCGACGCCGCAAGTCTCGATCCTGGTGATCGAGGATGACGCAGGCGACTTTGGACTGATCCAGGCGAACATCCGCCGCGCCGGTTTGCGCCGCCTGGGCGACGGAGAACCACTGAGATGGGCGTCGACCCTGGTCGATGGCGTGCGGATGGCGACGGCAGCCAGGCCGGATGTCGTCCTGCTCGACCTCTCGCTGCCCGATTCGGCGGGGATTGCGACGGTGCGGATGATGCGCTCGGTGGTGCCAGACGTGCCGATCATCGTCCTCACCGGGGCCGACGACCATCAGTTGGCGGCGGCGGCGCTGGAGGCCGGCGCACAGGACTATCTGGTGAAGGGACAGTTCGAGCATGACGCACTCGGGCGGGCGATCCGGCATGCCGTCGTCCGCCAGAAACTCGAGTCGCGCCTGCGCCTGTTCGAGGCGGCGCTGAACTCGGCTGCCAACGGCATCGTCATCACCGACGTGAGTGCGACGGTGGTGTGGGCCAACCCGGCGTTTACCCGGATGACCGGCATCAGCCTGGTCGAGGCGGTGGGAAACAAACCGAGCGAGATGCTCAATGCCGGCCAGCAGGACGCGGAGTTCTACCACCGGATGTGGGAAACGATTCTCGACGGTCGGGTCTGGAGCGGCGAAGTCGTCAACCGTCGCAAGGACGGCAGCCTCTATGACGAAGCGCTGACCATCTCGCCGGTGACCGACATCAACGGCCGCATCCAGCACTTCGTCGCCATCAAGCAGGACATCTCGGAGCGCAAGGCAACGGAGGAACGCGTCCAGCACCTCGCCCACCATGATCAGCTCACCGATCTGCCGAATCGTGCACTGCTCAGCGATCGCCTGTCGCAGGCGCTGGCGCAGGTACGCCGGGATCGGGCGACGCTCGCCCTGATGTTCCTCGATCTCGATCAGTTCAAGCCGGTCAACGACACGCTCGGGCACGATGTCGGCGACCTGTTGCTGAAGGAGGTGGCGCTGCGCCTGAAAGCCTGCGTGCCGCGCGAGACGGATACCGTGGCGCGCCTCGGTGGTGACGAGTTCGTCATCCTGCTGGCACAGATCGAACGAGCGATGGATGCCGTTCTCGTCGCCGGCAAGGTGCTGGCGGCGCTCAAGCGGCCCTTCCTGATCGGTCCGCACGCGCTCGACATCTCGGTCAGCATCGGTATCGCGGTGTACCCGCAGCATGGCGAGGACGTCGGCCAGTTGCTCAAGAACGCCGACACGGCGATGTACTACGCGAAGAAGGCCGGCCGCAACTGCTACCGCTTCTTCCGCACGGTCACCGAAGCCGCCGGTGCGTAGCCTGGGCTGGGGAGTGGCTTGGTGATGGCTGAAGAAGTGGATTGCGCGCGCGCGTCAGCGGGCCCTGGCCCTGCCGCAGCCGACGATGATCAGCCGCTGTACTGGGCGCCATCGCTCGCCTTCCTGAAGGTTGCCGGCTGGGCGATCCTGCTCACCGCCTGCGGCGTCCTGCCGACGATCCTGCTGCTGATTCCGGAGCAGCCCCTGCGGGCGCTCGGTCCGGCGGCGATGATCGTCGTCGCCGCGGCGACGCTGCGGTTGCTGGCGGTCGGGCGGTTGCGGGCGTCGCTTGCCGTTCTCGTCTGGGGCACGTGGCTTGCCGTCGTCGGCATCACTCTGTTCTACGGTGGCTTGCGCGGCTCGCTGGTGATCCTCTATCCGCTGCTGATCATGACCGGCGGCTGGCTGCTCGGTGCGCGGGCAGCACTCGCTCTGGCCGTCCTGACCGCTGTCCTGATCAGCGCTCTGCTGCTTGCCGACTGGCGGCACTGGTCGCCGGCACCGCCACCGACGCCGGCGCTGATGCATGGCCTGATCCAGCTTTCGGCGGTGATCGTTTCGTTGCTGCTGATCAGCTTCCTCTGCCGCTCGTACCAGCGGCGCATCGCCGAGGTGCGACGTCTCGGCCAAGACCTCGAGCAGCGCAGCGCCGAATTGCTGGCGAATGAAGCCGAACTGCGGCGGGCGCAGCGGGTCGCGCATGTCGGCAGTTGGGTCTACGACTTGGCCAGCGACACGATTCGTCCGTCGTCCGAGGCCTGCCGCATCTTCGGCGTGCCGGAGGGGTCGACGGGCACCCTGGCCGGATTCATGAAGCGGGTACACCCGGATGATCGGCTCATTCTGCAGCGGGACATCGAGGCAGCACTGCGCGGTGAGCCGTTCGACAGCGAACTGCGCATCATCATCGACGGTGGCGTGCGCTGGGTGGCGCAACGGGCTGAGGTGGAGTTCGCCGCCGACGGCCGGGCAGTGCGCAGCCTGGGAACGGCGCAGGACATCACCGCGAGGAAGGAACTGGAAGCGTCGCTGCGCGAGCAGAAGGAGTTCTTCCAGCTGATTTCCGAAAGCATCGGCGAGCACATCGCCGTCCTCGACCTGCAGGGACGGCGGCTGTACAACAGCCCATCATATCGACAGTTCTTTGGCGACACCAGCGATCTGCCTGGTACCGACTCGTTCGCCGACATCCATCCGGACGACCGGGCGAGGGTGCAGGAGGCGTTCCGCCAGACGGTGCGCAGCGGTGTCGGACAGGAACTCGAGTATCGGTTGCTGCGGCGGGATGGCGGTGTCAGGCACATGCACTCGGTCGGCCGGGTGATCCGCGACCAGCAGGGGCAACCAGAACGGATCGTCGTCGTGTCGCACGACCGCACCGACCGCCGCCAGGCCGAGCAATGGGAACGGATCGCCGCCGCCGCTTTCGAGTCCGAGCAGGGGATGTTCATCACCGACGCCGACGGGATCATCCTGCGCGTCAACCAGGCGTTTACCGCCATCACCGGCTACAGCGCCGCGGAGGC
>Ga0209573_1006258_pt1 | contig 10050 bp, 9 predicted proteins | sample TNRBio252014_DNA_FD_185870 | JGI IMG/M metagenome (GOLD analysis project Ga0209573, IMG submission 185870) | Wastewater treatment Type I Accumulibacter community from EBPR Bioreactor in Madison, WI, USA - TNR Reactor_6/25/2014_ DNA (SPAdes)... | ecosystem: Engineered > Bioreactor > EBPR >...
AAACAGCACCAATAACCAATAACAAATAACAAGTAACCATCCCCCGATGCCAAAACAGCACCAATAACCAATAACAAATAACAAGTAACCATCCCCCGATGCCAAAACAGCACCAATAACCAATAACCAATAACAAGTAACCATTCAATCTATGGATATCAATAACTTCTTCAGCGGATTTCAGACCCAGGACAGCTACGCGATCCTGTTCATCACGCTGATTGCATTTTTGTTGGGCCTGCTCACGGCTTACCTGCTGCGCGGCGCTAAGATTGCAGAACTGAAAAAGCAATTGGAAGAAGCCAAAACGCGCGTACCCGAACTGGAAGCGCAACTCGCCGCTGCTCAGGAACAACTCGGTCTCAAAGATGCAGACCTGAAGCGCGCGCAGTTTGAGCAACGGGAGGCGGAAGCCAAAGCGCAACGCTTAGAAGATGAAAAAAACAACCGATACGCGGAAGAACTGGCCCTCAATACCGAAATCGAACGCCTGCGCAATGCCGGAAAGACCCAGTTGGCCACAATTGAGCAGTTGAACGCGCAAATCGCGCACCTGCAGGTGAACAATGAAGAGCTGTTGGGTGCGTTAGCCGTTACGGCGCCGATGCCGGAGGATGTCATGGAAGTTTCAGCCTCCGTCGCACCGGCAACACCGGAAGTTCAAGTGATTTCGGATGACCTTACCTGGAATCGTCTGGATGCGCTGGAAGCCAAACTGACGCAATTGGAAGCGGAAAACCACGCCTTGCAGGCTGCCATGCAAACCCTGCAAACTTCCCAGGCGGAAGTTGTCGCCGCCACCCCGCTGATGGCCATTCCAGACGACGAACCTGAGCCCATTTTTGTGCCCGGCGGCAAAGACGTGCTCCGCGAAAAAATCGTGGTGGATGCCGCGCCGGTGGAAAAAGACGACCTCACCCTCATTGTCGGCATCGGGCCGTTTTTAGAAAAAAAACTGAACGAACTGGGCATCTACACCTTTGAACAAATCAGCACTTTTGATGCCGAAGCCATTACCCGGGTGACCCGCGACATCGGCTACTTCGCCGGACGCATCGAACGCGATGATTGGATCGGACAAGCTTCCCGCCTGCAACGGCTGAAAATAGAACACCCGGAAGCGCTCAAACCCGCTGCCGGACCGGATGTTTCCAACCTGCAACTCATCGAAGGCATCGGCCCTAAAATAGAAGCACTCCTCAAATCCGGCGGCATCTCCACGCTACACGATCTGGCCGACGCGCCCATGGAACGCTTGTGGGAAATCATGGACTCCGCCGGCGAAGCCTACCGCATCCACGACCCCGAAACCTGGGCTACCCAGGCGCGCTTGGCCGTGCGCGGCGAGTGGGAACTGCTGCGAGAGTACCAGGGGGAGTTGAAAGGCGGACGGATTGTGGGGGAGTAATTGGAAAGAAGAAAGGGGCGAACGGAACGTAAATTCAACAAACTGATGTTGAATGACGGTATGAAGCCGGCGTGTCCGGCGGGATTATAAGTGAAGCCATGTCAAGCATTACGGTCTATTCGACGCCACAGGAATTTCTGAACGCAACCGGCTCATTGCTGGAAGAACGGGAACTCGAAAACAACCTCATCCTTGGAATTTGCAACAGTTTTACAGAAAAAACCCGGATACCTGAAGGATGCGTATTCATCAATGCTTTTGAAGACGGCCAAATCTGTGCAATGTCCATCAAGACCATTTCCAAGGCGATTGTTGCAGGAACGACTCTGCAACCCAATCCGATCAAAGCATTGGCAGCTTACTATTTAGACAACGGGATTCAATTAACCGGCGTTGTCGGCGAAAATTTCTACGCTGCTGCCTTTTCAAAACATTATGGCAAACAGCACGTTAGTGAGCACACGATGATCGTTCACCAACTGGCGACGGTCAACAACCTGCCACTCACCACGGGTCGCATGGAGCCCGCTCAAGTTGGCGACCTCGATTTGTTAACCGGGTGGGTCTTCAATTTTCAGGAGGATGCCAATACGTTTCCAAAACAAAGCAGGGCTGAAATTTATGACAGCACGCGGAGGAGAGTGCTTGAGGGCGCCTATTTCAAATGGGTGGTTGAAGGAGAAACAGTCAGTATAGCAGCCATCGTCCGGCGGACAAAAAATATCGGCATCGTGGGGTATGTTTATACGCCGGATCAATACCGGGAAAAAGGATACGCTACCAGTTTAGTACAAAAACTAAGTGAATACATTTTGCAACAAGGTTATCGCTACTGCGGGCTGTTTACCGACAAAGCCAACCCAACCTCCAACAGCATTTACCGGAAAATCGGGTATTTGCAGGTGGCAGAGTTTTTGGACATTGAGTTTGAATAAATACACCCGATACTGCTACTCCAATTCCCTGCGAACTGTTACCTTGTGTCTTAATTTAACCCATTAATTTCTTTTCAAATGATCAACAGAATCTTAACCCTCGGGCTGCTGGTTTTAGCGGCTCATTCCGTGAATGCACAAAGCTTCTTAGACGGCGCCTATCGGTTTTCCGGCGACAAAGAAGCCTACATCACCCTCAATAATGGGGAGACCATCACCAGCTTCGTGGACGACATCAAGCGCAAGAAGGGCTTGATCAGCGCCATCACACTCAAAGATGCCAGCGGTAAGGAAACAACCCTGTCGCCGGATCAGGTAAAACACATGTACGTGGCGCCGACCGGCTTCGACAACCTGACGCAGGCCCTCGACGACGCCAACACCGCATCGAGGTGGAATGAGGACAAAAGTGCCCATGCCGAACACATCAAGAAGGGCTATGTGTTTTTTGAGACCACCGAAGTAATGGTGAAGAAGAAAAAGATGACCATGTTGCTCCAATTGGTCAACCCCGGCTTTGCCAATGGCATTAAGGTTTATTTCGACCCCTTAGCTGCCGAAACGGGCGGTTTGGCGGTAGGTGGCCTGCAGGTAACCGGCGGCGACAAAAAATCCTTCTACTTCAAGAAGGGGGATAAAACGGCTGTCAAAATAAGCAAGGCCAACTACGAAGACGAATTTGCCGGCCTGTACGGCGGGTGCGATGCCTTTAAGAAAGAGTTTGCTAAAAAAATGAAGTGGTCGCAGGTAGAAAAGCACGTTTTCTTCTATTCAGAAAACTGCCCGTAAGCGGCCGGGAAACATGAGACATCCCGAATTTTCATTAGTTCGGTCCTGTCCTTCGACATAGCTCAGGAACCGTAGGGACCAAATGTCGGTAGACACGAAGCATTTCGAATGGGTTTACATGCCGTAGGTATGCGATGTTGACGCCATATTGCGTACCTACGGCGCGGAGTTCGATTAGTAAGTTCGATTATAGGTTCTAAACGACTCAAGGTAAGATTTTGACTCCTTGGGTAGCGCCAAAGCTACCACTGTGGTGACTAACCCTCCCAGAGAAAGAGAAAGACCAGATGCTGCAAGTCCTTTGTTGCGCAGCATAAAGCCACTATTGTCCTCCCCGAAGGCTGATACATAGAGCGCTGTACCGACCACAAAACCAGAAATACCGGATAACAAAACAACCAGCTTTTTTTTTCTCCTTTGCTTGCCCTGTTCGAGGAGGTCTAATATTATTTTTTCCTCTTGAGGATGATCGCTGTTTGGAAACACGCTGAAATCTGCTTTCAAATTATCGTAGTTGAGCGGTTTCAAGTCGCCGAAGTCTTTGGTCTATAAGTACCTTTTACTGCTTGTTTGAACTTGAGTATTGCCATCATAATAGCTATTCTCCTCGATTAAAGTAAAGAGGTCGAATGTTCCTGTTTCTGTACAGGCGGCAAACCTCCCGTAGTAATTGGCAAAATATCCATCTTCACCTTGATAAAATTTAATGTCGTTGAAATTAATTTTATCCCCATTATTATAACGAAACCGCTTGCCGAAGAATCCACCTTTTGTTTCAAATTCACCCTCTTTTAGTAGTGTACCATTGCGTAAATAGATAAAGGGAGGAGGCCTATCCTGTTTTCCCACTTGAGCAAATGAAATAATTGGCAGCAAAACCAAACACAATATAAAATAGGATAAGTCCTTCATGGTTGATTTTTTTGGTGTGAAAGAAGGTTGAGTTCTTAAAGGTAGAAAAAATACAACAAACCCAATATCGTTCCAAATAATAACCATATCCGAAAGGCGCGGCATGTAAAAAGGTCAATTCACTTCATAACGTTGACGACATTAGACCAAAAATCGCAACGAGAGAATAGCAACCGCATCCGGTTGCTTACGCACGAAGTGAACTGACTGCTAAGCACAGTTTGTATACACACTGTGTAGACAATTGACCTGGTCGCATATACGACTTGTGATGTTCATTGGTAATCCTATTGCGAAAGAACCCACCATTTCGAGCATCTCCTCGGAATGGTGGAGTAATGTCTCATGCAAATAGAAAGAATATTCATCTCCGATCGCGACCAACCTCCCTCACAGTCTACATCATATACTTGTTCCGGCCTTTGACCGTAACCGGATTAAAGCTACGGGCTTCAGTCTGGCTAAACACAAAAACAGCCGAACCCTGTAATAACAAGATTCGGCTGTCTGTTTGGGCAAAGACTTTGCTTTACGTAGACTATTTATTTCCAGGATTTTATCCTGATTTTAAGGTCTGCCAACTGAAGTTGGCGACCACAGGTATTAATTCCCCAACGCCGCAGCGCCACCCACGATCTCCAGAATTTCCCCGGTAATCGCTTCCTGGCGGGCTTTGTTGTAGTTGATGCGCAGTTCGCGGAGCATTTCTTCGGCGTTTTCAGTCGCCTTATCCATGGCCGTCATGCGCGCCCCGTGCTCGGAAGCCTGGGTGTCTAACAGGAATTTGTGAAACTGGATTTGCAGGATGTTCGGAATGAGGTGCTCCAGCAATCCTTCCTGGCTTGGTTCGAAAATGTAATCCGCTTTTTGCTTGCTTTCGCCAACTTCGAGCTTCTGAACCGGCAAAAACTGCTCGGCTTCCGGAAACTGGGTGGCGGCGTTTTTGAAACGGCCATAAGCCACAATCACCGAGTCGTAGGTTTTGTCTTCAAACGCCTTCATCAGGCGCGCCGATACCTTTGCTACGTTGTCGAAGCGCAGGTCGCTGAACAAATCCACGTAATCGCCGATCACATTCGGGTAGCGTTTGCGGAAGAAGTCGAACCCTTTTTTGCCAATGCAAAGGATGTCCAACTGGCCTTTGGCGGCAACGTCTGCGTACTGCGTTTGCAGGATTTGCGTGGCCGCTTTGATCACGTTGGTGTTGAACGCGCCCGCCAACCCACGATTGGAAGTCACCACCACCAGACAAGCGCGCTCTACCGGGCGTTGCACGCCGTAGGTAGAAGACACATCGCTGCCGAGGTTCGACAGGATGTTGCGCAGCATGGCGTTCAGCTTATTCGAGTAGGGCCGCATCTGAACGATGGCCTGCTGCGCTTTGCGAAACTTTGCAGCCGACACCATTTTCATAGCTTTGGTGATCTGCTGCGTGTTTTGCACCGACTTGATCCGCTCGCGTACTTCTTTTAAATTACCAGCCATGACTATTATTTATGTCACTTATCTTAAAAACTACTTCTTCTCTTTGTACTGAGATGCAATCTCACCAGCCAGTTTTTCAACAGCTTTCAGCGAAGCGTCTTCCAGTTTACCGGCTTTGAACTCGGCTAAGATTGCCGGGCTTTGGCGCTCGAGCGTAGTGAGGAAAACTTCCTCAAACTCGCGCACTTTATTCACCGGTACATCGCGCAGCAAACCTTTGGTACCCAGATAAATGATGGCGACCTGCTTCTCCACCGATACCGGCGAATATTGCGGTTGCTTCAGGATTTCCACGTTGCGCTTTCCTTTGTCCAACACCGCTGTTGTAGCGGCGTCGAGGTCGGAACCGAATTTGGAAAACGCTTCCAGTTCGCGGTACTGCGCCTGGTCAAGCTTCAGCGTACCGGATACTTTTTTCATGGATTTGATCTGCGCGTTACCCCCCACCCGCGATACCGAAATACCTACGTTGATGGCCGGGCGGATACCCGCGTTGAACAAGTTCGATTCCAGGAAGATCTGGCCGTCCGTAATCGAAATTACGTTGGTTGGGATATAAGCGGAAACGTCGCCGGCCTGCGTTTCGATGATCGGAAGGGCGGTGAGCGAACCGCCGCCTTTCACCAGCGGCTGACCGTTTGCGTCTTTTCCGTTTTTCAACGAATCCGGCAAATCGTTCATGCTGCGGGCGATGTCGTTGTTGCTGATGATTTTGGCTGCGCGCTCCAGCAAGCGGGAGTGCAGGTAGAATACGTCGCCCGGGTAAGCTTCGCGGCCTGGCGGACGGCGCAACAACAGCGATACTTCGCGGTAAGCCACCGCCTGCTTCGACAAGTCATCGTAAATGATGAGCGCCGGACGGCCTGTGTCGCGGAAAAATTCGCCAATAGCTGCGCCTGCAAACGGTGCGAAGAACTGGATCGGCGCCGGATCGGCAGCAGAAGCGGAAACGATGGTGGTATAAGCCATCGCACCATTCTCCTCCAGGGTACGCGCAACGTTGGCTACCGTAGAAGATTTCTGGCCGGAAGCCACGTAGATGCAGTAAACCGTTTCGCCGCGCTCGTGGAATTCGCGCTGGTTGATGATGGTGTCAATGGCAATAGCCGTTTTGCCTGTTTGGCGGTCGCCGATGATCAACTCGCGCTGGCCGCGACCAATCGGAATCATGGCGTCAATGGCCTTGATGCCCGTTTGCAGCGGCTCGCTTACCGGCTGGCGGAAGATAACGCCCGGAGCTTTGCGCTCCAGCGGCATTTCGTAGCGCGTGCCTTTGATTTCGCCTTTGCCGTCAATCGGTTGGCCGAGGGTATTTACAACGCGGCCTACCATGCCTTCGCCTACCGAGATGGAAGCGATGCGGCCGGTGCGGTGTACGCGCGATCCTTCGCGGATGTTGTCGCTGGCGCCCATCAATACTACCCCTACGTTGTCTTCTTCGAGGTTAAGTACGATGGCTTGAACGCCGGTTTCAAATTCAACAAGCTCACCCGCCTGTGCCTTGTTCAGGCCATAAACGCGGGCAATACCGTCGCCGACCTGGAGCACGGTTCCGTATTCTTCGAGTTGCGTGGCAGTACTGAAGCCGGAAAGTTGCTGCTTCAGTATCGCTGATATCTCATCAGGTTTGACATCCACCATGGTGTATATGAATTTGCTTGATTATTAAATGATCAAAATTGGTTGAATCGGTTGTCTTTCAACCAATTCGGAAAACGAAATCCTATCGTGACACAATTTGCGAAACGTACGGGTTGTCGTCAAAATCCTTTTTCAACTGTTTCAACTTGTGCGACACGCTGGCGTCGTAAACTTTGCCTTCAAATTCTACGATGAACCCGCCAATCAGGCTCGGGTCAACTTCAGCCGTCAGTTCGACGTGCGCATCCGTAGCCGTGCTGTCGGTTAGTTTCTGAAGCACCGCTTTGAACATGGCGTCGCTAACCGGTGAAGCGGTCGTTAAAATTACGGTAGAAATGTGCTTCACCTTGCGGTACTGCTCGTCAAATTCCACCGCGATGTCGGCTAAGTGCATTTCCCGGCCTTTGGCAATGACGATGTTCACAAAAGCCATCGTCAGCACGTCGAATTTTTCACCAAAAATAGCTTTGATGATGGACGTTTTTTTGTCTGCATTAACGATCGGGCTTTTCAGCAGCAGCTTAAAATCCGGGATTTTGGTGGCTGCCTTAAATGCTTTCACATCTTCCGATACGCGCTCTAATTTGTTCTGCTCGATGGCCAGATCAAGGAGCGATTTTGCGTAACGGGAAGCTATTCTATGTACCGACATAATTGTTGGTCTTAATATTAGTTCAGTTTAATGCCGTCTACCAACGTTTTCACGTAAGCGTCGCGCTCGGCGTCGCCTTTGAGTTCGCGTTGCAGGATTTTTTCCGCCACTTGAATGGCCAGCAACCCCGATTGGTTTTTCAGGTCAATCATAGCCGCCATGCGCAGGTTGTCAATTTCGTGCTTGGCGTTTTCCAGCACGCGATGCGCTTCCTCTTTGGCTTTCGCTTTCGCCTCAGTCACAATCGCTTCTTTCATTTCTTTGGCCTCTCTCAGCATTTTGGTGCGCTCTTCCCGGGCTTCAATAAGGAGTTCCTCGTTTTTAGCTTTCAGGTGAGACATTTCATCGCGGGCTTTTTTAGCCTCATCGAGGGCTGTTTGGATGTCGCCTTCGCGTTTTTTCAAAGCGTTTTGGATCGGTTTGAAAGCCATTTTACCCAATACGCCCCATATAATGAGGAAAATGAGCAAAGTCCAGAAAGTCAAACCCAGTTCGGGTCTGATGACAGAAAAGTCAGCTAAAAAAAGTATGTTGGTCATATCCGTTCGGATTTTTTATGTTCTCTTGTTTGAAGAGGTCGTGCCACAAGCCAACCGCTGCGGCAGCGACCTTCTCTTTTTGATGTGGCAGGAATTAACCAGCCAACAGACCTACTACGATTGCAAACAACGCAGCACCTTCTACCAAAGCGGCAGTCAGGATCATGTTGCTACGGATGTCGCCAACTGCTTCCGGCTGACGAGCGATAGACTCCAATGCGCCTTTGCCAATCAAACCTACGCCGATGCCGGCTCCTAATGCTGCAATACCAGCTCCAATTGCACCCATTGTAATGGAATTTTATTGAATGAATAATGTATTAGATTAATGATGCGCCTCCTCGTGGTGTCCTTCATCTATCGCAGCCCCGATGTAGGAAGCCGTCAGGATAGAAAAAATGAACGCCTGCAGGAATGCCACCAGCAATTCGATCAGGTTCATAAACGCCGTAAACAAACCGCCAACAACAATTCCAGCCGTAGCGCCGCCGATGCTTTCCCCGTTTTTACCGAAAAGGAAGATCAGGCCGATGAGGCTCAGAATAATGATGTGGCCGGCAGATATATTGGCGAACAAACGAATCATCAGGGAAAACGGCTTGATGAATAAGCCTAAGATTTCAATCGGCGTCAGGATCAGCTTCACCCAGGCCGGAATGCCGGGCATCCAGAAGATGTGTTCCCAGTAATGTCTTTTGCCGTTGATGTTGGTTACGATGAATGCCAGCACAGCGAGCGTCAGCGTAACTGCAAGGTTGCCTGTCACGTTGGCGCTTCCGGGAAAAATGGGAATCAGACCGAGCAGGTTACAGAAAAGGATAAAAAAGAACAGGCTCATGATAAACGGCTGGAAGCGCTCGTAGTGCTTGTCGCCAATCATCGGGCGGGTAACTTCGTCGCGGATAAACACGAAAAAGACTTCAAAAAACGATTGAATGCCGTTGGGGGCTTTGCCGTCGTTTCTGCGGTAACCCTTTGCCACCATAGCGAAGATGAAAATGAGCAGCACGGCGGCCAGCATCATCGTCATCACATTTTTAGTGATGGAAAAATCGTAGAACGAGGTAACGCCACCGCCAAGGATGCCGCCGTCTAACGTAGAAGGCTTATCCAATTTATACTCCTTGCCTTCGTGAATGGCATAATACACATCTATTTTTTTCTCTTTGCCCATCGCCATCATCGTCTCTTCTTTGTGGACGATGTTTTCGATGTGGGCTTCGCCTCTCGGGAAAATCGGATCGGCAATGCGGTTCACGCGACCGTGATTCAGCACATAACCGTCAATGGCTTTGTGACCGTGGTCGAATTTGCCGGAGGAAAGCACCGTCCAGCCATGCCCGGGGGCATAAAGGAAACAGGGTAGCGCGAGGTGTAAATTTCCCCAGATGTGGAATTCATTGGCATCCGCAATGTGGTTCATGACCGTGCCGACCGCATCGTATTCGCCGGCGCCATGACTTTCGTCATGCGTTGCGGCAGCCTGATCATCGTGGCCTTGATCCTGAGCATAAGCAGGGAGCGCCGTCATCGCGAGCAGCGCCAGCATCAAAATGTAGAAACGTAAGTAAATCGCCTTCACAAGTCTGTACTTTAGAGGGTTTCCAAAAACCGGTGCAAATGTAGGGCGTTTTGTGCGGATAAAAAAGCAAGTTTTTTGTTTTTTTCTGCGGGGTGGGTTAAGGTAGG
>Ga0209573_1006259_pt1 | contig 10048 bp, 7 predicted proteins | sample TNRBio252014_DNA_FD_185870 | JGI IMG/M metagenome (GOLD analysis project Ga0209573, IMG submission 185870) | Wastewater treatment Type I Accumulibacter community from EBPR Bioreactor in Madison, WI, USA - TNR Reactor_6/25/2014_ DNA (SPAdes)... | ecosystem: Engineered > Bioreactor > EBPR >...
GAGGACCGGGTCGTACTTCGCGAGCCGCGCGAGGTAGAGCTTCGTCAGCTCCGTCGCGGAGACTTTCTTCGCCCGGAGGAGCCGGCCGAGGTCGCGGACGGTCGAGAACGCGAGCTCGTCGTCCGAGGCCGGTCTCGTGGCGGGGCGCTCCCGCCGGGGGGCCGGCACGGCGGCATCCGGCACCGGCTTCGGCGCGCCCGGGTTCGGCCCGAACGTGAACGCGGGCGGGACGGCGTTGTCGAGGACGACCTCGCGCAGCGCCGCGATCCCGTCGGCGGTCTCGTTCAGGTCCTCGAGCATGAGGGCCCGCTCCTCGTCGGAGAACGCCACACCCGAGACCCACTCCGCCTGCTTCACCATCTCGGCGGTCACCTTCGACCCGCCCGCGGCGAGCGCCGACAGCGTCCTCCCGAACACGGCCGCGCCTGCACCCGCCCCCGCGAGCATCGTCACGAGCCTGCGCCGTCCCTGGTCGACGTTCCGAACGGTCTGGGTCATGCGTCCTCCTGCCAGCGTTCTGCGAACGCTTCCGGCCCCTGATGCTAGATTAGTCGGGCTCTGGGTCTCCCTTTGGTTCCAGCCGCCCGCGGGACGCGAGGGTCACGCCCGGAAACATCCGACGCCGAGCAGGAAAAGGAGAACCCCATGCTCAAGGAGTTCAAGGAATTCGCAATCAAGGGAAACGTGATCGACATGGCCGTCGGCGTCGTCATCGGCGGCGCGTTCGGCAAGATCGTGGGCAGCCTCGTAACGGACGTCATCATGCCCCCCATCGGCCTGCTCCTCGGAAAGGTCGACTTCACGAACCTCTTCCTGAACCTCTCCGGGACGCCCGTGGCCTCGCTCGCCGACGCGAAGGCGAAAGGGCTCGCGACGCTGAACTACGGCGTCTTCATCAACACGACCTTCGAGTTCTTCATCATCGCGTTCGCGATCTTCATGGTCGTCAAGCAGATCAACCGCCTGAAGCGCGAGGCGCCCGCGGCCCCGGCCGCCCCGCCCGAGCCTTCGAACGAGGAGAAGCTCCTCACTGAGATCCGCGACCTCCTGAAGAAGAAGTGAAAGGACTCCAGGCTTGAAGAAACAGCTCCAGCTCGCCCTCCCCCTCGCGGCCCTTCTCGCCGCCACTCTCAGCGCGACCGCCGCCGACGAGCCCAAGCCGGGCTGGCACGGCAGCTTCGGCGCCGGCCTCTCGATGAGCTCCGGCAACAGCGACGCCACCAACTACAACGTCGGCTTCGACCTCAAGTACGACCCGAAGACGAAGAACGTCCTGAAGTTCGGAGGCCTCTACCTCCGGAGCGACGCGGACGGGGAGACGACGTCCGACAAGCTCACGGCCTTCGCCCGCGACGAGTACTCCTTCACGGACCGCTTCTTCGTCTACGGGGAGGTCGCCTACCTGAGCGACGCCATCGCCCAGGTCGACTACATCGTTTCGCCGAACGCCGGTGCCGGCTACAAGTTCGTCAAGACGGACGCCATCACGCTCGAGGCCTCCGCCGGCTTCGGCGGCGCGTTCGAGAAGTTCGAGGGACAGGACGCCACCTCGAGCGGCGCCTACCGCGCAGGAGAGTCGTTCTCCTGGAAGATCTCACCCACCGTCGCCTTCACGCAGAAGGCTTCGGGCCTCTGGAAGTCGAACGACACCGGCGACGCCTACTACCACTTCGACGTCGGCTTCACGACCTCCATCTCGAAGATCCTCGAGCTGAAGCTCGCCTACCTCCTCGACCACAAGACGCGGCCCGCCGTCGTCACGCTCGAGAAGACCGACACGGCCTTCATCGCGGCCCTCGTGGCGAAGTTCTAGCCCGCATCGGGCCCGGATCGGATCGGGACAGGGGGCGGAGGTGGCGGCACCTCCGCTCCTCCGTTCCATACGACCGGACACGCCCGTCTGCATCGCTCCCGACGTTCTGGCGCGGGAGAAGTCGAGAGACCGGGGAACGGGGGACCGGGAGCGCCGAGGGAACGGGGAGGATCCAGCTTCACCGTCAGGTCGCTTCGGCAGGGGGCCGCGTGCGGGGCGGTACGTCTCACGGCCGCCGCTGCGCTCGCCCGACCCGCTTCCGAGCTCGCTGCGGCCGGGCGGGGGGCCCGCGCGAACTCGCCCTCGCCGGGGGGCTGAGCTGCGCGCGCCCCCCGGACCCCCACTTCAATCCTGGCGCATCTGTCGTGCAGGCATCGTTCTCAAACACGCGCGCGGGCCTGATCCCCGCCCGGTCCTCGCGAACTCGAGCGGGTCCCCGTGCGTGCTCGAGGTCGGCTCGCGAGACGCACCACCCCACCCGCGGCCGGCGAGCTTCAGCGATCGGCGAGGAGTTGCTGTCCGGGTCTCGGGGTCTGGTCTACGCTCCACACTCTGTCCCGGCTATAGCATAAAATCAAGACCTGACCCCATCCGGGGTCGGCCACGGGGTCTGGTCTACGTTCTACACTCTGTGGTGGCTATAATAGAAAATCAAGACCTGACCCCATCCGCAGGCCCCGCCCTAAGAACACTGCTTCACCTCAGGTCTGAGCGGGCGGGAGGGGTGTCCCGCGAGCGGCGTCCGAGCACGCGCGGGGCCCCGCACGGCTCCGCGAGCAGGCCGCCGGATCAGGCGCGCGCGCTGTTTGAGCGAAGCGAGTTCGCGCGCGCCCCGGCGGCCCGCGCAGCGGAGCCGATGCGGGTCGCGCGCGCGGAGGAGCCGCCGCGGGACACCCCTCCCGCCCGCGCCTCGAGCGGCACGAGGTAGTGAATTGCCGGTCTCCCCGGTCTCCCCGGTCTCCCCTCCTCGTCTGCCGCCCAGGGGCGGAGGCCCGTGGCAGACGGACAAATGAGAACGGGGCCGCTTTCGCGGCCCCGTTCGTCGTTGCGGGAAAACCTGTAGAGAGAGCCGGGATTACTTCGCGGCGGGCTTCTTCGCCTTGGCCGGACGCTCGGGGGCGACCATGCCGCCCGGCGTGGCCGTGACGGGGCCCTGGTTCAGGATCAGCTCGACCCGCCGGTTCCTGGCGCGGCCCTCGGCCGTGGCGTTGTCGCCGACGGGGTTCGCCGGGCCGTAGCCGGCGTGCGTGAGGCGGTCAGCGGCGACACCCTGCGCGACGAGGAAGTCGGCGACGGTCTTGGCCCGCTCGGCCGACAGCTTCATGTTGAGCTCTTCCTTGCCGGTCGTGTCCGTGAAGCCCTCGGCGCGGATCTGGACCTTCGGGAACACCGCGAGGATGGCCGAGACCTTGGCAAGCGCGATCTCGGGGTCCTTCTTGAGGGTGTACTTGTTCACGTCGAACAGGATGTCGGCCATGTTGACGACGAGACCGCGGGCCGTCTCCTCGACCTGCATGTACTGCCCGACGGCGTCGCGGATGCTGCTCTTCAGCTGCTCCTGCTCGGCCTTCAGGCGGGCCACTTCGGCCGCCATGCGCGCACTCTCAACCTCGGCCGCGGCAGCCTTGGCCTTCGCGGCCTCGAGCTCCTGGCGCTTCTTCTCTTCGGCGGCCCTGACTCTCGCCTCTTCGGCCGCGAGACGCTCGTCGAGGATCTGCTGGACCCTGAGGCGCAGGGCCGTGCCGGAGCTGTCGAGGGCACGCCTCGCGTAGTCGACGACGGCCTTGGACGAGCCGCCCTTGACCGAGTTCCGCGCCTGCGCGAGCTGGGTCTTGGCGGTCTCCATCTCCTTGGCGGCGACGGTCTCGGCCTTCAGCTCGACGGCCAGGTTGTAGGCCTTGTCGGCCTGCTGCAGCTCGATCGGCTCCGATCCCTTCGCCGCGTAGGTCAGGTCGGCGATCGACGGGTTGCCGGGCCGCGTGAACTCCCCGATCATGCTCGAGGTCTCGATCGAGAACTCCTCGCTCTTCGCCTTCGTCGGGTCGACCTTCCCCGACGTGAAGACGACGAGCTCGCTCGGAATGACCGTGCCGGGCAGGACGTCGGCGGTCACCATGATCGCGAAAGTCACCTTCCCTGTTCGGAAGCTCCCCTCGCCCGACTTCTTCTCCCGGACCTGGAGCTCGCCGAGGTTCTCGGGCCGGCCGTCAACGGTGACCGCCCAGACGTTGTAGGTCGTGATGTTCCCGGCGAACATGACCGCGGGCTCCATCATCTTCCAGGCGAGCTTGATGTCGACCTGCCCCTTCTCCATTCGCAGCGTGCCTTCCAGAGTGGCGGCCTTCGGAGCGATGGCGGTCCGGGTGAACGGAACGGAGATCTTTTTCCCCTCGGGGTAGGTCACCCCGACGAGCTTGATCTCGGCCGCGGTGGCGGACGAGGAGACGGAGAGAGCGAGGGCGGCGGCCCCCGCGAGAACGACGGAACGCTTCATAAGGAAACTCCTTCAAGAAAGCCGGTGACTCTTCGTCATCTGGCGGGTGAACGCATTGGCCGTGGCATCTTACTTCTTTCGGCGTTGACCGGGAGCGGACGGACTCCTCCCCCGAACCACCCGTTCGGTGCCCGGGCGCTGGGGGACCTTCCGCCGATCCGGAGGGCCGTGCGAGCCCTCCGGGCGCTAAGATGCCCCGTTCGCCGCGGGCCTTCCCGCCCGCGAGCGGGAAGGGGGGCCGGTGCTTCCAACCCTCGATTACGCTGAGGTGGGCTTCGTCTGCGGACTGGAGGTCCACCAGCAGCTCCTGACCCCGACGAAGCTCTTCTGCCGCTGCCCCGCGGGGCTCTACACCGAGACGCACGACGGGACGGTCCTCCGGCACATGCGGCCGACCCTCTCGGAGCTGGGCGAGTACGACGGCACCGCGCTGATGGAGTTCAAGACGAAGAAGAACATCGTCTACCTCCTCAACGTGAAGAACGTCTGCACCTACGAGATGGACGACACCCCCCCGTTCCTCGTGAACCAGCAGGCGATCGACGTCGCCATCGAGCAGTGCCTCATGCTCGGCTGCGACATCGTCGACGAGGTGCACATCGCACGGAAGCAGTACCTCGACGGCTCGATCCCGACCGGCTTCCAGCGGACGGCCGTCGTCGGCGTGAACGGGAAGATCCCGTTCCGCGGCCGGACCCTCTCCGTGACGCAAGTGACGGTCGAGGAAGACTCCTGCCGCGAGGTGCGCGACCGCGGCCACTGCATCGTCTGGCGGGCGGACCGCCTCGGGATGCCGCTCATCGAGACCGTGACCGGGCCGGACCTGAGGACCCCGGACGAGGTCGAGGAGGCGATCCTCCTCGTCGGGCGCGTCTGCCGGTCGACGGGACACGTGAGGACCGGCCTCGGCGCCTCGCGCCAGGATGTGAACGTCTCCGTTCGCGGCGGCCGGCGCGTGGAGATCAAGGGGGTCCCGAAGGCGGGCTGGGCGCCGCGCCTCGTCCACGGAGAGGCGTGGCGGCAGGTGAACCTGCTCAAGCTGAGAGACGAGCTCCACCGCCGCGGCTTTACGGACGCCGGATCGCTCCGGGTCGAGTCGCAGGACGTGACGCCGCTCTTTGCCGCAACCGATATTCCGTACCTGCGGCCCGAAGCCTGGGAGCGCTGGGTCGAGGAGGAGAAGATGCGCCCCGGCTTCGAGCTCGGGAAAGGGCCTTACCGCGTCCGCGCGGCACGCCTCCCGGGCCTCGCCGGGACGCTCTCCTGGCCCACGCAGCCCGAGCACGTCTTCGCGCACGAGCTCGCGGGACGGGTCCGCGTCATCGCCGGCCTCGACCAGATCCCGAACCTCCTCCACTCCGAGGCGTGGCCCGACGCGCGCGGCACCCGCTCCGAGCTCAAGCGCCTCCGGGGACGCCTCCGCTGCGGACCGGACGACGCGATCGTCGTCGTCTGGGGGCCCGAGGAAGACACCGTCACGGCCTGCGAAGAGATCCGTCTCCGCTACGTCGACGCGATCAACGGGGTCCCGAACGAGACCCGGCAGCCCTTCGTCGACGGCTCGACCGACTTCGAGCGGATTCTCCCCGGCCCCGACCGGATGTACCCCGATACCGACAGCCCGCCGACGCGCATCACGCGAGCGCGCGTGCAGTCCCTCGCGGCGACGCTTCCGGAGCGCCCCTGGGACCGCGAGAGGCGCTACACGGCCGTGGGCGTTCCCGCCACGACGGCGCACTACCTCATCCGCCGGGGGGGCGCCGCCCTCGTCGACCGCCTCGTCGAGGAGACCGGCGCGCCGGTCCGCGACGTCGCATTCCTCTTCGGAGAGAAGCTGAAGGGGCTGCGCCGGGCTTCCGTCCCCGTCGACGCCATCCCTGAGGAGCGCTGGCGAGAGCTCCTCAGGGCCTTCGTCGCGGCGCCCGTCCTGAAGCAGGCGTGGGAGCTCGTCGTCCTCGCCGTCGCCGCCGAACCCGGCCGCCCCGTGGACGACCTCCTCGCCGAGCGGGCTCTCGGGAAAGCCCCCCCCGCCTGGCGCGCGGGAATTCCCGCGGCCTTCGCCGCGGCGGCTGACAAGGCCTACCGGAAGAAGGACCCGGCCCTGATCCGCCGCCTCGCCTTCGCGGGCCTCATGCCGGGTCTCCTCGGCCGTATCCCGGCCACCGAGGTCGAGGCCGCCGTCGGGTCCTGGGTGCCCTCGGTCTCCTCCCCCGTTCCGGGCGCCCCGGAGGTGAAGTCGTGAACGAGATGAACGACCCCCTCAAGGGCTACAAGGGGCACGCGCGCGAGGCGCTCCTGAGGTTCGGCGTGAAGGTCTGGAGCGACGTCCGCGTCGTCAACGACGCCGGCTCCGTCTTCGAGGGGGTCATCCTCCCGCGGAGCGAGTCGTTCGACGACCTCCACCTCGTGATGAAGCTGAAGACCGGCTACAACGTCGGGCTTCACGTCGACCGGATCGAGCACGTCACCGAGGTCGGGTACAAGGAAGCGAAGTACAAGATCCCCGAGAAGGAGTTCCCCTCCCGGCCGACGCTGCCGAAGGTGACGCTCCTCGGGACGGGCGGGACGATCGCCTCGCGCCTCGACTACCGGACGGGCGCCGTCATCCCCGCCTTCACGCCGGGCGAGCTCTACGGCGCCGTCCCGGAGCTGGCCGACATCTGCAACCTGACGACGAAGAAGATCTTCGGGGTCTTCTCCGAGAACATGGCGATGGAGAACTACATCGTCCTCGCCAACGCGATCGGGGAGGAGATCGCCGCCGGCGCGGACGGGATCGTCATCGGCCACGGCACCGACACGATGGGGCACACGGCAGCGATCCTGTCGTTCATGGTCCAGAACATCCCCGTGCCGATCGTCCTCGTCGGCTCGCAGCGCTCGTCGGACCGCCCGTCGTCCGACGCGGCGCTGAACCTCATCCACTCCGTCAGGACCGCGGCCTACTCCGACATCGCCGAGGTCATGATCTGCATGTTCGGGCCGACGTCCGACCGCTACGGCCTCCTCCACAGGGGGACGCGCTGCCGGAAGATGCACAGCTCCTACCGCTCGACGTTCCGGACGATCGGAGACATCCCCCTCGCCATGGTGAGCCCGACTTCGTTCACCATCCTCAACGACGACTTCCGGAGGCGCGACAAGACGCGCGTGCCGGTCATCGACCCGGTCTACGACGACCGGACGACGATCCTCTACTACTACCCCGGCATGAAGCCCGACCTCGTCGACGCCCTCGTCGAGAAGGGCTACCGGGGCATCGTCATCGCGGGGACCGGCCTCGGGCACGTCAACAAGCCGCTCTACCCGGCGCTCAAGCGGGCCGCCGCGGCGAACGTCCATGTCGTCATGGCGGTCCAGACGATCTGGGGATTCGCCCAGATGTACGTCTACGACACCGGGCGCGACCTGATGGACATCGGCATCGTCCCCCTCGACAACATGATCCCCGAGACGGCGCTCATGAAGCTCTCCTGGGTTCTCGGCCACACGGACGACCACGCCGAGGTGATGCGGATGATGACGACGCCGATCGCCCACGAGATCACCCCCCGCGAGCCGCACAACGGCTACCTCGTCATGCAGGGAGGCCTCCCCGAGACCGAGGAGTGGGTGCGGGGGCACTGGAAGTGAAGCGGTGAGAGCCCTCACCTACGAGAAGCACGGCGACCCGCGCGACGGCGTCGTGAAGAAGGTGTTCGACCCGCGTCCCGGCCCCGGGCAGCTCGTCGTCCGGGTCGTCGCGGCCGCGCTCAACCCCGCCGACTGGAAGACCGTCGAGGGGAAGTTCCCCTTCCTCGTCTTTCCGAGAAAGCCGTTCGTCCCCGGCTGGGAGGCCGCGGGCGTCGTCGACGCGATGGACTCCCGCGTCTCCGGCTTTCGCGTCGGCGACGAGGTCCTCGTCTCGACCGGTCCTTCCGCCGGGGCCCTCGCGGAGAAGCTGGCCGTCTCGGCGCTCCACGTCGCGAAGAAGCCCGCGGGGCTCTCTTTCGAGGAGGCCGCCGCCGTGCCCGCGGCGGGGCAGACCGCCCTCGAGGCCCTCCGCGACGCGGCGGGACTCCGGCCGGGGCAGCGCCTCCTCGTGAACGGAGCCGGCGGAGGCGTCGGAACGTTCGCAGTCCAGATCGGGAAGATCCTCGGCGCGCACGTGACGGCGGTCGCGAGCGCGGCGAAGCTCGAGGCGCTCGGTCTCCTCGGGGCCAACGCCCTCGTCGACTACCGGAAAGCCGACTTCGCGAAGGCCCGCGAGGAGTGGGACGTCGTCTTCGACGTCGTCCCGAACCGGACCTTCGGCGAGTGCTCCCGGGTCCTTGCGCGCGAGGGGGTCTACGTGACGACTCTCCCCGGCGCCGGGCCGTTCCTCGCGTCGCTCGGCGCCTCGTTCCGCGCTCCGTTCGGCTTCCGGAAGCGGTGCCGGTGGGTGATGCTCAAGCCGCGCGGGGAGAACCTCGCCCAGCTCGTGAGCTGGGTGGAGGAGGGAAGGCTGAGACCCGTCGTGGGGAAGGTCGTCCCGCTCGACCAGGCCGCGTGGGCGCTCTCGGACCTCTCGGCGGGTCACGCCACCGGAAAGACCGTCATCCGGGTCGCCTGAGCCGGCCGCGCCGCTCCCAGGCAGCCGGGCGGCCCCGGGTGCTACATTCCGCCCCCCGAGCCGGCCCCGAAGCCGCACGGGAAACATCATGACCGACCCGAACCACGCCCTCGCGGCCGAGATCGCCCGCCGCCGCACCTTCGCGATCATCAGCCATCCCGACGCCGGCAAGACGACGCTGACGGAGAAGCTCCTCCTCTACGGCGGCGCCATCCACCTCGCCGGGTCGGTGAAATCTCGCAAGGCGACCCGCCACGCCACGAGCGACTGGATGGAGGTGGAGAAGGAGCGTGGCATCTCCATCACGACGAGCGTCATGCAGTTCACGTACGCCGGGTGCCACGTGAACCTCCTCGACACGCCCGGCCACAACGACTTCAGCGAGGACACCTACCGGACCCTCGCCGCCGCCGACTGCGCCGTCATGCTCATCGACGCCGCCAAGGGGGTCGAGCCGCAGACCGTGAAGCTCTTCAAGGTCTGCCGCCTGCGCAAGATCCCGATCGTCACGTTCGTGAACAAGCTGGATCGGGCCGGGCGCGACCCGTTCGACCTGATGGACGAGGTGGAGAAGGTCCTCGGCATCCCCTGCTCCCCCGCCTCCTGGCCCATCGGTTCCGGCACCGACTTCCAGGGCGTCTACGACCGCTGGCACAAGCAGCTCCTTCGCTACGAGCGGGGCGAGACGAAGGGGGCGAAGCTCGCGGCCGAGACCTTCGACCTGGGCGACCCCGCCCTCGCGGCCGAGCTCGGGTCCGAAGCCCACGCCCGCCTCGTCGAGGAGCTGGCGATGCTCGACGCCGCCGGGATGCCGTTCGACCAGAGCCTTTTCCTCGCCGGCGAGCTGACTCCCGTTTTCTTCGGGAGCGCCCTGAACGACTTCGGCGTCGAGCCCTTCCTCGCCCGGTTCCTGGAGCTGGCGCCGGCCCCGGCGGCCCGCGACTCTTCGGCCGGAATCGTCGAGCCCTCCCGCCCCTTCTTCTCCGGCTTCGTCTTCAAGATCCAGGCGAACATGGACCCGGCGCACCGCGACCGCGTCGCCTTCGTCCGCGTCTGCTCGGGGAAGTTCACGCGCGGCATGGAGGTGCAGAACGCGCGCTCCGGCCGGCCCCTGAAGCTGAACAAGCCGCTCCAGTTCCTCGTCCAGGAG
>Ga0209573_1006260_pt1 | contig 10048 bp, 10 predicted proteins | sample TNRBio252014_DNA_FD_185870 | JGI IMG/M metagenome (GOLD analysis project Ga0209573, IMG submission 185870) | Wastewater treatment Type I Accumulibacter community from EBPR Bioreactor in Madison, WI, USA - TNR Reactor_6/25/2014_ DNA (SPAdes)... | ecosystem: Engineered > Bioreactor > EBPR >...
CAGGTTGACGATGCGGTGGCGTTCCGCCGGGTACAGCCGCTCCCACACTTCGCCCAAACGATGCATCGCCATCACCGCCATGTCCTCGGTGACCTGCGCGCCATTGCGCTGGATGAACTGGCAGACCACGCTGAAAAATCGGCTGATCGCCCGCCGCGTGGAAAACCCGCTGCTGATCAAGCGTGACCGCTTTGAGGATCGCAACATTTACGAAGTAGCGGGCACGGTCTATCCGCTCGTCGATCTGACGAATTACGTCATCAAACAAACCAAGATGACCTTCCGGATCGCCCAGACCGCGCATCGCAAAGCGCACGATGTGTCGGTGCAGATCACCACGCCTAGCCGCGCTGTCGCTGTCTGCCGCCGCGCTGGTCGGCATCGTACTGCACGAGGGCTACACCGACCGCGCGGTGATCCCGGTCAAGGGCGATGTGCCGACCATTGGTTTCGGCACCACCACCGGAGTGAAGCTGGGCGACACCACCACGCCGCCGAAGGCGCTGGCTCGGGCGCTCACCGATGTGCAGCAGTTTAAGGGGGCGCTCAAACAATGCGTGACTGTGCCTCTGGCCCAGCACGAGTACGACGCGCTGGTGAGCTTCTCCTACAACGTCGGCAGCCGCGCGTTCTGCCAGTCCACGCTGGTGAAAAAACTCAATGCCGAGGACTACGCGGGGGCGTGCTCCGAACTGCTGCGCTGGCGCTTCTTCCAAGGCAAAGACTGCGCGCTGGCCGCCAACGCTCGGCTGTGCGGCGGGCTGGCTACACGGCGCGAGGCCGAGTACCGGCAGTGCATCGGGGGTGCTCCATGAGCCTGATTCCGTGGCCATACCGGCTGCTAGTCCTCGTCCTGCTCGCCGCTGCCCTGATCGGTTTCGGCTGGGTGAAGGGCGCGGGCCATGTCCAAACCGAATGGGATGCCGCCGTCCAGCAGCAAACCCTTCAAGTCGCCACCGTTCGCCAGAAGCAGGCCGAGGCCACCGTCAAAGTCGTCACCCAGTACGTCGACCGCGTCCGCGTCGTCCGCGAGAAGGGCGACAGCCATGCCTTGCGCGACCGCTCCGCGCCGCCATCGACGGCGCGCAGGATGCGCTCGGTGCGCGTGAGCTCTCGCCGCAGCGACGCCACCGGCACCCGACGCTCGCCGACGCCGAAGAACGCGCGCAAATAGCCGTCACGCGCCGGGTCGAGGACGACACCCTGGCCGTATTCGTGGTGGGTAATGCGTTCGCCGGGCTGAAACAAAGAATCAACATCCATTACTGCACGCCCTTGCCCAGGGCTTCCAGCCGCTGTAGCCAGCTATCGAAATGCGGGCAAGCCGCACGCACCGCCACAATGCCGATCTTCGCCAGTAGCGTCGGGCCATCCGACGTTTCCTTGTAGTCGCCTACCAGGCTGTGCAGCCGCGCTTTCGGGTGCGTGTCCGCGCCGTGATCGATCAGTTCTGGCGCACCGGCCTGCTGCACGACTGTCTGCAACCGGTCGGCGAGATGGGCCTTGCAGAAATGCGCCTCGACAGCATCCGGTGCGCTGAACAGCCATGCCTCGAACTCATGTAGCGCCAAGAACGGGATGAACCGCTGATGGTTCAGCTCCGCCGCAAAGCGTTCTTGCAGTCCGGCGACCTTCTCGCGCGGATCGCCTGCGCCCAAGGCCTCTGGCAGTCCCGGAAAATCCTCCGGCAGCCCGTAGAAATCCAGCAGCGTGCTGACCCATGCATCGCCGTCGCGCGTCAGCGGCAACAGGTTCCGGCGAATCTGGTTCCAGTTAGACACGCCGCCACGAAAGCCACCTCCGCTGGGTAGACGCTTCGTCCACAGCACGATGGGCGACTCCACGAACACACCGTGCTGCGCTAGGTGCGGAGCCAAGGTGTGCTTGACGAAGATTTCTTCGCTTTGGCCTTCCACCAGCATCAGAAGCCGCGTCATGGACGGCCTCCGAGCACGTTCTTCTCCCACAGCTCGCCCAGGCTGAAGTCATTCAGCCAACCCTTGAGCATCTCCTCGTCGAGGCGGTTGAACGTGGTTTTCAATCCATCGTTCTCTGCCACGATCACATCCTGCAGCGTGAAGTTGTTGAGCAACGTCACCGACTGCGTCGCCAGCAGCACCTGCACGCGCTTGGACGCAGCTTCCAGCATCTCGGCCAGGATGCGAATGGCAAAGGGGTGCAGACCCAGCTCAGGCTCATCCAGCAGGATCAGCGCGGGTGGATTCGGTTGCAACAGCAGCGTGGCAAGACAGATGAAACGCAAGGTGCCGTCGGACAACGAATAGGCATCGAAGTACGCCTCCGAACCCTTTTGCCGCCATTCCAGCTTGATCTTCTTCTCGTTGAGCTTGCTAGGAGCTAGCATGAACTGCTTGAAAAACGGCGCGACCAGCCGGGTGTGCTCCTCGATGTGACCGAACTGCACCGGGTGCTTTTCCTGCAACCAGTAGAGGTAAGCCGGAAGATTGGCCGCGTTCGGGCGGAAGAAGCGGTTGTCGTCCACATCCACCGTCTGCTTGGCGGGGGAGGTGTCCGACGTGTCGTGAAAGTGATAGACGACGAGGTTGCGCACCTTGGGGAACACGAACTTCGGAATCTTGTTGCGATACGACTGTGCGGCTTCTTCCAGTTTGCTTTCCTTGTGGCCCACGGCGATGGGTTCGCCATAGTTCCAGTAGCCGCTGTATTCCACACGCTCGTATTCGAAGATCAGCGTGTCCTGCGCGGCCTTGAGTTTGAAGCCGTAGGAGTTCTGGTCGAGCTCGAAATCCAGCGACAGCGCGGGCGTCGCCTTGCGCCCGTGGAACAAAAAGCGATCTGGTTCGCTGCCGACGTAAAGTTGAAGGTTGTGGGACAGCACGCGCTCTAGCAACCGGAACACGCCGATCAGGTTCGACTTGCCGGAGCCATTCGCGCCGATCACCACGTTGAGGTCGCCTAGGTTCAGCTCGGCGCTCTCGATGGACTTGAAGCCTTCGATTTTGACCTTCTGCAAGGTTTTCACCGTGGCCTCCTAAGTGATTCGCAGGTGGAACAGGCCAGCGGGCCTGCCGCCGTCGCGCAGCAGAATCTCCTGCGGGTACTCGTTGGCTTGGCCCCACAAGATGCGGCCGAGATCGATCTGATGCCCGTGGGGCGCGTGGCACAGCCAGCCCACCTCATCGGTGGCTGCGTGGGCCTTGACGCGGTTGTGGCCGCCGGGTAGGTCGCTTCGAGGTAGTAGCCGGCGTCGAACAGCGACTCCAGCACCGCCACCCACGGCTCGTCCTCGCTGTGGTGGAAGGTGAAGGCCAGAATGCCGCTGGGCTTGAGCACGCGATGCGCTTCGCGCCAGCACTGCGTGAGCAGGCGCTGGTAGAAGCCGTCCGGGTCTTCCGGCTCGCGGGCACGGTTGGCTACCGCTACGAAGGCCCGGAAATCATCTACACCTTCTGGGCCAAGCACGGGCCGTGTCAGGTGACGGGCTGCGGCCACCGCACGCCGATCATGACCAGCCCGGTGATGGCGGTGAAGACGCTCACCGTCAAGCATTGGGCACACACTTGCGGCAAGTGCGGCGAAGCCTTCGACGTGGAGGACGAAGCCGCGCGCATGGCACCCGATGCGCCGTTCTACGTCGCGCCCACCGAAGCGCCGTATGCAGTCCTGCCCGGCCGGACGCGGCTCCTGCAGCTCGCGCAGCAGCTTGCCGACCGATTCGTTGTTGCTGGCGTATTCGAGCACCAGATCCTCGAAGTCCTCCGGCACGAACAGGTCGCCGGTCAGCGCCTCCTCGATGGCTTCGGGAATCTGCGAGCCCTGCTTGTCGAGACGCTCGACACTGAATTTGCATTGCGCGGGGTCGGCGAAATTCCAGCGTTGCAGCACGGCGAAGCGGTCGAAGCGCTTCTTGAGGTTGTCGCGCAGGGTGTTCTCGAATTCCTTGTGCAGCTTCTTGTATTCGGGGTTCTGGCCGCCCCATTCCTGCGCCTTCATTTCGGCGCGGGCAAGGATGAGCAGGTCGCGATCCATGAAGGAGTTGGTACTGCCCGCGCGCGGCAGCAGGAAGCGCACGGTGTTGCGGCGCTTCTGCAACTGGTCTTTGAGCCAACGCCCCAGCGTGGCGTCAAGCTTGTCGGCTTCCTCTGGCAGTACGAGGATGGGCAGACGGTCATCCCATTTGTCGGGCTGCTCGGCTTCATCAAGCGCCGTCCACGGATCGTTGACCCACGACTTGGGCAGTGCGATCACGCGGAAGGTCTTGGCGACCTCGTCGCTGCCGCCGATGACGTAGCGCACCTGCTTGGCGAGCTGCGCCTGATCCGCGCCGTCGGCGAACAGCTTGTCGTTGCGCGCGTAGGCCATGAGCTTGGCGCGCGGGTTCTCTTCCTCGCGGAACAGCAGTTTGGTGCCGTCCTGATGGATGTTGAAGCTGTTCTCGACGATGGTTGCCAGCTCGACCTGGAAGGCGTTGTCGTCCACCGGCTTGCCACGGGTGATGTCCAGTTGCAGCGTGGCGGGATCGGCTCCGGCGAGGTTGCCCACGGCAATCGAGCGCAGCCACAGTGCGCCGATGATTTCCTGCAGGTGTGGCGCGACGCTGGCGTGGTCGTGCCGCGCCTCCTGCACCGAGATGATGTTCTGCTGCGCCTTCTCGCGCAGCGTGCGGTGATGCTGGTTGGCGACGGCTTCGAGCAACGCGCCGATGCCCGAGGTGTCGTCGTCCAGCCGGAAGTCGGCGGCGGTGAGCACGGGCACGGCCTCGCCACGGCTCTTGTAGAGGTTGGCGAGGATGCGGATCAGGTCGCGCGTTTCCTGCGCGTCGGTGGCAATCAGAACCTGTTCTTCGAGCAGGCGCAGCAGGTGCGGCGCGTAGGGCCACGATTCGGTGAACTCGCGGCGCTTGCGATCCTGCTCGGCGGGCGGCACGTCAAGCAGCCGGAAGGATTCGGCGACGTGCTGTGCGACCAGCGATTCGATGGTGCCGCTGGCGATCTGCAGGCGATTGTCGAACAGGCGGTGCAGCAGCATCCGGCGGCGATCCTGCTGGATGCGCTCGGCGCTGCCACCGGCCTTGAAATCGATGGCGACCGGGTTGACGCGATGCACCTGCTGGTAGGCGTCGCTGCCGCCGTTGCGCACCGAAATCACCAGCACCAGCAGGTCGGGGCGCTCCTTAGCGATCTCCGAAAGAATCTGGATGAAGTTGAACGCCCAGTTTTTCCAAGGGTACTGTTTGGTGTTGGTGAGCCCGTCGTACCACGTCTGGAACTCGTCCAGCAACAGCATCGTCGGCTTGTTCTCCAGCAACTCGATGATGAGCTTGTCAGACGGGATTTCGGTCTTGGACGCGCCCTGGCCGTCCCACTTGCCCTTGATGAAGGTGCCGTGCGGATGGTTCTCGAGCAGGACATCCCACAGGAATTTGTAGCGGTGGCGATGCAGGCTTTCGCCGATGACGTGCATCCCGTCGCGCAGCGCGATCTTGCCGATGCTGGCGTCGGCGAGCGTGGTTGCCCATGCATTGAGCCACGAGCTGGTCGAGGACGGGTCGGTCACCGCGTGGTAGAGCGCGGCCATCAAGTGCGACTTGCCGAGGCCGCGTTCGCCGATCACGACCACGGGGCGACCCTGGCTGGGGCCGACGGCCTCGATGCCTTTCAGCAGGTCGTGCGTGGGATAGGTGATCTCCAGAAACTGCTTGGCGGCAATCTGGGTCGCGCCCGTGTGCTGATCGTTGGACAGCTCGATGGCCGTGCCCTTGAGGCGTTTGCCCCGGAATTCTTCTCGTAGCGTTAGTCCAAGCATTACTTCCGATCCCCCTTGTTCGATGCCTTGCTCGCTGCGCGTTCGGGACTGCCCGCCGATTGCTGCTTGATCCAGCTCTCGATATCGCTGCGCGAGAACCGCCACGTCCCACCGAGCTTGAACGCAGGAATCTCCCCGCTCGCTGCAAGTCGATAGATCGTGCGCTTGCCCGCCTTCAGGTAGGCCGCGACCTCGTCCAAGGTCATGATGTCGCCATCAGGCTCTGCCATTGCCGTTCCTATGCAGACGTTGAATTATGATTGCCAAGTCTTGCAGATTTTCCCACAAAACGTCGACGCAGACCAGTCGGAGCCGCACTCGCAGTTCGACTGTCTTGGGGGAAGGGAGCGTGAAGATCGGTCAGGCATTGGCGGCCGATCTCGGCATGGCCAAATCGTCGAATCGACGGACTCAAGGCCAGCGCGTTACTATCTGAATCGGATTACGGACGCGGGTTCGGTTACTGCCACATATTGTCATAATATTCCACGAATGTGCAGACTTGAGCAAACATGGCATCCAAATCGATGCCTGACAAAGAGGGAGTGGTCGTGGCATCGAACTACGAGGCAATTTGCAAGGAAAACCGGGAAAGCTACGGCACCAAAGGCGCTCAGAAGTCCGGCAAGCTAGCCGCTGGGCTGTACGACGACCGCACGCACTTCATTTTTGAACTGCTGCAAAACGCCGAGGACGCCCTCGGTCGGCGTGGTGAGTGGCACGGGTCACGCAAGGTTGCGTTCACCCTGAACCCGACCGGCCTGACGCTCTCGCACTTCGGCAAGCCGTTCGACGAGGCCGATGTCCGAAGCGTCTGCGACATCGCCGAGAGCACCAAGAACGAGTCTTCCATTGGCCGCTTCGGCCTCGGCTTCAAGTCTGTCTACACAGTCACTGACCTTCCGGAGATTCACTCTGGCGAGGAGGACTTCGCCATCGAGAACTACGTCTTCCCGAAGCGGTTGACGCGTTCGGTGCGCGCGGCGGACGAGACGCAGATCGTCCTGCCCCTGAAGCCGGAGGACGCGAACGCAGCGAAGGACATCACGGAAGGGTTCCGCCACTTGGGTCCGGGCGCTCTGCTGTTTCTGCGCCACATTGACGAAATCAATTGGAGCGTTGCGGGTGGCGCGTCTGGGTTCTATCTGCGCAACAGCCCCGAAACACTCGGCCCCAATGTCCAGCGCATCACGGTCATCGGCAAAGAGGATGATCGGCCGGAGGTCGATCAGAACTGGCTGGTGTTTCACCGCGACGTGTTTTCCGCCGAGGGGCAGAAAGTCGGGAGAGTGGAAATCGCCTTCTCGCTGGTTGCTGTAAAGGACGCCCCCGGTCGTTGGGCCGTACAGCCGCTGGCCAAGTCGCCGCTGGTGGTGTTCTTCCCGACGGTGGTTGAGAGCCACCTTGGCTTTCTCGTGCAGGGGCCGTACCGCACCACGCCAAGGCCAAGGCCTTCCTGCCCAGCGCCATCGCCACCAGTTTCCCGACGATGCGCCGCGCGGTGTGTGCGACACCCGAGGTGCGCTTGTTCCTGCTCTCGCTGGGCATCACCGAACCCGACCCGGTGGACGACGTGATCTGGAACCTCCTGCCGAAGTACCAGCAGCAAGAGGTGGATGTGGACGACGCTGCCTACGCTGCCGACATCGAGCGCATCCGTGCGGCCTTCAACACCGACTCAACGGCGCAGAAGGAAAAGCTCCGATCAGCCCTGCGCGATACCACCTTTGTGATGGTTGTCGACACCGGCGATGGCAAAACCTACGTCGCCAAGCCCGGCGAGGTCTACATCGCCACCGACCGTCTGCAACAGCTCTTCGCCGGTGTGCCAGATATCTTGATCGTCGACAATGAATACGACTGTCTGCGCGGTGAGGAGATGCGTGTACTGCTGGAAGCGTGTGGCGCGTTGCGATACCCACGCCCGGAGAAAGCTCCTGTTGAACACCACTGGAACGATCGTCTGAGGGCGCTTCGCGCTCAAGCTGGTCACGCCGAGACGTCAGGCTACAGCGACACAGTAGAAGACTGGACGCTGCAAGGCTTTCAAGATCTGCTTGACCACCTTCCAAATCTCACGTCGGAGCAGCGTGCCGAGCGCGCTCGCCTGCTTTGGGAGAGCTTGGGTGACCTAGAAGAGCGGCGTGGGCGCGGTATCTTCGATGGTTCCTACACGTGGACGCACAACGGCAGATACGCCACGAGCTTCCCGTCTGCCTTCCTGCGGAATCTCAACGCGGCGGCCTGGGTGCCCGATGCCAACGGCGAACTCGTAGCGCCAAATCTCGTGGTGTTCGACACCCTTGGCTGGAAGCCCAACCCATTCCTGCTAACCAAGATCATCTTCAAGCCGCCGATCATCGACCAGCTGGCCAAAGAGGCAGGCATTGATCGGGCTGCACTCGATCTGTTGCGCAAGCTCGGTATCACCAACGTAGCCGACCTGACTTCCCGATTGGGCATCACAGATCCACCGTCCGAACCGGAGCCATCGGCTGCACCCGAACCGGAGAGCAACGCACCGCTCGATGACGATGTGTACGACTGCGCGAAAGATCTCTACGGCGACGACATGCCGGATATCCCGCCCGGCACCCCTGATCCGGACGGCAGTGATGGCGTGGGCACAGGTGCTGGGAGTGGTGGCCACGGGCGCTCCGGCACCGGGACTTCGCGCAGTGGCGGCCAGAGCAATGGAGGTACGCACGGCGGTTCAGGTGGCCACGGCACCTCCGGCGGCAATGGCAACGGGAAAGGCAACGGGAAAGGCAGCGGCCAGGGAAGGAGGACTCCCGGCCACGCAGGCGGGCGACCATTCATTTCCTACGTCGGCACGCATCCCGATGATGACGGCACCGATCCCGATGGTCTCGATCAGGCGGAGCGGATGCAGATCGAGGGGGGAGCAATTGACCTGATCATTGGTCTTGAGCCAACACTGCGCCGCACGCCGGAAGGCAACCCCGGCTTTGACCTCTTCGAGGCCGACAGTGGGGGCAGACAAATTCGATGGGTCGAAGTGAAGTCGATGACGGGCACCTTGGCAGATCGCCCCGTAGGACTGTCACACACCCAATTCGACTACGCACGCGAAAAGGGTGATGCGTACTGGTTGTACGTGGTCGAGCACGCAACCGATCCGGCACAAGCCCGCGTGCTCAGAATTCAGAACCCCGTCGGCCACGCCCGGACGTTCACGTTTGACCACGGCTGGCGCGACATAGCTCGAAGTGATCCGCCCCGTTGATGTACCACTCGGCCAAATCGTCGAATCGACGGACTCAAGGCCAACGCGTTACTATCTGGCTCGGCAAACGGACGCGGGTTCGGTTCCCGTTTCCACCCAGATTGATAAATCATGCAATCTATTGCGATTTGACGGCAAAACGTGAGCATTTATTCAAGTGACTGAGGGGAATCGAACCGTTCTCTGTCCTGCTCCCTGACGATCTCATACCAGCGTTTGGCTGGTGCTGACGGCTCTACCGGGGCGTCGACTTCCTCGGCAGCCGCCTCTGCGGTGTTGCCCGGCACGCTGTTGGCCATCTCCCATGCCAAGATCGCAGGCAGTGAAAACAGAACTTGATCCTGTGCTTCCGTAAGCAGCTGGTTTTTATTGATCATTCCGTTTCCTTCAGTACAGCCATGCTGGCCTGAAGTCGTTCGACCGCAGGCTTGGCTTCTTTCAGCAGCTGACCCCAGTCGTCGGGAGGGTGGCCGCTTTCCAGCATCTTGCGGAACACCCGATAGGCGTCGCTGAAGCCGCACATGACATCGGAGATCGTCACTGATGCGCTGACCATGGCCTGGTTCAAGAAACGTCCGCCGCCGGGCGTGCTGCACCATTCTGACCGGGGGAGCCAATACGCCAGCCATGCCTTCCAGGAAAAGCTCAAAGCGTATGGCATGACATGCTCGATGAGCCGCAAAGGCAACTGCTGGGACAATGCGCCGACGGAAAGCTGGTTTAACAGCTTCAAGAATGAGCGGGTGCATGGCTTTCGCCATGAAACCCATGCCGATATGAAGGCTGTCAGTTTTGAGTATATTGAGGTTTTCTACAACCGAAAACGGCAGCATTCAACCCTCGGTTACAAGTCGCCAGTGCAGTTCCTGGATGCGTGGCTTGCCGCCTGCGCCGGCCCCGATTTTTCTGTACACGAATTTGGGGTTAAATCGTGTCTGAAGAAGGAGTCGTAAAATGCTGAATCAATCGAATGTGGGTGGGGTTGCGCCGGGCTTGCCGGAAGGAGCGCGTAGC
>Ga0209573_1006261_pt1 | contig 10048 bp, 9 predicted proteins | sample TNRBio252014_DNA_FD_185870 | JGI IMG/M metagenome (GOLD analysis project Ga0209573, IMG submission 185870) | Wastewater treatment Type I Accumulibacter community from EBPR Bioreactor in Madison, WI, USA - TNR Reactor_6/25/2014_ DNA (SPAdes)... | ecosystem: Engineered > Bioreactor > EBPR >...
AACTTGATGCTCGCCAGCCGGATTTCGCTGATCAATCAAGTGAGCCGCCTCGCGCACGCCTATGGGGCCGACGTGAGGCAGGTCGAATCCATCTTGCGCTCAGATTCGCGTATCGGATCCAAATACCTCTATTCGGGTTTGGGATATGGGGGCTCTTGTTTCCCAAAAGACGTCAAAGATTTCATTCATCTTTGCAAAGTTAAGGGCGTGGACTCGACCATGGCTCGCGCCATCGAGGACTTCAACGATTCACAGAAGCTCTTCTTTATCGACGACATCAAGAAAACATTTCCCAACCCTCGTCAGACAAACATCGCGTTGTTGGGCGTCGCCTTTAAGCCTGAGACGGACGACATCCGCGAGTCCCCCGCGCTTGTCCTCACGGAGGAGCTTCGTAAGCTAGGATACAGTGTTCGCGCCTACGATCCTAAGGCTATTGCGAACTATCAGGAGTGGCTCAGGTCGCGCGACATTCGAGGCGTTGAGTGCTTGGCTTCGGCCAAGCTTGCTCTAGAGGATGCCCATGCCGCCGTGCTCGTGACGGAATGGCAGGAGTTTCAGAGGCTCGCTCTTGGTGGTCTTGCGCGACTTTTCAAAGGGAAGAAGCTCTACGACGGCAAGAACGTATTCAGGCCCGCGCAGGTGCGCTCGATGGGGTTTGAATACATGGGCGTCGGACGCAGCTAGGGGTGCAGTCCATTTTTGCAGCGAACAGAGCTGCGGTCGTTCTTAAGGCGCTCGTTATAGAAGTTTTCGGCGCCCTCCTGAAAGGAGCGCTCCGGGTGCCACAAATGCCACTGAACGGCATAGCACTTAGAACCCTTGATGCGCGCGCCCGAATTGCGGAGACGAATGTAGAGGTCGCCGTCCTCGTTGCCGTATCCGATGTGCGCTTCATCAAAACCATTTACGCGCTCGAGCGCCGCGCGGGTTGCTGAAAAATTGCAGCCGATCAGGTCGGGGACACAGTCATATCTCAGCAGACGACGCAGCCAGGGCGGGAGTCGAAGTCCTCGGTTGAGGTGTCGTGTAGGATGGACACGGGAAAAAGTGGAGGCGAAGGCGCGAAGCCAGAACACAATGGACCCTAGACGCGCGGGATTGGCTTCGACCCAGGCGCTCGGTACGGGGCCCAGCATGACACGTCGACCGAGAAACACATCGGAGTTGTTGAGTGCGACGATATGGTCGCGCACAAAATCTCGATGTGCGAAGGTATCTCCGTCCATGAAAACAAGTTTTTCCGAGCGAGCGCTACGAATCGAGGCGTTGAGGATGCGCGCCTTTCTAAAGCCCTCATCCTCTTGCCACACGTGTGTCACCTGCAAGCCCGATGACACACGGAAAGCATCGATCAAAGCGCGGGTGTCGTCGAGGGATCCGTCGTCGGCGACGATGATCTCAAAATTTGTCTCGGACTGCTGTGAGAGCGAGTACAGCGCCGCCGCCAGTTTTACGGGCTGGTTATAAGTGGCGAGGATGACGGAGGCGTTCACGTCTCCAATCTAGGCGAGGTCAGTCGCAATAGGCAACAGGGGATGCTGGAGAGGGGGCTTGCTAGGGCGAAACGCACGCCCTATCGTAGGCTCATGAGCGACTCCAAGACGACCCCGTATCTCCATGGCTACTCGTCGACCGAGCAAGAGCGTTTGATTCGCCAGGCGGCGTTTGCCGAGCAAAAGATTTTTCGTGATGTCGATTTTTCAGAGAGCGCACGTATTCTTGAAGTCGGTTGCGGAGTAGGGGCGCAGAGTGAAATTCTTCTAAGGCGTTTTCCAAAACTCAAGATCATGGGCATCGACTATGCCGATGCTCAGCTCGCGACTCTGGAAGCGCGCATCAATGCGGGCGAGTTGTCTCGCGATCGTTTTGAATTCCAGAAGATGAATGCCATGAAAATGGACTTCGCCGACAAGAGTTTCGACGGCGCTTTTTTGTGTTGGGTGCTCGAACACATTCCCGATCCACAGAAGGTGCTTCATGAGGTCAGACGCGTGCTGCGCGAGGGCTCGGTGGTCTGGATTTCAGAGGTCCTCAATGCGTCGTTCTTTTTGGACCCCTACTCGCCCCACACCTGGAAGTATTGGAGCGAGTTCAATGACTTTCAGTTCGAAAAGGCGGGGGACCCTTTTGTGGGCGCGAAACTTGGGAACATGCTTCTCAATGCGGGCTTTCGCGATATTCAGACGCGGCTTGTGTCCTGGCACCTGGATAACCGCGAGCCCGCGCAGCGGCGACGCATGATCGAATATTGGACGGAACTACTTTTCAGTGCCAGTCCCACGCTCCTCGAAAACGAGCGAGTGACTCAAGCAACGGTCGATGGGATGAAGCGCGAACTCGAAGCGGTGAGCGAAGATCCCAACGCGGTTTTTATCTACTCCTTTGTGCAGGCGCAAGCGCGTCGCTAGAGCTTTGGGCGCCACCAGGCCTCATTGGCTTTGTACCAGGCGATAGTGTCCGCAAGGCCCTCGTCGAGGGACCATGCCGGTTTCCATCCCAACGTGTGAGCGATCTTGGTGGGGTCCATCGCGTAACGCCAGTCGTGGCCTTTGCGGTCTTCAACAAAACGCAGTCCTTTTTCGGGTGACGTCCCAAAATATTTTAAAACACGGTGTGCGAGGTCGATGTTGCGCGTTTCTCCGTAGCCACCGATGTTGTAGACTTCGCCGGAACGTCCCAGGGTGAGAGCCAGCCACACCGCCCAATTGTGGTCTTCGACATGCAACCAGTCGCGTGAGTTCTTGCCTTCGCCATATACGGGGATCTGTTTGCCGTCCATAAGAGCGGTGATGGCTACGGGCAGAAATTTCTCCGGGAATTGGTAGGGACCGTAGTTGTTGGAACAGCGCGTGATTACGGCATGCAGTTTGTGGGTCTCGACATAGGCGCGCACAAAACAGTCTGCGGCGGCTTTTGATGCAGAATAGGGGGAGTTCGGGGCCAATGGGGTTTCTTCTGAAAATGCCCCCGTATCGCCCAGTGATCCGTAGACCTCGTCTGTCGATACTTGAAGAAATTTCAGTCCATGCTCCTTGGCGACGTCGAGGAGCGCAACCGTGCCCATGACATTCGTGCGTGCGAAAGGCTCGCTTCCATGAATTGATCGGTCGACATGCGACTCTGCGGCGAAATTAAGAATGTGAGTGATGCCGTGTTCCCGCACCAAGGATTGCACGAGCGCCCGATCGCAGATATCGCCTTTGACAAAAACGTGACGGGTGTCTGCATCTACAGCAGCGAGGTTTTCGCGGCAGCCGGCGTAGGTCAAAAGGTCAAGACTGAGAATCTTTGTCACGCCCTCGCCCATGGTTGGATAAACCTTAGAGTGTGATGGATGACGGCCTTGACCAAGACACTGGCGCACGAAGGCGCTTGCTATAAAACCCGCGCTGCCTGTTACGAGAATCTTCATGCCCACGAAGTTAGCTCAGAGTTTCAGTCGCTTAAAGATAAATTCTGGGATCATGCGAATAATGAGCATGATTCCCTGCCAGAACCAAGGGGTGTAAAGCACGCTCCGCCGCCTTACGATGGCGTGAAAGATATCAGAGGCCACGCGATCAGGATTTGCCCATAGGGGTCCGCTGCGTTTCAAGTGCACGGTCATGGCAGTTTTTACAAAACCAGGTCGAATGTCGAGAACTTGGATCCGGCGCGCAAAAAGCTTTGCGCGCAAGCCCGCCAAATATGTTTGGAGACCTGCCTTGGCCGATCCATAGACAAAATTTGAGGGACGCCCGCGATCCCCTGCGACAGAGGTGATCACGGCAAGCGTCGATTTCTCGTTCAGGTGCGGTACGAGGGCGGAGCACAAAGCGATGGGCCCCACGTAGTTTGTGGCAAGAACGGGCAGCGCACGTGTGAACTCCGCTTGGGCGAGCTCCTCGTTTTCCATATGACCGTGTGCGATGAGCACCACATCGAAGTGAGCGGTCTCAAGTGTAACAGCGCAATCGCTGATAAGCGCTTTGGCCTGGGAGAATTCATTCAGGTCAGCCATTCGTGTCAGGACCTGCGCTGAGTAGCGTAGCGAGAGATCCTTTTTGATGACGTCGAGTTTCGGAGCGCTTCGGCCGACCAGACACAGTTTCGCTTCAGGATGATTCTTCAGAACTTCGTGAGCAAAGGCCTCGGCAATGCCCGACGTGGCGCCCAAAATGAGTACGTGTTTCATATTAGGTCCTCTCGTCCATAACGCGTCTCCAGAACGAACTCGAGAAAGCGGGGTCCTTCTGTTTAATAAATTTGTTGAGTGTTTCTTCTCCGCCAACCGAGCTGACAAAAGCGCTGTGGCTCATACGTGCATCTTTTGCGGGATACAGCGCGCCGCCGGCTTCGAAGACGATCTGATCCAAGCGTTCAAACAGCGCTAAGGTTTTTTCTCCACGATCGCAAAAATCGAGAGCCAGTGTGACGCCTTCTCGAGGGAAAGAAAGCAAACCCTCAGGTGCGAGCGATCCAAAATTTTTGAGAACTGCGAGGAAAGAGCCTTCGCCGGATACGGTGATCTCATTGAGTACGGCACGGGTGGCGTCGCGTGCGTGTGCAGGAGGCACGCGCATCTGATATTGATAAAATCCCCGGCGTCCATAGATCCGGTTCCAGTCTAGGACAGCGTCTAGAGGGAAGAAGAACGGTCTGTAAGACGTTCTAGAAATCCCCTGGTGCATCCGACCCTTGAGAGCGTAGAGAGAGTTGAATGCCTTCACCGATGCCGAGTTCAGAGTAAAGCTTGGAAGATTCACGGGCACTCGGAGAAGCTTCCCGGAAGGCTGAAATTTCTTAGGGCCTGTCGGTGAAAAATTGCCGCGAATAAAAAGTCCACGCAACCGATTTCCTTGCGAACTTAACACGTCGATCCACGACATCGTAAATTCATGAGTGAGATCAGACTCTTCAGCAAGTTCGAAATAATCATCCAGATCCTCGAAGGGGATAAGCTCTTGTTCGATGACCGATGACTCAATGCGCGGAAGCCTCAGCTCAACCCAGCTAATAAATCCTGTCAGGCCCAGGCCTCCGATCGTCGCAAAAAAAAGTTCCGCGTTTTTGTCTCGCGAGCATTCGATGCGCTCGCCGCTCGAACGCAGCACTTCGAATCTCACGACGTGATGACCAAAATTTCCGGCACGGTGATGATTTTTTCCGTGAATGTCATTTGCGATTGCTCCAGCAAGAGTCACATACTGAGTGCCCGGAACTACAGGAAGAAAAAATCCTCGAGGGATGAGAAACTCAAGAAGCTGATAAAGGGTGGCGCCCGCTTCGGCACGCAGGAGTCCTTGAGATTCATCAAAGGCAAGAAGTCTTTTCAGGCTCAGGCACGACAGCGCCCTCCCCGCTTCGTTGAGCCCGCTGTCGCCGTAGCTACGCCCCAGACCAATAGCGAGGTTTGTGTGCTTGAGGTCAAGGTGGACGTCCTGGATAAATGCAGGCTCACAGAAATCAGATTGGGCATGGCGTTGGCCCCAGCTGTGAAGAGTTGTGGTCATTTTTCGAGTTAACTCCATGAAGCCAGCACAACAAGAGCGGCTGCAAACGCCAAAAGTATCCAAGTGAGTCCATCACGGAGCGCAAAGGCAACCGGGTCTTGTGAGATATCTCCACGACGAGCAAGGATCCAAATCCGAAGTTTCCAATAGAAGAGTACAGGCAGAAGAAACCAAAGTCTTTCAGGATGAGGATAGAGAGCGGCTACGACGGGCGAGTTGAGGTAGAGCAGGAGCACCAGGCCTGATACGAGGCTTGCCGAGGTTCCAAGAGAGACGATCACCTCGATGTCCCCTACGGCGTAGGCCCGGCGATGGCTGCCTGCAATATCGCCCGTGAGTACGAGCTCGGATGTGCGTTTCAAAAGAGCGAGCGATAGAAAAAAGAAGCTCGAAAAGGTTAGCAACCAGAAACTCACCGCCACTCCGGCCGCAGCCCCGCCGGCGAGGATACGAAGCGTGTAGAGCAGCGCCAGGCATACGACGTCCAAGCCTAACAGTTTTTTCCCTTTGGACGAATATAGGATATTGATTGCCAGGTAGAGCCCAAGGTAGGCGGCGAAGCTCCATGAGCCCACCACAATGCAAAGAGCGGCGCTTGACGCTACAAGCACCATAAGAAGACCGCCCGCCGTGCTTTTTGAAAGAGTGCCTGCGGCAAGGGGACGAAGGCGTTTCGTGGGGTGTTTCTGGTCGGCTTCGATGTCGATCCAGTCGTTTATGATATAAACGCACGAAGCCAGGAGTGAGAAAGCGACGAAGGCGATACTGACTTGAGTGACACCCGTGATATCGGAGCCGCGATGAGCCGCGAGAATGGGCACAAAAAGAAGGGTATTTTTCGCCCACTGATGTGGGCGGAGCTGGCGGATGAGAGGACTCAGGTTGAGGGCGAGCACCGAACCTAACTAATCATATTTTGGTGCGATTCACGAGCACGCGGGAACGGCGTTGTTATTTCTGCGGGCTCGCCAGGGATATAAAATCGACATCAGGAAAAAAAACCATAGCGAATGAGCGGCTTTAGAGTTGTTGAAAATGTTCTCCGTGCTTCCTGCGACCAAGGCACTTCCCCACACTATCCAGGCCGAGGGATGTGCTGCCGCTAGCGCCACGTAGGATCCGAAAATAAGAACACTGCCCAAAGCCCCGGAATCAGCCAGCGACTGGAGGTAAATACTGTGGGCATAAATCGCGTGCCCTGGCTTCCAGAGGCGACGGAAAGCGCGGTCCTGCGAGGCGTCGAGATAATTCTGCTGGTATCCGACCCCCCACAGCGGGTTTTCAAGAAAAAGTTTTTTGTTATAGGCCCAGACTGCGAGGCGCCCTTGGGCGCTGCGATCCGTTCGAACATTCAATGCAATCATTTTTGTCATTTTAGAGCGGAAAACAGGATTGCTTCGGAAGCTCAGCGCAATCAGCAGGGCGAGCACGGTTAAGGTGCCAAAAATGGGCCGATAGTTGCGCGTCCTCAAGGCACTTGCCAGCAAGACTGTGAGAGTGAGCGCCGTCGCGACAAGAAGGGGCATGCGCGACGATGATGCGACGATCGCGGCAAGGATAAGCAGGGAACACGCAAAAGCTGCGGCGGCCATGCGAGTGTGAGTTTGTTTCCAAAACACGCCTAGGAAAAAAGCGAGTGCAAAGAGTAGGTTGTAAGAATAGTAGAGGGGGTTCCTCAGAAAACCAATAGCAGAAGGCTGTCCTAGGAGAACGACCTGGGCGATCCCATAGAGCGACGAGATTGCGTAGGACGCCATGCAGACGTAGACAACACATGTCAGCGTGCTTTCGTGGACATGTCGGCGCATTGCAGGAAATACGGCGAGCGTTGGAATCACGTAGAGGGGCAGGTCTTTTGCGGCAGGTATCCACTCCGAAGGTTTCTTGATGAGGGCCAAATGAATGATGGCACTCACGACGAATAGAAGAACGGCAAAAATGGAAATTTTTTCCAAGACGCGGAGGCGGCGGAAGTCGCCATTCCGGAATGAGCTCACAAGGCACGCGGCCCAAACAAGCGCTGCAAGTGTTCCAGCAAGTGACATCAGTGACTGACTAAGGGCGCACCCGATCGCGTAGAGCGTAAGGGTGCTCACAAGAACTCCCTTTCTCCAGGAAGCGCCTGCTGGCAGATGTAGGTGCAGAGAGTTGAGGTCATTCATCGGGATTCAATCTCAAGCGACTTGATGATCATGGCGTTGACTTTGCGGACATCGAAGCGCTCTTCGGCGTAAACTCTGCTTTGTGCGCCCATCTGGGATATGAGAGAAGGGTCCTTAAGAAAAAATTCCATTGCGTGGGCCAGTGAGGCCGCATCACGGGCTTGGCAGAAAAAGCCGTTGAGCCCCTCGCGGAGGACTTCACGACATCCCGGGACATCGCTGACCACAAGCGCCCGCCCGGTGCTCATGGCTTCGAGTGCAGAACGCGGGGTTCCTTCTCTATAAGAGGGGAGTACAAAAACGTGGCAGCGAGCGAGCTGCTCACGGACGTTCTCGCTCCATCCCCAATTCTCTACGCCGCCCTTTGCAAGCAAATCCTCGCACTCGACGAGAGAAAGACCCGCAGGGTTGTCTAGGTCAGGAGTTCCGAGAACCGCAAAACGCGTCTCAGGCCAACGGGAGCGCAGTTCGTTGGCCGCCTCGCAGAACTCGACGAAACCTTTGTCTCGGAGAAAACGTGCGACCATCAAAAAAACGGGAGCTCCCTGTGGGAGGTCTTGCTTTGGAAAGGCATCGAGCGGAACTCCCGATCCATCAAGGACGACGACGGTGTTTCGCTCATCGATGATTCCCAGGGAGCTGAACTCCATCTTGTCATCTGGGTTCTGAAAAAAGACATTCTGAATCTTTCTGAGCTGACTGCGGAGCCCCCAGGCCGTGAGCCTTGAAACAAAAGATCGAGCCCTGTCACCTGTGAAAAGAAAGCCAAGGCCCGATAACATCGCCGAGACATGAGGAACGCCCGCAAGTCTCGCGGCCACGCTTCCAAATAGTACGGGCTTTAGGGTGTAGCTGAGAACATGTGAAGGTCGTTCACGTCGGAAAAGCCGCCAGAGTTGCAAGGTCAGCACAAGGGCTGCAAGTGGATTCATCCCCGAGCGCGTGAAGGGCACCTGGCAAAACTGAATACCCTTCGATGCCAGCCACCCTTCAACCGAAGGGTCTCGGTCTGGGGCGACGCAGATCAGCTTCGACCGCGAATTAAGTTCGAGAAGGAGGGGCCCCCTAAAACTTCGCAAGGAGAAAAGGGAGTTGCCCACAATAATAATTTTTTTCACGGGCTCAGTCTTTCGTAGAGGCTCTCGTAGGCGCGTGTCATTGCGGCCATACTGAAGCGCGTCTCGATTCGCTCACGCAGTCGAGCGCCCAGCTTTAAGCGAGCAGCTTCGTCGAGCGCAAGCACGCGCGTTGCGCAGTCTGCCAGCGCTTGGGGATCCTTGATGGGGCAACTCAAGGTGCTGTCGCCCAGAATTTCTACGGCGTCGCCCGCTTGCGTTGAGACACAGGGAATGGCACAGGACATGGCCTCGGCAAGGACATTCGGGAAACCCTCTCCGCGCGAAGAGAGCACGTGGAGATCAAGCGCAGAAAAAATTTCTGCGATATCGGATCGCACGCCGAGGAGGATAAATCGATCGGCAACTCCATAGCGTGAAAGAGCCTCCATGAGATCCATATTCTGAGTGTCGCATCCGTGTCCGACCAAAACAAAACGCAGAGAAGAATCAAATTTTTTAACAAGAACAGCGGCCATCGCGATGAAGGTCGAATGATCTTTTTGAGGGTGATATCGCGCGACAAGTCCCACCAAAAGCGCGGAATCATCAATGCCGAGCTCGGCCCTTTTTTTCTTTCTAAGCTCGCGCATAGGGCGAAATTTCTTTGTGTCCACCCCGTTGGGGATGACGGTCATTTTAGAGGAATCGTATCCAAAGTTCTGATGTGAAGCCTTGGCGGCTTCTGCGCAAACGACGATGGCCGCAGGACCGTTTTTCGAAAGCTGTGAGCAGAGTTTGGCGATCGCAAGAGTGCTGATGCGATTGTCTGAGCAACTGAGATCGGTGTGTCGAATATTCCACGCCAAAGGGAGTCCTGCAGACGATCTCGTTGCAAGGAGGCTCAGAAGGTCAGCATGGTACATCCAGCTTTGTATCACGTCGAAGTGGCCTTCCCGAATAAAGTCTCTGAGGCGCAGCCAGCCGCGCAGAAAATCCCACTTTCCACGCATCTCGAGGCTGTTCACGGGGACTCCCAGTTTCCGGATCTGCTCGGCGATAGGACCTTCGCCGGTGAGCCCGATCACTTCTTGCTGAAAACGGGAGGGATCCATGTGTTGCAGAAGGCGCAGGAGTGACGTCTCGGCGCCACCGACACCCGTTCCGGTGATCACATGAAGAACGCGAATTTTATTTTTGTTCTTCTGGGTCATGGGTGAGCGCCGCAGGTCGTGTCAAGGGGCCCAATTCATAGGAGAGGTTTCGGCGATCTCGAGGAGATAACGTCCGTAAGGACTTTTTTCGAGCAGACGCCCTTGTCGCACCAGTTCTTCGC
>Ga0209573_1006262_pt1 | contig 10047 bp, 7 predicted proteins | sample TNRBio252014_DNA_FD_185870 | JGI IMG/M metagenome (GOLD analysis project Ga0209573, IMG submission 185870) | Wastewater treatment Type I Accumulibacter community from EBPR Bioreactor in Madison, WI, USA - TNR Reactor_6/25/2014_ DNA (SPAdes)... | ecosystem: Engineered > Bioreactor > EBPR >...
GGGCGGCACGATGTCGCTCATGATGCGCGCGCCCTGCGAGCCGCCGGTGACCAGCAGGCGCAGACCATGCTCGAAGCCCGGAAAGGCCACCTCCGCTGCAGCCAGAACCGGCGGGCGCACCGGATTGCCGACCACGCTCGATTTCGCAGCAAAGGTCGTGTCCTTCAGCGGAAAGCCGGTGGCGATCGCCCTTACCTTGGGGGCGAGAAACCGGTTGGCCCGGCCCATCACCGCGTTCTGCTCGTGGATGAGGCTGGGAATGCCGCTGGTCGCCGCGGCATAGAGCGGCGGCACGGTGGGATAGCCGCCGAACCCGACCACCACATCGGGCTTGAGCCGGGCCAGCAGCTTGCGGGATTCGCGCGTGCCCCGGTAGAGCGCGTAAACGCCCTTGAGCTTGCCGAAAAAGCCGCTTCCGGTCACCGTGCCGGAGGTCACCTGATGCAGTTTTGCCGGAAACTTGTCGGCATAAACCGTGGCCCGGTCGTCCGAGACGAGATCGACCTCGGCCCCGCGCGCGATCAGCGCATTGGCCAGCGCCTCGGCCGGGAACAGGTGGCCGCCCGTGCCGCCGGCCGCCAGCAGGACTTTCAGCGGCACGCTCATGCCGGCACCGCGGCAAAGCCCTTCGGCATCGTCGGCACCACGGTGGCCGAGGGCCGGCGCCGCGTCACCGCCAGAAGAAAGCCCGTGGTCAGCGCCAGCGAGACCAGCGACGAGCCGCCATAGGAGATGAACGGCAGCGTCATGCCCTTGGGCGGGATCAGGTCGAGATTGACGGCCATGTTGATCGTCGCCTGAAGGCCGAACAGCATGGCAAGCCCGGCCGCGGCAAAGCGCGCGAACGGCTCCTCGGTGCGGAAGGCGATGCTCAGGGCCCTGAGCACGATGAAGGCGAACAGCGCCACCACCAGCATGCAGGCGATCATGCCGAATTCCTCGCCGATCACCGCGAAGATGTAGTCGGTGTGGCTGTCGGGCAGGACGCGCTTCACCGTGCCCTCGCCCGGGCCCTTGCCGAACCAGCCGCCCGAAAGCAGGCTTTCCCGCGCCATTTCCGCCTGGAATTCCCCCGCCCCGGTGCCCTTGTTGAGGAACTTGTCGATGCGCGCCGTCACATGCGGCAGGAAGCGATAGGCCACCAGCAGCCCGATCACCCCCATGCCGCCGAGGCCGACCACCCACAGAAGGTGCAGCCCGGCGAGGAAGAACAGCCCGCACCAGACCACCGAGATCAGCATCGTCTGGCCGAAGTCGGGTTGCAGGATCAGCGGCACGATCACCACCGGCAGCAGGGCGATCGCCACCGGAATGCTCGGCACATCCTGGCGCAGCGCCTTTTCGGAGAACGCCCAGGCGGCCAGCACCACGAAGGCCGGCTTGAGGAATTCGGAAGGCTGGATGGAAATGCCGGCCAGCGAGATCCAGCGCCGCGCCCCCTTCACCTCGGCGCCGAACAGCAGCGTCGCCACCACCAGCGCCAGCGCGACGACGAACAGCACCAGCGCCACCCGGCGCACATGCCGCAGCGGCAGGAAGGACACGCCCACCATCACCCCCGCCGCGATGACGAGGAAGAAGGCCTGCCGGTTGACGAAATGGAAGGTCGAGAGCCCAAGCCGCGAGGCCACCGGCGGCGAGGCCGCCAGCCCGAACAGGATGCCCATCACCATCAGCGCGACGAAGCTGAACAACAGCCAGCGGTCGATGGTCCACCACCATTCGTTGAATTCGGTGCGTTCGGCGCGGCTGACCATCTGTCACGCTCCTTTGCGGGTGGAGACAAAGCCCGGCAGGGCCTCGACAAGGGCGCGGAAGTGATCGCCGCGCTGTTCGTAGTTCTTGTACTGATCGTAGGAGGCGCAGGCCGGCGACAGCAGCACCACCCCGTCGGCCGAGCGGCCAGCGTCGTCGCGCGCCATCTGCACCGCCATGTCGAGCGTGCCGGCCATGACATGGCGCACCTCCTCGCCCAGCGTCTCGGCGAAGCTCTCCGCCGCCTCGCCGATCAGGTAGGCCTTGGCGACGCGCCCGAAGTAGGGCTTGAGCATGGCGATGCCGCCTTCCTTGGCCTTGCCGCCGACGATCCAGTAGATGGTGCGCTCGAACGAGGAGAGCGCCTTTTCGGTCGAATCGGCGTTGGTCGCCTTGGAATCGTTGATGAACAGCACCGGGCCGACGCGCCCGATCTCCTCCATCCGGTGGCTGAGGCCGCCAAAGCTCGACAAGCCGTTGCGCAGCGCCTCGATGCCGACGCCGAGCGAGGTCGCCACCGCGATGGCGCTGGCCGCGTTCTGGGCGTTGTGCCGGCCGCGCAGGGCGCCGATGCCGGCAAGGCTGGCCGCCTCGATCCGCCGCTTGTTGCGGGCGAAGATGATCTTCTGCCCCTCGGCGAACAGGCCGCTGTCCAGCACGGTGCGGACGGAGATGCGGATCGTCGGTTTCTTCGCCGCTTCGCGCCGGTCCGCCATGGCGGCTGAGGGCGCATCGTCGATGCCGATGACGGCCAGATCGGCGGCGCTGACCAGCCGCTCCTTGATCGCGGCGTAGGCCTCCACCGTGCCGTGCCGGTCGATGTGGTCCGGCGTCAGGTTCATCATCACGCCGATCGAGGGATGCAGCGAGGGCGCAAGGTCGATCTGGAACGAGGAAATCTCGATCACATGCACCCGCCCGGCCGACGGCGGCTCCAGCGCCAGCACCGCCGTGCCGATGTTGCCGCCCATCTGCACGTCACGCCCGGCGGTCTTGAGCAGATGCGCGATCAGCGCCGTGGTGGTGGATTTGCCGTTGGTGCCGGTGATCGCCACGAACGGCGCATCCGGCGCCTGCGCGGCGCGCTCGCGGCAGAACAGTTCGATGTCGCCGATGATCTCGATGCCGGCCGCGCGCGCCTTCTTCACCGACCAGTGCGGTTCGGGATGGGTGAGCGGCACGCCCGGCGCCAGCACCAGCGCGGCAAAGCCCGACCAGTCCGCCCCGGCAAGATCGACCACGCCGATGCCTTTTGCCGTCGCCGCCTGCCGGGCCGCCTCGTTGTCGTCCCAGGCCGAGACGCGCGCCCCGCCCTTGACCAGCGCCTCGGCGGTGACAAGGCCCGAGCCGCCAAGCCCGAACAGCGCCACATGCTTGTCCTTGAAGGTTGTGACAGGCGTCATGGCGACCTCAGCGCAGCTTCAGGGTGGCAAGGCCGATCAGCGCCAGGATGACGGCGATGATCCAGAATCGGATGACGACCTGCGGTTCCTGCCAGCCCTTCTTTTCGAAATGGTGGTGGATCGGCGCCATGCGGAACACCCGTTTGCCCGTCAGCTTGAACGAGGCGACCTGGATGATCACGCTCATCGCTTCGAGCACGAACAGCCCGCCGACGATGCCGAAGACGATCTCGTGCTTGGTCGCCACCGCCACCGTGCCGAGCAGCCCGCCCAGCGCCAGCGAGCCGGTGTCGCCCATGAAGATCTGCGCCGGCGGCGCGTTGAACCACAGAAAGCCGAGGCCGGCGCCGATCACCGCGCCGAGGATGACGGCCAGTTCGCCGACGCGCGGCACGAAGTTGATTTGCAGATAGTTGGCGAAGATGGCGTTGCCGGCGAGATAGGCGATGAAGCCGAAGGTGCCCGCCGCGATCATCACCGGCACGATGGCGAGGCCGTCGAGGCCGTCGGTCAGGTTCACCGCGTTGCCGGCGGCAACGATGACGAAGACGCCGAAGACGAGGAAGAACATGCCGAGGTTGATGGCGATGTCCTTGAGGATCGGCAGCGCCACGGTTCCGGCCAGCGAGGGCGGGAAATTGCGGGTGATGACATAGACCGCCACGCCGGCGATCAGCGCCTCCAGCGCCAGCCGCGCCCGGCTGGAAAAGCCCATATGGCTCTGCTTGGTCACCTTCAGGTAGTCGTCATAAAAGCCGATGGCGCCAAACCCGATCGTCACGCCCAGAACCGTCCAGACGAAGGGGTTCGACAGGTTGCACCACAGCAGGCTGGCCACCAGAATGCCCGACAGGATCATCAGCCCGCCCATGGTCGGCGTGCCGCGCTTGGCCAGATGCGATTCGGGCCCGTCGAGCCGGATCGGCTGGCCCTTGCCCTGCTTGATCCGGAGCAGGTTGATGATCGCCGGACCGAAGAGCAGCACGAAGAACAGCGCCGTCACCGTGGCCGCGCCGGCGCGGAAGGTGATGTAGCGGAACAGGTTGAAGGGCTGGAAGACGCCGCTGAGATCGGACAACCAGAAAAGCATGCAAAATCCTCACAAATCCGTGCCGGCATCCGGGATCACCGGATACCGGGCCTTCAGGGCCGCCACGATGCGCATCATGCGGCTGCCGTTGGAGCCCTTGACCGTCACGACATCGCCGGCGCGCACCGCGTCCAGCACATGGGCCTCAAGGGCGGCTGAGTCGGCTGCGTAGCCGCCCCGATGGCTTTCGGGCAAGGCGTCGATGAGATGTTTCATCGCCGGCCCCGCCGCGAAGACAAGGTCGATGCCGGCCTCGACCACCGCTTCGGCCAGCCCGGCGTGCAGGCCCGGCGCCGCCGCGCCCAGCTCCAGCATGTCGCCCAGCACCGCGATGCGCCGCCCGCGCCGGCCCAGCGGCGCCGTGCCCGCCACCGAGAAGGCGGCCCGCATCGAGGCGGGATTGGCGTTGTAGCTTTCGTCGATCAGCGTCAGCGTGCCCTCGCCCACCCTCAGCGACAGCCGCTTGCCGCGCCCGTCGGTGGCGGAAAACTCGGCCAGCGACAGCCCCGCCAGCGCCAGATCGGCGCCGAAGACATGCACCGCCGCCAGCATCGCCAGCGAATTCTGCACCAGATGCCGCCCCGGCGCCCCGATCCGGTAGGTCAGCGGCACGCCCAGCACGTCGGCCTCGACATGGGAGTTGTCCGCCGTGCCATGCACCTTGATCAGCCGCACATCCGCCTCGGCATGGGCGCCGAAGGTGACGATGCGCCCGGCCGCAGAGGCAGCGGCATGGGCTTTCAACCGCGAAAACTGCGGATTGTCGCGGTTGAGGATCGCCACCCCCTCCGGCAGCAGGCCCGAGAAGATTTCGCCCTTGGCGTCGGCAATCGCCTCGATGCCGGCAAACTGCGCCAGATGCACCGGCTCCACCGTGGTGACGATGGCCGCATGCGGGCGCACCATGGCGCTCAGCGGCAAAATCTCGAACGCGTGGTTCATGCCGATTTCGAAGATGCCGAAGTCGGTGTCGGCCGGCATGCGCGCCAGCGTCAGCGGCACGCCCCAGTGGTTGTTGTATGAGGCGACCGAGGCATGGGTGCGCCCCTGCCGCTCGAACACCACGCGCAGCATCTCCTTGGTCGAGGTCTTGCCCACCGAACCGGTGACGGCCAGCACCTTGCCGGCCATCCGCGCCCGCGCCGCGAGGCCGAGCTGTTCCAGCGCCGGCAGCACCGCATCGACCACATGGAGCGGCTTGCAGCCCTCAAGCCCGGCCAGCTTGTCGCGCGCGACCAGCGCCCCCGCCGCCCCGGCAGCAAGCGCCGCCGGCACGAACTCGTGGCCATCGCGCACGTCCTTGAGCGCGACGAACAGATCGCCGGGCTTGAGCGTCCGCGTATCGATCGACAGGCCCGTCACATCGGCGGGCATGCCATGGAAGCTGGCGCCGGTGGCGTCGGCAATCTCGAGCGGAGCCCACAGCGGTCTCATGACAGGGTTCCTCCAGCAGCAGCGAGCGCCGCGCGCGCCGCCTCGTGATCGGAAAACGGAGTGGTCTCGCTGCCGATGGTCTGCCCGGTCTCATGGCCCTTGCCGGCGATCACCAGCGCATCGCCCTCGGCCAGCATCGCCACCCCGGCGCGGATCGCCGCGCCCCGGTCGCCGATCTCGATGGCGCCGGGCGCCACCATCAGAATCTCGCGGCGGATCGCCGCCGGGTCTTCCGAGCGCGGGTTGTCGTCGGTGACGATGGTGACATCGGCCAGCCGGGTGGCGATCGCCCCCATGATCGGCCGCTTGCCCGTGTCGCGGTCTCCGCCGCAGCCAAAAGCGACGATCAGCCGCCCCGCAACCGAGGGGCGCAGCGTGCTCAGCACCGCTTCCAGCGCGTCAGGCTTGTGGGCATAGTCGACGAACACCGGGGCAGTGCCCTTCGCGCCCACCCGCTCCAGCCGCCCCGGCACACCGGCAAGGCGGCCCAGCGCCTCGAACACCGGCCGCGCGCCAGCCCCCAGCGCCAGCGCCAGCCCAGCGGCCACCAAGGCATTTTCCACCTGAAACGCGCCGATCAGCGGCAGATGCACGCGGTGCACGTGCTTGCCATAGGCGATGTCGAGATCCTGCCCGAAATCGCGGTTTTCAACCGACAGAAGCCGCAGATGCTCGCCCCGGGCGCCGGTGGTGAACACCCTCAGCCCGCGCGCCCTGCAGGCCGCGACAACCTCGCCCGCCCGCTCGCCGTCCATGTTGATCACCGCCGGCGCACCATCGGACAGCAGCTCGCTGAACAGCCTGAGCTTGCAGGCGAGATAGGCGTCCATCGTCGGATGATAGTCGAGATGGTCGCGGCCCAGATTGGTGTAGGCCCCGGCGCTGAGGCGGATGCCGTCGAGCCGGCGCTGGTCCAGCCCGTGCGAGGAGGCTTCCACCGCCAGATGCGTCACCCCCGCCCCGGCCAGCCGGTCAAGCGTCCGGTGCAGCGCGATCGGGTCCGGCGTGGTCAGCGAGCCATATTCGGCGCCCTTCGCGCTCACCACGCCGAGCGTGCCAAGGCTCGCCGCCGAATGGCCGAGGGACTGGAAGATCTGGCGCGCAAAATCCGCCACCGAGGATTTGCCCGCCGTGCCGGTCACCGCCACGATGCAGCCGGGCTGGCGCGGGAAAACCAGCGCCGCCGCTTTTGCCAGCGCCAGCCGCGCATCGGCCACGCGCGCGTAAGCCACGCCGGCCGGCAGGCCATCGGGCCGCGCGCCCTCGCCGATCACCAGCGCGGCGCCCGCCTCCGCCGCCCGCACCGCATAAAGGGCGCCGTCGGTCTTCGAGCCGGAGAGCGCGAAAAACACATCGCCCGGCTGCACCGCCCGGCTGTCGAAGGCAAGGCCCGTCACCTCTGGCAGGGAGGCGGCGTCAAGGCCGAGCAGCGTGGCAAGGGCAGCGGCGCGGGCGTTCATGCTCAGCGTCCCTCCTGCCAGACCTGATTCTTGAGGTTGAGCCGCGACACCGCCGGGAACGGATTGTTCGGCAGTTCGAAGCGCGGGGTGATGCCGAGCATCGGCCCGGCCCGTTCGAGGATGCGCCCCGCCGCCCAGCCGGCGTTCCAGGCCGAGGTGGCATAGCCGTGCGTCTCGGGGATGCCCTGCGGCTCGTCGAACAGCGTCAGCAGCAGGTATTGCGGCTTGTCGGCCGGCGTCACGGTCATGAAGGTGGTCAAGAGCTTGGTCTTGGAATAGCGCCCGCCGATCACCTTTTCCGAAGTGCCGGTCTTGCCGCCGGCATAGTAGCCCGGCACATCCGCCTTGCGGGCGCTGCCGCGCTCGGCGTTGAGGCGCATCACATAGCGCATCGCTTCCGATGTCGACGGCTTGATCACCTGCCGTGCGTTCTGCATCGCCTCGTCCCGTGTCCGCTTCAGATAGGTCGGCGTGATCAGGTGGCCGCCGTTGACCAGCGCCGCCGTCGCCGCCGCTGCCTGCAACGGAGAAACGGCAAGACCATGGCCGAACGAGATCGTCATGGTATTCAGTTCGCCCCAGTGCTGGGGAACGATCGGCATCGCGCTCTCCGGCATTTCGGTGCGCAGCCGCTCAAGCTGGCCCATCTTGCGCAAAAAGGCCTTGTGCCCCTCCACCCCGATCGCCAGCGCCATGCGGGCCGTGCCGATGTTGGACGAATAGGTGAAGATTTCCGGCACCGAGAGCACGCGCTTCTGGCCGTGGTAATCGTTGATCTTGAAGCGGCCATAGCGCAGGGCGTTGGTCGCGTCGAAGTTCGAGGTCAGCGACACCTTGCCCGAATCGAGCGCCATCGCCGTGGTCATCGCCTTGAAGGTCGAGCCCATTTCATAAACGCCGACGGCGAGATGGTTGATGTTCTCGGGCTTGTGCGCATCGACCGGGTTGTTGGGGTCATAATCGGGCAGCGACACCTGCGCGACGATCTCGCCGGTGTTCACGTCCATGATCAGCCCGCCGGCCGCCCTGGCCTTGAACTTCTTCATCGCCTCCACGAGTTCGGTGCGCATCGCATGGGTGACGCGGGTGTCGATCGACAGCTGCACCGGCTTGAGTTCCAGCGGCTTGTTGCCGAAGCCGGCGCCCTTCAGGTCATTCAGCCCCTGCCCGTCGATCCATTTCTCGATCCCCGCGATGCCCTGGTTGTCGACATTGGCAAAACCGAGGACATGCGCCGCCACCGGCCCGTTGGGATAGACGCGCTTATGCTCGGGGATGAAGCCGACGCCGGGCAGGCCAAGCCGGTGCACCTCCGCCTGCTGGCGCGGAGTCACCTCGCGCTTCACCCAGACAAAGCCCTTCTTGGCGGCAAATTTCTCGCGCAGATCCTTGGCGTCGAGATCGGGGAACACCGCGTTGAGCAGTTCCACCGCCTCGTCCTTGTCGATGAGGCGCTTGGGCTCGGCGAAGATCGAGACCATCTTCACGTCGGCCGCCATCAGGTCGCCGTTGCGGTCCAGCACCGGCGGGCGGGCCGCCGAGGTCGCCTCCTGCGCCTGCCGGCGCACGGTCGAGGGCTCGTCCGGCACCATGCCGAAATGCACCAGCCGGCCGCCGAGCGTCAGAAACAGCGCGCAGAACATGCCGCCCGCCAGGATGATGCGGCTGCTGCTCTTGTCGGGCCGGGTCTGGAACAGGCTGAACACCAGCGTCCGCGCGCCCGACAGGCTGGGGCGCGGCAGGCGCAGGCCCGCCAGATCAGGCAGCGGAAACGGCTCGCGCGCCCGCTTTCCGGCCGGCGGCTGGCCCGGGGGCCGACGCGGGCCGGGAAGGCTGAACCCGCCCGGCGCGGTGGAGCGCAGGCGGGCGGCGGTAGCGGTGAGCCAGGACTTGAAACGCAACAGGACGGTCATTCCGCTCATCCCTCTCAGCGGGCGGGGGGCTTGCCGGCGCTTGGCCGGACGGCTTGCGAAACAGGAGGCACGGCCGGCGCGGCGGGGGTGACGCCGTGGCGGATGTTCAGCGGCGGCGCACTGGCCACAGGCCGGCCCGGCGCAGCGATCGGGGTCGCCGCCGCCGGGCGGGCGGCGCGCGGAATCGGCGTGGCCGCGACGGGGCGAACGGCTTTGGCCAGCGGGGTCACGGCGGCGGCCCGGGCCCGGGCGATGGGGTTGGGCGAAGCGGGGCGCGGCAGCGGCGTCGCGCCGGGGCTGGCCGGTCCGCGCGGGGTGGCCAGCGCGCCTGTGGTCAGGCCCAGCGTATCGAGCTTGGCGCCGATCTGGTCGACCGGGTTGCGGTTGCGCTCGGGCAGGTCCTGCGCCCGCGCCACCTGCGTCGGCTTGATCGGCTTGAGGTCGGCGGCATATTGCTCGGCCAGCTGTTCCATGCGCAGCGGCCGGTTCAGCAACTGCCATTCCGCCTTCAGGATGGCGATCTGGTCCTTCTCGCGCTCGACCTTGGCTTCGAGCTTCTTGACCTGCTCGGCAAAGAAGATCGTCTCATACTTGGTCTGGTAGGCCCAGGCCGCCGCACTGACCAGCAGCGACAGCACCGCGATGTTCAGAAACCTCAGCATCAGCGCCTCACCTTCCTGCGCGGCGGCAGTTCCGCAAGTTTCACCACGCCCGCCTCGGGCGCCCGGGCCGCAGCCGCTGTGCGCACGCCGACGCGCAGCTTGGCCGAGCGCGCCCGCGCATTGGCCAGAACCTCCGCCTCGCCCGGCACCACCGGCCATTTGCCCGGCGTGTCGAAGGTCGCCGGCCCGCTGGCCACCACCGGTGCATGGCGCGAGCCGCCCCCCCGCCCCGACCGGGCGGCGAAGAACTGCTTGACGATGCGGTCCTCCAGCGAATGGAAGCTGACCACCGACAGCCGCCCGCCGGGCACCAGCAGCCGCTCTGCCGCA
>Ga0209573_1006263_pt1 | contig 10045 bp, 6 predicted proteins | sample TNRBio252014_DNA_FD_185870 | JGI IMG/M metagenome (GOLD analysis project Ga0209573, IMG submission 185870) | Wastewater treatment Type I Accumulibacter community from EBPR Bioreactor in Madison, WI, USA - TNR Reactor_6/25/2014_ DNA (SPAdes)... | ecosystem: Engineered > Bioreactor > EBPR >...
TTTTTGTTACTACGTCCTACCCTACCGCGCATTTGATGCAAATCGGAAAGTCCGAATCCTTGTGCATTGTTGATGAAAATGGTATTGGCATTGGGAACATCCAAACCACTTTCTACAATCGTAGTCGAAACCAGAATATCAAATTCATTGTTGATAAAACCCAACATGAGTTCTTCCAATTTGTGTCCGTCCATCTGACCATGTCCTATACCTATCTTGGCATCGGGTAATAACCGCTGGATCATGCCGGCAACTTCCCGGATGTTTTCAATGCGATTGTGAATGAAAAAAACTTGTCCGCCTCTTGATATTTCATAATGTAATGCATCGCGAATGGCTTCTTCATTCATCCTGATGACATGGGTTTCTATGGGATGTCTGTTGGGCGGCGGCGTATTAATCAAGGATAAATCGCGGGCTGCCATCAGTGAAAATTGCAAGGTACGCGGAATGGGCGTAGCTGTCAACGTCAAGGTATCTACATTGGCACGCAATGTTTTGAGTTTGTCTTTGATGTTGACTCCAAATTTCTGTTCTTCATCGATGACCAGCAAACCCAAGTCTTTAAACTTGACTTTGTCACTCACCAATTGGTGCGTCCCGATGATGATGTCTATCTTGCCTTTTTCTAAGGATTCTAAAATCTCCTTGCGTTGTTTGGCGGTTCTAAATCGGTTTAAATAATCCACCCGCACCGGAAAATCTTTCATGCGTTCTTTGAAACTGCGGTAATGCTGAAATGCCAAAATGGTCGTAGGTACCAATACTGCTACTTGTTTGGAATTGTCCACCGCTTTGAAGGCAGCACGCATCGCTACTTCGGTTTTTCCAAATCCCACATCGCCACACACCAATCGATCCATCGTTTGGGCGCTTTCCATATCGGTTTTGACATCTTGCGTAGCCTTGAACTGATCGGGTGTATCTTCATACATAAAACTCGCTTCCAATTCGGCTTGTAGATAAGAATCGGGTGCGTATTGGAAGCCGGTTTGCATCTTGCGTTTGGCATACAACTGAATCAAATCAAAGGCAATTTCCTTGACCCGTTTCTTAGTCTTTTGCTTCAGGTTTTTCCAAGCATCCGAACCCAATTTGTACAACTTGGGAACCGTTCCGTCCTTGCCATTGTACTTGGAAATCTTATGCAGCGAATGGATGCTGATGTACAGTATATCTCGGTCGCCGTACAAGAGTTTGATAGCTTCCTGAGGTTTGCCTTCTACGTCGATTTTTTGCAATCCACCAAACTTTCCTATTCCGTGATCGATATGGGTTACGTAATCTCCAACCTCCAGATTGGTCAGTTCCTTCAAGCTGATGGCTTGTTTCTTTTGATAACCGGCTTTGAGACGAAACTTGTGGTAACGGTCAAAAATTTGGTGGTCGGTGTAGCAAGCCAACTTCAATTGTTCATCCACAAAGCCTTGATAAAGGGGAAAAACCAATGTTTTGTAAGCTACTTTTTGGTCAATGTCTTCAAAAATATCGTGAAAGCGTTGGGCTTGTTTGTCGTTGTCACAAAACAGATAGTTTTCATAACCCTGATCGGTATTGTTTTGCAGATTTTCGATTAATAAATCAAACTGCTTGTTAAACACCGGCTGTGGCTGTGTCGCATAACTGAATGTAGAGGTTCTTTCCATGCGAATTACTTGTCTCTGTAGCAAATCGGTTTGCAAATGAGACGCATTGACAAACAAGTCGGCGGGTTGATTGTGTTGTAGTGGCGTATTCAAACTTTGGAAAGTAGATTCGGCTTTTTCATACAATTGATTGACTTTGGCGTAAGTCAGTTGTTCGTCTTTCAGCCAAACGACGGTTTTACTTCCAATGTATTGCAAAAATGATTGTCGTTTCTCTTGCAAGTGTTTGTCGGTCACATTGGGTACAATTTGCATGCGCGACACTTTATCGGTTGACAATTGCGTTTCCACGTCAAAACTGCGGATGCTTTCCACTTGATTGCCAAAAAACTCAATGCGATAAGGTTCGTCATTGCTATACGAAAACACGTCGATGATACCACCTCTGACGGCAAATTCGCCCGGTTCGGAAACAAAATCTACTTTTTCAAAACGGTATTCAAACAACATTTCATTGACAAAATCCAAACTCAAAGCTTCGCCGGCATGCACCTTTAGGGTATTGCTTTCCAACTCCGATTTGGTAACCACTTGTTCAAATAAAGCATCGGCATACGTGACAATCAAGGCAGGTTTGCGTTGCGAATTGAGTCGGTTGAGGACTTCGGTTCGCAGGAGAATATTGATGTTGTCGGTTTCTTCTATTTGATAAGGACGACGGTAAGAACCCGGAAAAAACAAGAGTCGGTCTTTGCCTAAGAGTTGTTCCAAGTCATTGAGTAAATACGCCGCTTCCTCTTTTTCGTGGAGGATGAAGAGGAACGTTTGCTCTACTTGTTTGAATACCGAAGCGATTAAAAAAGACAAGGAAGATCCGTTCAAATGAGGCATACTCATTTGTTTATCGTGAGCGGTCAACTGTTGCACCAAAGACAAAGTAAGTTCAGACCGTTCGTATTTTTGAGTGATTTTACTGAGACTCAAAATAAGGATTTAGGTGGGCAAAAATACATAAAGTTTTGAATGAATACTTGTATAATGACTCTAAAGACTTCCTTTATTCCATTGGCTATCACAAAAAGAAAGTAAAACACAGATGGATACTTTATAAATGGCATACATTTATTTGAGAATCATTTATACATCATAGCATTGATTGCTAAATGAACAAGGGATAAACTCCATATTTGTTTTAGACATAAATTCAAAAAATCTTTCAGAAATACGCATTCGAAAAACAGCGTTTCAATAAAAGTACTTTTTCAATTTCAAAAACTGTTTTTCAAACAAATGATAGGAAAGCATACTCACCAAAATCGTACTTAACAGTGCTATAAACGCAAAGGTAATCATATCTATTTCAAAGGGTAAAATGGGTTTGATGTGTATTAAAAAGTTGATGATGATGGTGTGAAAAAGATACAAACCATAGGTGTATTTGCCCAATTTGCTCATCAGGAAGCGATCGGGGATATGAATGGAATTCCGATGTGTTAAGGTAAATAAAATGACCGATGCAAACATCAACCCATATAGGGTAGGCGCAAATAAATCGAGATATTCATTTTGAAAATTGGGTAATACAAAAACCCATGAGAGGGTTAAAAAGAGTAAACCATATCTTACATACATGGGAATCATTTCGATTTTACTCCAAATATCATTTCTAATGACCAGCAAATAGGCAGGAATGGCACCGAAGGCAAAATAATCAACATTGGTCAACAAATCAAATGTCCCCAAATAAAATTGGCTATAAATTATCCTGGAAATATTGGCGATGAAAATGGAAATCAGTATTAAATAGGGTGTTTTTTTAATGGGAATCACAAAAAATACAAAGCCCCATACCAAGTAAAAATGTTCCTCAATACACAATGACCACATCACCCAAAGCGGAGAAACATTGGGAACGCTATCGGTAATCATCATTTGATAATTTTCTAAAAACAAAACCGACATGAGCCAATTGGGAGCATATCCGGCATCAGAATACGAGAGTTGGAAGAGCTTTAAGATATAAGGAGTTAAAAAAGCAAACAACAGCATGGTATAAAACAAGGGCCAGATTCTCAGCATTCTTCTTATTAAAAAGTTTTTTAATGAAATGGTGCCATTCAAATGTTTTTCTTTCATCAATATATAAGTAATGAGAAACCCACTCAATACAAAAAAAAACGACACGCCAACACCGCCACTTTTTGAGAAAAAATGAAAGAAAGAGGATTCGTCTATCGGTAAATGATGGAGAAATACTACGAAAAACGAAAAGAATCGCAACGCATCAAATGTGTGGAAATGTTTCTTCGTATTTTCCATTCCTGATTTATATTTAAAAAGACTCGGGATAAAAAACCAAATATAAAACAACAAATCATTTGTGCCATATTTGTTTTAGCAAAATTGTTTTTTTATTGACTCTTTCAAAAAAAAGTCCTAAAAATCAAATAATTTTTAGGACTTAGAGTACCTTGGGTGGGAATCGAACCCACACGCTATTGCTAGCACTGGATTTTGAGTCCAGCGCGTCTACCAATTCCGCCACCAAGGCTTTTTTGAATTGGACGACAAAAGTAAAAAATATTTTTTGAATAAAACAAGAAACATTGATTTTTCTGAAATTTAATTTTAAATTTATAATGTTCGGCTAAATTTCTCAACTATAAACAGATGCTTCGCTAAAATTTTTTTCACTCATAATGGCAAGTGTTGCAAGAAATCTCATCAAAGTTAATCGGACACTTATAATTTCAAATATTGCTATTAAGAGAAAAAAAGACAACTCTATAATATACTTTTGTTCATTCCATGTAGTCTGAAGAAAAAATTTCAATTTTAGTTTCCTAATTTCAATTTTTACACTCCTTTTTTGTAATTTTGCAAAAACCAACACATAACATCCCATGATGCAAAACGAACTTTCACCCAAAGTATTTGCTTGTTCCCAAAGCGAAGTTTTAGCTAAAAATATTGCCAGTAAATATGGGGTTGAGATGGGAAAAGTTAATTTGCAGAAGTTTAGCGATGGAGAGTTTCAGCCCGCATTTGAAGAATCGGTAAGAGGTAGAAGGGTTTTTATTATTGGCTCCACTTTTCCTCCATCAGACAATTTGATGGAAATGTTATTGATGCTCGATGCAGCCAAAAGAGCTTCTGCGCGCCATGTAACAGCTGTAATGCCTTATTTTGGCTGGGCACGTCAAGATAGAAAAGACAAGCCTAGAGTTGCTATTGGGGCTAAAATGGTTGCCAATTTATTGCAAAGTGCCGGTGCTACGCGCATCATGACCATGGATTTACACGCCGATCAGATTCAGGGTTTTTTTGAAAAACCTGTGGATCATTTGTATGCTTCCACTATTTTTGTGCCTTACATTCAATCTCTAAATTTAGAAAATCTAGTGATTGCTTCACCCGATATGGGTGGATCAAAAAGAGCACATGCTTATTCCAAATATTTGAGTTGCGATATGGTCATCTGTTACAAACAAAGGGAGAAAGCCAATGTAGTAGGTGAAATGGAACTCATAGGTAATGTAGAAGGTAAAAATGTGGTGTTGGTCGATGATATGATAGATACCGCCGGTACCATTACCAAAGCTGCCGATATGATGATACAAAAAGGAGCTAAAAGTGTTAGAGCTATGGCTACGCATCCAATATTATCGGGTAAAGCAAATGAACGTATTTTGGAATCAGCCTTATCAGAGGTTTTGGTTACAGACACAATTCCATTAAAAGTTGCAAATGATAAAATAAAAGTTGTATCTTGCGCCCCTTTATTTGCACAAATAATGCACAATGTTCAAAGCAATGAATCAACGAGTTGGCAGTTTTTGATGTAAAATATTTAGTAGAAATAAGAAGTAGATTTGAAAAAATAATAGCTTTTCAAATCCAATAAAAGTTTATAACGCCAATATTAATTTTAATAAAATGTTGGATACAAGTATGAGGCGTTGCTTGTAAACTGACAACAAACAAACTTATTAATGAAATCAATTTCAATCAAAGGATCGAAAAGAGAAAGCGTAGGCAAGAAGGATAGTAAGGCGCTACGTAATGCTGAAAAGGTCCCTTGCGTATTATACGGAGGGAAAGAACCCATTCATTTTTCAGTAGATGAAATGTTATTTAAACCATTGGTTTACACTCCCGAAGTGCATACTGTAGCCATTGATTTAGGTAAAGACGGACAATTTGATGCCATTATGCAGGCACAACAATTTCATCCCGTTTCCGACAAGTTAATTCACGTTGACTTCTATCAACTTCACGATGATAAACCGGTTACTTTAAGTATTCCTGTTAAATTGGAAGGAAGTCCGCTAGGTGTTAGAGCCGGTGGTAGTTTAAAGATTACGAACAATCGTCTTTCTGTTACTGCCCTACCCAAAAATCTACCTGATACCATCACTATCAATATTGAAAAATTGAAAATTGGAGAGAAAATTTTAGTAGTTGATTTGAAAAATGATGCATACAAATTCAATCATCCTGATAACATCGTTATCTGCCAAGTAAGAATGGCTAGAGGTGCAGTTATGGCTGCAGCTACAGCCGATGAGGATGAGGACGAATAAAAGTTTCTCAAAAAAACTTCCGGATAGCAATTATTCGGAAGTTTTTTTTGATATTTAAAAATAGTTGTTATCTTTGCAACCCAATTCATAACGGTACCCTAGCTCTCCCGATAGTTATCGGGATGGTATAGCAAAGAGACTGAAAATTGGAAAAAAGAAATAAGTAATACGGTACCCTAGCTCAGTTGGTAGAGCAATGGACTGAAAATCCATGTGTCCCTGGTTCGATCCCTGGGGGTACCACTTAAAATCTCGATTTATATCGGGATTTTTTTTTGCCAATAAGTTATTTCCTTTAGTTATTTTAATTGATCACAAGTTATAATTGTGAATTGGGCAAGTTGTTATGAATTCATGAGGATTCAAAGTCTCATTGCTTGAAATTCAGCATAAATTACAAATATGAAGTACTTTATAATCTTACCAATACAATTCTAATTTTCAATCCAATTTTTCAAGATTTGTAAACCATACTCAGTCATGATTGATTCAGGATGGTATTGAATGGCTCTTATATTTAAAGTCTGGTGTTTGAAAGACATGATTATACCCTCAGGTGAAATAGCTGTGGATATCAAAAAATCGGGTAAATGAGTGGTATGCCAAGAAAAGTAGAGTCCGGCTTTGAATGAAGTTGGAATGTTATCATAGATAACGTCATTTTGAAAATGTGTAATGAGCGTTTCTGTTCCGTGCTCTACTTGAGGTAGAGATTCGAGTGTTCCTCCAAATAGTTCGGCTAAAGCTTGTTGTCCTAAGCAAATTCCAAGAATGGATTTGGTTTTATGAAAAAGGCGTAAAAACTCCATTAGTTTACCCGCTTCAAAAGGTAAACCAGGTCCGGGAGAAATTAAAATTTTGGCATGAGAAGCTAAAATATCTGCTGATATTGCATCATTTCGCACGACATTGACCTCACAGTCCAATGCTTCCAAATAATGCAACAAATTATAGGTAAACGAATCGTAATTGTCTATGAGCAAAACTTTGGTTTGCGTCTTTTGTTCCAATTTCAATCAGTTTTAATTTGAATTAATCAAACCATTGTTGCCAAGGAATTCTAATCAAAATGAAAAGTAAAGCAATTCCGTAATACCATATCAAAGTTAGGTATTTGGATTTATCAGTAGTTCGTTTTTTATGTTTGGCGTAACCCATTGTAATCAGAATGATAGCCAATAGCATCATGATTGGATGTTCGACAGCCAGCAATCTTATTTGCGAATTTTTCATGGCTTCACCCATACCCATATGTTTTAAAGCTTGATAAGAAGGTGACATGAAATACCATGCTAAACCAATCAGTAATTGAATGTGAAAAACTATTAAAGTAAAAAGGGCTAAACGTTGTTCTTTAATAGTGAATTTTTTGGATTGAAACCAGCCCAATTTGAAGATGATTACGGCGAATATAAGTATTAAGACCCCTAAATAAGCCCAGTAGGAATGTGTTTGTAGAATCATTTGATTTTAGATTTTAGATTTTTAGTCCCGATTAACCGGGATTAGATTTTAGATTTTGAAAAGGTCAAATGTAAGTTAAAAATCAAATATAGAATAATGCTACAAATAAAAAAACCACTGTTGGAATACAACAGTGGTTTGATTATTTAAGAAGTTAAGATATTAGAAGTCGAAACGTACGGAAGCGTTCCAAGTTCTACCATAACCGAAGAACACGTTATTGTTGGTCTTAATACCATTCCAAGTAGCGTCTGTAGGACTTGTTACAAAGTTGTTAGTGTCTGATTCAGAGATATAGATGTGGTCAAATAAGTTGTTTACATTGAATCTAAAATCTAAGCCCATTTTATCACCAAACATAAATTTGTAAGAAACTCCAGCGTTAGTTAATGTGTAAGAAGGTAAACGTAAAGTTTCTTTTCCTTCAGTTCCAAAATCACCAGCACTGATTTCAGCATATAATTTATCAGCATAAAATTGGTTAATATCGAATTTGAAGTTTTTGAATGCTTTCCATTCCAATCCTAAGTTAGCTGTAAATTGGGCTGCATCACCTACTTTTACGTCATCTAAATACAACTGAATATCTTCTGCAACAACCTCTTCAGTGTTTTCATTGTAGGTAGTACCAACGGCATTTCCATTATATGTCCAATCACCGATTGAAGCCATAGCATTGATTCTTAAATTTTCGGTAGGCTTAATGGTGGATTCAATTTCAATTCCTTTGTGAACTTCATTTACACCAGTAAAATCAGTATAATGAGGAACACTAGAAATATTAAATCTTGAACGTTGGAATCTGTCATCCCAAGTGGTATGGTATAAGTTGATGTTAAAAGTAGCTCTTTCAGCACGATAACCGTAACCTAATTCAAATCCGATAATGGTTTCATTGGTTAAGTTTTTACTTAAATTGTTGGTGTTGCCTTGGAAAATGGCACTAAACAATGGTTGTTTTGAATAATAACCTGCATTGGCAAATACTTTGCTTCTATCTGAAACATTGTAGTTGATACCACCTTTTACGTTTCCACCTAACATTTGTTTCCAATCTGATTTTTGATCTTCAGGTACATATAAGAAATAATCTACTCTTTGGAAACCTTGACGAGAAACACCTCCTTGGATGAATGCAGACAATTTGTCTTTCACATATTCCAATTGGGTAAAAGCACCTAACCAATTTACGTTTCCATCATTGTAATAAGCAATTTTCTCTTGGTCTTTGATGTTTACAAAAGGATTCCAACTTGGGTCAGCTGGATAGGTATTGTATAAAGTTCTATTTGGATTATTGATATCAGTATTGTCCAAATATCCGTCTGCACCTAATGCATCAACTAATATACGATAGTGAATTCCTTTATAAGTTCTCAAATCGATACCAAAATCAAATGTAAGATTGTCGTTGAATTTTTTATTAAAATTTGAAACAATTCCATACCAGTTGTGAGAGTTCATTGAAGCACGTAACGTCATACCTTTTGAAGTTGTGTTGATGTATTCTCCGTTTACATCAGGATTACCCCTCCAATTACCAAATTCAGGTAAAGATGTGCTTCCTTGATTCCATGCTACGATATCGTCAAATCTTACTTCTCCATCTGCGTTGTAAATTGGAGAAGTATAAGGTGTGTTGGAAGTTGGGAAATAAGAATTGATTTTACCTAAGGTTCCTGATCCGCCTCCACGACCCCAAGAACCGTAGATTACAGAATTTACTTTAGTTGTTTCGTTTAAAATTAAATCCCAGTTTAAAGAAGCAATCGGTTTGTGGTAGAAATTTCTAACCCAAGAAAATTCTTTTCCATCCAAATATCCCCATTGGTTGTTGTATTTAATGTTTGGATTTGTACCATCGCCATAGTAAAGATAGGTGCCTAATGGCATGGAATAACGTTGATGGTGCCATTGTGGAGCACCAGTAGCGGTAAACATAATAGAGTTATTATCGTTGAATTTGTATCCAATTCCAATAAAATAAGTATTACCTTTATAAGCAGTTCCATCTACATAACCATCACCTTGGGTTTGAGCCAAAAGTACGGAAGCAGATAATCCGCTATCCAATAATCCGGTTGAATAAGAAATGGTCCCTTTCATGTTGTTGTCATTTCCATATGTGAAAGAAGCTGTACCACCTTGTTTTGCATCTGAGGTTTTAGTCAAGTAGTTAATGGTACCTCCAACTGAAGAAATAGCCAATTTGGATGAACCTAAACCTCTTTGAATTTCAGTATAAGACAATACGTCGGAAAGACCTGCCCAGTTGCTGAAATAAACCCAACCGTTTTCCATGTCATTCACGGGCATACCATTGATCATGATAGCGGTATTTCTTTGATCAAATCCGCGAACATTGATACGAGAATCACCAAAACCACCACCTTGTTTAGTTGCATATACAGA
>Ga0209573_1006264_pt1 | contig 10044 bp, 9 predicted proteins | sample TNRBio252014_DNA_FD_185870 | JGI IMG/M metagenome (GOLD analysis project Ga0209573, IMG submission 185870) | Wastewater treatment Type I Accumulibacter community from EBPR Bioreactor in Madison, WI, USA - TNR Reactor_6/25/2014_ DNA (SPAdes)... | ecosystem: Engineered > Bioreactor > EBPR >...
GCCCTGACCGTATGGCGGAGCCGGATCGTCATTGACGTAGCCGCCGCCGAGATAGATCAATCTTGTCTCGCTGTCCGTGTAGAAGCGCCCCTTGGTGCGTTGCGAACCGCTCAGCTTTTCCAGCATCCAACCCGAGCCGTCATCGGTGACGCGGCATTTGAACCAGCTGTAGACCACTAAAGGCGACAAGTTTCCGAGTTTGGTCGTGCGGCATTTCCAATTGCCGGTCAGATCGGCGTCGTTGATTGGCAAGGTTGGTTTGGCCAGGGTTTGTTCAAGGGCTGCAAGTTCGCCCGGGTCGCCACCGGCTTTCGCTTCGCCCAACGCCTCCATTCGAACGCTCTCATAGTTCTTCAGACGCAGATTATCGGCCGGCGTCATGATCTTGCCCACCTCGCCATCGGCCAGCGCAGGCCATAGCGCGCTCAAAAAGACGACTGCGGCAACAGATATTCTCAGCACTTTGTACTCCTCATTTGGCTGATGAGGTGGCACGCAAGTCCGTCTGTTTTGTGGCCCGGCGCGACAGGCGTGAATGTTGACCATCCGAAGCCGCTGCGTTTTGCAGGGCGGGGGTCAAATCCCCAAAACCGGTCGACCGCTTCTCATAGGCCAGACCCAGCATCTCGGCGGCCTTGATTGCAACGGGCTCAAGCGCCGGATCGTTGGTCTGGGCGAGATAGACCAGCTTGCGGTAATTGCCAAAATAGTCCTGCATCAACTCTGGATGCCTGTCGAGACCAAGCGGTTTCATAAAAAAAGCGTCGAAATGACGGCACAGGAAATCGGTCATATAGAAAGTATACATGTCGTCATCGCCAATCGTCGCATAGGCGTCCAGCCCCTGGTAAAAGGCGAAACAATGTGGACCGGCGATCCGTTCAACGCCATGTTTCTCGCACACGACATCAAGCATACCGCCGGTGCCACAGTCTGCGTAGCCGACAAAGATATCGTTGTACCCCTCCGTCCTCGCCTTGACGATTGCGGCGTCCATCGCGGCCGGAATGCGGTCAGGATAATAGTGCAATTCGGCCGGCAGGCAGGTCAGTTCGAGATGGTCCAGCCCCAACTGCTGCTTGACCGCCAAAACCTCACGGGCAATCATGCCGCAGGCGATGACCAGCAGCCGTTGGCTTTGAGGGACGAGATGGTTGTTGGCGGATGCCGTTGACATAGCGTGAAACTCGCTGGGCGCGGGGCAAAACCTTAGTCAATATCGGAGACATCGTCCATGAAACTGACCGCCAGGCTTCTGCCGCTCCTTCTAGTTATTCTGGCTGTCGGCGCTTCGGGTTGCGCCAATACAGTTCGAGGCGTGGCCAAAGACCTCAAGCAAACCGGACAGGCTGTCGACGACGCCGTCAACTGATTGCTTCCAAAGACCTACAATCCAATCAATCTCACTTTGCTGGAGAATCGCGTTAGCAGATTTGCCAAACTGATTCCGATCGCCGTTGTGTCGGGCGCCTTGTTTATTTCCGCCTGCGCCAACACGGTGCGAGGCGTCGGCCGGGACGTCAACAACACCGTCGACGCGGTCGAAGATTCGGTCAACTAACAACCTCGCCGGTGGGGCGATGATCAGGCGCTGCTTTTGGGCCGCGCCTTTTTTCGAAGTAGCTGCGGCCGCACTTGCCATTTCATGACTTCGCAGGCTGAGCTTCGCCGCGCGCAGCGGCAATGATTGACGCGGTCAAATCGCCGTAGCCAGTAAACCTGTACTCATAGTCCAGCCCGAGGAAATCTGCGGCCCATTTGGCCTTACGCTGCAGCTCGGCATCTTCGGTCTGCGCCAGATAGACGATCTTGGTGTAGTTGCCGAAAACCATCGGGATCAGTTCCGGGTGCTTTTCGAACTTCATCGGCTTGATGACAAAGGACTCGAACTGTCGCGAAAGCAAGTCCGTCAGATAGAACGCCGTGAATTCGGTTTCAGAGACAGCTTTGAATGCTTCCGCTCCACTGAAGAAGGAATAGCAGTGCGGCCCGCCAATGCGTTCGACGCCTTCTTCCTTGCAGATATGGTCAAGCTGCCCCTGCGTGCCGCATTCGGCATAGCCGATGAAGATACGCTCGAACCCTTCCTCTCGCGCCGTGCTGATTGCCTCGCGCATTGCTGGCGCGATCTTCGCCGGATAGACGTGCCAGATCGCCGGCAGGCAAACGAGATCCACATGGTCGAGCGCGTTCAGTTTGCATACCGCAATCACCTCGCGGGCAATCGCTCCGCAGGCGATGACGCGCACGCTTCCTGTCTTTCCCGCGGGCGCGGGAAAGCTGGCGCGCGCTTCTGAGTCTAGTGCTTCGATCACCGTACGTCCTGATGACACACGAAAGGACGCGTCAAACGTCCCTAGGTCCGCACGTTATGGCGGCGTTTCATGAAATCCTTGGCTGTCTCGACTGCGACCGCAGCATCGCGGCAATAGGCGTCAGCGCCGACAGCCTTGCCAAATTCTTCGTTCAGCGGCGCGCCGCCAACCAGTACGACATAGTCGTCCCGGATGCCCTTTTCTTTCATCGTGTCGATCACGACCTTCATGTAGGGCATGGTTGTAGTCAGCAGCGCCGACATGCCGATAATGTCGGGTTGATGTTCTTCGATGGCGTTGAGATATTTCTCGACCGGGTTGTTGATGCCCAGGTCAATCACGTCAAAACCGGCGCCTTCCATCATCATGCCGACGAGGTTCTTGCCGATATCGTGAATATCGCCCTTGACTGTTCCAATGACCAGCTTGCCCTGCTTGGGTGCGCCGGTGGCGGCCAGAAGCGGGCGCAAAATGGCCATGCCGGCCTTCATGGCGTTGGCGGAAAGAAGCACCTCGGGCACAAACAGAATGCCGTCGCGAAAGTCCTCGCCGACAATTCGCATGCCCTCGACCAGCGCTTCAGTCAACACCTTATAGGGCGCCCAACCGCGCTCCAGGAGGATATTCGTTCCCTCTTGGATCTCTTCCTTCAGACCGTCATAGAGATCGTCGTGCATCTGCTCGACAAGCTCATCGTCAGGAAGTTCGGAAAGGATAATTTCGTCGTCAGCCATGGTGTTCTCCAGGCGCGCATCGTGCATGCGCATCAAAACTGAAGCTATTCTGCAAGCCAGTGATTTCCATAGCTGATTTGCGACTTGGCGCAAGACGATTGCGACCGTATGGGACTGTCGATTTTTGGATAGCGCTTGGCGCGGACAAACCGTTTCGCCAACAAGGTGCAACTAGAGTGGCCGAAGATCGGCGGACAGCCATTTGGGAACCAGCGTTATGAGCGAAGCAGCAGCAGCGGAAAATGAAGGCGGCGGGCGCCGGGGCAGGGCGGATCGCGGCGGTGGCGCCGCCGCCCGGCGCGCTGCGCGGTCAGGCGGGGGCCCCGGCGTTCAGTTGACCTACATTAAGCGCCAAATTCCGCTCTACGAAGTGCTGAACGAAGAGGGACTGGCGCTCATTGAAAAGAATGCCGACACGGTGCTGGAGGAGATTGGCATCGAGTTCCGTGATGACGCAGAAGCCTTGCAGTTGTGGCGCGATGCTGGCGCAGACGTAAGAGGCGAGCGCGTGCATTTCCCCAAAGGCTTGCCGCGATCTCTGCTGAAAACTGCGCCTTCTATTTATACGCAGCATGCGCGCAATCCCGGGCGCTCCGTCCAGATCGGCGGCAACGCCACCGTATTTGCGCCGGTCTATGGTCCGCCCTTTGTGCGCGACCTTGATGGCAAGCGACGCTACGCCACCATCGAGGATTTCCAGAATTTCGTGAAGCTCGCCTATATGGCGCCGTCGATTCATCATTCTGGCGGCACAGTGTGCGAGCCGGTCGACGTGCCGGTGAACAAGCGTCACCTCGACATGATCTATGCGCATATGCGCTATTCCGACAAACCCTTTATGGGTTCGGTCACCGCGCCGGAGCGGGCCGAAGACACGATCGCCATGTGCAAGATCCTGTTTGGCGACGATTTCGTTGACCAGAACACGGTGCTAACCTCGCTCATCAACGCCAACTCACCAATGGTTTTCGACGAAACCATGCTCGGCGCGCTGAAAGTCTATGCCCGCAACAATCAGGCCTGCATTGTCACGCCGTTTATTCTGGCGGGCGCCATGAGCCCTGTGACCGTCGCCGGCACGCTGACACAGGTGCTGGCCGAAGTGCTGGCTGGCGCGGCGCTTACGCAACTTATCCGGCCCGGCGCGCCGGTGCTGTTTGGAACCTTTGCGTCCTCAATTTCGATGCAGTCGGGTGCGCCGACATTCGGCACGCCGGAGCCGTCGCTTGTTTCATATGGCGCAGCCCAGTTGGCGCGCCGCCTTGGTCTGCCATTTCGCACGGGCGGGTCGCTCTGCGCCTCCAAGGTTCCGGACGCTCAGGCCGCTTATGAGAGCGCTAATACGCTGAACTCGACTATTCTTGCCGGCACAAATTTTGTCCTTCATTCGGCGGGCTGGCTCGAGGGCGGCCTGGCGTCCTGCTACGAGAAGTTCATGATGGATATCGATCAGCTCGGCATGCAGCAGAAATTCTGCGAAGGCGTTGATTTGTCGGAAAACGGCCAGGCCATGGACGCTATTCGCGAGGTCGGACCTGGCAGCCACTATCTCGGTTGTTCGCACACGCAGGCCAATTTCCAGACAGCTTTCTACCGCTCGTCGATCGCCGACAACAATTCCTACGAGCAGTGGCTGGCGGAAGGTGAGAAGACCGCGCCGCAGCGCGCCAATGAGACGGCGCGGCGCTGGCTGGAGACCTATGAGGCCCCCTATATGGACCCGGCAGTGGACGAAGCTCTTTTGTCGTATATTGCGGCAAAAAAGGCGTCGATGCCCGACGCCTTCACCTGAAAGGAGCCCGCGTCAGGCCGGGCAAAAGTGGCCGATATCATCCATAAGGAAGTCTGGCGTAGCGCGTTCAAGGGGCCGGATCGTGGCGCCTGAGCCCCGAACGGGCGCGACATTGCTCGCCGATATCGCATCGGCATTGGCTTCAAGTGGGCTGGTTGTGCGCGGCGGTTTGAATTTGGAAGCGGGCGGCAATGAAGCAGGCGCCCTTGGCCCTGGCGTTCAATCGGTCATTCTGGTTGGCAATACTGGCGGCGGATTCTGGCCGGTCTTCGAGCTTTGGCGTGCGCGCCAGCCGTCCAATATCGCCAATCCGCTCGACACCTGGTCGCGCGAGATTCTCGTTGAGGTCGCCGGCAGAGTCGGGGCTGTGGCCGTTTCGCCTTCAGACCGGCCGTTCCTGCCGTTTCAGCAATGGGCGATGCGGGCCGAGGCGCTTAAACCGTCACCGCTTGGCATCCTCATGCACCCGGAAATTGGCTTGTGGCATGCTTATCGCGGGGCGCTGCTATTCGAGGAGCGGCTCACATTTCCCCGCAGACCTGTTCGGCCGCACATTTGCGATACGTGCCGCGAAAAACCTTGCCTGTCATCCTGTCCGGTTGGGGCGCATAGCGTTGACGGTTTTGCCTATACATCCTGTCTGGAGCATGTGCGCACCAGGGGGCTGGCGTGTCGCACCTTTGGCTGTCTCGATCGCAATGCATGTCCCCACGGCGCACAATACCGCTACCCCGCCGCAATGCAGGAATTCCTGATGCGATCTTTCGCTGATCGCTAATAAGTATGAGAATAGAATAGGTTAGCGCAGGAAGCTTTTATATACGTAACCACGCTTGCCATTGTAGGAAACGGCGCACCACTGCTTGCAGCCAGGCGCTACATTAACAACGGCATTGGTTGGAATCGTGCCCAGAACGGGCGAGCCGCTTCTTGGCGCCGCCCGCATGTTGACCCCTGAACGGATTCGCCGGGTATTGGTGGCGCCGGCCATTTCCGGCGTGTCGGCGACGGAATTGGCGCTTGCCGTTTTCGTTTTGGCCGTTTTTGCCGGCGCGCTGGAATCTTCTGCACTCGCAACACGAAGCACCGCCGCGATGCCTTCGTTCACCAGCGCCGCTTTGTCTTCACCTGCATAGGCGTTGAGCGCAGGCGTCTCGGAAGCGCTTTCGCTCAACTCCACCGCAGCCACTTCTGTTTCAACGCGGTCGCCTTTTGGCGCTGCGGCTGGTGCGGCGACTTTCTTGCCCGGGATCGACACTGTTTTGACCCGCACGGCGGCCGGGAAGCCGGTTTCGGTAGTTGTTTCCGGTGAATCGACGACCGGCGCTGCAGCCGTTGACTCCGCTGCGGGAGCGCTAGGAGCCACTGCGGGAGCGCTTGGAGTTGCTGTCTCGGCAGCAGATTCCGTGATGACTTCCGCCGCCGCAGCCTGTTCAACCAGTAAAGGAGAACTTGGCGCTTCCGGCGCTGCTGCAGGGGCCGTTTGTGTAACTGCATTGGCCGCCAGGAATTTTGGCCGGCCGCGCTCATGGTTGACCATGACGGAGACGAAATATGCTGCGCCCAAAAGTGCGGCGGCTGCAAATCCGACAACCAACGCCTTTTGACCGATCGGGGTTTCGTGAGCCGGCTGACGGGTCAGGCTGATTGGGCGGTCTTCGCGTGCACGCCATTGCTGCTGCCCGTTCTGGACAGGCTTGCTTGGCTTACGGCGTTTCGCGATAACGCTGCGTTTCACGACCAGCGGTTCGGGCGCACTAGCCGATCCCTCCTGTGACAAGTAACAAAAATGAAACGGAACACCTCGCGGCGCCGATCACTCATATTATAACTGCTTAAAATGAACCGTGATTGTGGCCATGAAGTGGCTAGTTTGTGGTCGGTCCGCCATATTTGCTATGATGAAATCAAAAATGCACAGAAAAAAAGCACATCTGCCCCCAAGGATCGCTCATCTGTTGTCGTCAAAGGATCGATGACTGCAATGGCGCTGGAGGAAATATCAGCCACTGACGCGGAACTGATTGGCAGGGCGCGCAGCGGCGACAATTCGGCTTTCGGCCTTCTGGTCGAAAGGCACTACGATTTTGTCTACCGCGTCGCCTATCGCTGGCTGGGCCGCAAACAGGATGCCGAAGACGCCGCCCAGGAGGTTTGTATCCGGCTGGGCAAAGCGATCCGGTCCTATAGTGGAAGCGGCGCGTTCACGAGTTGGCTCTACCCGATAGCGCTCAATGCAGCGCGTGACATCGGACGCAAGCGGCAACGCGAAACGCTCAAGACGGACGCCTTCGGGGTCCAGGCGCTGGTCGAGCAATCAGGCGCCAGTGATGACAGCGACGAACGCCTGGCTGCGATGTGGCAGGCCGTCCAGCTTTTGCCTGATAAACAACGCGAGGCCGTACTCCTGGTCTATGGAGAGGGCCAGAGCCACGCCGATGCGGCGGAGGCGATGGGAATTTCCGAAACAACAGTCTCCTGGCACATCCACGAGGCGAAGAAACGGCTGCGCACCCTGATGCGCGACGCCGAGGAAAACTGAGCTATGGTCGACGACAACGATCTGATGAAATTGCGCGATCTGCGCATCCCGGCGCCTGATGCGGCCCGCAAGCGCGCTGCGCTGGCGGCAGCCATGCAGTCGTTTGAGGCTGCGGAAAAAACAGCCAATGCGCCCAAAGGTATAGCGCAGTCACCTCGTCTCATCGACCGAGCACGCAAGCTCTGGAGTGAGATGATGGAAAAGAAAATGTCCACGGCGGCCCCTGCGCTGGCCGGTCTGGTCGCCCTGCCGATCGCTGGCTATGCGGCGTTCGCCCTGATGCAGCAGTCCCAGATCGGTTTTGGCGGCGCCGGCGACGCGACCAACAATCAAAATGGCGCCCCCATTGTCCAGCAAACGGATAAGCCTGCGCAGCCGGCCGAGCGCGACCTGAGTTTTGCGCCGCAACCGAAAACGGAATCCGCGCCAGCCGCCGCCGAACCCGCGCCGCCCGTCGCTGATGCCCTGGTTCAGGAAAGTGTGGCGCCTGCCGCTCCGCCACGTGCGCCTGCGCCGCTGGGCCGGCTGACCGGCGCCGCCTCCAAGGGAAAGGACGCCGTCCAGCGCAATCAACCGCTGGCTTCATCGGACGCGCAGGCGATCACGCCGGAAGACCGCGAGCGTTTCGAGGAGTTCAAGACCAATCCGGTCAAGGCTGCGCTGGAGAGCCCGGTGTCGACCTTCTCGATAGATGTCGACACGGCCTCTTATTCTTATGTGCGCCGGGCGCTGAAGGACGGCGTGCTGCCGCAGGCCGACACCGTTCGCGTCGAGGAGATGATCAACTATTTCCCCTATGACTATGCCGGTCCGCAGACGCCGGAGACGCCGTTCAACTCGACAGTGACGGTGATGCCGAACCCGTGGAATGCGGGCACGAAGCTGATGCATATAGGCATCAAAGGCTATGACCTGCAGGCGGCTACACGGCCCAATGCGAACCTTGTGTTTCTGATTGACGTGTCGGGTTCTATGGATGCGCCGGACAAGCTGCCGCTGCTGCGATCGGCCTTCAGGCTTTTGGTCAGCAAGCTTGGACCGGACGATACAGTCTCCATCGTCACCTATGCAGGCAATGCCGGCGTGGTGCTCGAACCGACCAAGGGTTCGGACAAAGACAAGATCTTGAACGCCATCGACACGCTGACGCCGGGCGGCTCGACCGCCGGTGAGGCGGGCATCAAGGAAGCCTATCGTCTGGCGCAGCAGTCCTTTGTCAAGGACGGCGTCAACCGGGTGATGCTGGCGACCGACGGCGACTTCAATGTTGGCCAGACCGACGACGCGGACCTGAAGCGCCTGATTGAAGAAAAGCGCAATTCAGGCGTGTTCCTTTCCGTATTCGGCTTTGGCCGCGGCAATCTGAACGACCGGATGATGCAGACCATCGCCCAGAACGGCAACGGCACGGCGGCCTATATCGACACGCTGGCCGAGGCCGAAAAGGTGCTGGTGCAGGATGCGTCGTCGACGCTGTTCACCATCGCCAAGGACGTGAAGATCCAGGTCGAGTTCAACCCGGACAAGGTTTCTGAATATCGTCTGATCGGTTACGAAACCCGCGCGCTCAACCGCGAAGACTTCAACAATGACAAGGTGGATGCGGGCGAAATCGGGGCTGGCCACACCGTAACCGCCATCTATGAGATCACGCCGAAAGGCAGCCCGGCGCAGCAGATTGACGATCTGCGCTATGGCGAGGCGACTGCCAACAATGCTGGCGGCATCGCGCATGCCGACGAATATGCCTTTGTGAAGATCCGCTACAAACTGCCCAACGAGGACACCTCGAAGCTGATCACCACGCCGGTCACAGTAGCCAACGAGGTTTCGACCTTTGACCAGGCTGGCATAGACCAGCGCTTCTCGGTGGCGGTGGCGGCTTTCGGCCAGAAGCTGCGGAACACGACGCAGGTGTCGCATATGGGCTACGACCAGATCACCGAAATCGCCACCGCTGCGCGCGGCGCCGATCCATTCGGCTACCGTTCGGAGTTTCTGCAACTGGTCCGGCTTGCGGGGGCGATGGACGCTGGCCGCCGCTGACTTGACCTCACGTCTGCAAGGGGCGCGGTTTCGACCGCGCCCCTTGTCGTTTGGGGTCGCTATTGCCTGCACGGTTTCGTGATCAAAAAAATCGTGCAAAAACCAAAGCTTCCGGCAGGCGGCTGCGTCTTATTCACGTAATTGCCATCGCCGCTGGCGGAGCTAAGAACCTCCTCCTCGCACAAGCGCCTTAGCCTCGGCGCTGATCGCGGAAACGGTGGGCGGCAATTCAGGGCGGCTGTGCGTCGGCTTCGACCGCGGAGCAGGATGAACGCCGCTATCGGGCGGGTGAGGCAGGCCGGCGGGGAGCAATCTCCGTCGGCCTTTTTTGCGGCTCTTGCTAGGTCATGGTCGGGCTTGCCCCGGCCATCCATGCCTGGCCGGCGCCACAAGGCATCGATCCAGAATGCCTATCGTCAACGTCGCCGACAAGGTTCTCGGGCGTACGCTCGCTGTCAGTATCTGGCAGTAATCTTGTCCACCCTGTCTCAACTGGCTTCACAATGGTTCCGCCTCACAAAGGAGGAGGCGCCGATGGGTTGGAACGCGGAACGGCAGGCGGAGAGAGAAGGGTTGAAGCGCATTGTTGCGTTGCTGTTGTCGCTAGCCGTCCTC
>Ga0209573_1006265_pt1 | contig 10042 bp, 5 predicted proteins | sample TNRBio252014_DNA_FD_185870 | JGI IMG/M metagenome (GOLD analysis project Ga0209573, IMG submission 185870) | Wastewater treatment Type I Accumulibacter community from EBPR Bioreactor in Madison, WI, USA - TNR Reactor_6/25/2014_ DNA (SPAdes)... | ecosystem: Engineered > Bioreactor > EBPR >...
CGGGCATCTCTTGCAAGATGGGATAGAGGCTGGGGAAATAGGTTCTGTGGGGACGGAGAAGCTCCTCCCCGATGGTCGTGCCGAGGCCGGGAACTTCATCACGAACGCTCAGCCCCGCGGTTTCAAAAAGAACACGCCGGGCCAAAGAATAGCCGTTCGTGTGCAGGCCCGAGCTCGCGAGGCCAATCACGGCGTCGCCTGGCTGGATTTTGCCCGTGGGAAGCCGTTTCTCAAAATCAACCACCCCGACGATGGACCCCACGACGTCCACCTCGTGATCGTGGTACACATTGGGCATCTCGGCCGTCTCGCCCCCGATCAGGGCGCATCCATTTTGCCGGCAAGCCTCTGCCATGCCGTGGACAATGGTTTGAAAAACATCTGCCTGAAGGTTTGCACAACCGTAGTAATCCAGGAAAAATAAGGGGCGTGCTCCCTGACAAAGAATGTCATTGACGCAATGGTTGACAATATCCGCCCCGAGTCCGCTGTAGTCTCCGACCATCCCTGCGACCACCGTTTTTGTCCCCACGCCATCAATCGAGCTCACCAGTACCGGGCGTTCCATTTCGGCAAATTGAGCATTGAAGAGCGCCCCAAACCCGCCGACGCCACCAATCACGCGTTCATCGTGGGTGTTTCGGATGCTGGCGGTCACGGAGCCGAGTGCGCGTTGGGCTTCGTCAATGTTCACCCCCGCCGATTGATAGGTGAGTCCTTGGTCGGTCATGGGCAGACTTTACCCAGACGAGGTATGATCACGTGGCTTACGAGCCGGTAGCTCAGTCGGTAGAGCAACGCCCTTTTAAGGCGTGGGTCCTGGGTTCGAGTCCCAGCCGGCTCACTTTTTATGCCACTTTCAAGTGGCATTCTTCATAAGTGTCTTGCAAAAATTCAACAAGCGCCATCCGCTGCTCGCTAGTGCCCGGCAAAAATCTCACGCCGACCAGAAAGCTCCCGCCTTGGACGAGGATGCAGTGCTTCACTTCGACCGCGGCGACGATGGGCACATGGTCTTCCCGGAACAAATGCATGAGGAACCGGATTCCTTCAGGGACAGGAACCTTTGTTTTGGCCCGTAATCCTCCCAGGCTCATGTCCGTCACCACCGCGCTGACGGGATCGGGGTAATCCGGCACGAACATCAGGGCGTAATCCCGGGCATTCACTCGGCCGTGTTGTCTTCGATCTCCGTGGGTACTCATACAGTTCTTATGCCGCTTCTTGGGCCAAAATTGATACCGCTTTTGACGGGTCTCTCACCATATCGGCGAGCACGGCGACAATCTCAGGGTCAACAAACCCCTTCATCGCCTCTTCGGTGAGGATCGTGAGCGCCTTTTCATCGCTCATGCCGACCCGGTAAGAACGACTGCTTGTCAAGGCGTCAAAGATGTCGGCCACCGTACAAATGCGGACGCTCATGGAAAGTTCGTCCCCCCGCAATCCTAACGGGTAACCCGTGCCATCCAGTTTTTCGTGGTGGTGCCGGATGATGGGCAAACATTCTTCAAAGATGGGAATGTCGCGCAGCATCTGATAGCCAATGTCAGGGTGACGCTTGACGATCTCGAACTCTTCGTTGGTGAGCTTATCGGGCTTCGTCAAAATCGCGTCAGGAATTCCGATCTTGCCGATATCGTGAACCAAGGCCCCGCGTTCCAAGATGCGAAGCTCATCGGCGGAGAGCCCCATCGCCCGCCCCAGAAGGACGCTGAACTGCATGACGCGCTCGCTGTGACCGGCAGTGTAGGGGTCTTTGGCTTCAATCGCTTTGACGAGCATTCGAAGCGTGTACTCGATGTTCGTGTTGATCGTGTAAATCGCGCCTTGAAGTTCGACGTTTCGGCGTTCCAGTTCCAATGATTGCTCGACGCGCTCGGTGATGTCCACGCAGAAGCAAAGCAGGTGGTCAAATTCACCGGTGTGGTCATAGACGGGCATCCCCCGGCATTCGTAATGCGCATGCCGACCGCCGAGCTCGTTCATCCGCATCGTTAACGCAAAGTACTGCCGGTGCTCCTCGGCGGCCAGAAGTTCGGCCTCGACCCGGTCTCGGTCTTGCCTATCCAAGGTGGCGAGGAAATTGGCGCGCACGCTGGAGCGCTCTCGCGCGTTGATCCGCCCCATAAAAAATTGGTTGGCACTGATGAATTCGCCGTTTCGGATTTGGAAAAGGCCAATCGGGAGCCTTTCCACCGTCTGCCGGTGGATCGAGTCCAGGGAGTCCAATTGATCCGACACTTCGAGCATCGTCTTTTCTTGGTTGCTAGATCGGACGATAACGACCCCTCCGATGAGCAGGATCAAGCCTGTGATCGCGATCAGGGTTTTTAGCCAGAAAGACTTCTCCTTCATCAATTCGTCAAGTTCTGAACGTTCTTTCGAACGAGCTCCGGCATTGGCGCTCAATCGGCCCCTTGCGCTTTTGGCGGCTTCGGTCAATTCTTCGCTGGTGCTTGCTTCTCGAATGCGCTCTCCGTCCAGCTTCATATCGAGGAGGTTCAGCTGTTTGACCATATTCGGGATATCAGGCTCAGGTTCCAACCCTAGCGCGACTTTGGCCAGATCTCGATTGAGCTCTTCTGACGCCATCGCCTGGGCGAGCCACAGTTTTTCTCTGGCTTCTAAGGACTTCGAGCTTTGAAAAACCCAGACGCCGAAAGAAAGCGAAAGGGCCAACCCGAGGCCCAGCGAGACCTCCACAACTCCAAATCGCCGCTTTCGCTTCCCGGAGGCTGAAAACTTCGAAGATGAGTTGAGGTCCAACCGAGACACAAATCCGGTCACGCAAAGCAGGAAGAATCCGCAACCTGCAAGGAACAGCTGCAATCCACCTTGGAGGGATTCGCCGAGCCTCGCCTTGAGTCTGGCGTCGTCTTGGACCGTGAGCAAGATGGCGGCGACTACGCCAGAGGGATCCGAGATCGGAGCTAACACGAATCGGTGTCCTTGGGCGTCGCGAGGAACTTCGGCGATGGCTTGGCCTGATGCAACTTGGTCGGCTGCCTGACGCACTTCGGCGCTCAACAAACCGGTGGGTTTTTCGCCTAAATTGGAGTTTAGCGAGCTGCCCAAGATCGTGGGCTTTTCGCCAGTTTGGAATACAATCCAGCCATCGGAGGCTTGGCTAGACTCGCGAAGATTCGTGAGCTGATCGGAAAGGGACCCGAGCGTGGCCTTTGTAAAGTTTGCCTCGGCGATAAAGTGAGCCCGAATGGCGCTTGCCCCGAGTTCAGATTCGGCCCTTTGGGCATGGTTGAAGGCAGATTCCGTCCGGTCGGCCATTTGATTGGCCCAGAGGGCAAAAACGAGCCCAAAGATGACGATCGACGTCAACCCAATGGCCGCAATCACCCCAAACTTGCCTCGCAACGATGGCATGCCGAAATTATCGGCGACTTAAAGCAAAGTCTCCAGGTTCAAATTGAACCTGGAGACGGCCTGGTTTCGTTGAGGTGCTGGAACGTTATTTCTTGTTCGTTACGAGGACTCGCTGAGTCTTGGGATCGTAATCGATATTCACGTTCAGTGCGCTCGACATGAAGCTTAGCGGGACGATGGCCCGGTTTCGAACGATCTTGGAAGCTTTCTCCAGGGTAATCACTCGACCGTTCACGATCGCTTGAGTCATCCCGATCGTGAGTTCAATTTCTCGTCCGCTGCCCGCGGCAATGACGCGCTTGTCGGCATGGACCCAGCCCACCTTGCCCCCGGCCTGCTCGAAGAGGTGTCGGAACGGGGTGAGCGGCACGCCTTCTTCCACCGATGGGGCGACATCGAATTGGACGGCGCGACCATTCAGGAGGATGTTGTACTGTCCGATATTCGGCAGCCGAGTGCCCATGCCGATTCGGAGCGTGTGGCTCGATTGGACGGCTTTCGTGGCGGGCGGAGCCACCTTCGGAGTTGGCTTGGTTGCCGGGGCCTTCGGTTCGACGACGCGCTTGCCGGTGGGCGTCATCAGCTTTTGGTCGGTGCTCACGCCGCCTTCAATGGCAGGAAGTTGGGAAAGCCCACTCGCTTTGCCCGGAGCGGCTGCGACCGCATTCACGGCGACAGCCCCCATCGTGGCGGCTTTGGGAGTGCTTGCGACCGGAACTCCGGAGACGGCTGGCTTGACTCCAACAACCGGTTTCGCAACCGGCTTGGCGACTGGCTTTACCACCGGCTTAGGTGCAGGCTTGACAACGGGCTTCGGCGCTGGCTTCGGTGCGACTTTCGGCATGGTCGTGCTCGTCGTCGCCGAATTCACGCGCTCGGTTCGTCCGCTTGGGTTGTTTACAAATACGCGGACCTTGCGGGTCTTGAACGTGTTGTTCGCTTCATCCACAACCCAGGCTTGGATCTCGTGCCAGCCATTCGAAAATCGGGAAGTGTCCCACAGGTAGGTGTAGGGCGGATAATTCTTGATGGACTTCCATGCATCATCGATGAAAAACGAAACGTACATTTCGCGGAAGTCGCGATTCACGCCAAGTTTGATCTCAACCGACCCGCGAACCGTCTCGCCAGCCTTCAGGCCCTGCAAGTACACCGTCTGGTCTTTATCTTGCTCGGCGAACATCGTCGTGTTTTGGCTTCCGACCTGCTTTCCGGTCGCATCAAAAAGGAGAACTTCCACTTTGTTTTCGCCGGGCTCAAGGGTGTCCAGGTCGATGCTGAAATTCACTTCGCCGTTGTCGGCCGTGCTCGTGATGGATCGCGAGCTCATGCTTCGACCGTTGATCTTCAGTTCGACCATCGCCACGCGCATTTTTGAGTAGCGAACGGTGAGGGCGGGGCTATTCACCGCCTTGTCAATCCTGACTTCTTGGGGCATGGCGGCGCTCGCACTTGTGGCGAAGGCTAAAGCCGAGATGACAAAGGGAAGGGTCCAGCGAGTTTTCATAAAAGTTGTTCCACCCAGAACGAATGGCCTATTTTCGCACGTTCCGCGCTTGATGTCAAGACGGGTGAACCGTCGGGATCGTTCTTTTTGTGGAAAAGATCCATTTTTGGGTACAAACGGGGGCGTGATGCGTTCGGCTTCCGGTTTGATTTTTCTTGCGTTAATGTCGGTTTCCTTCGCCCAGCCGACTGGCCCCGTCAAAGCCCGCGTCACTCGATTCCAAATCGATAGCCCCCTCCCGACCCTACCTTCGCTCATGATGGACGTCGAAGGGAACGGCGTCGGCATCGCCCAACAGACCGCGCGGGCGCAACGATTACAAGGAAGGATATTGTGGATCGACGCCACCGCGAACTTGGGCGCGGTGAGCCCCACCGAAAAAATTGACGCTTTGGTCAAAAAGATCAAGTCGGTCGGTTTCAATACGGTCGTCTTCGATATCAAACCGATCGTGGGATACACGCTTTATCCCAGCCAATTCGCCGACAAGCTCCCCAAATGGAAGGACCAAACGCTTCCCCTCAGCTTTGATCCGCTGCAGGATATGGTCCGAATTTGCAAGCGAGAGGGCCTGACGATTTATGCGAGCATGAACGCCTTTTCCGAGGGCCACCGAAACCTGCTCACGGATTCCACGATCTTCACCAAACCAGGGCCGGGATTTGAGAAACCCGAAGATCAAACCATCCTTTACGAAACCGAGAATTTCCTCAGCGTCTATGGCGGTGGACCGGAAATGAGGCTGAATCGGACGGCGAACTCCCTCGACCGAACGGGCAACACGGTTTCCGTCTTTGTGCGCGGCAATGCCCCGGCCCAAGCGATTCCAGATTCATTTGGCGCGGTTGTGGACGATACCGGCTTGGTGCTTGCGACAGTCGAACCGGGACGATGGTCTTTGCCAGGAATTCCGGAGGGTGGGTCGCTCTTGGTTGGGGTCGGGGCGGCGAAAGAGTTTCTGATGAATGCCCTGCGCCCCGGTCGACGGGCGACGCTAAGATCCCAACCGGTTCTTGTGCGGAGCGGTGAGCGCGTTGAGCAACAAATTCCGCTCATGATGAACCCGTTTCGCCCCTCCGTTCGAGACCGAATTTTGAAGATGGTAGAGGAAGTTTGCAAGAACTACCCCCTGGACGGCGTCATCTACGACGATCGCCTGCGCTATGGGGGCATCAACGCAGACTTCAGCCCTGAAGCCAAAGCCGAGTTTGAGAAATTTGTCGGACAACCCGTGTTGTGGCCCACCGATGTTTATGTCCCGATCATTGGCTTTGACCTCAGCCGCGGCACCAGACCCGGGCGCTGGTATGACGCCTGGCTCACGTGGCGCGCGCAGAAGATGAAGGAATTCGTGCAAGACAGCCGCGCTACGGTCCAGAAAGCTCGGCCGGGGGCCCATCTTGCCGTCTATGCGGGGTCCTGGTATGGCGAATACTTCCGATACGGAAGCAACTGGGGCTCCACGTCGCTCCGCGCTGGATTTTCCTACTTGAACGATCAATATCGCAAAACGGGCTTTGCCGGGGACATTGACTTCCTGGTGACGGGAGCGTATTACAACGTCCCCACCATCGCGGAGGCGCTCGCCAAGAACCAACCGGCGGGGCGCACGGTGGAGTCCGCGGGCCAGCTCATGAACCGCTGCGTGCGAGATGAAACTTGGGCCTACACGGGCATTGAATTGCTTCGGTTCCGAGGACGCCATCCTGCCCTGATGAGCGCGCTCCAAGCAGCCGCAGGATCCAGTCAAGGGGTCATGGTTTTTGACCTTTCGCACAACATCCAAGAGTTCTGGCCCGTGTTTGAGCGAGCATTTCGGCAGCGCGCCGTCGCGCCGCACGCGGTTCCCGGCTTGCTCAATACCGTTCGAGAAAAGCGCAAGGCTCTGGACGCTTCGGGAGCGATCGAACCTCCCGTCATCATCCGAGAAGGCGCCGCCGGCACAGGGATGTAATTAGAGAAGCCCCGCGCCGGCGGTGGCCAGCGCGGGGCTTTGATTTCCCTGCAAGCAACGAAGTTAATCGACGCCGCTCAGGTCGAAGTTCGTGCTCAGAATCAAGTAGTCGTCGGTCGTGATGGAGTTATCTCCGTTCAGGTCCGCGCGGGCGTCATACCCTGCGTCTCCGAGAGCTTTGTCGAAGCTGTCCGACAAGATCAGATAATCATCCGTTGTGACCACATTGTCGCCGTTGCAGTCGCCGTTGAGCGGGCTGAAGTTTTGCCCCGTAGCCCCGCCCGAACCGAGCGCCACCGAAGCGCGCTTGGCCCGCATGAACTTTGTGGTGGCCTTCACGACGATGTCATACGTCCCATTCGGCAAATCCGGGTCGACCGAAAAGTTTCCGGTCGAATCCAGAACGACTTGTTTCGTCATCAAGCTCGTGAGCGTCCCCGGCGTTCGGAAATCCATTTGGAAGACCATGCCCGCCTTTGGCCCCACAAAGTCGGCTCCAAGGGCGATGTTTCCCGTCACGCGTCCGGATGGGTTCGTCACGTTGGCGGTCCAAATCCCTCGCCCGTGGGTGGCGACCAGGAGCGTTTGGCTGCCCGACATGAAGTTCACTTCATAGACGGCAACTTGGGCGGGCCCAAAGTTGCTCGTGCCCCACGTTGCCCCTCCATCGGCGCTCGTAAAGACCCCCACTTCCGTCCCCGCGTAAAGCCGGTTGGAGTTGGTGGGGTGCACGGCAAGGCCTCGGATCGGTGCATCGGGAATTTTCGATGAGCCCGTGCCTTGGATCGACGTCCACGTGTTGCCACCGTCCGTGCTCTTGTAGATGTTCCCCGCCGTCCAGCCACCAAAAGTTGCATAGACGGTGTTGGAGTTTTGCGGATCAATCACGATCCGCCCTACAAATCGGTCGGGCAGGGGATTCACCCCACCGTTGTTGTCAACAGCGGTCCAAGTCGGATTGGTGGCGGTACCGTTGACCGTCTTGTAAATCTGACCGTTGTTCGTTCCGTAATAGATAAGGCTGCTGTTCCCAGGAGCGACCGCGATGGCGCTGATGTTGCTGCCAACGCTATTGGCGATAATGCTCCACGTCGGGGTTCCGGCGGTGACGTTATTGCTCCGCCAGAGTCGCAAGCCACCGGCCAACATTCGGCTGCTGTTGTTCGGGTCCAAGATGAACGGGGCGATAAAGTTCGCCGAGTTCCATGCGTCCGTCAAGCCCCCATAGATATCTTGGGCCGAAGCTCCACCGTCCGTAGAGCGGTGGATGGTGAGATAGACGTACTCGCCGTACCCATAATTCGGATTCGTTGAGGAGATCGCGGCAAAGCCCCCGTCACCGCCATACGTCAGGGTCGCTTCGGTGCTACCGGTTTCGAACGTGTGGTGGCCGTTATCCTGGGTCCCTCCAACAATGCGGCCTGAAGCCCCATGACCAGCGGCTCCATAGTATTGAGTCGCCCGATAGGAGCTGTCCAACCGACTCCAGCCCGAAAACTTGTTGGCGGAGTAAATGTCGTTCGTCTTGTAAACTCCACCGTCGGTGCAAATGAACACCGTCTTGTTCGTGGTTCCATTGAATTGGGGATGGTTGACCACGAGATGGATGTCGGGGTGCGGATCTTCCGTGTCGATATACCCTTCAGAGACTTCGGAAATGGTCTGACCACCGTCCGTACTGCGGCTCACATGGTAACTCCCAGCCACGATCACGTTCGCGTTGGTTGGGTCCACCCAAATCGGGGCTCGATACCAGTCCGTACCCGTCGTTCCTGACGTTGTTTGGAGCGTGTAGCTCTGCCCCCCGTTCGTGCTCTTGTAGATAACACCGCCATTCTCGCCGGCCACCGCGTACACGATGTTCGGGTTCGATGGGGCATAAGAGAGCTCGATTCGCCCGCTAAAATTGAAGATCGGACCGAGCCCTGTGGCCTGAGTCCAAGTTGCACCTGCATCGTTGCTATAAAGCGGAGCGTGGAACCAACCGCCGCTGTAGTCGAGGATGGTGGCGATGGCCTTGTTTCCATCGGTTGGATGGAACTGGACGTAATACGAACCCTGAGCCCACCGGGGCGTGGTCCACGAGGCCCCTCCGTTGGTGGATCGCTGGATGCCGTTGTACCGAGTTCCCGCCAAAATGATGTTGGAATTGGTCGGGCTCACGGAGATCCGGCAGGTGTTCCCGAACCCCGCGGTCGACGGGAGCAAGTTCCAGGTCAATCCCCGATCCGTGGATTTCAAAATCCCCGATCCTTCCACCGCATCTCCGTTAAAAAAGCCCTCACCCAACCCGGCATAGAGAATGTTCGCGTTTTGCGGAGTCCGGGCAAGGCAGCCGATGGCCAGAGACGGAAGCCAGTCATTGACGGGCGACCAGGATGCACCCCCGTTCGAGGTGGTCCAAATGCCACCGCTCACGGCCCCTGCCAGCATCACGTTGGGGTTGGCGGGATCAATCAAGAGTGAACGTGTCCGGCCGCCGATATTTTCGGGTCCTCGGAACGTCCAACTGAGCCCCGTGGCATCCTGGCCGATCCCGTCGGAGACGGTTGCCTCCAGCGTTTCGTTCCGCTGCGCCATAGCGCGGGCGTAGCTTCCCGGTGCAATATTGCCAAATTCATCCACCCAACCCAAGCGTCGCCATTCGTATGCGTAGCGCGCGCCTGTGGGCAGGGGCTTTTTCGCAACCACTTGGGTTTGAAGCAACCCGTAACCGCCGATCGCCGCAATGCCAATGGCCGCGAGCTTATAACCTATCCATGAATTCATACCGTTACCCGTCCACCTTGTCGAAAATCTCAGCACAGCCGGATTTCTTCTTCTATAGTACAACAGGTCAGGCGGGATCCGTGAATTCACCGCCCAAAAGTAAAACTTAATTCCACATCAAGGCCATTCGAACGGTAGGCTCCGGAGGAGAGGAGCGGGTCCTGATTCGCCACCCGCCGCCATCGGTAGGCCGCATTGAGGTTCAATCCTTGCCAAATTCGGTAGGAATAGATGAAGGAGAGGTCAGACTGGTCTTGCGGTAAGTATCCCGACGTCTTGGCCCCATTCCAATCAAAGGAGATCGTGTGGCGACCACCCAGGGCATATTGGGCGTTTGCGTAGAAGGACCCGTTGTTTTGCCGGAACGTCGAATTCCCGGACGCTTCAAAGAGGCTCCATCCCAGGGAGTAGGACAGCCGACCGGGGGG
>Ga0209573_1006266_pt1 | contig 10042 bp, 9 predicted proteins | sample TNRBio252014_DNA_FD_185870 | JGI IMG/M metagenome (GOLD analysis project Ga0209573, IMG submission 185870) | Wastewater treatment Type I Accumulibacter community from EBPR Bioreactor in Madison, WI, USA - TNR Reactor_6/25/2014_ DNA (SPAdes)... | ecosystem: Engineered > Bioreactor > EBPR >...
TCGTACATCGCCAGCAGTGAGCCTAAGACTTTCGGAGTCAGCCGGCGGTAAAACAGGCTGGTGCTGGGCCGGTTACCGGGGAAGACTTTGTACGGTAACAACTTCTCCAATGCTTCGCCGCTCAGCCCCTGCTTTTCCAATTCAGCCTGCGCCTGGGCCTCGGTCTTGCCGACCATCAGCGCCTCGGCCTGGGCCAGGCAGTTGGCCAACAGAATTGCATGATGATCGCCGATGGGATTCGGGCTGTGCGCCGGGGCGAGGAAATCCGCCGGGACCAGATGCGTGCCCTGATGCAGCAATTGATAAAAGGCGTGCTGGCCATTATTTCCCAGGCCACCCCAGAGAATCGGTCCGGTTTTGACCGATACTGGCTGACCCTCCCGGTCAATGGATTTGCCATTGCTCTCCATATCCAACTGTTGCAGGTAATCCGGCAGCGAGCGCAGGTAATCGTCATAAACCAGTGTGACCTGGCTGTCCGCGCCGAAGAAATCAATGTACCAGACGCCCAGCAATGCCAGAATCACCGGCAGATTTTCCTCCAGCGGCGCGGTACGGAAGTGTTCGTCCATTTCGTGGGCGCCCTCCTGCAACTCCAGGAAGTTCTCCATGCCCAGATAGACCATGATCGGCAGACCAATCGCTGACCATAGCGAATAGCGTCCACCGACCCAGTCCCAGAACTCGAACATGTTGGCCGTATCAATGCCGAAAGCGCTCACCCCCTGGGTATTGGTGGACACCGCGACGAAATGCTTGGCCACCGCCGCTTCATCGCCCAATTCCTTGATTAGCCAGGCGCGGGCAGTATGGGCGTTGGTCATGGTTTCCTGGGTGGTGAAGGTCTTGGAGGCCACGATGAACAGGGTGCTTTCCGGGTCGCACTCGGCCAGGACATGGCTGATGTGCGCACCATCGACGTTGGAGACGAAATGCATCCGCAAGGTAGGATCGCCGTAAGGTTCCAGCGCCTGGCACACCATCTTCGGCCCCAGATCGGAACCGCCGATGCCGATATTGACCACGTCGCGAATCCGCTTGCCGGTGTGGCCGCGCCACTTGCCCCGGCGAATCTGATCAGCAAACTTGCGCATGTGCTCCAGCACATTGTTCACTTCCGGCATCACGTCCTGACCCTTGACGAAGATCGGCCGGTCGCTCCGGTTTCGCAACGCGACGTGCAGCACCGCGCGCTGTTCGGTGTGGTTGATGAGCTCGCCGCTGAACATCCGCTCGGCGCAGGCGGGTAGTTGCGCCTGGCGGGCCAGTTCAATGAGCAGACTCAAGGTTTCTTCGGTGATGCGGTGCTTGGAAAAATCTACCAGCAGGTCGCCGAAGCGCCGGGAGAACTTGTTGAAACGCCCGGGATCGGCGGCGAACAAGTCACGCAGATGCAGGTCAGCGATGGCGGTATGATGAGCTTGCAATGCTTGCCAGACCGGCAGGTTGCTGGGAACAGACATGGACAGCTTCCTTTATTTCAGTGTGTGGAAAGGCTGGCGAAACCGGATGGAGCCAAACCCTGGCGCCGAACGCGGACGGGCGGCGTGGGGGTTCCTAACTACTATAGTTTCCACAAGGATGACTGTCGAATTACACTGACTGGCCGGAAATCAGCAACAGATGCGGCAAGCCTTGGCGGCTGTAGCCGATGATTTACAGATGCAAGGCGTCGACTGGCGTCAGAAACCAGATGCTATCCCAGGATTTGCCGGCGACCCGGCAAGACATGGCTCATCTTCCATCATGTTCACTATCGGCGCGGGCTGGCGATTCTGGTTCAGGTTATCTGAACCATCGACTGAACTACATCATTCATTTTTTATCAATGCTCATAGATCTCTCTTTTTCGGGTGGGTTTGCCCCTCCAGACTTGATGGAATCCCTCATGCCGATCTCATCTGACAAACCGCTGCGCGACCGGGTCAAACTGCTCGGCCGCTTGCTGGGCGACACCCTGCGCGATCAGGAAGGCCGCCATGCCTTGGAAGCAGTGGAAACCCTGCGCAAGGGGTTTGCCGAGATGCGCCGCCAACCCTCGTCGGAGATGCGCGAACGGCTGATGCGGTTTATTGCTGCACTGAACCCGGAAATGCTCAATCATGTTGTTCGGGCGTTCAGCGCCTACTTCAATCTGACGAACATCGCCGAAGAGGATTTCCAGCACCAGCAGCGTCGCGACCAGGTGCGGCGCGGCAAGCCGCTGTGGCGCGGTTCTTTTGATGAAACGTTGCGCACGCTGCGCGCCGCCGGGGTGCAGGCCGCCCAGTTGCAAACCTTGCTGAATCAACTCTGCTTTATCCCGGTGTTCACCGCCCACCCCACTGAAGCCAAGCGCCGCGTGCTGCTGGGCGCGCAACGCCGTATCTTCATCACCAACGGCCAGCTCGATCATCCAGCGCGCAATTCCCGCCAGCACGCCGAGATCATCGAGGAGCTGCGTAGCCAGATTCAGATGCTCTGGAAAACCGACGAAGTGCGCGCCTATAAACCGCAGGTGCGCGACGAAGTGAAGAACGGCCTGTACTATTTTCGGGAATCTATCTTTCAGGCGCTGCCGACGCTCTACCGCAATCTGGAGCGCGCCCTCAACACAGTCTACGGCGACGAGGGCGGCAAAACGGCGGTGCATATTCCCGTTCTGTTGCGCTTTGGCTCCTGGATCGGCGGCGACCGCGACGGCAATCCCTTCGTCACCCCTGAAACCACCGCGATGGCCGCCCGGCTGCAATCCCAGACAATTTTGCGCGAGTATTTGCGGCGGGTCGAGGCGCTGAACCGGCAGTTGACCTATTCCAGTTCACTGGTCACGCCTTCGCCGCCGTTCATCGCCAGCCTGGAGGCCGATGCCCGGCGCATGGCCGCGCTGTTCGCCGATGCGCCGTTGCAATACGCCCAGGAACCATACCGGCGCAAATGTTTCCTGATCTACCATCGCTTGCGGCATAACCTGGAGTCGATCCGGGCGCACATTGAAGGTCATGCCGGGGCGCTGCCTCATCCGTTCTGGGGTTATGGCGCTGAATCGGAATTTCTCGAAGACCTGCGCCTGATCCGTGATTCACTGATCGCCCATGGCGACGGCGCGGCGGCGGAGGGTGAGCTGAAGGATTTAATCCGGCTGGCGGAAACATTTGGCTTTTATCTGGCAGCGCTCGACGTGCGGCAAGAATCGGCCCGGCATACGGCGGCGGTTGCGGAAATTTTCGCCATAGCTCCCAATCTGCCCGATTACATGGTGCTGACTGAGGAAGAACGGTTAACCACCCTCGGTGAGTTATTAACCCAACCGGGCACGCCGCTGCTGTACTGTGACTCGTTCAGCCCGGCGACCCAGGAAACGCTGGATATCTTTCGGATTATGGCGCAGATGCGGGTGGAAATCAGCCCGTGCCTCTTTGACAATTACGTCATCTCCATGACCCATGAAGCCAGCCATGTCCTGGAGGTATTGTTCCTGTCCAGTTTCGCGGGTCTGGCGGGCCGCCGCGCCGATGGTGGCTGGCATTGTGAACTGCGCGTCGCTCCTCTGTTTGAAACCATCGCTGATTTGAGCCAGGTCGAAATCCTGCTGACCCGCTTGCTGGATCAACCGGCCTACCGGGAGCTGCTGACCGCCGCCGGCGGAGTGCAGGACGTGATGGTGGGCTACTCCGATTCCTGCAAGGACGGCGGTATTCTGGCCTCCAACTGGGGGTTGTACCAGGCGCAGCAACAGGTGGCGACGCTCACCGCTGCGCGCGGCTTCGGCTGTCGGCTGTTCCACGGGCGCGGCGGCACGGTCGGGCGCGGCGGCGGCCCGGTTCATGATGCTATTCTGGCCCAGCCGCCGGGTACGGTGCGTGGTCAGATCAAGATCACCGAACAGGGTGAAGTACTGTCGTTCAAGTATCAGAACCTGGAAACCGCCATCTATGAACTGACCTTGGGCATCACCGGCCTGATGAAAGCCAGCCGTCATCTCATTCAGGACGTTCCTGCCGACCCGCCGGAAGCGGCAGTGGTCATGATGGAACTGGCCCGGCAGGGCGAAGCGGTCTACCGGGATCTGACGGAACGGACACCGGGGTTTATGGATTATTTTTACGAAGCCACGCCGGTCAACGAAATTGGCCTGCTTAACCTCGGCTCACGGCCCTCGCACCGGGCCAAGAGCGACCGCTCGAAATACTCGGTGCGGGCAATTCCGTGGATGTTCGGTTGGGGACAGTCACGGCATACGCTGCCTGGCTGGTTTGGCATTGGCAGCGCCCTGGCAGCTTGGCGCGGCGATGATCCCGACCGGCTGGCCCGGTTGCAGCGGCTCTATCAGGAATGGCCGTTTTTTCACGCTCTGTTGAATAACAGCCAGATGTCCCTGAGCAAGGTCGATTTGGGCATCGCCCGCGAGTATGCCCGGCTGTGCGAAAATGCCGATACCGAAGTCGGTATTTACGAGCGGTTCCGCACCGAATATGAACAGACCTGTCGGGAAATTCTGGCTGTGGCGCAAGTGCCGACGCTGCTGGAAGAAAATCCGACGTTGGCCAAATCACTGGAGCGGCGCAATCCCTACTTGGACCCGCTGAATCATATCCAGGTTACGCTGCTGCCGCGCTACCGGCAGGCGCTGCGGGAGTACGGCGCCGACTCGCCCGCAACGGAAACTTGGCTGCGGCCCTTGCTGCGCTCGATCAACGCCTTGGCGGCCGGGATGCGAAATACCGGCTAAAGCAAAGGTTGTGCGTACTGGGAGATCATTATGTTGGAATCCGTCATTCCCGAAGGCGAGGCGCTGCGCCAGGCGTTCCGATGGCTTGCCGAGCAGAGGCAGTGCACTCTCAAGACGGTTGAGAGCGCCAGTCTGCGATTTGACCTGACCCCGCGTGACGAGGAATTCCTGTTGCAGCAGTTTGTCCATCACCGGGGTGCGGTCAGCGGCGCGCCGGATTCAGGGGAGCAGCGGGTTTCCCGTTAATCGCCGGGCAAAATTGACCAGCATGGCGGCGGTCGCGCCCCAGATGAAACGGTTTTCGTAGGGAATGACGTAATACTGCCGTTGCCGACCCTGATAGAGCATACTGCGGCGCTCGTGGTGGCGCGGGTCAAGAATGAAATCCAGCGGGACTTCAAATGCCTCGGCCACCTCGAAATCATCCAGCCGCAGCTCAAACGGCGGCGTGACAAACCCTACCGCTGGCGTGATTAGAAATCCCGTCACTGTCTGATACAAGTCCAGAAAACCGGCGATTTCGACGACATGCCGGCGGTGCAGGCCAATTTCCTCTTCGGCCTCGCGCAACGCCGTTTCCACCGGGCTGGCGTCCTCTTCCTCAGCCCGCCCTCCGGGAAAGCTGATCTGCCCGGCGTGATGCTCCAGATGGGCCGTCCGCCGGGTCAACAGCACCGTATAGCCGTCAGGACGCTCTACCAGCGGCACGAGCACCGCCGCCGGGGTTAACGTTCGCTCCTCGCGCGCCATGCCGGCCACGGCATGGTCGCCGGTCATGGTTTCAATGTGATGGGTGGAATGCAGACAGCGCCGCACCCGGTCGCGCATCGCCGCGTGATTCACGTCGCCTCCCTGCCCGCCGCGCCGAACAGCCGGAGATAATTCGCGGTCGTTGTCTCCGCTACCTGCTCCAGCGATTCGCCGCGCAGTTGAGCGACGCATTCCGCAACATGCCGCACCCAGGCTGGATGATTGGGTTTGCCCCGGTGTGGAATCGGCGCCAGATAAGGCGAATCAGTCTCGACGAGCAAACGGTCCGCTGGCAGGCGTTGCGCGGCGTCCTGAATGGGGCGGGCATTTTTGAAAGTGACGATGCCGGAAAACGAGATGTAGAAATTCAATTCCAGCGCCCGCGCCGCCATGTCCCAGTCCTCGGTGAAACAGTGCAGCACTCCGCCGACCTCCGCTGCGCCTTCCTCAGCCAGAATGCGCAGCGTGTCCTCCCGCGCCTCGCGGGTGTGAACGATCAGCGGCTTGCCCAGTGCGCGGGCGGCGGCGATATGGGCGCGAAACCAGTCCTGTTGGCGGTTTTTCTGGTCACGGCCATAGTAATAGTCGAGGCCGGTCTCGCCGATGGCGACAACCCGCGACGCCCGGCCCAGCGCGGTCAACTCCGCCACCGTCGGCGCGCGCCCCGCCTCTTCGCTGGGATGGACCCCGACCGACAGGGCGATAAAGGGATATGGCTCGGTTAACCGGACCAGCGCCGGCCAGCCTTCCAGATCAGTCGCCACGCTCAACAGACGGGTGACGCCCTGGGCCGCCGCCGTATCCAGCACGCCGGCGAGGCTGCCGCCGAACCGGGTGAAATCAAGCCGATCCAGATGGCAATGGGAGTCTACCAACATGATCGGTCGGTGGCCTACATGGTATTGGTCGGCTGATCAGCTCGGGTATAGCCGCCCAGCAGCGCTTCAATCTTTTTCTGCAACCGAACGCTGTCTGTGCCGCCGAACTGGATGCCTACTCCCATCTGCCGACTGCCAGGGGTCGTGCGATGGTTGATCCAGACTACCTTGCCGGTGATGGCGAACCGCTCGGGGTCTTCGAGCAGGGTTAGCAGAAGAAAAACCTCATCGCCCAGTTCAAAGATTTTTTCAGTCGGAATGAAGATGCCGCCGCCCTTGATAAAGGGCATGTAATTGGCATGCAGCATCGCCTTGTCCTTGACCGCGAGGGAGATGACGCCTTGTCTGGGGGGAGCTGCCATGGGTGCAACCTTCTATCAAGTTTATTCGCGAAAACCGGATGTATTATTCGCCTGCCACGTCGCCGAGAAATGCTTCCAGGAGCATGTCAGCCCTAACCTGGGCCGTTACACACAAGGTATATAGACGCAGAGCCGCGTCTAACCGGTCGAACAGGAGGCGCGGCGCCTGTCGTTCGGCCCAACTCCGTAACAGGGAACGCAAATCGGGGTTACTCAAGCGCGGAGGATGGGAACTCATCTTAAGCCGAATCACATCAATCTGCCAACTGACCAGCCAGCGCAGATTTTCAGCCAAATCACCCCGCGTCCAGTGTTCCGCCGCCCGGATTGGATCCAGCCGGCCTGTCATCACCTGTTCATAACCATCCGCCAATTCCCGACGATGACGCCAGCGCTCCCCATCCGCATGGGTCAACGCTGCTAACGGTGCGCCACCAGCAGTTTCCAGTAGCGCCGCTACATTCAAATCGCCCGCGATTCGCGCCTTGAGCCAAGGCATAGCGATGTCCAACATCGGCGGACTAAAGGGGATGACCTGACAGCGGCTGCGCACAGTGGCTGGCAGTCGTGCAGGTTGGGCCGTCACGAGGAGCAACAGACAATCGCCCGGCGGTTCCTCCAGCGTTTTCAGCAGACTATTGGCGGCGTTGACATTGAGGCGGTCCGCCGGCTCCAGCAGGGCGATCTTGTAACCGCCGTATTGCGGGGTATAACCGAGAAAGGCGCAGAGATCGCGGATCTGGTCGATTTTGATAACCTTGCCTTCCTCGGCCGGTTGCACCGGGCTGTAATCAGGATGAGTACCTGCCTGGAACAATCGGCAACTCCGACATTGACCGCAGGCGTCGCCCCCTACCTCCGGCGACGCACACAATAATGCCTGCGCCAGTCGGCGGGCGAAAGTCAACTTGCCCAGCCCCGCTGGGCCGGCCAGCAACAACGCATGAGGTAGGCGATCAGCCGTTCGACGCTGTTGGAGTTGCTGCCACAGTGCGTCATGCCAGGGGAGTCGCGTCTGGTCCATCAACTGGCTTCCACCCAATTTTCCAACTGCAAATGGGGCACCCGCCCGAACTCCCGGAGGTTGTTGGTCACCAGCACTGCATTTTCCGTCAATGCATGAGCCGCAATCATTAGATCCATGCTGCCGATAGGTGTTCCCTGACGTTCGAGGTCACGCCGCAGATGGGCATAACATCGGGAGGCTGACACCGGCCATGGGCGTAAATCAAAAAGCTCCAGCCAATTCTCCAAATAGCCAGCGAATCGCTCTGAACCCAGTTTCGCCGCGCCAAAGCGGAGTTCCGCTACAACCACCGCTGACAGGAACAAATCGTCAGACGCCAATCCTTCAAAATGCGCAATGATCTGCGGACGCCGCCGACGCAGGATGTAGCTACATATGTTGGTATCAAGCGTCTTCACGGAACCACTCCCGATCTTGCAGAGGCAGATCGTGGCGATCTGCCAGGAAATCATCGGGGAATGGTTCTGTTTTAGCGAAGAACTCCACCAAGCTTTTACCCAAATTTTGTGGTTTGGGTCGCAGAATCACTTTATCGTCCTGCTTTTCAATAAAAACCTCTTGGCAATCGAAACGAAACTCGGCGGGTAACCGCACGGCTTGGCTGCGCCCGTTCATAAAGATTTTGGCGGTCTTCGGCATAACGTCCTCCAGATTCTGGTGAATATATATCATTGTAGTATATCACTTCGATCCAGAGAGCTACGCAGGAATTCGTCAAGAATGTTTTGCACCTCTGCCCACACTCCTGCAACTGGCTGATCGGCGTTCACCACCCGGTAACGGTTAGAGTGCCGGACCCCCTGTTCCCGGTAAGTGGCCCGCACTCGTTCAAAAAAGGCCACATCTTCGCGCTCAAAGCGATCGACTGCGCTACGCTTCCCGGCCCGAGCCAAACCAACCGTTACCGGCAGATCAAACAGCAGGGTCAAATCAGGCCGCAACGCGCCCTGCACCCAGTCTTCCAGCACGGCGATCCACTCCAGCGCCAGACCGCGCCCACCGCCCTGGTAGGCATAAGTAGCATCGGTGAAGCGGTCGCATAGCACCCAGTGACCCTCAGCAAGCGCCGGACGAATCACTTGTTCCAGATGTTCAGCACGGGCAGCGAACATCAGCAGGGTCTCAGCGATCAATGTCATCCCGTTATGGCGATGGCTCAGCAGCAGACCGCGAATCTCCTCACCCAGCGTCGTACCGCCTGGTTCGCGGGTGACCACGACCCGGTAGCCAGCCTGCGCCAAATAGTCGCGCATGAAGATCAGTTGCGTCGTTTTCCCCGCACCTTCACCGCCCTCGACGGTAATGAATCGACCAGCCATCTCATTTCCTCTGCAACTGATACCGCCGAACCGCTCGATTGTGCTCATCGAGCGTCCGGGAAAATACATGACCGCCGGCGCCGTCAGCTACGAAATACAGCGTATCGCCGGGCGCCGGATTCACTGCGGCGTTTAGTGAATCCGTTCCCGGCAGGGCAATCGGCGTCGGCGGCAGACCAGGGCGGGTATAGGTGTTGTACGGCGTATCCGTTTCGAGGTCGCGGCGGCGCAAATTTCCATCAAACGCCTCACCCAGACCGTAAATCACCGTAGGATCCGTTTGCAGGCGTATGCCCTGGCGCAGACGCCGTGCGAAGACCCCGGCAATCTCCGCCCGTTCCGCTGCGATTCCGGTTTCTTTCTCGATGATCGAAGCCAGAATCAGCGCCTGATAGGGATCATTGACCGGCGCATCAGGCGCGCGTCGATTCCAGATTTCCGTCAACCGTTGATTCATGGCCGCCAGCGCCCGCCGCAGGAACGCTTCATCGGTGAAGCCGGCGGGAAAATGATAGGTATCGGGCAGAAACCACCCTTCGGGATGCGCGCCGGGGCGCCCCAGTCGCGCCATGACCTCGGCGTCGCTCAAGTCTGACAGAGTCTGGACGAGCTTCGGGTGGGAAACTAAAGCCTGCCGTAATTGGCGAAAAGTCCAGCCTTCAACAATGGTCAGCGGATACTGGATCACCCGGCCGGCGACGATTCGGTCGAGCAGTGTGCGGGGCGTCACACCAGGGGCCAACGCATATTCACCCACTTTCAGGCGGGACCCGAGACCGTTCAATCGGGCGTAAGTTTCCAGATAGAAGGCGGGACGCGATAAACCGGGTTGTTGTTGCAGTTGCCGGGCGATAGAACCGATGCCGACACCGGGTTTAACCTCCAGGACCAGACCGCTGACCGGGACGCTAAGCGAGGTATCAAGAAATTGCTGGTAATCGGTGTAAATCAGGACCACAAACAGCGCCAGCCCAAACGCCAGCGCCAATCCCCAT
>Ga0209573_1006267_pt1 | contig 10042 bp, 9 predicted proteins | sample TNRBio252014_DNA_FD_185870 | JGI IMG/M metagenome (GOLD analysis project Ga0209573, IMG submission 185870) | Wastewater treatment Type I Accumulibacter community from EBPR Bioreactor in Madison, WI, USA - TNR Reactor_6/25/2014_ DNA (SPAdes)... | ecosystem: Engineered > Bioreactor > EBPR >...
CCGCTTATTGACCGGCAGCAGGCTGGCGCGCAGCTCGTCCGTGGCAGCGTGGAGCGAGATCGCCAGGTTGACCTGCCGACGCTCGTCGGCGAAGCGCCGGATCGCGGGGACGAGCCCGACGGTTGAGAGTGTGATCCGTCGGGCACCGAAGGCAAAGCCCTCGGGGTCATTGAGGATGTCGCAGGCCGCCAGGGTGGCGTCATAGTTGTGCAGGGGTTCGCCCATGCCCATGACGACGATGTTCGTCAGGCGGTCGTCGCGCGTCTTCAGTTCGCGGGCTACCCACAACACCTGGGCCACGATCTCGCCCGGCTCGAGGTGGCGCAGAAAACCCATCTGCCCCGTGGCGCAGAAGACGCAACCCATCGCGCAGCCAGCCTGCGATGAAATACAGGTCGTGCGCCGCCGCGCGTAGCCCATCAGCACCGATTCGATTGCGCGACCATCCGCGAGCCGAAACAGGATCTTGCGCGTCTGCCCATCCGACGAGCGCGCTTCATTGGCCGGCGTGAGCCCGCCAAACGTGAATGCCTCGGCCAGCCGGTCGCGCAGCGCCCGGGGCAGGGTGGTCATCGACGCCGCATCGGGCGCCAGGTCGTGGTAAAGCGCGCGCCAGATCTGGTCGGCACGATAGCCGGGCTCGCCGAGCGCCAGGATCTGTTCGCGCAGCGTCGCGCGCGTCAGGTTGTAGATGTTGGTTGGCACGGGGGAATCTTATCATTCGACGCGAGACGCGCGACGACGGTTGGAAGACCGTCGTCGCGCATCCCGCGTCTTCGCTCTATGAAACCCCTAGCTCACGCAGCCGCTGCTGGGCCTTGGTGCGAAGGGCGGGTTCTGTGGCAAGCTGAGCCGCGGCCTTGAAATCGACGCAGGCCTCCTGCGCGCGACGAAGGTCTGTGAGGATCAGACCGCGCCGGTACAACAGGCGGGCTGAACGCGGCTCCTGGCGCAGCGCGTTTGTGATGTCGACGAGGGCGGCCATGGGGTCGCCACCCGCGAGCTGGATCTCGGCTCGGTGCATGCGTGCTGTGACGGCATCGGGGTTCCGTTCGAGCGCGTCGCTGAAGTCGCGCAGCGCTGCCGAGTAGCTGTCCTGGCTTTGATGGATCTCGCCGCGCAGGACGATCAGCCCGGGGTTGAGTGGGGCCAGCGACAGGGCGCGCTCGACGCTGTGCAGGGCCTGCTCGTATTCCTGGAGTTTGAGATAGATCCGCGATTGCAGCGCATAGCAGCGCTCGGCCAGGCGCGGCTCGCGCTCGGCCAGGAGTTCGAGATCCTGCACGAGGCGGCGCGCCTGGCCACGGTCGGGTTGCTCAGCGCCTGGGTCGTCAAAGCGACGGAGGACTGATTCGACGTCAAAGAAGAATCGCTCTTCCGACCACATGGTGTTCCGCCCGGTGCCCGCGCTACTTCCGTGCATCATCCCGGTTATTGTAAGGCCGGTTTCGGTCCAACCATCGGCACGGGCCGGTTAGCGATAGTGGGCGCCACCGCGGTCGGCCATCGTCAGGCCGCGTTCAGCCAATCCGTCAGCTCGGGCAACCCCGCCATCACGGCGCTGGGCCGGGCCTCGCTGGCGGCGACGTCTGCCGGCGTTGCGATCCCGCTCAGCACGCACACGCTCGGCATCCCCGCGCGGATGGCCCCGAGGATGTCGGTGTCGAGCCGGTCGCCGACGGCCAGCGCACCTTCAGGCGCGAGGGCCAGTCGTCGCAGGATCAGCTGATACATGGTCGGCTCGGGCTTGCCGATGATCTCGGGCATTAAGCCCGTGGCCGCCGTCAGCGCGGCCAGGATCGCGCCGTTGCCGTGGGTCGTGCCGTGCTCGGTCGGCACCGTGAGATCCGGGTTTGTGCCGATGAAGGCCGAGCCCGCCCGCAAGTTGAGCGTCGCAGTGGCCAGTTTATCCCACGACAGGCCGCGATCCATGCCGACGACGACCACGGCCGCCCCGGTCTCATACAGGCCGAGCAGCTCAAAGCCGGCCTGGGTCATCGCTGTGCGGATCCCGTCGCCGCCGATAACAAAGGCCTTGCGGTTCGGCAGGTCGCGCGCAGCGAGCACCTCGGCGGTCGCCACGGCCGAAGTCATGACCTCGGCGGGCGTCGCAACGACGCCAAAGCCGGCGAGCTTCGCCACGTACTGCTCGGGCGTCTGGCTGGCGTTATTGGTCGCCAGCACCACCTTGAGGGCGCGGCGGCGGATCGCGGCGAAGAAGCCGTCCAGCCCGGGCAGAGCGCGGTTGCCCTCCCACAGCACACCATCCATGTCGACGATCAAGGCCTGCACATCCGTGGAGGCCGGCAGCGTTATCGGGTCCATGACGTCCTTACACACAAGAAGGGCCGCAGAGACACCTGTCCCTGCGGCCCTCACGGTTGTTCGCAATCGCGTTTGGGCGCGGTTATTTGCGCGAGCCGTCGAGCCGCGCCCCGGCTTCGAGCGGCTGCATGACCTCGTCGATCACGCCGAGCTCGACGGCGTCCTCTGGGGTCATGTAGTAGTCGCGATCGGTGTAGCGCCGGATGACTTCTTCATCCATCTTGGTGTGGCGCTGCAGGAGCTTGTTCAACCGATCGCGCTGGCGCAAGATCTCCTTGGCCGCGATCTCGATGTCCGAGGCCTGGCCCTCGGCGCCACCCAACGGCTGGTGCAGGTGAATCGTCGCATTCGGCAGCGCGTAGCGTCGGCCAGTCGCGCCGGTCAGCAGGATGGTGCCCATGCTGGCGGTCAGGCCAACCGCGATCGTGCTCACCGGCGCCTCGATCAGGTGCATGGTGTCGTAGATCGCATAGCCCGAGTTGATCACGCCGCCGGGCGAGTTGATGAACATCTGGATCTCGCGCTTCGGATCCTCGTGGTTGAGCCACAGCAGCTGCGCCACGATCAGGTTCGCCACCTGATCGTTGATCGGCGTGCCGAGGATGACGATGCGCTCCTTGAGCAGGAGCGAGAAGATGTCGTAGGCGCGCTCGCCGCGGCCCGAACTGTCGATCACCATCGGGACCAATGCAGTTGGATTGATCATATCCGTTGTTCCTCGTTGAATGACAGACCGAGACGAATGATCGCGCCGGCCTGTCACCAGGCGCCGTCTGCGGTCGGTGTTACGCGTTGTCGCCCGAGCTTTCGGCCGCCGGGCTCTCGACGATCGGCGCAGCCGCTACGGCCGGCGCCGGGACTTCCTCGCCCCGTGCGATCGCCATCAGGCGCTGCATCGCGCGCTCGGTCAGCATGTCGACCGTGAGCGAGCGCCGCGTGGCGTCGACGTTGAGCGCCTGGCGCATCTCGTCGGCACGCTCGCCCCACATCGCGCTGAGCTCATCGATCCGGCTGACGACGTCTTCCGGCTGCAGATCGATGCCTTCGAGGTCGACCAGTTTGCCAAGCACGAGCGCGCGCTTGAGGCGTTCCTCGGCGTTCGGCTTCTGCTCCTCGCGGAAGGCTTCGCGGGTCTTCTTCTCGATCTTGAGATAATCCTCGAGCGTCAGCCCCTGATCGCGCAGCCGATGATCGAGGTTATGCAGGATGTCGTCCATCTCCTGCTCGATGAGCACAGGTGGGTACGTCACCTTGGCCCCGGCCACCACCTGGTTGAGCACCTTGTCGCCGTACTCGCGATCCGAGGCCCGCTTGGCCTGGTTCTCGAGGTCCTGTCGCACCTTGGTGCGCAGGTCGTCGAGCGACTCGTACTCGCCGAGCGACTTGGCCAGCTCGTCGTTCCACTCCGGAACCGTCTTGCTCTTGACTTCCTTGACCGTCACCTCCCAGTGCGCGGGTTGGCCGCGCAGCGCCTCGTTGGCGTACTCCTCGGGGAAGGCGAGGTCGAACTTCTTGGTCTCGCCAACCTTCAGCCCGAGGATCTGCTCCGAGAAGCCCTTCATGGGCCACTCGACGTTGGCATCGAGCTGGGTGTTGACGTCCTTGTCGGCCAGAAGGAAGTCCGAGGGGTTGAGGCCCTCGTTCAGGAAGCCGTTGATATCGAGCGTGACGCTGTCGCCAAGTTGAGCCGGTCGTTCGACGGGCTCGAGCACGGCCTGGCGCTCGCGCAGGTTCTCGAGGACGCGTGTCTGCTCTTCATCAGCGATGACCGGCGGCGCGAACTCGACGCGTACGGCGCGATAGTCGCCGAGTTCGACCTCGGGCTTGAGCGGCACTGTAAAGGTCAGCACCATCGGGCTGAGCTTCAGGTCGGTCAACGCGCCAGGCGCGTACGCCTCGATCTTCTCCTGATCGAGCGCCTCCTCATAGAGCTTCGGCCCGAGTTCGTCGAGCGCGATCTCATAGAGCGCCTGCTCGCCGAACTGGCGCCGCACTGCGGCCAGCGGCGCCTTGCCGGGCCGGAAGCCGGGCAGCGGATACCGCTTGCTCAGCTGGCGCGCCGCGACTTCGAGCGCCGGCTTGACGCGGTCTTCGGATACCTCGACCTTGAGGGTGAGGGTCCGGTCTTCGTTGGGTTGGGTTTCGACCTTAAGCACAGTTTCCTTCCGTCGCCCAAACCTGGGCCGAGTGTAGCATCGCCATTGTTGGCGGAGTATAAGATGCCATCCGGCGGATCCTGCCCGTTCCGACAGCCTCCCCGGTTGGATCGTGTGGGGAAGGAGGGAGTTGAACCCTCACGGGTTGCCCCGACGGATCCTAAGTCCGTTCTGTCTGCCAATTCCAGCACTTCCCCAGTGGCAGCGAGAAATTATAACCCAAGGCCAAAGCCGGCGGCGAACTTGATCGCCCAACTCGTGCTTGCTCACTGGAAAGGGCGTCTTTTTCGTGGGAGCGGGGAGCGAGTCACACAGGGACTCGGCGCGCGTCATCCCGGCGAAAGCCGGGATTCCGAGACCGCAGGCCACGCCCACGATCTGCCAACGGTCGTGGACGCGATGGCATCTGAGCCTCAGCCTGTTCCATGGCCGAGTAGTTCACGCCTGGCTTCTCGGCATGCGCTAAGATAGGCGCATGTCCTCTGCAGTGCCCCAAGCGCAGCCCGCGCCCGGCGATCCCCCGCCCGGGCTGGCACGCGAGCCGATCCGTGTGTTGGCGGTCGATGACGAGATCCGAAACCTCGAGGTGCTCCAGCTGGCGCTGACGGCGCCCGAGTTCGATCTGCGTGTCAGCGATGACAGCGAGGCGGCGCAAACCCTGGCGCGCGCTCACCGACCGCACGTCATCCTGCTCGATGTGGTCATGCCCGGTCTCGACGGCCTGGCGCTCTGTCGCCAGCTCAAGGCCGACGACGATCTGGGCTTCGTGCCTGTCGTGTTGATCACGGGTCTGCGCAGCAGCAAGGATCGTCTGCGCGGCCTCGAGGCCGGCGCAGACGAGTTCATCTCGAAGCCGTTCGAGGCGGTCGAGTTGATGGCCCGCGTGCGCGCGCTCGCGCGGACCAAGCGCCTGTACGACGAACTCCGCACGCAGAATCACGATCTCGAGGAGCGCGTCATCGCGCGCACCGCCGAGCTCAGCGCCGCGATCCGCGAGCTGCAAGCCGGCGATCGCCTGAAGTCGGAGTTCATCGCCAACGTCTCGCACGAGCTGCGCACGCCGTTGCTGCACGTCAAGGGCACGGTGACCCTGCTGCGCGACGGCGCCCTCGGGGCGCTCAGCGGCGATCAGCTTCGCGGTCTGGGCGTTGCGGGCGAAGCCGTCGCCCAACTCGAGCGACTGGTCGGCGACATCGTCGACTTCGGCGACACGCACGCCGACAGCATTCAGCCAGCCCCGCTGAGCGTCGCGCAACTCTGCGGCGCTGCCGCACGCGCGGCTTCGTCGGCCGCTGAGCGCCGCGGCACGCAGATCGTCGTGCAGCTCGACCCCGGGTTGCCCGATGTCTGGGGTGACGAAGAGGCGCTGACCCGCGTGCTCCGCCACCTTCTTGACAACGCCATCAAGTTCGGCCCGCAGCGCGCCACAGTCTGGTTGGCCGCGACGAGAACCCTGGGCGGCGTTCGTTTCGCCGTGCGCGATCGTGGGCCGGGTATCCCACCGGCGGAACGCACGCGCATTTTCGAGCCCTTTTATCAGATCGACGGATCCGAGACGCGCGCCGTGGGCGGCATGGGCCTGGGCCTGGCGCTCGTGCGACGCGTGCTCGACGCCCATCACGTCGCTATCTTTGTCGACAGCATCCCTGAAGAGGGCAGCACCTTCTGGTTCGAGCTATCGCTGGCTGCCGACCAACTGTGAGACGGCGAGCGCGTCGCTTAGCCTCCCTCGGGATCATCCGTGGCCGACAGCACTCAGGTGAGTCGGCAGGCCGTCGAGGCTGGCGCCATTGTGCTCGATCTTATAGGCGGCCAGACCATCTGGCCCCTTCTTCTTCGCCCATTCGGCCATGTGCTCACGATGCCCTTTCAAATCAAAGAGCGGCACGCCAAACCCGCACGAGGTCTGCACGCGTGTGATGTCGGCGACGATGAACTGTCGCGCAGCGGACGGCACCGTAACGCCCGCGGCGAGTTCATCCCATCCCTTAGCGCCGGGCAGCACCACCTGGCCACGCCCATACAAGCGAACGATGTTGGGCGGCCCGTCGAAGGCACAGAACATGAACGTGATCCGGCCGTTCTCGAGCAGATGGGCCGAGGTCTCGTTGCCGCTCCCGATCACGTCCAGATACGCCACGCGATCAGGCCCGAGCACCCTGAAGCAATCCAGCCCCTTGGGCGATAAGTTGACATGGCCTTCACCGCTCAGCGGCGCGCTGGCGACGAAGAACAGGTGCTGGCGTTCGATGAATGCGCGGATCGCGTCGGTGATGTGGGGATGGGTCTTGGCCATGGCGGAAGCGCAATTGTCTTCTCAGGCGTACAGCTCGCCGAATTTGGTGTGCAGGTAGCTCAGATACGGCGCAACGTCGATCCGATCGACGCCGAGCACACGTTGAAGCAACTCGCGCGGCGTGAACTTGCGGCCATGTTTGTGAATGTGCTCGCCAAGCCAGGCGCGCAAGGGTTGGAACTCGCCACGCCCGATCTGGCGTTCGAGATCGGGGATGTCGCGCTCGATCGCCACCCACAGCTGGCTGGCCAGGATGCTGCCCAGACTATAGGTCGGGAAGTAGCCGAAGTAGCCGGCCGACCAATGCACGTCTTGCAGCACGCCAAGCGAGTCGCTGGGCACCTCGACCCCCAGATAGCGGCGCATTTTGTCGTTCCAGGCCAGCGGCAGGTCGTCGACGCTGAGCGCTCCCGCGATCAACTCCTGTTCGAGCTCGAAGCGGATGACGATGTGCAGCGTGTAGGTCACCTCGTCGGCCTCGATACGAATGAAGGACGGCTGGACGCGATTCGCGGCTCTGTAGAAAGCCTCGGCGTCGTAGCGCGCGAAGTGCTTGCGGAAGACGCGCTTCAACCGCGGGTGAACCCAATGGGTGAAGGCCCGGCTCCGCCCGACCAGGTTCTCCCACATCCGACTCTGCGATTCATGCCAGCCCAGCGACGTGCCACGGCAAAGCGGGGTGCGATCGAGCGCCGGGTCGACCTGGTGCTCGTACAGACCGTGGCCGAACTCATGCAGGCTGCCAAAGAACGCCGGTCCGAGGATGTGCGGCTCGTAACGCGTGGTGATTCGGATATCCTGAGTCGCCGAGTTGCTTGCGAACGGGTGGACCGTGGGATCGAGGCGCCAGGCGCCTGGATGGAAACCGAGCGGTTCGAGCGTGGCCCGGCACAAGGCGGCCTGCTGCTCGGCCGGGAAGTCGCCCTGCAGCGCCGCGCCGTCGACCTTGTCGGCGTTGGCCGTGATCCTGGTCAACAATGGGGCGATCCCATCTCGCACCGCGCTGAAGATCTCGGCGATCTCGATCGTGGTGATGCCGTGTTCGAAGTCGTCGACAAGCGCGTCGTAGCGGCTCTGTTCGGGCTCGCGGACCGCGTCGGCGTACGCCCGCTTGAGATCAAGGATCTCGGCCAATCGCGGCTTGAAGCTGGCGTAGTCGTTGTTGCGGCGCGCCTGCACCCAGGCGCTGTTGGCCAATGCCGAAGCGCGCGCCATGGCCACCCGTAGGTCGGTCGAGACCCGGCGCTCGCGCTGATAGTCGTATCGCGTGCGTCGGATCAACGCCGCAGCATCGCTCTCGTAGGGCTCGGCAGCCTCGAAGTCGCGGAGCCCATCGAGGAGCTCGCCGATTTCGTCAGCCGTGAACTTCTCGTGCGCGATCCGGTTGAGGGTGGCGATCTGTTCGGCGCGGACGGCGCCGCCACCGGGCGCCATCATCGTGCGCTGATCCCAGCCGAGCACCCAGCCGATCTTGTTGAGGTCGTGGAGCTCGCCCAGTCGTGTACGCAGCGAATCGTAGGTGGGGTTGTTGCTCATGGGTTTCATTATACCGAGGCACCTCAGCCCGCCGCCCGGTGGGTGAAACCGACACCGTGCTAAAATCCTGCTTCTTTGGTGTGATCAACACGGAGCGACTGTGGGACGTCTTGTTAAACCCGATAACGTCGGAAAGACACGCGACCGCCTGATGAAGGCGATGGCGCTGACCCTGCGCGGGCTGGCGACACGGCCGAGCCTCGATGAGACGGCCCGCGACATGGCCGCCTTCCTCGCCCTGGCCCTGCACGAGATCAACGAGACGATCGACGTGACCTGCGCGGCCTGGGAGAAACGCGATTATTGGCTCAAGGCCGATCAATTCCGGCGGGATTGGTTGTGGGTCCAGCCGGCGGCGGTCAAGATCGAAGCGATCGTGCTCGAGGATTCGTGGGCCGAGCTCCCTGGCCAGATGGCCGGGCTCGCCGGGCGTCTGGACAAGGTCGTGCTCCCCAAACGCAACACACTTGGCGAGCCGTGGGTGGGCGCTTATGCCGCGCTGCGCGAGAAGCGCGGCCTCGAGAAGACGTACTCCGTTCGCTGAGGAGGCCGAGTATGGATGAGGTCAGTCTGGCCCTGATCGTCGAGGATGATCCGGATCTGGCCGAGATCTTTAGCGCGGCCCTCACGCTGGCGGGTTTCTCGGTGGAGGCCATCGGCAACGGCGTCGACGCGTTGGCCCGGCTGCAGTCCATCGAGCCAAGTGTGATCGTGTTGGATATGCACCTGCCCGGGATCTCGGGTATCGAGATCCTGCGCCAGGTTCGCGAAGACCCGCGGCTGTCGAGCGCGCGCGTGATCGCCTCAACGGCCGATGCGCGGCTCGCCGAGACCCTCGAAGAGAAGGCCGATCTTGTCCTTGTCAAACCCGTCAGCTTCAACCAGTTGCGCGATCTCGCGCTGAGGCTGAAGCGCCGAGACAAGTAGGCTCGGAGTGGGCGTCAGTTCATCAGGACGTGGCGCAGCGCGGTATTGACATCCGGCCAGACGTGATCGGCGATCCCCGAAAGCGCAGCCACCTTGGGCGAGCCCTCCGGGGCAATGCCATGGCGGGTAAGCGTGACGCCGAGCCCGTGGTCGTTGAGCAATGCGACGGCACGTGTGGCCGATCGCAGACTGCTTGCCGAGTCTTCAAAGACGTGGACCTCGGCCCCCGCAACCCTGACCAGCGGCCCGGTCACCGGGCCTCCCTGCGCGACCCGCAACGCCGCCCCGACCGAATCGGCCTCCAAACCGGTGACGGCCGCGCCCATGGCGGCCAGCGAATGCACAGGCGACGGCTTGACCAGGTCCTCGGCGCTCAGGCCGTGTCGCTCGGCCACGTATTGCAACCGTCCGACCGCAATCACTGGAATGCCCTCGAGACCGACCAGCTTCAACGCAGCTTCCGCTTCCGGCGTGTAACCGAGCGGCAGATCTGGCGCCTCGCGTGGCGGCAGGCTTGGGCGGGCTGTGTAGAGGCTGATGCCCAGCGCCCCGGAGCGCCAGAGATCGAGCAACCGCGATCGCCATTCGGATGACAGGTTCGGGCTGTCAGCCGTCTCGAGCAGCGACTCGGCGACCAGGCGCGGCGGAAGCCCGTAGCTCAACCGATAGGCCTCTGCGCCAACGGCAAAGGCCTGGACGATCTGCATCGTCGGACCGCGCTGGATGTCGTAGCAATGGCCGAGGAGCTCCCGGAGCACGGGGTTGAGGGCCGTGACGTAGGGCTCATGCGCGATCTCCTCGA
>Ga0209573_1006268_pt1 | contig 10042 bp, 9 predicted proteins | sample TNRBio252014_DNA_FD_185870 | JGI IMG/M metagenome (GOLD analysis project Ga0209573, IMG submission 185870) | Wastewater treatment Type I Accumulibacter community from EBPR Bioreactor in Madison, WI, USA - TNR Reactor_6/25/2014_ DNA (SPAdes)... | ecosystem: Engineered > Bioreactor > EBPR >...
CAATCGCTCGAACGGTCAGCTCACCACGCTTGGTTGTCGCGGCGTTGGGCTCACCTACGCCGCCGGACACTGGCAGCAGCGGATCCGGTGTCATGATTCTCACGGCGGCCCCGGACTGAAACTCGCCAGCCGTCGAGAAACTTATGGGAACAAGAACCACGGCCAGCAGAATCAGAAGTCGGAGTCCGGGACGCATGAGAACTCTTTCAGGAGAAACCAGCTGGCCTCAGGGAAACGGGGACCAGATTCCATTCGCAGAGATAAGACTCTAACGGCAGTACGTCATCTTCATGATGCCAAAGACAACGCCTCCGACGATCAGGCCCAAAGGCATCATCAGAAACGGAATTGAGCCTTCGTTCATGAAATAGATCGCACCCAGAGTGCCGATGGTGGACCAGCACGCCACAATGGCCGTGATGGCAGTCCGCTGCTGTCGTTGCTCTTCCGTCAGTGGAGCGGACTTGCTGCGAACCGGCTCGGCAGCCGATTTCTTTTCAGATTTTGCGGCCGCCTTTGTCGTGGCCTTCGCCGACTTGTCAGCCGCTTTTCCGGACGATTCCGGCACTGCCGCGTCCTCGCGTGTTCCCGGAGGATAGTATTTGGCAATTGCCTGATTGACCGATCTGGGAGCGGCCAGGACCGCTCGCATCGGAAGGCCGCAACGCATGCGGATTTCGTCTTCCAGCGCGGGTTCTGGTTCGTCGATACAGGCAACCAGCAGTCGACCACGATCTTCGAACAGTGGCAGACATGAATGTTTCCTGACGACTCGACGCGGAATCTGGTCCAGAACCGTGTCTTCCGGAAGCATGTCTTCCAGGTCGACGTATGGCATACGCAGTTCGACGGCCATCGCCCGAGTGGCCTCGATGGGCTCCACCAGCTTCATCTGCACGACAGCATCGCGGTGATTCAGTCCACGGGCTTCGGCGAACTTCTCAATCTCCGCGACCTGCGCGCGTTTGATGAGGTTCTTTGAAACCAGGTACTGCAGAACGGTTGCTGGTTCTTCCTCTTCCGTTTCTGCCGGGTCGCGGCCCAGACTCAGATCATACTCGCGCTTGCCATCAGGGTCTGTCAGGCAGAGCATGGCCTTTGCCATCTCGTTCAGCAGTTCCTGTGATCGGACAAGGTATTGCCCTGTGGCATACTTTCGCACGTGGGCGTTAAGCTTTCGGTAGTTCGCGCGCACCTTCTCGATGTCGTCTTCAAACTGGACAAGTCGCAGAAGAGTGTAATTGTCGGGCGGGCGAACCCCTTCGGGAATGCCCAGCCATTCTTTGTAAACGTCAATTTCTGCCAAGGCGGATCTCCAGAGTCATCGTCACGCTCGTTCGTTCGAACGTTGAGCACGATGCTTATCACGTCTGAAGTCGCCAGACAAGCCATGAGGCAGGGGACACCGGTCGCGTGGAAGATACAGCACCGTCAATCTCACCAACGCAAACAGGCCTGCCGAATTCGGCAGACCTGTTGAAGGGAGATTACTGTTTTCGCATTGATCACATGCGATACGTCGGATTGTCGCGACTGAAGTCTTCCACCACCAGTTGGCGCCCAAAATCCAGAGTCTGAAACGAATAGTTCTCCACGAGTGTCTGTTCATCCAGTTCCTGCGGAGTCAACCCGTCGACATCCTGAGCCCAGGTGTAGTTGATCACCTGCAATGGAATGTGGTAACGCGTGTCAATCAGCACCAGACTCTTGCGATAGATCTCGTTGAACTCGGCTGAGGCATACTCGTACTGAAAACAGTAGCAATCCCGTTCATCACAGATGCGGTTGGGCAGCCGAATACAGGTGACTCCCTGACCGTGTGCCACATCCTTCTCACGATGCATCACCAGTTGGCGGACCATACCCAGCAATCCGGCTTCAGTGCAGGGATACCGTGCTTCCGACATGGCTTCAGGGCTGCGGGGATCCAGTTTGATGGCTGGCAGCAGCCGCCCTTTGAATCCGCCCAGTTTCACGACCATCTTTTTGTCGTTGTAGTCTTCGTTGTACAGGACCTGACGGCCCCTGTCGCCATTTCTCCATTTCATATACACACTGAACGATGGCTGGTGCCGAACCTTCAGGTCAATGATCTGAGATTCACCCAGGTCCCCGTTGATGCGTTCCTGCTTGTTGAACGTCACCGAATACGAATCCACATTCTCAAGAAACCGTGCCGCGTCCTTCAGCAGCAGCAGCGAAAAGTGAATGGCTTCCTGATTGGAAAGGACAATTCCCTGTCCGGCAGCGGGGCTCGATCCCTCTGCGGCCACTGACGGCCCGGCTGGCTGAGTGATTTCAGACAGTATCAATCCCGGTGGAACAGGTACGTCAGATTCTCGAGGGATCGTACGGCGAATGTCGGCGACGTGTTCACCGGCCGGGGCCGGATCAAAACTCAGAAAAATTCCGCCCAGACTCAGGGCAGAAATACAAAGTGCAAGTGCATTCGAACCTCCATTGGTCGATCGTGAGCGGAGACGCGGCATCTGGTGCAAACCTCTTTCGACACACAGGCCCGATCAGGCAGACAGATCGGGGATTCCGTGAAAAGCGACTTACAGAACGTCGATGAGACTCCTGCATCTCGTTCTTACAACTTCGCCGGAATCCCTCCCGGAGATCCATCACACTTGCTGCAGTCTCGTGCTCGCTGTCCTGATTCCGACGCGGGCAGAACCCGATGCGCAGGTCTCAGGCCAGCCATTCGAATTGAGCCAGCGCAACGTCTTAAAGCTCTTCAGCCGTACGTCTTGTTGACTCGTAAAACGACTCGTGAAAATCGCCCACTCAGAATCCAGCATGGGGTGGCCGAGGTCCCGGTGGCTGTGGTTCCAGGTGATGACTGCGAGCGAACAAAGAAGAACAATACCGGCAATTGATGCCGAACATGCGCCCGAGCATGGAGAGGACAGAGAGAAGGAACTGCAACAAAGAATTCATCGACGCAGATCGCTGAGAAACTGCGGTCAGTGATCGGCATTTATCTCCACCCCACGTCCTGAATGCTGGCTCTTTGATTAATTCCCTATAGCGTGAAAACCTTGACTGTCTTTGCAGCGCTCTGTAATCAGTCAGGTCATTCCGCTTCGGTACAGTCCCTGTTCAGAAATGTAGACTTCGACCGCACGCGGCACCAGAAACCGGATGGTGCGACTCGCGGCAACCCTCGCCCGCAGCTCGGTTCCGGACAGCTCCAGTCCAGGAATCTGAACCGTGCGGACTCGCGTGGCAATATCCGGTCCAACCCAGGCGACGACCTGCTCAGTTGAAGGAACTGCCACGCCGGGGCGATTGCAGACCACCAGAGTTGCCAGGCGAGCAATTTCTGCGGGGTCTTTCCAGGTCAGGAAATCTCTCAGAGAATCCGCCCCCATCAGGAAATTCAGGTCCGCATCCGGATACTCATGGTGCAGTTCGTTCAGAGTTTGAACTGTGAACGACGGGCCCGTTCGAGTCTGTTCACGCCGATCCAGGTGAAACGCGGATTGACCGGAAATCGCGAGCTGCACCATCTCAAGCCGGTCTCGAGCGGGTGAAATGATGTGTCCCTGCTTGTGGGGCGGTGATGCCGCCGGAATAAAATGAACTCGATCCAGTCCGAGTTCGTCGCGACACAGTTCCGCAACAATCAGGTGTCCGAAGTGAATGGGATCGAACGTTCCGCCCAGCACACCTATTCGCATCGCATTGGACTTCCCAGGTAACTGCCTCTTCAGGCCTGAATTGAATGCGGGATCCCCGGCGGCCCCGCAACGCTCCTGATCCGCGGAAAGCGATTGTAACGCCGCTGTCGCCTGCGTCAGGATTAACAATTGCGCAGAAGAAGGAATTGAAGTGTGCTTTCACAGATTCAACGATCCGGGAAACGTGTGAAGCTGTACAGCACAGAGCGACGATGGATCGACCATTCATTCCGCTCATTTCCTGTGCTGATCCCCGCTGCCATAGTCTGACACAACCTATGAATGCCTGGCGACGACGCATGTTTCACGAATGCGATACTGTGGAAAGACGTCTTCGAAACCTGCTAGACTCCCTGCAATCCAATGCTGGTGATCCGAATTGGATGTTCCACGGCCAGCGTGTCTGGTCGGTCAGCCGAGAAAAATGGATTCCGCCAGTCGTCCATTCCCGCAGTCTGCCAATCAGCGATGAAGCTTCGCCGGACCCGTGTTGACTGATCGCGGAACAAGCAGCCGCTGGCAGGTCTGAATCGCGAAAGTTCTCATGTACCTGTTTCGACTTGCCGACCGTGTCTCATCAGGCCTGCGTCGCCTGGATGCGGAGTGCCTCGCACGTCACCGGAATTTTCTCTGCAGCCAGCAGACATCCGAAGGCGGTTTCCGCGGTCGCGAAGGGGATGCCGATCTGTACTATTCCGGGTTTGCCGTGCGAGCCCTTGCGATCACAGGCGGTCTGGAAGACGAATGTCGCGATCGCGTGGCGAACTGGCTGAGTGGATTTGATCCGCTGCGTCTGAATGTCATCGACCTGCTCAGCTGGCTCTATGGGGCGCTGGTTGTTCAGGCCGCCGGTGGAACCGACCTGCTTGCTGCGACACCATCCGATTTTCCCGATCAGATCAGCGCATGCCTGGAATCCCTCCGAACCAGCGATGGCGGCTATGCGAAAGCCAGTGAAGGTGTCCTGGGCAGTACGTATCAGTCGTTCCTTGTGGCATTGACCTACGAATTGCTGGGGCGGACTTTGCCCCGCAGAAATGCGATGGTCCAGTTCCTCTATGACCGTCAGCGTGATGATGGCGGGTTTGTCGAAATCGCCCCCATGAAACGCAGCGGGACAAATCCAACAGCCGCTGCCGTGGCTCTGCTGACTCTCCTGAAGGGACTCGACGACGATCTGAAGGACGATGTCATCGCCTTTCTGACCGATGTGGTGAGTGATGAGGGCGGCTTTCAGGCCAACACCCGCATTCCTTTTGCCGATGGTCTTTCGACATTCACCGGACTTCTGACCGCTCAGGACCTGGGACGACGCGATCTGATTCCTCCGGACCAGATTGCCAGATGGGTCACGACCGTTCTGGAATTTCCCACCGGCGGATTTCGTGGCGCCAGCTGGGATCAGCAGGCCGATGTCGAGTACACCTTCTATGGCCTCGGCATCCTGGGACTGCTGTATTCGTGAAGCTTTGCAGGCGATTGGTCAGGAATCTGACTTCAGCAGACATTGACTGTGATCTATCGCCGGCCGTCCGAATACCCTGGCAGGAATTCGCGATCCAGCAGCTCAGGATACGCGCTCCAAACGCGATCCAGTTCCGCGGCCTGGCCGGGGCCGAGGCCTTCCTGAGGATCGAGGCACCAGATGCCGTTGAGCAATCCCTGCCGTCTCAGAATCTCGTGGATCCCGGCAATGCAACCCTGAAAGCCGTTGGCTGCGTCGAACACGGCGGCGTTCAGGTCTGTCAGCTCATTCGACAGCCGCAACAACGCCTGCGGAATTTCAGAATTCTCGCGGACTTTTTGGCATTGTTCCAGTATTCGAACGGCCGCGTTGGTGCCAACCGCCCATTGTCCCAGCAGACCACCAGCAAATCGGCGTTCCACCAGATCTGTTCCTCGCCGGAAACTAAACACACTCAGCAGATCCATCAGAATATTGTCGTCGTTGCCCGTATACAGAGCGATGTCGTCCCGGCCGGCATCAACGACAGCGCGAATCACATCAATAGTCTGATAGCGATTGAATGGTGCAATCTTGATGGCGACAACATTGTCAATTTCCGCGAATCGACGCCAGAACGAATAAGGCAGCACTCGGCCACCGACCGCAGGCTGCAGATAGAATCCAAACAGGGGAACCACACCAGCCACACGTCGACAATGTTCGATGATCTCTGATTCCGACGACTGTTTCATCGCGGAAAGACTCAGCAGACCCGCATGATATCCACACTCGCGCAGCACTTCGGCTTCGGCCAGCGCCTGGCGCGTCTGACCACAGATCCCACCGACTCGAACCAGCGGTTCCTGTCGATTCTGATCAGTCGAATCCATCTCCTCGCCGGCAACGCGAAGGATTGTTTTAAACAGATTGTGCTGGGGCTCACGCAGAGCAAATTGAGTTGTATGGACACCGACTGCCAGTCCGCCCGCTCCTGCAGAGAAGTAGTACCTCAGCAGTCGCCTTTGAGTTTCCTCATCAAACTTTCTGCCAGCGTCCAGTGCCAGCGGACAGGCCGGAATCACGAGACCGCGTCGCAGGGGTTTCAGCCAGATTGCCGATGAGTCAGGGGACATGTCAGTTCCATGGGTTTTGAAATGGCCAGTGGTTCACTTTCACGTTGATGGCCAATAGTAAGGCACGATATCCAGAATCATGTGTGCCAGAGCGATCGGCCAGAACCGACGCAACCAAAGGAATGCACCACCCAGGATCAGCCCAATTCCAAACACCATAATCACAGCGATCATGCCTTGATAGAGGTGGTACCCAGCAAACAGCCACGTAGAAATGAGCAACGCAGCCCATCGAGATTCTGTCAGCGACTCCAGCTTGGGAATCAGCCACGCGCGCATGGCAAGCTCTTCGCACCAGCCATTTGCCATCGCCGACAGACAGATGACCAGAAATGTGAGTTCTCGTGACGCTGGAAACGACTCATGAGCGATCGGATCGATGAAATCCCGATGCAGTTCTCCTCCCAAATGCAGGACAAACTGGTACAGGCAATCCGCTGCAAGCCATGCAATGACAGCAATCATCGGCGCAAGAGCCAGATCAGTCAGAGTTGGCCAATTGCCGAGTCCATGCTGCGACCAGCGTCCTCCTGTCAGGTGAATTATCAGCAGGAGTGGTGCGGCAATCTGAAGAGACTGGCAAATCAGAGACAGATGCGTGTAGAAAAATGAAGGCTGAATCGGCTCTTCATAGCTGGCAAATGCCGCGCAAAGATTCGGCAATACGGCGAGAGCAATGACCACCAGAATCTCGACCAGTAGTGGAACGGTTGCTGGTCGTGAGATGGTAGCAGGAACGGACTGCATGGCGCCGTTCTGATCTGTAGAAGCATCCGGCATGAGCAGAACTCACAATCCAGCCTTCAGAAATTGCACCAGAGACATTCTGTTTTTGTCTCTTTTACTTTTCCGGCAGCAGCCTTGTTGTCAATCAGGTATTCGTGCCGCTTCCAACCATGTTTCGTCTCGTAGTCCCGGTACAGTTCACTGGGATATCCGCTCAGCATGAACTTGCCTTCGATTCCGGCCAGCACATCCAGCAGCCGTCGGTGCTGGTCCTCTGACATTTCATGAGCGTATTCGCCGGTGGTCGAACGCGTCTCATGCAGGTACGGAGGATCGCAGTAGAACAGTGTCTGCGGGCCGTCCTGCCGACGAATGACGTCACACGCATCCTGATTCAGGATCACGACCGTCCTTAACCGTTCATGAACGTCCGCAAGTCCATCGATCACGCTCAGCCACGCGTTGACCTGTTCATTGATGCGACCGCGGGTTCGGCTACGAGACAGTGTCGCGAAAACCTTCATCAAACCCTGGCGTGATTGCCGGGCAAGCACAAAAAAACGCACGGCCCGATCCACTCGATCAGCCAGCAGCTCTTCCGCCGTTAAGCCATTCTCTGCGGCTGCCTCTGACGCATGGAACGCGTCCGCGAACTCCACTTCACTAAAAGGAATCAGGTCCACGCGTTGACGAAATTCCTGAAAGTCTTCAGGGCTCTGCAGTACTTTCCAGAAATTCGTGAGTTCGCCGTGAATGTCGTTCGCGACTTCGCTGCAGCCCTTCAGTGCCGCTGGCAGCTTCTTTCCAGGCTCAGCCAACCAGTCCTTCTGTGGATCCCTTGCCAGCAGAATTCCGCCGCCGCCAAAGAAGGGTTCCACATAATGCAGATGCGGCGGCATCAGGCCAATGATCCAATTTCGCAGATAGTATTTTCCGCCGTGCCATTTGAGTGGCTGAGTCAGGTTCTTCACCGGGTTTCTCTCCAGTCGAATTCGAGGGAATCGCGGATGATGGAGAAGTCCATCCCCGATGAGCAGTAACCCCGACAGGTTCTACAAAAATTTCCGGGGAAAAATGGCAGGGACGATCAGTTGAGGATCAGCACCAGACCTCTAGAATAGGTCTCGCTGGAAGTCATCAAGGTCAGTGCTGAATGTTTCAGCGTGCTGCAGCTTCTGCGTCTGCTGATTACACCAAGGAGTTTGAAATGCCATACACGTTGCCCGCTTTGCCATACGCTTTCAACGCGCTGGAGCCGCATATTGATGCCCGAACGATGGAGATTCATCACGGCAAGCATCATCAGGCCTACATCAACAACGTGAACACCGCCCTCGAAGGGTCACCGCTGGCCAGCAAGCCAATCGACGATCTGATGCGAGAGCTGAATACTGTGCCGGAAGCTATCCGGACTGTTGTCCGCAATAACGGCGGTGGTCATGCCAATCACTCGCTGTTCTGGACCATTCTGTCCCCCACTGGCGGTGGTGCTCCGGCTGGCGATCTGGCGGCCGCAATTGACAAGGCCTGCGGAAGCTTTGACGCATTCAAGGAACAGTTCAACAAAGCCGCCGCAACTCGATTTGGCAGTGGCTGGGCGTGGCTGAGCGTCAAGACGGACGGAAGTCTGGTTGTGGAAAGCACGGCCAATCAGGACACACCACTGTCTGAAGGCCGCACTCCAATTCTGGGCCTGGATGTCTGGGAACATGCTTACTACCTGAACTATCAGAATCGCCGTCCGGATTACATTTCGGCCTTCTGGAATGTTGTGAACTGGGCAGAGGTTGCCAAACGATTTGCTGCTGCGAAGGGCTGATGGTCTCTGCACATTCGCGCGATGCAACGCTGATGATCTGGAAGCCCGGCTTTCAACCAAAGCCGGGCTTCTTCCTGCGCGGAAGGATCTCATGACAACTCAGCAGGGTCTGTTTGGCTTCGCCGATACCCCGGAATGGCAGCAGGCGGCCGAAGAAGACGTGCTCGTCGCCGAAGTCGTCTTCAATCTGCCCCTGGAACGTCCCTATACGTATTCCATTCCCGACGCACATCGTGATCGCATTCGTCCGGGACAGCGAGTCCGTGCGCCGCTGGGACGCGGCAACCGCCGAGTCACCGGATACTGCGTCTCGGTTCGCCCGGCCCAGTCCGCGCAACGAAGTCTCAAACCCATTGAAGAACTTCTGGACAGCGAACCACTGCTGAACGAGTCCATGCTGGAACTGACTCGCTGGATCGGCGAACGGTACCTGTGCGGCTGGGGACAGGTTCTGGAAAGCGTAATTCCGGCCGGTGTCCGCCGGAAGAGTGGCACTCGCGAAGTCCAGTGCTACATCCTGACTCCTGGCAGCGAAGAAAAACTTGCCGTCAGTCGATTAAGCCGTCAGCAGAAGTCGATTGTCGAAATCCTGCAGCGTGCAGGACGTGAAGTGGCTGTATCCGATCTGTGCGAACAGGCAGGTTGCGGTCCCGGGCCCATTACCACACTGCGAGGAAAAGGACTGATCAGCGGTGTGCGGATTCGTTCCGAAGTGGAAGGCGATGAACTGGCTCCCTCCGTTCGACAGCCAGACCTGAAACTCAGCGATCAGCAACAGCAGGCACTCGAAAGGATTCTGAACCCTATTCGAAGCAGTCGGCATGAAACATTGCTGCTGCATGGCGTCACCGGCAGCGGCAAAACAGAAGTCTACATCCAGGCCATTCGTGAAGTCGTCAGCTATGGCCGTCAGGCGATTGTGCTGGTGCCGGAAATCAGCCTGACCCCGCAGACCATCCGACGCTTCCGTGCCCGTTTTCGATCAGTCGCCGTGTTGCATAGCCACATGACCGATTCCGAACGGCACTGGCAGTGGCAGCAGATCGCCGGCGGATCGATTGAAGTCGTCGTCGGTGCTCGCAGCGCGGTGTTTGCGCCGACTCCGAATCTGGGACTGATCGTGATCGATGAAGAGCACGAGCCTTCGTTCAAACAGGACAGCACGCCTCGATATCACGCTCGCGAAGTGGCTCGAAAACGCTGCGAAGATGAAAAGGTGCCCCTCATTCTT
>Ga0209573_1006269_pt1 | contig 10040 bp, 5 predicted proteins | sample TNRBio252014_DNA_FD_185870 | JGI IMG/M metagenome (GOLD analysis project Ga0209573, IMG submission 185870) | Wastewater treatment Type I Accumulibacter community from EBPR Bioreactor in Madison, WI, USA - TNR Reactor_6/25/2014_ DNA (SPAdes)... | ecosystem: Engineered > Bioreactor > EBPR >...
CAGGTGTTCCCGATGCAATCAACGCGAGAACGCAGGGAATGGATTCAGCGATACATCGATCTGGTGTCGCTGACGAAGTCGGAATGGAAGCGTCCGCATGAACTGAGTGGCGGAATGCGTCAGCGGCTGGCACTGGCTCGCACGCTGGCGATGCAACCCGAAGTCTTGCTGCTTGATGAACCTCTCAGTGCCCTGGACGCGCTGACTCGAGCCAATCTGCAGGATGAGATTATCCGCATCCGGGAAAAGGATCGCCGTACGGTGGCGATGATCACCAATGACATTGATGAGGCCGTGCTGATGGCCGATCGGATCGTCGTGCTGACGCCTGGTCCACAGGCGACACTGGGTCAGGGGTTTGAAGTGAAGCTGGATCGTCCCCGGGATCGAACCACATTGAACTTCAATCCGGAATTCAAATCGCTCCGCAACGAGATCACTAAATACATGCTGGATCTGAATCGTGAATCCCGCAGTCTGCGAGTCAGTCGCAATCGCGAACTGCCTCAGTTGTCACCACTTGATTTCACAGCCGCATAGGTGAAGGTCATGAGTGCATCGGCCGATCGCCGTTATGTGGAAATCGCCAGCCTGACAAAGGCTTATCCCAGTGCCTTTGGCGAGCCCGTCAAAGCGGTTGATGACTTCAATCTGATACTTCGTCGCGGCGAAGTGGTGTCGCTGATTGGTCATTCCGGATGTGGCAAATCCACGGTGCTGACCATGGTCGCCGGGTTGAACGACATCACTTCGGGCTCGGTGGTGCTGGCTGGTCGCGAGATTCAGGGGCCAGGCCCGGATCGGGGCGTGGTGTTTCAGTCGCCCTGTCTGCTGCCCTGGCTGACCGCCTTTCAGAACGTGATGCTGGGGATCGATCAGGTGTACGCGCATGGCACAAAATCCGAACGTCGACAGATCTGCGAATACTATCTGGACGCCGTCGGACTGGCGGATGCCATGGACCGCTATCCACGCGAACTGAGTGGCGGGATGCAGCAGCGAGTCGGGATTGCCCGCGCCATCGCGCTGAAGCCGCGCATGCTGCTGCTGGATGAACCCTTTGGACGCCTGGATTCGCTGACTCGCATGGAGCTGCAGGACGTCATTCTGGGCGTGCTGGATCGAGAACAGATTACGACGATGGTTGTCACACACGATGTCGATGAAGCCATCTACATGTCGCATCGCATCTGCATGATGACGAATGGGCCGGCGGCGACTGTGGGACAGGTGCTGGAATTGCCTTTCGACAGGCCCCGTAATCGCAGCGAGCTGCTGGAGCATCCCGATTACTACGAATTCCGCGGGGCGCTGATCTCGTTTCTGGAACGTCAGGAACTCAGAAAGTCGCCTCAATCCCGTCGACCGGATGCCACCGTGGTTCCCGCTGAGAATGCGACGCCTGAAGGCTCGGCCAACACGCTGCAAACGGCTGGAGCAGGAGGAATTCTCTGATGACACACGCGGTTCAGAAATCGGCGGCCACGTCAACTCTGGTGCAGTGCATTGAAGTCTGGGATGTGGATCCGCAGGCATCGTTGATGCGATTGACAGGTCACGTTCGGTTCCGTGGCAACCTGATGGATTTCGAAACACCAGGCCGAAGTGTTCGCAGCGGAGAAGGTCTGGCAGGAATGGCGTGGCATCAGCGACATGCCGTCGTCCTGCAGGAATCGCCCAGTGAACTGCTGCAGCAGCTGGGCACTCGAAAAGGTCTGGATCTGAGTGCTCTGGTCGCATTTCCCGTGATTCGAGGACACGAGGTTCTGAGTGTCGTTGTGCTGGGAATCAGTCCCGGACCTGGTGCGTTTGAAGTCTGGAGCCGCGATGATCGTGACGAACTGTCGATCAGCGCCAGTTATTACTCGGGGCTGAAGAGCTTTGAACTGATCAGCCGACACGTGCGGTTTCCGAAGGGTGCGGGATTGCCGGGAACTGTCTGGAAGACCGGGCGATCACAACTTGCCTGCAATCTGAATCACAGTCCGGGCTTCATGCGGTCTTTCGCTGCTGATGAAACGGAGCTGAACACGGGGCTGGGTCTTCCTGTGGGTTCGTCTGCCGGAAACTGCGACTCGGTGCTGTTGATGCTGTCGTCTTATGCAAAGCCGGTTGCTCGGGCGATGGAGATCTGGCAGCCCGGAACCGGCCATCATTCTTCAGTGGATTCGGCCGTTCTTTGCTGCACCGCGGCCGATCGAATCGGACTGGGTGGCTCACCGGATTCCTGTCTGGCAATGAGCTGCATTCCGGGGGCGAAAGACGTGATTTCAGCAGCATGGGATTCAGGGCGTCCGATCCTGACCGCATCGACGGAGCCAGGAGGTTCGTCGCGGCCTGCGGCAGATGACGGAGTGTCGCCACGAGCCTTTCTGGCTGTGCCGGTTTATCGCAGCACCGAACGTGCTGCCGCGGTCCTGATGATTTTCTGAGCGCTCGACGAGCTGATGATGAAGATGAGGTGATGCATGATGTCGACCGAACAACAGACCATCGTGGTCGTCGGAAACGGGATGGTCGGTCTGCGATTCTGTGAGCAGCTGATCGCGTTTGACGAGCTGAAGCGATACCGCATTGTGACGTTCTGCGAAGAAGCACGATCCGCGTACGATCGAGTTGGACTATCCAACTTCTTCGCTCATCGCGATGCAGAAAAACTGATGCTGACGCGGCGGGAATGGTACGAATCGGTCGGCATTGAACTGCACATCGGCGACCGCGCTGTGGACATCGATCGCCAGCGGAAGCGAGTGCGATCAATGAAGGGAATCAACGTGGATTACGACACGTTGATTATGGCCACAGGCTCGTATCCTTTCGTGCCACAGATTCCGGGTATTCAGAAGCAGGGCATCTTTGTTTATCGCACGATTGAAGACCTGGAACACATCATTGCGTATGCAAAAAGGTCCACACGCTGTGCGGTGATTGGCGGCGGGCTGCTGGGCCTGGAAGCGGCGAAGGCGGCGTATGATCTGGGACTGGACACCCATGTGATCGAATACAACAACCGCCTGATGCCGCGGCAGCTGGATGACGCTGGTTCACGGATCCTGCGGCAGAAGATTCAGGATCTGGGCGTGCAGGTTCATCTGTCAAAGTCGTCAAAGGAGATCCATGGCGACGGCAGAATTCAGAGTCTGGAATTCACTGATGGTTCGGACCTGCCGTGCGACATGCTGATTGTCTCGGCCGGAATCCGACCTCGCGACGACCTGGCAAAACAATGCGGCCTGCAGCTGGGAGAACGTGGCGGGATTGCCGTCAACAATCGTCTGCAGACCAGTGACCCCAGCATCTTTGCAATCGGAGAATGTGCGACGCATCGCGGCATGGTGTACGGGCTGGTGGCGCCAGGATATGCGATGGCCGAAACCGTGGCAGCCAATCTGTGTGGCGATGATCGCTCGTTTGAGGGCAGCGATCTGTCCACAAAGCTGAAGTTGATGGGAATTGATGTCGCCAGCTTCGGGCGATACGAAGCCCCGCCCGAGATGGCCAACGGGCTGACCTGGGAAGACCCGTTTGCCGGCGTTTACAAGAAGCTGCTGTTTTCACTCGATGGAAAGCAACTGCTGGGCGGCATGCTGGTGGGGGATGCGTCGGACTATGGAAGTCTGTCGGTCTTTGCAAAAACCGGTGCTGCCCTGCCCTGTGCTCCGCATGAACTGATTCTGGGCAGTTCGAAAGGCGCGTCGGATCTGGGCGGAATCGATGCCATGCCGGATTCGGCTCAGGTCTGTTCGTGCAACAACGTCACCAAAGGAGCCATCTGCTCGGCGATCCGCGAAAAGAATCTGGAAACGCTCGGCGATGTCAAATCGTGCACTCGGGCCGGTACCGGATGTGGCGGCTGCATGCCACTGGTGACCGATGTATTTCAGGCAGCGATGAAGGCGGCCGGAAAGGTCGTGTCCAATCATCTGTGCGAACATTTTGCGTATTCACGGACAGAGCTGCTGGCGATCATCAAGGCAAAGAAACTCACGACATTTCACGACATCCTTCAGCACTGCGGCAGTGGCGGCAACGGGTGCGAAGTCTGCAAGCCGGCAATTGCTTCGATCCTGGCAGGCCTGTGGAACGACTACATCCTGAAATCCGAACACCAGACGCTGCAGGACAGCAACGATCGCTTTCTGGCGAACATCCAGCGCGATGGAACGTATTCTGTGGTGCCTCGAGTTCCCGGTGGCGAGATCACACCTGAGAAGCTGATTGTCCTGGGAGAAGTGGCTCGCAAGTACAACCTTTACACCAAGATCACGGGCGGTCAGCGAGTCGATCTGTTTGGCGCGAAGGTGCAGGACCTGCCGGCGATCTGGCAGGAACTGATTGCCGCGGGATTTGAGAGTGGACATGCTTACGGCAAGGCGCTGCGAACCGTCAAAAGCTGTGTGGGGTCCACATGGTGCCGCTACGGCGTTCAGGATTCCGTCGGCTTCGCGATTCGCATTGAGAATCGATATAAAGGCATCCGCGCGCCGCATAAGGTGAAGATGGCCGTCTCCGGATGCACTCGGGAATGTGCCGAAGCGCAGAGCAAGGACGTGGGGCTGATTGCGACCGAAAATGGCTACAACCTGTACGTCTGCGGGAACGGAGGCACCAAGCCCCGACATGCGGAACTGCTGGCCGCCGACATCGATGAAGACACGGCCATTCGTTACATCGATCGCTTCTTCATTTACTACATCCTGTCGGCCGAACGGCTGACACGAACATCGGTGTGGTGCGAAAAACTGGAAGGCGGCATCGAACACGTCCGGGATGTCGTCGTCCACGACAAACTGGGAATTGTTTCCGAGCTGGAAGACATGATGCAGCACCTGGTGGACACGTACCAGTGCGAGTGGAGAACGACGGTTGAAGACCCGGAGAAAGTGCGCTGGTTCCGTCAGTTCATGAACACCGACACCACGGAATCGTGCGTGGAAGTAGTGTCCGAACGTGGCCAGCAGCGACCAGCGGACTGGCCTGGCGAATTTGTGTCGCTGGGACAGTTTCGTGAGATCGTCCGGACGCAGGCGCAGATTGAAGAAGCTCGCTTTGAATTGTCGGACGATCCCTCGTGGGTCGACGTGGGTCCTGTGAGCGACTTTCCAGCGGACGGTGGCGCAACGATTCAGCGAGGCAAGGTTCAGATTGCCGTCTACAATTTTGCCAGTCGTGGCGAGTGGTATGCATCGCAGAACATGTGCCCGCATCGCAAGGCGTTTGTGCTGTCGCGTGGTCTGCTGGGAGACACTCAGGGAACTCCCAAGGTGGCTTGTCCGCTGCACAAAAAAACATTCTCGCTAAAGACCGGTGAATCGCTGCAGGGCGAGGAATATTCGATTCGCACGTTCCCGGTGAGGATTGAAAACAATCGCGTGCTGCTGGAGTTGCCTCCTGTCCATCTGCTGGATCAGCTTCATTCCACCGAGATTGGCTGCCGACTGGCGTCTTCCTGTGAAACACGAATCCTGCAGGAAACCTCTGCCTCGGGACTCTGATCGGTCTCACTGTTCCTGTCCCGCGTTGTAAGCCTCTGACGTTTTCATCTTCATCTCATGACTCTGACTCTGTCCGAACCCGACTCGTTGTCATCAACTAAGGCGACAACATCATCCGCGCATCCGGCGGATCTGATTTCTCAGTTGCTGCGGGAACAGTCGTGTCTGACAGCCGTTGATGAGTTCTCGGAATGGATGTCCTCGCACACCGACACGGCAACGCACACCGAACCGGAACAGGCGAAGTACTATCGACATCTTCTGCCCCAACACATGCCGCGTGCCGGTCAGCAACTGGCATTCGAAGTGGACCTGGATCGCTGTTCGGGCTGCAAGGCCTGCGTAGTCGCCTGTCATTCGCTGAACGGCCTGGACGAAGGGGAATCCTTTCGCGATGTTGGCTTGTTGCTGGGTGCAAAGGATCAGAGTGGCGGATTGCAGCACGTCACCACGGCCTGTCACCACTGTGTGGAACCCGGTTGTCTGAGTGCGTGTCCGGTCAACGCGTATGAGAAAGATCCTGTCACTGGAATCGTGCGACATCTGGACGATCAGTGCTTCGGCTGTCAGTACTGCACGCTGGCCTGCCCGTATGAAGTTCCGAAGTTTCATGCGGCAAAGGCCATCGTGCGCAAGTGTGATATGTGCAGCCAGCGGCTGGCGGTGGGAGAAGCGCCGGCGTGCGTTCAGGCATGTCCGCATCAGGCCATCAGCATTCGCACGATTGACGTGGCCAGTGCCTGGATGGCCGCCGAGTCCCTGACGTTTCTGCCGGATTCGCCGAATCCTCAGATCACTGTGCCGACCACGCGATACATCGGACGAGCCACCACCAGGAGCGAACTTCGAGCGGGCTCGTATGCCGCCTCGGCTCCGGAACCCGCTCACGTACCGCTGGGACTTCTGCTGGTGTTCAGTCAATGGTCTGTCGGGCTGACTGTGATGGTGTGGCTGCTGCAGAGCGTTCCGGCCATCCGGATGAATTCGACAACGCCGCTGACAATTGCCTTCGTCACGGGAGCGTTTGCGGCCATCACCAGCACGCTGCATCTGGGGCGACCACAGTATGCATTTCGCGCGGTCCTGGGGATCAGCCATTCCTGGCTCAGTCGCGAGATCGTGGCTTTTGGATTCTGCATCCCAATGACTGGCGCTGCGGCGGGATTGTCAGCAATCGACTCACCGCTGATGTTCCTCAGTCTGACTGCTGCGGCGATCAGCGGACTGCTGGGAATTGCGGCATCCGTGATGATCTATCACGTGACGCATCGACCGTTCTGGAATGCAAAGCGATCGGCCGTCTCATTTCTGCTGACGTCCGCCGGACTGAGTTCCCTGACCGTCTGCCTGACCTTGCTGACGACTGACGTCACATCGGAAATCATTCTGATGCGTGCTCTGGCTGGAATTGCATTCGGATGCGGCCTGATGCGACTGACCCTTCTGCACCGCGCCTTATCGGACCGCCCGAATGTGTCGCTGATGTCGGGGTATCAGCTGCGGGATGTGATCCGGGATCAGGCGTTACTGGGAACTGTGTTTGCGGTGGCCTGTGGTGCCATTCTGCTGTGGCCAGTGAGTGACGCGGCGGGACTGGTGGCTGGCGTGGGACTGGCTGCAGGACTGGTGTGCGAACTGACGGAACGCAGTCTGTTCTTCAGAGCGGTGGTGCCGCTGCGGATGCCGGGGGTCGTACGAACATGAGTACGCCGATCCCGTCAATTCCGGGCAGGCTGCTGCGACTTCTGCACGATTCGTCTGGCCCACTGACTCGCGAACTGCTGCTGAATCCTGCGACGCTGGGCCTGCCGGGGCGAGTTGACAGTCATCGACCAGAATCGGTCGTGAAATCTGTCTGTGGATTCTGTTCCACTGGCTGCAGTCTCAGCATTCATCTGCAGGACGGTCAGGCCGTTTCACTGAGTCCGACAACTCAGTATCCCGTGAATCTGGGAATGGCGTGTCCCAAAGGATGGCAGGCGCTGGATGTGCTGGACGCGCCAGACCGAGCAACCGTGCCGCTGATGCGAACTCACCGTCATGCGCCGTTGCAGCCAGTTTCGTGGGAACGAGCGCTGCAGACGTTCTGCGAGCGGTTTCAGGACGTGCAGAAACGATACGGTCGCGAGTCCATCGCGTTCCTCAGCACCGGCCAGATCCCCACCGAAGAAATGGCCCTGCTGGGATCACTGGCCAAATTCGGCATGGGGATGCGGCATGGCGACGGGAACACTCGGCAATGCATGGCGACATCGGTCGTGGCTTATAAGGAATCGCTGGGCTTCGATGCTCCGCCATTCACGTACGCCGATTTCGAAGAGTCTGATGTGCTGGTATTCGTCGGTGCGAATCCCTGCATCGCTCATCCGATTCTCTGGGAACGAGTGACTCGCAATCCTCACAATCCCAACATCATCGTCATCGATCCACGTCTGACTGAAACGGCAGCTCAGGCCACGCTGCATGTACCGGTCAGACCCAAAGGCGATCTGGTGCTGCTGTACGGGCTGGCCAATCTGCTGATTGCCAGGAGCTGGATCGACCGGGATTACATCGATCGCCATTGCCGTGACTTTGATGAGTTCGCAAAGTTCGTAGCGAGTTATACGCCAGAGGTCGTTGCCGATCGGGCGGACGTCTCGTCCGAGATGCTGACTGCACTGGCGGAACGCATTCATTCCGGACAACGCGTGTCGTTCTGGTGGACGATGGGTGTCAACCAGAGTCATGAAGGGGTCCGCACCGCACAGGCCATCATCAATCTGGCACTGATGACGGGAAACATGGGTCGACCGGGGACGGGAGCCAATTCGATCACCGGTCAATGCAACGCGATGGGATCGCGGCTGTTCAGCAACACGGCCAGTCTGCTGGGCGGCCGGGATTTCACCAATGCGACTCATCGTCGGGAAGTCGCCGAAATTCTGAACATTCCGGAAGACAACATTCCGACTCAGCCCAGCTGGGCTTACAACGAAATCCTGGATGGCATTCGTTCGGGCAACATTCACGGACTGTGGATCATCGCCACCAACACGGCCCATTCGTGGATTCAGCAGGACGACGTCCGGGAACTGCTGGCGCGGCTGGACTTTCTGGTGGTGCAGGATATGTACCATTCGACAGAGACGGCGACGCTGGCCGATCTGATCTTTCCTGCTGCAGGCTGGGGTGAAAAGAGCGGCACATTCATCAATTCAGAGCGGCGGTATGGTGTGATACGACCCGTAAAGACAGCACCCGGTCAGGCACTATCCGACTTTCGGATCTTTCGCCTGGTTGCCGAAGCCTGGGGATGCGGTCATTTGTTTCGTGACTGGATCAGCCCTGAAGCCGCGTTTCAGAAACTGAAACAACTTTCCGAAGGCCGCCCCTGTGACATCACCGGCATTGCGGACTTTTGCATGCTGGATCGGCTGGGCGGAGTTCAATGGCCGTGCACTCGGCAGGATGCGGAACAACTCAACCATCATCGACCTGACGGAACGGATGCTGTGTTTGCTGCAAATCAGCGTCGACTGTTCAGCGACGGACATTTCTTCCATGCCGACAGCCGCGCTCGATTTGTGTTCGAAGATCCTCGACCCGTGAGTGAACCCGTCAACGCCGAGTATCCCTTCACTCTGCTGACGGGACGTGGTACGGCCTCTCAATGGCATACCCAGACACGCACCAGCAAGTCGGCCATTCTGCGGAAGCTTTATCCGCAGGATGCCTACCTGGAACTGAATCAGACAGATGCCGACGCACTTGGAATTCTCGACGGAGACCCAGTCGAAGTCAGTTCTCGTCGTGCCACGATTCTGCTGCGAGTCGTGATCACGACGTCGGTTCGACCGGGACAGGTCTTCGCACCGATGCACTATGAATGCGTCAACCGACTGACTCACGCCAGTTTCGATCCGTACTCCAGGCAACCCAGTTACAAAGCGAGTGCCGTCCGACTGCGAGCCCTGCATCGCGAAGGACGACTGTCGTCCTCTCCGGTGTTGACTTCAACTACTCCGACGTCAAAGGCAATAGCCTGCAAGGCGTCCGCTTCGAACGCAATCACTTCCGCTGAGTCCGCAGGAGGACAGTTATGAGCTCGGCTCCTGCAAGCATTGTCAGGACATCGGCCATTGTGATCACGGTCGCTCTGGATGCGGATGTGAATGGCCTGGCCGCTGGCATTGCCGAATCTGCAGGACTGCGATTTCGGCAATATGGATCGTTCGAACGCCTGGCCGAGGCAGTCATCCAGAAACATGCGGGCTGCATCGTCGCTCGATGCCCGTCTGATCAGACTCACGCGACTGACCTGCTGGATCGTCTGACCTCATCGTTCCTGCAAATGCCCATCATCCTGATCATGGAAAGCTGCCGCACCGCGGTCGCCGTGGAACTGATGCGCAGCGGAGCGTTTTTGGTGGTGGAATACCCTGTGGATCGCGACGCTCTGCAGGAGATCATTCAGGAAGCCTGTCAATTGAGTGCCGAGATTCAGTCGGCGTGTGAAGAATCCAACAACGCTCGGTTGCGCATGCAGGAAGCGACTGACAAGGA
>Ga0209573_1006271_pt1 | contig 10033 bp, 9 predicted proteins | sample TNRBio252014_DNA_FD_185870 | JGI IMG/M metagenome (GOLD analysis project Ga0209573, IMG submission 185870) | Wastewater treatment Type I Accumulibacter community from EBPR Bioreactor in Madison, WI, USA - TNR Reactor_6/25/2014_ DNA (SPAdes)... | ecosystem: Engineered > Bioreactor > EBPR >...
AAAAATAGGCGATTTTGAATTTAAAAGCCTTTTTGACACGACAGACGAACCAACACAAGAGACTTTTCAAGAGAAACTTAAAGAACTTAACGAGAACCATTCTGAAATAATACCAAAAGAACGAATTGTTGGTGACGAAAAAATGCTTGGTTGGAAAAGTAAATTAAAAGCAAACCTCCCAAAATATTTTTATATACCTGCAATAAAAAATCTTTCAGAAGATTTAAAGGTTACAAAAACGAGCACTCTCGGAGAATTAATCAATTGGATTTCAAATTCTGTTTCAAAAGAAATCAAAGAAGAATTTAAAACCAAGTCTGAAATACTAATTAACGAACTTCTAAATAAAATTGACATTGATGAAGATGGAAATTCAAAAATCGGTATTATAAATAAATCTTTAAATGACAATATTGGATTTGATATTGGCTGTTCTTTAGAACTAAAGTTTGGGTCACCTGAAATTCAAGATATAGTATTTCCTCAACCAAAGGTATTTGCAAATGATGGCTATAACTCCGAATTAACGGAAAAAGGACACGGCATACAGCGACTTGCTTTGTTTTCATTGTTAAGAACTTATAACACGTTTGATTTTGGGAAAAAAGCAATTGAAAGAAATATAATAATTGGCATTGAAGAACCTGAAATTTATTTACACCCACCTTTAAAGAGAGCTACTTACTCACTTCTTAGAAATATATCAAAAGGTAAGGACCAAGTTGTTTATACAACCCACGATAGTTTATTTATATCAGTAGACCATTTTGACGAAATAAGACTTTTCAGAAAATCAGAAGAGGCGACACCGATAACTTCTGTATATGAATTGTCTGTAGAACAAATAATAGAATATTATCAAAAAACATTCGGAATTACCATAAATGAATTTAGTATAAGACATAGGTTTCATCACTTAATAGATGAGACAAAAAATGAAGGTTTTTTTGCAAAAAAAATTATTATAATTGAAGGTGAGACTGAAAAATATGCATTGCCAATTTATTTTAAAGCAAACGGTTATGACATTGACACAAATAGAACTGCTTTAATTTGTGCAGGTTCGGTAGACACAATTTCTTATTTACTTTTGCTTTTTAACGAATTTAGAATTCCTTGCTACGTTATTTTTGACGGTGATAAACCATTAACAGATGTAAATGAGTTACAAGGAGACCATCGTAAAAATGCAGTAAATAAATCTAAAAGAAATAAAGAGATTTTAGACCTTTTAGGCCACAAAACAACTGAAGAATTATTTTTCTTTCCTGAAACATCAATTGAGCATAACTTTTCAGTATGGAGCCAAAACTTTGAAGAAGAATTTCATAAGAAATTAGACAATTATGACACACTAAAGTCAGAAGCTAAGGAATTATATAGCAATGACAGTAAACCGCTAACCGCAAGATTTATCTCTGAAAGATTATCACAAACACCTGAACTAATCGACAAGAGAATAAATGAAATTATAGACAAATTGAAAAATTTAAATTGGACACAATCAATCATCGACACAAAAGAATAGTAATTATAGAAATCATTGAAAAATGAACGTGAGAAAAGCACAGCAGGTAACAGCAGTTTGGCAAAATGGCGGGTTCAGTGCTAAATTGAACATTTGGTTTTCAAATGAAGTTTAGTGCTAAAATGAAAGTAAGTGCTTCTAAATCCGCCACATCGCCAAGCCGTAAACCGTTAGCGGCAAGTTTAGCGAACGACACCGCAGACATTAAACAAACGGACAAACAATGAAATTAAAAGACATCGAACTTACGGACAATAATCACTTTGTAGCAATGGAGTATTATTTTTTGATACTCAATAGAACATTTCTTGTAATTAAGACAAAGGGTTATTTAATTGGCATACAAGGTAACGGACTGGTTAGTGTTGAAGGTGGTAAAGACATTCTGACTCGACAGATAACTTCAAATATGGCTATTAAAGGCGACTTGACAAATCCATATTCCTATTTAAAAAATAAGTATTTAGAAAAAATTGCCGACTTGGACTTATTAGACGGAAGTATTGTTGAAGCTAACAAGACAAATTTTTTGATTAAAACCTCTGATATAAAATCTGCTGTTTACAATCCAGCTAAAAAATTCGGAATGGGTCCTTATCCTCACGATGGAAGAGTTACGATTGAAACTTACGAAAACCAAAAAAGAGAATTTATAATTCTGGGCAATCAATCAGGAGAGAATATTGCAAATTTCATAACAACAAAATAAAAAATAGACAAATGAGAAAATCACTTTTAATTCTGGCGATTTCTTTAATCACAGCAGCAACATCTTTCGGACAAACATTTGAAGGAAAGATTATCTACTCAAATTCTTACAAAAGTAAAAGTCCACAAGTTTCTGACCAACAATGGACTTTGATGATGGGTTCGACACAAGAGTATTTAATTAAGGGCGGTAACTACAAATCAATTGCAAACGGGACTTTAGTTCAGTGGCAACTTTACATCAACAAAGACAACAAACTTTACAACAAAATGTCAAATTCCGAAACAGCATTTTGGAATGACGGCAATGTTCAAGGCGATGAAGTTCTAAAAGTGGAATTAAATAAAAATGTGACAGAAGTTTTAGGATACAAGTGTGACGAAGTAATATTAACCTGCAAAAGTGGAGTTCAGAAATATTATTTCAATTCTAAACTTTCGGTTGATACCAAACTATTCGCAAACCATAAATTCGGTAACTGGTTTGACTATCTTTCTAAGTCAAACGCCTTACCCTTAAAATCAATTATCGAGACAGCACAGTTTACATTAGAGAGTATTGTGACAGAAGTTAAACCAATGAAACTTGACGACAAAGAGTTTGAATTGCCAACAGGTATTAAAACGGACAAAAGCCCATACTGACGAAAGAAAACCAGCCGCTAACATGGTATTGCCGCAAGCGGGGGTGAAGTGCTTAATTGAACATTTGTGCTTTCTATTTACATTTGTGCTATGTTGAAAGTTAGTGCTTCTAATCCCCCGCCTGACGGCAATACCCGAAACGTTAGCGGCAACTCTAAGCGACAACAAAAATGACCTTCAACATTAAAATAATAGCTTTTCTTTTCATCATAACTTCGACTGTTTGTTATGCCAAAAACATTACGACAAAAAACACCTATGACAAAATTGAGGGTTTTGAAAATGGGTTGGCAAGAGTTGAACGTAATGGGAAATTTGGATTTATAAATAAAAAAGGTAAAGAAGTAATTGAATGTAAATATCACTGGATAAATTATTTCAGTTCTGTTTCTAGTTTAGCATCGTTTACAGACACACTCAAAAATTTTGGATTTATTGATAAAAAGGGAAATAGAATCTGTGAACCAAAGTATCAAGCTGTTTACAATTGGGACAAAGAAACAGGATTAGTTTATGCAAAGCGTGATGGAAAATTTGGGTTTATTAATAAAAATGGAGTGGAAATTATTCCTTGTATTTATGACCAGACTAACGGAACACCTGAATATTTTTACAATGGTATTGTTCGCATGAAAAAAAATGGCAAGTATGGAATACTTGATAAGTCTGGCAAAATATTGGTTGATTTCGAATACGATTATTTCATTGGACACGAATGGCTTGAAGGGTTTCCCAAAGAATATTTAGGAGCAAAGAAAGGCAAAGAGTATTTTTATATAAATATGAAAACTTTTGAAGTAATTAAAACCAATTACGAATATGCCGGAGAATTTAATGATGGAATGGCAACCGTTATGAAAGACAACAAATATGGGTATATAAATTTATCTTTCTCGTTAGTTATCCCTTGCATTTACAATGTAACAAGAAGTTTTAGTGAAGGAATTGCATCTGTCAGAGACAGTTCAGAAAAATGGGGATATGTTTCAAAAGACGGACGAGTTATTGTTCCTTGCATTTACGACAATGCGCATGAGTTTAGTTGTGGAAGAGCAATGGTTTTACAAGACAGTTTAGTTGGTTTTATTGATAAGACGGGCAAACTTATTATTCCACTTAAATTTGATTATTCGTCTTTCAGTGACTACAACTATAAGCGTAAAAATGGTTTTCAAGACAACATATGTGCAATACCAAAAAATAAGAAGTACGGTCTTATCGACACAGCAGGAAATGTTCTATTAGACTTTAAATATGATAAAATAATATTTGCAACGGACTATCAATTGAATCTTGGAGATTGGCTTCCTATTGAAGAAAATTACGCTTTAGCAATAGTTGACAAAAAATTTATTGTGCTTAACAAGGCAGGGCATTTGCTGGACAAAAGCAATTCAACTCATTTAATTTATTTCGTTGAAAATATTTCTTATGTCTGCGACTCGACCGACAAATGTGGTTTTATCAATGAAAAAGGAACCCAAATAATTCCGTATGATTATGACTATTTTGAATACTCGACTTTTAAAAATGGTTATGCAGTAGTAAAGAAAAACAACAAATTCGGAATAATTGACAATAAAGGAAAAATCGTTTTACCGACAAACTATGATGAACTCACAAACTTTAATGACAATTTAGCGAAAGCTACTTTAAACGGAACAACGTATTTTATCAATAAAAAAGGAAAAATAAAACTAAAAATTAGTGCGAACAGACAATAATAAATTTACGGTGGACAAAAGAGCAGCCGCTAACAGGCGTTTGGCAAAAAAGCGGGTTCAGTGGTTAAATGAAGTTTTCTGCTTCGTATCAAGTGCAGCGCTGACAGACAGTTTAGTGCTTCGAAATCCGCTTCTTCGCCAAGCGCCAAACCGTTAGCAGCAACTCTCACACAACCTAATAAAACAATAACAGACATACAATGAAATTAAACATAATTCTATTTTTAACTATAATAACCACATTGACTTCGTGTAACGGGCAAAGCACTTCGCAAAAGGTTAAAATAGAAAACGTTGTAAAAGGAGATTCAGTAACAGAACTTGGGAAAAGTATAATGGTTGTTTACCAAGACAAGAAAAATGTTTATTGGTTTGGAAGTTGGGAAACAGGAGTTTATAGATATGATGAAAAGAAATTGATTAATTACACAACAAAGCACGGTTTGCCAAACAATAGAGTTGATGAAATACAACAAGATGAATCTGGCAATATATACTTCGCCAGCTTTTATCCAAAGCCGACCATTGTTAAGTTTGACGGAAACACATTTACAACATTAGCTCCAATTCCCAGCAATGATTGGCAACTTACATCCACAGATTTATGGTTTAAACATACCTACGATTTAGAAAATTACGTTTATCGGTATGACGGCACAACTTTACATAAATTGCAGTTGCCTGAGCCACCAAATCTGCCCAATCCTTTTGGAGTCTACAGTATTTATAAAGACATAAAAGGCAATATTTGGTTTGGCACAAACCCTGTTGGTGTTTGCCGATATGATGGAAAATCGTTTGATTGGATAACCGAAGAAGATGTGACCGAATTTCGTAACGAAGGAGCAAACGGAGTGCGTTCTATTACGGAAGATAAAAATGGTGACTTTTGGTTCAATACCGAAAACCGTTATAGTATTTACGACAGCTTAACATTAAAAAGCAATTTGTTTTATACAAGACACGAAAGCATAGGTAGTTTGGATGGAAAAAATACCAGTGGTCTAAATGAGTATCTATCAACAGTAAGAGACAACGAGAATAATTTATGGTTTGTAACTTATCGAAGTGGCGTTTGGAAATACGATGGAACGAAAATTACTCATTATGCCGTTCAAGATAACTCACAAGACATTACGCTATTTAGCATTTACAAAGACAACAATGGTAACCTTTGGCTTGGAACACACGAAAACGGAGCATATAAATTTAACGGACAAACATTTGAGAGATTTAAACCATAACAAAAAAAGAGCAGCTGCTAACATTGCATTGGCAAAAGGCAGGCAGACGGCTAAAATTCAACATTTGTAATCCTATTGAACACCGGTGCAAGGCTGAATCTTTTGTACTTCTATTCCTGCCCTTCGCCAATGCTCTGCCGTTATATGCCACTTTAGGACGACACTACAACGAGAAAAGAAATGATAAAAATTGACGACATAATTGAACTAAAAACAAATAGAGAGACGGAACGACTTTCGTTTGCGACAAGATATTTAGTTCAAATCAATTTTACCATCGACTTGACCGTTGTTTCAAATGGCTTCAGCGGGACTTCACATTTTTGTGTAAGACGTGACCAAATTGAAAAAATGAGTTCTGACTTAACTATAATGAAGCAAGCAATGTCAGGCAACACGACACTTGAAGACAATGACAGTGACGCAAGTATAACTTTTCAAATGAAGTCTCAGGGACAAGTAATTGTATATGGACAAGTTGGTGGTTCACACGAAGAGAATTACTTGAAATTCAGTTTTCAAACAGACCAGACTTGCATAGAACCACTTTTGACAGACTTTCATAAACTACTCAAAAACGAAGATCCGACCAATCTTTATGAATCCATTGACCTAATATTATGGAATGACTGGGACCCAATTGGTATTAATGATATTGCACCAAGAGACGAATATCAAAGCTATACACCGACAATCTTTAAATTGAAAACAAGCGGAGTAGACAGCGAGACAATTGCAAAGACATTGCACAAGATAGAAACAGAAACAATTGGAGTATTAGGTAACATTGACCATTGCAGACAAGTTGCCGACAAAATATTTAACCTCAAATGACAGACAGAAAAGCGGCATATAACACGGGTTTTGCGTCAGGCGGGGTGACGTGCAAACTTGGAGCATTTTGCTTCTAATGAACTTTAATAAAAAATGAAACTTTGTGCTCCGAAACCCGCCCGAACGCAAAGCCCGAAACCGTTATAGGCTATGCTACGAGCGGCCGTGTTCCAATTAAACTTTCTGACAAAATTCAACGATTGTGAACAAAAAACAAGCAAACTTAGATTGACTAACCACATTATTGTATAACTTTGTATTCCAATGGGACAAAAGCGAAAATGGCAAAGAAAAACGTAGTAAAAAGAGAAAGCAAAAAAGACCAAGTAATTGAAGAATTGTTCAAAATCTGTCAAAAGAAAGGCAATTTTGAATTTCACAATGACTTGGTTAAAGATGTATGCAAGAAAGTAGGATTTGGAAATCCATTTGACGTTACCAAGTTGGATAATAAAGCCAAATTGCCCGACATTTTAGTAAAAAACGATTATGCTATCATTCACATTGGAAGCGGAAGTCATAAGTTCATAAAAGGCATTGACAAAGTTTTTCACGACTTTGAGCCAATTCAAAAAACGATTGATTGGACTTACAAAAAATCGTTACTCAATCAATACAATTCGAGCGAAAGCAACATTCTTTCTGTTGCTAACAATCAACGTATTTTACATCACTTTTTGTTTGGACAAGACACCGAATTTGATGACGTTGATATTACGAAACGTCCTAAAACGTATTTTCCGCACCGAACAAAAACATCATTTGAATACAACTTTGGAAAAAGCACCAAACTTGAATTAAAAAACATTCAAATTGAAGTTGATTTAACGATTGAGTTTCAAGGAAACATCGGTGTTTTTGAAGGCAAAAACGGAAAGCCCGACACATTTAGCATTTACCAGATTTATCACCCGTTTTTGTATTACTACAATGCTAACAAGAAAACTGAACTAAAAGGAAAAATCAAAGACATTTATTGTGTTTATGTTGTTCGTGAAAAATCAAAAACGCACGACACAATAAAACTTTGGGCTTACACTTTTTCAAATCCACTTGATATAACTTCAATCAAGTTTATCAAATCTGCATCATATAAACTCATTAACCAAAAGTAATATGGACATATTAGATAAATTTAGAAACAAAGTATTTAATCAAGACGTTTTGGAAGTGTTGCGACAACTTCCTGACAACAGTTTGGATATGGTTTATGGCGACCCTGACTACAATGTCGGCATCAACTACGCAGGAAAAAATTACACCACAAAATGGAATGATTACATTGATTGGTATATTGAACTGACGAAAGAAAGTTACAGAGTTTTGAAACCGACAGGCAGTTTGTTTATGATGAATTATCCGAAACAAAATGCTCATTTGCGAGTGAAATATTTAGATGATGTTGCTTTTGACGTACAAGATTATGTTTGGGTTTACAATACAAACGTAGGACACAGCCCAAGACGTTTTACAACGGCTCACAGAAGTATTTTACACGCAACAAAAAGCAAAGACAACAATTTCTATAAAGACAATGTTGCCGTTCCTTATCAAAACCCGACAGACAAACGCATACAAGGACGCATTGCCGCAGGACATTTGGGGCGTATGCCTTACAGTTGGTTTTATTACGACCTTGTAAAAAATGTAAGTAAAGACAAAACTTTCCATTCTTGTCAAATACCAACTTCGTTGGTTGAAATGCTTATCAAATCCTGCACACAAGAAAATGACGACTGTTTTATTTTGTTTGGCGGTAGCGGTAGTGAATTGGTATTGTGCAAAAATTTAAACAGAAATTTTATCAGTTGCGAGTTGCACCCTGAATACTATCAAATGATTTTGGACAGACTTGACAACAACGGACAAATAAAAGACGATTACCGCCTTGACTTTATTAAACAGAAAAATGGAAATGGAGTATTACAGGTTTTGAACTTGTTTGACGAAGAAGAAAGCACAGCCTATAACAAGGGCTTGGCGTAATTGGCTTGCCAACGCACAAGGCTAACGCACAAAAGCCAACTACGCCAAGCCCGAAACCGTTATGTGGCATTTTAAAGACCGACACCACGAATGATAATTGAAGCAGAAATAATAAGTCAACCATACTCTGGAGAATACACCGAAAGAATTTACGACAATGAAAGTGCGTGGAATTCTCAAAGTTGGACTTTTATAAAATTTACCAATGACGACTATTCGGAATGGTGCGGACAATTTCGTGGGTTTCCACGACAAGTTGCTATCTCGACAAAGAATAAGATTGTTTTAGTTTTGACTTCTGACTATTTATTTCAACTTGACATTGAAACTGCAAACTTGATTGACTTTGAAGACCAACCTCAATATCACAATTTGACAGTTGCACCAAATGGAGATTTCATTCTCGCTGACTATTACAACTTTGAAAAAGTTACGACAAGCATAAACGATAAAGAACCAATTGAAAGTCCAATTCAAATGGACATAATTGAATTTAAAAAATGGGAAAATGAAAAACTCGAATTTACCTGTGACGAATTTTTAAATTGGGACAGACATTTAACAATGACTTACAATATTCAAACAAACAAAATTGAAATTAAGAATGGCTAAAAAGTATCCTATACGACACGAAAACCATACACTCGAAGAAAAATCAATTATTTTCTTTCGCAACAATTTACCAAATGAATGGAACGTAAATACTATTGATAGAGATTACGGACAGGATTTGAATATTGAAATAGCAGAAAACGGAGTTTATAAAGGACTTGAATTCATTGTTCAACTTAAAAGTTCTAATAATTCCGATATAAATGGTGAAGATGAAAGACAATCATTAAGAGTTTCAACTTATAATTATTTGTGGGACAACCTACGAGTTGTTTTACTTGTAAAGTTTGTTGAAGCTGAAAATGAAGCATATTGGATTTTATTAAAAGACGTTCCAGAGCCAAATCAAGAAAATGAAACATTTACAATCAGAATACCAAGACAAAACAGACTTTCGACACTTATTTGGAACGAAATTGCAGACTATGTAAGAGCAATAACCCATAAGAAACTAAAAGCTGTTAGACCAAATGAGTAAAAAAACGCCACATAACAGGCGTTTGGCTCAATGGCGGATGTCGTGGTTAATTGAACATTCTACCTCGCATCAACTTTTGTGGTGTATTGACAGTTTTGTGCTCCGAAATCCGCCACTGCGCCAAGCGCCAAAACGTTAGCGGCAAGTTTAAGGCCGATTCAAACATTTAACGCAACGTTAGGCACAAAAAAACCTAACTTGTAAAATGGGAAAAAAGTACGACAGACTTGGATTAAACGAACGAATTGAGATTGAAAAATTGCTAAGCCATAAA
>Ga0209573_1006272_pt1 | contig 10033 bp, 9 predicted proteins | sample TNRBio252014_DNA_FD_185870 | JGI IMG/M metagenome (GOLD analysis project Ga0209573, IMG submission 185870) | Wastewater treatment Type I Accumulibacter community from EBPR Bioreactor in Madison, WI, USA - TNR Reactor_6/25/2014_ DNA (SPAdes)... | ecosystem: Engineered > Bioreactor > EBPR >...
GGGCTTCCAGCTCGTGCCCGCGGCGGAGCGCTTGTCGATCCTGACGCCGGGCGGTGCCGGGATCGGCGACCCGACGAAGCGTAGCGAGGCGAAGGTGGCTGCCGACCTCGCCGAAGAGCGCATCGCCGGCAAGACCGCGCGCGACGTCTATGGGCACGGCAGGGCGGGAAATCCAGTCAAGGCGAAAGCCCTGCCGGCCAAGTAGCAGCGCGGAACCCGAACCGAGGCGAGCCCGCATGACTGCCGGCAAGCGCATTCACGGCGAGGAAGCCATCATCCAGCAGTTTCTGGCGCCGCTCGCTGCGGGCTATGCCGGCGCCTATGCCCTGAAGGACGACTGCGCGGCGATCACGCCCACCCCCGGTCACGACGTGATCGTGAAGACCGATCCGGTCGCGGAGGGCGTGCATTTCCATGCCGATGATCCGCCGGAGGACATCGGCTGGAAGGCGCTCGCCGTCAACGTCTCCGATCTCGCGGCCAAGGCGGCGCGCCCCGTCGCCTACCTGATGGCGCTAAGCTTTCCGGAGGCGCCGGAGGCGGATTGGATGCGCCGGTTCGCCGACGGCCTCGGCGATGCACAGCGCGCCTTCGGCATGCATCTGATCGGCGGCGACACCGACCGGCGTCCTGGACCGGTATCCATCACCATCACCGTGTTCGGCGAAGTGCCATCCGGCCGCATGGTTCAACGCGCGGCGGCGAAGCCCGGCGATCGCCTCTATGTCAGCGGTGCCCTCGGCAGCGCCGCGCTCGGCCTCGCCTTGCGACGGAACGGCGCGGCGGCGCTGCTGCCGCGATGGGGCCTCGATCCACGGGCGCCCACCGCGCCGGGTGACTGGCACGCCGCCCTCGACGCTTACTTGAGGCCAAAGCCGCGCCTGGCGCTGCGCACCGCGCTCGCCACCCATGCCCGGGCTGCCATGGATCTGTCGGACGGTCTCGCCAAGGATCTCGGCCGCATGTGCAAGGCCAGCGGCTGCGGCGCGACCGTCGATCTGGCGCGCCTGCCGATGCTGCCGGTCGTGGCACGCGCGGTGGCCGCCGAGCCGGCGCTCTGGCAGGCTGCCGCGGCCTCTGGCGATGACTACGAGGTGCTCGCCGCCATCCCGCCGTCCGAGTCGGCCGGCTTCGAGGCCGCTGCGCACCGAGACGGCGTCCCCGTCACGCACATCGGCGACTGCCGCGACGGGGCCGGCGTCGAGTTTCGCGATGCCTCGGGAGCCACAGTTACGTTCGCGAGCACCGGCTGGGACCACTTCTGACGCAGGCGCCCGGATCCCTCCCGCAACCGCCCCTGGTTGTGGCCGCGCGCTTTTGTATTTACTTCTGACGCAAACAGCGATCACCGCGAGACCGACCATGATCCCGCTTTCTGCCATCGAGAAGACCGCCGAAGCCTTGATGGCTAAGGCCGCGATCGAGATCCCCGACGACTATCTGTCCGGGCTTCGCGCCTGCGCCAACACCGAGAAAGGCGATCTGTCGGCGTTCGTGATCCAGGCCATGCTCGAGAACTACGAGGCCGCCAAGGAGGACCGTCGCGCCATGTGCGGCGATACCGGCGTGCCGCGCTGGTATGTGAAGTACGGCAACGAGGCGCACGTCGAGGGCGGCCCGGTCGGCGTCGAGGCCGCGCTGCGACGCGCCACCGCCAAGGCGACCTACGAGGTACCGCTACGCCCCAATCGCGTGCATCCGCTCTGGCGTACGGATCACAACAACAACGTGGGTCTCGGCGCGCCCGAGATCGAGTATGCGTTCCACCCCGAGGCCGACTGGGTCGATCTCATCACGGTGCACAAGGGCGGCCTCTTCGGCACGGACTACCGCATGCTGTTCCCCGGTGACGGCATCGAGGGCATCAAGCGCTTCTTCCTCGACACCTGCATCGCCTTCGGCAAGCGCGGCCTCGCCTGCCAGCCGGCCATCGTCGGCGTCGGCCTCGGCGGCTCGAAGGACATCTGCTCGGTCCTCGGCAAGCAGGCCGCCTGCTTGAGAACCGTCGGCGACCGCAACCCCGACCCGAAAATCGCGGCGCTCGAGCTGGAGCTGAAGGACCTCGGCAACAACATCGGCATGGGCGCCATGGGCTTCATGGGCTCGTCCATGGTGGTCGATTGCCACATCGAGGCCGGCTACTGCCATACCGGCGGCATGCCGATGTCGGTGCATATGTTCTGCCTGTCCTCGCGCCGCGCCGTCGCCCGCGTCCATGCCGACGGCCGCGTCGAATACCGCACCGACCCGCAATGGTTCACACCCTATTCCCGCCGCGACACCGTAGAGTGGGAGGGCAGCAGCGTTCGGGAGGCGGCGGAGTAGGCCTGCGCCCGGTCCTGCGACGAAGGGCCAAGCCTCGGCATGCGATCGGGACTTGGACGCCGGCGGAATCGCTGATAAGAAGCTGGAAAAGGGCGCTGCCTCCGGGCAAGCGCTCTTTTTTGTTGCACCTTCGGTTGCCCACGTCTTGGCGGAGCCAAGCTTCGCTCGGACGCAACCGGCGCGCATTTTTGTTGCGCCTTCGGTTGCCCACCAAGCAACCGGCGCGCATTTTTGTTGCGCCGGGCCACGCCGGATGCCGCGTGGGCATCCGAAGGCGCAAGCAAGAAGAGGTACACGCGCCGGTTGCGCGTGGGCAACCGAAGGCGCACGCGCCGGATGCCAAGTGGGCATCTGAAGGCGCAAGCAAGACTCTATGAGGCTGATATGGCGAACGTGGTCGTGGTTGGCGCCCAGTGGGGCGATGAAGGCAAGGGCAAGATCGTCGACTGGCTGTCGGAGCGCGCCGACATCGTCGTGCGCTTCCAGGGCGGACACAACGCCGGCCATACGCTTGTCATCGACGGCAAGACCTACAAGCTGGCCCTGCTGCCGTCCGGCGTCGTGCGCGGCGGCAAGCTCAGCGTCATCGGCAATGGCGTCGTCGTCGATCCCTGGCACCTGGCCGGCGAGATCGAGGCCATCCGCAAGCAGGGCGTCGAGATCACGTCCGACAACCTGAAGCTCGCCGAGAATGCGACGCTGATCCTGCCGCTGCACCGCGAGCTCGACCAGTTGCGCGAGGCATCTGCCGGCGGCCAGAAGATCGGCACCACCGGCCGCGGCATCGGCCCCGCCTACGAGGACAAGGTCGGTCGCCGGGCCATCCGCGCGCAGGACCTGCGCAACCTGCACAATCTCGGACCCAAGATCGACCGCCTGCTTGTCCATCACAACGCGTTGCGCGCCGGTCTCGGCCAGCCGCTGATCGACAAGGATGTATTGATCGGCGAGTTGACGGCCATCGCGCCGAAGATCCTGCCCTTCGTCGATTGCACGTGGGATCTGCTCGACAAGGAGCGGCGCGCCGGCAAGCGCATCCTGTTCGAGGGCGCGCAAGGCGCGCTGCTCGACGTCGACCACGGCACCTATCCGTTCGTCACGTCGTCGAACACGGTGGCGGCCCAGGCGGCGGCCGGTTCCGGTATCGGCCCCCGGGCACTCGGGACCATTCTCGGTCTGGCCAAGGCCTACACCACGCGCGTCGGCTCGGGCCCGTTTCCGACCGAGCTGCTCGGCCCCGACGGCGAGCCCGACGCCATCGGCAAACTGCTCGGCGAGCGCGGCAAGGAGTTTGGCGTCAACACCGGACGGCGCCGCCGCTGCGGCTGGTTCGATGCCGTGCTGGTGCGCCAGGTCGTCAAGGTCTCCGGCATCAACGGCATTGCGCTGACCAAGCTCGATATCCTCGATCCGCTCGACGAGATCAAGGTTTGCGTCGCCTACGAACTCGACGGCCAGCGCCTCGACCGGCTTCCGGCCGGGATGAACCAGCAGGCGCGCGTGAAGCCGATCTACGAAACGTTCCCCGGCTGGAAGGCGTCGACCGAGGGCAAGCGCTCCTGGGGCTCGCTGCCGGCGCAGGCGATCAAGTACGTCAAGCGCATCGAGGAACTGATCGAGTGCCCGGTGTCGCTGCTGTCGACGTCGCCGGAGCGCGAGGACACCATCCTGGTGCACGACCCATTCCAGGATTGAGCGCGGCGATGGTGACAGCCGGCGTCACCGGAACGCCGGCATCACCTCTTCCTTGATGCGCTGGAACTGGTCGATCATCATGGCCTTCGGCGTCGTCAGCGCCGTCGACAGGTTGATCGTGTCGAGGCCGGGGAAACGGGCCTCCATCTTCTTCAGGTGCTCGACCAGCTCCGACGACGTGCCGGCGAACCACGAGCCGAGCTTCATGAAGTGCTCGAGCGTCGGCACGCCGGCCTGATCCCAGCCGCCGCGACGGGCCACGGCCTCGACCTGCGTTGGCGTAATGCCCGGCACGAAGCCGAGCGGTGCGAACATCTTGACGTGCTCCTCGTAGAGCGGACGCAGTTCGCGCACCGCCTGCTCGCGGGTCGCCGCCAGATGCACGAAGATGCCGATGCCGAGGTTCTCGCCGAGCTTCCAGTCCTTGCCGGCGCGATGCGCGGCATCCTGGAACGCCTTGATCGGACCTTCCGCCATCGTCGCCGCGCCGCCCCCGACCATGCCCTTGATCTCATGGCGGATCATGAAGTCCAGCGCCTGCTGCTTCGCCGAGACGATCGGCTGCCACGTCTCGAGCGAGTGGATCGGGCGCGGCACCAGCGTCAAGTCCTCGCAGATGTAGCCGCGATACGGCACCGGCGGCGGCAGCGTGTAATGCTTTCCCTTATGGCTGAAGCGCTCGTTCTTGAACGCCTTCATGATGATCTCGACCTGCTCCTCGAACAGCTCGCGGTTGGCCTCCTGATCCATCATCGGCGCGCCGAAGGTCTCGACCTCGCGCGTATGGTAGCCGCGCGCCACGCCGAACACGGTGCGCCCCTTGGTCAGGATGTCGGCGGTTGCATAGTCCTCCGCCATGCGCAGCGGATGCCACATCGGCGCGACATTGAAGCCGCATCCGATCTTGAGCGTCTTCGTCTCGTGCGCGAGGTGCACGGCCATCATCAGCAGGTTCGGCAGAACCTCGTAGCCCTCGTGCTGGAAATGATGCTCGGCGAGCCACAACGTCTCGAAGCCGCACTCATCGAGACACTTCGCGATCGCCTCGGTCTTTTCGAACACGCCCGCCAGTTGCTCGTTGGAATAGCGGCGCTCGTTGGCAGGCGTCGCCATCTGGCCATGGTCGGCAAAGTCGATGTGGCCGGGATAGACGGTGACGAACTTCTTGATCATGGCGACGGCTCCCGCGGCGAAACACTGGCCGCAAGCCTACACCGCGCCTCGCGACGCTGTCATCGGCAACAACATCCGGTTCGGAGACTCCCGGAAGAAGGGCGTGTCATCCCGTGCCTTTGACGCTCCCGCGCTCGCCGAGCAGCTTCAGGGCATTGCCGATCAGCGTGAAGGCGGCGATCATGCCGAGGCCGATCAGGATCACCGGGATGAGGGTATCCATCGGCGTCGGCGCAGTCCTCATCGATCCGATGAGCCACATCGCGGCACCCGGCAGCGCCCCGCTGGCGAACACGGCGATCGTATAGAGCGTGCCCATCCGCTGCTGCAGTGCCTGTAGGCCTTCGGGACGAGTTGAATGCTGCGACCTGAGGCCGGCGACGACGCCGATCCCAATCAGCAAGCCAATTGCGAGGGCGTAGGTCAGATCGACGAGCGTGAACGTGGTCATGCCTTGCCTCCCTGTCTTCGACGCGGGTCAATGCACGTCGGCAAGGTCGAGGGTAGGCGATAAAACCGGACCAGGATATGGCGCGGCTTCGGGACGCGCCTCAGCGCCTCAACTCTTGGCAGGCCCGAGCAGCTCGTAGATCTCCTCCGCCAGCTCCGTGCGCGAGCCCGTCGGATGGATCGACTGGATGCAGACGTGATCGGCGCCCGCGTCCCAATAGGCCTGCAGCCGCTTGCGGATCGCGCCTTCGTCACCCCAGGCCACGTTGGCGTCGACGAAGCGGTCGGATAGATCGCCTGAGAGATCCGCGTCCGTGAAACCGAGACGGCGCCAGTTGTTGGCGTAGTTCTCGAGCCCGGCATAGAACGACAGCGCCTGCCGCGCCGCCGCCCGCGCCTTCGCCGGATCGGGCTGCAGAAGCACCATCACCTCGGGCGCCAGCAGCTTGCCCGGTCCGAGAATGCGCCGCGCCTCCGCCACATGCTCGGGCGTCACGCAATAGGGATGAGCGCCGTCGGTCAGCTCGCGCGCCAGCTCCAGCATCTTGGGGCCCAGCGCGGCGAGCACGGTTCGCGTCGGCTGCTTCGGCGACACGGCCTGATAGGGCGCGGCCGTCATGGCCTCGAGATAGGCGCGCATCGTCGCCACCGGCTTGCCGTAGGCATGCCCGCGCATGCCCGACACCATCGGCTTGTGCGACACGCCGAGCCCCAGCAGGAAGCGGCCGTCGGACTGCTCGGTGAGCTGGCGCTGCGCGTTGGCCATCGCCATGGCGTCGCGCGCATAGATGTTGGCGATGCCGGTCGCGATCGTCAGCGTCGACGTGCCGCCAAGCAGGTACGCCGCGTTGACCAGCACGTTGCGGCCGCGCGATTCCGGCGTCCACAGCACCTTGTATCCGCGCGCCTCCGTGCGCTTCGCGAACGCCAGCGCATCCTTCGCAGAGAGCCCATCAAGGCCCTGCCACACACCGAGTTTTCCGAGGGTCATACCGACGTCCCATTCATCTCTCTACCCGTGAAGAACGAGAAGAGGCTTGTTTGTAGAGGGCTCGAGCCCTCACCCAATCGTCCGCGTGTCGACGAACCGGCCGGCGATCGCGGCGGCGGCCGCCATGGCCGGCGACACGAGGTGCGTGCGGCCCTTGTAGCCCTGGCGACCCTCGAAGTTGCGGTTCGACGTCGCCGCGCAGCGCTGGCCGGGCTTCAATTGGTCCGGGTTCATGCCGAGGCACATCGAGCAGCCGGGCTCGCGCCAGTCGAAGCCGGCGGCCTTGAAGATCTTGTCGAGGCCCTCCGCCTCCGCCTGCTCCTTGACGATGCCGGAGCCGGGCACGACGTGCGCATAGGCGAGCCGCGACGAGATGCGCTTGCCCTGGACGATCGCCGCTGCCTCGCGCAGATCCTCGAGCCGGCCGTTGGTGCACGAGCCGATCCAGGCGACGTCGATCTCGACATCGGTCATCTTCGTGTTGGGCTTCAGCCCCATGTAGTCGAGGGCACGCAGCACGGCGGCGCGACGGTCCTCCTCGGCGATCTTGGCCGGGTCGGGTGTCATGCCGTCGATGGTCGTCACCATCTCCGGGCTGGTGCCCCAGGTGACGATCGGCGGCAGGTCGCCGGCGTCGAGCTTCACGTGCACGTCGAAGTGCGCGCCGTCGTCCGTCTTGAGCGTCTCCCAGTACTTCATCGCCTGGTCCCAGGCCGCGCCCTTGGGTGACTTCGGCCGGCCCTTGAGGTAGGCGAACGTCTTGGCGTCCGGCGCCACCATGCCGGCGCGCGCGCCACCCTCGATCGACATGTTGCACACGGTCATGCGGCCTTCCATCGACATGGCGCGGATCGCCTCGCCGTCGTATTCGATCACGTGGCCGGTGCCGCCCGCGGTGCCGATCTTGCCGATGATGGCGAGGACGATGTCCTTTGGTCCAACGCCTTTGCCGGGCTTTCCGTCGACCGTGACGCGCATGTTCTTGGCCTTGCGCTGCAGCAGCGTCTGCGTCGCCAGCACGTGCTCGACCTCCGACGTGCCGATGCCGTGCGCCAGCGCGCCGAAGGCGCCATGCGTCGACGTGTGGCTGTCGCCGCACACGATCGTGGTCCCCGGCAGCGTGAAGCCCTGCTCGGGCCCGATCACGTGCACGATGCCCTGGCGACGGTCGAGCTCGTCGAAATACTCGATGCCGAAATCCTTGACGTTCTGCGCCAGCGTCTCGACCTGCAGCCGCGCTTCCGGCTCCTTGATGCCTTGCCGGCGATCCGAGGTCGGGATGTTGTGGTCGACGACGGCCAGCGTCTTCTCCGGCGCCCGAACCTTGCGCCCGGCCATGCGCAACCCCTCGAATGCCTGCGGGCTGGTCACCTCGTGCACCAGGTGCCGGTCGATGTAGAGCACGCAGGTGCCATCCGGCTTCGTCTCGACGACGTGGTCGGCGAAGATCTTGTCATAGAGGGTCGTCTTGGCCATGGCGGTTCGCCTTCTCTCGCGTCGTGACGGCGCCAGCCTCCATTGGACGGCCCGTCAGGGGGTTCTGAACCAACGTCTTAGGGGTGAACCGGCTGCCGCTCAAGATCCGAGATGACCGGCCGGGCCGGGCGTCGCGGTTGCAGCTGCCCATCGGTGATGGTGCGCCCGATCACATCATAGCATCCGCCCGGCAGATATTAATCCTGCAACACCGCCGCGATGGTCGCGGGTCGGGTGGCACTCAAAGCAGATGGAGCACCACAATGCAGACGATCACGACGATTGAGACGACCGAGATTCGCACGCTGTCGATGAACGAGATCGACGACGTGTCGGGCGCCGGCATGAAGGAAGTCATCGAGGCAGGCATTGCCATTTGGAAGAAGCTGACCGACGGCGGCACGACGCCGACGCCGCCGACCGGCGGGGGCAAGACGGTCAACGTCCGTTGCAGCAACTGCACGGTCGTCATCAACTGACGGGCGTGAGGCTCAGGTGGCAATCGAAGGGCGCTCGTCCTCGCAGACGGGCGCCTTTTGCTCGTCGTTCAGTCCTGCTGGAATCGCGGCGTTCGCTTGTCGCGAAAGGCGTGCAGTCCCTCCATCGGGTCGGGGTCCGTCGTCACGTAGTCCCGGAACACCTCGATCTCGTAGCGCAACGCCTGGTCGAACGGCATGGCGAGACCATTGTTGACGAGCCGCTTCATGGCACGAAGCCCCGATGGGCTCTTGTCGCCGAGCGTCGCCGCCAGCCGTCGCGCAGCCGGCATCAGATCGGCGAGCGGCACGGCTTCGCCCGCGAGCCCGATCCGCTCCGCCTCGACGCCGTCGACCAGCCGGCCGGTCAGCATCATGTGCTTGGCCCGGAGCGCCCCGATCGTCCGCGGCAACCGCTGCGAGCCGCCTGCACCCGGAATCTGGCCGAAATTGACATGGCCACAGCCGATGCGGGCTTCGTTGGCCGCCACGACGAGGTCGCACGCCAGCATCAGCTCGATGCCGCCGGCCACACACGGCCCGTTGACGGCGGCAATGAAGATCAGCGGCGATCGCTCCATCTCCCGCAGCAATTGATAGAAGTCCTCGAGGAATCCCGACAGCGCCGCGCCGTCGCGATAGAGCGTGAGGTACTTCTCGAGATCACCGCCGGCCGAGAAGGCCCGACCCGCTCCGGTGATGATGACGATGCGGCAGCCGGCCCGCGCGCCCGCCTCCGCAACCGCGGCGCGGATCTCCTTCGCCGTGCCCCAGTCGAGCGGGTTGAGCTTGTCTGGCCGCGCCAGCGTCACCGTCGCCACGCTGCCGTCAAAGCCGAGCTGGATATTGTGATAGCTGGTCATGCGCCACTCCGGCCGGAAGCACGTCCGTATGGCCGCATTGGAGCTCGCATCATGGGAACTTCCAATAGTTCCCTTTGTCGGTCGGGACGAGCTGCAGCAACGGGAAGCGCTTTTCGGGCGGGCGCTGACCCGACTTGAACAGCAACTCGATATCCCTGAGCAGCGCCGTCCGCTCGGCATACGTCGAGTGGTTGGTTCCGAGGTAATCCGTGCCGAGAGCCGTCACGTCGATGGTATCGACATCGGGAACGATGGTCGGTCCGAACCCGTCCGCAATCTCACCCGCCCGCGGCACACCGCCGGCGAACCGGCGCGCTGTCTGCAGGGCGACGTCGTTGCTCGACGCATAGAGCGTGATGCCGCGCCCCACGCCCCGGATTTCTCCGGCGAGGAAGGCGAATGTCGTCCGGTCGACGTCTGGCGCCGCCAGGATGATCTGGTTGATCTTCCCGGCCACGGCGGGATTGCGCTCTTTGATCCGGCGCAGCACCGGCAGCAGGAGCTGATTGCCCATGCTGTGCGCGACGAGGTTGACGTTGTCAGCACCCGTCTCGTTCAGCACCATCTCGAGGAATTCAGTCAGG
>Ga0209573_1006274_pt1 | contig 10033 bp, 7 predicted proteins | sample TNRBio252014_DNA_FD_185870 | JGI IMG/M metagenome (GOLD analysis project Ga0209573, IMG submission 185870) | Wastewater treatment Type I Accumulibacter community from EBPR Bioreactor in Madison, WI, USA - TNR Reactor_6/25/2014_ DNA (SPAdes)... | ecosystem: Engineered > Bioreactor > EBPR >...
TGATGAAAGCCGCGATTGCGGAAGTGCTCGGCCACGCGGGCGCCGATGACGCTGTTGTCCATGCCCACGAAGGGGAACGGGTGCTTCAACACGGACGTGCGCAACTCGACGACGGGCAGTTTGGTGGCCTTGAGCTGCCGCAGCATCGTCTCATCGACGGTGCGGGAGAGGATGCCGTCGCCTCGCCATTTTTTGAGCCAGTCGGGGAAGGTGCTGCGCAGATCGCGCGGCTCCAGATACAACGACCACGGCCCCTGCTCCGCCACATAGCGCCGGATGCCGCGCGCGATGTCGCGCCCATAGGAGCGCGAGGTATCGACGAGAATGGCAACCTGGGGGATGTGGGACATGGCTTCAGGGCACGGCGAATTTCACACTCACTCCCGGCAGCTTCGCGACGGCTTCCAGGCCTTTCTCGCGGCCCAGCACGCACATCGCCGTGGCCAAAGCGTCACTGGTGGTGCAATCCGGGGCGATGACGGAGCAGGCGATGCGCAGAGTGAGGCCGAGGCCGGTCTTGGGCGAGATGATGTGAGAATAACGCAGGCCGTCGATCTCAATGAACTGATACAGATCCCCCGAGGTGGAGACGGCGCAGTTTTTGAGGCGCACGGTTTCCATGGCCTCCTCCGCGTTTGGAGCGGGCTTGGTGAAGGTGCGCAGCTTGATCTCCCAGGCGTCTTGATTCGGCGGCGGATCACCGATGGCGATGTCGCCGCCTGCCATGACAAGGGCGCGAGTGATGTGGTGCTGACGCAGAATGCGCAAGCCTTCATCCGCCGCGTAACCTTTGGCGATGCCACCGAGGTCGAGGAGCATGCCGGGCTTGGTGAGCGTGATGGTTTTCGCCTTGGCATCGAGCTGAACGGCCTGCCAGTCCGTGGCGGTGAGCGCTTGTTGCAAGCGGTCCGCAGGCGGAAGTTTTTGGAGGCGTTTGGCACGCCGCCAAAGCTTCGTGAGATTGCCGGAGGTGATGTCAAAAGCTCCCGCCGTGAGCTGTGAAATCTCCAAGGAGCGTGAAACGAGGTCGAACAGCTCCGCGCTGGCCTTGAAAGGCTGCCCTGGGGCGGAATGGCACAGTTTCATCAGCTCGCTGTTCGGCTCGTAGTCGGAGAAGATCGCGTTGAGGGCGGCGATGCGTTGAAAAGCGGCATCGGCGGCGGTTTCGGCCATCACCTGGGATTCCGCATGCAGTGAGAGATGAAACGTGGTGCCCATCAAGGGCGCGGAGAAGTCGAAACGCTGCTGAGCGTGAGCGCCCACGGCAAACACGAGCCAGACAAAGATTCCAAGGACGAGTCGCGGCATGGGCGGGGTGAAAACGATTGAGCGAGTGGTATCGACGAAAAACCCGGCCTTGAAAAGGCCGGGTTGCAGGACGCCCACGACGCTGAACGAAAGGACTCACCAAGCCGGCTCGGCATGGAGAGCGGAGGAGATGTCGGGCAAAGGCGCGGCCACAGGACGCACCCGTGTGGTGATCGATTTGGCGAGGCGCTGGCAAGCCCCCCGGATGGCGGGCATCACATCGGCGCTTTGACAGCGAACAAGAAGCACGCGGCGCTGCGGGAGTCCGAGCAGGTAAATGACACCTCCGTCATGCTGTTGAACCACTTCCAAACAGTCGCCGCTGCCTGAGCGGCGGCCGAGTTCGGACGCGGCAGAGAGCGTGGCGTGGGCCAGCACCAGAATGGCCGCGGTGGGCGGCTCAGCATCCCCGGCACAGTCAAGCAGCCGGCCCGAATCATCGGTGATGGCGACCTGGCGCACACCCGGAAGAGCGGACAAGGACTGAAGTTCAAAATTCATGGAGAAAGGGAGAGCTAATCACGCCGCCAGCGCATGCGTGGGGACTTCATAAGAACCAACGCCTTCCCCATGCTCGGATGGAGGCGCGTTGCGAAGACGGAACTGATGGAGAACCGCCTGGGAGATGGCGTTGAGGGTGGCCAGGACGTTGCGCCCGCTGTGCGCGTCGGATTCAAAACTGATGAACGGCACCGGGCGGTTGTTGAAGAGGTATTCGAGGTATTCGACGGGCGCGGCATTCGGCAGATCGCGCTTGTTGTATTGCAGGACGATGGGCAGGCGGTCGAGCGAGCTGCCATTCATGCGCAGATTGGCCTCCAGGCTCTGAAGGGACTGCAAATTGTCGCGCTGGCGGTCCATCTGTGAGTCGGCCACGAAGACGACGCCGTCGGCCTGCTTCAGCACGAGCTGAAGCGTGGCGTTGTAGGTGATCTGGCCGGGCACCGTGTAAAGGTGGAAGGCGGTCTTGTAGCCAGGGAGCGCGTCGGCCTCGATGGCGAGAAAGTCGAAGAACAACGTGCGGTCCTGGGCGTTGGAGAGTGAAACGAGATCGCTGCAGCCCTTGGGGTCGAGCTTGGCGTGGATCTGCTGCAGATTGGTGGTTTTGCCGCTGAGCGGAGTGCCGCAATAGACGATCTTGAAGCTGACGGTGTGGTCGTCGTGATTGATGCTGGGCATGGCGGCGTGGGTTGGAACGGCTTGATCAGCCAAGCATGCGGGCGAGTTCGCGCGCGATGAGGGTGATTTTGTCCCTCAGGCCGGTGGAGGGCTCGTGTTCGTGCAGCACGGCAACCGTCGTGGTGCCAGGGAAACAGAAAGTGAGCAGACGACCGCCGGCGTTGAGAGTGAAGGTTTCCGCCCCCTCAATGCCGATCAGCGGGGCCAGCCCGCGCAACTGGCGGGCGATGTCAGGAGCCTGACGCTGGAATTCGGCGGCATCAGGCTTGGTGGAATCAGCGTGGCTGAGAACATGCGCTCCATGCAGGCAGACACAGGCGCTGAGGCCGCTTTGCGTGGCCAGCAGCTCGACCACACGCGGAGCCGAGAGCTTTTCCTCAGTGCCAAGCAGTGCGCGGAGCAGCAATTGGTCGGTCTGCGTGTCGAGCGGGGCGAGACCGAGGAATGAATGTTTCACGGCCGCCATTTGGCTCGGGGCGGCGGCCGCCGCAGGCTGAACAGGCACGGGCCTCGGCTCCATCACCGGCTTGGGCTGTGCCGCAGGTTCGGAGAAGAGAGGCACGCTCGGAGCCTGCGTGCTAAACAGACCGCGCGACGCTGACGGTGGTGTTTGAGGTGGCGCGGGAGCCGCTTCCTCCGTCTTCGGAGCAAAGGCGGACATCAGCGGCTTGAACTCAGGCGCAGGTGCGGCAAAAGGAGAACTGGCTGCGGGTTCCGCCGCTGGGGTCTGCCCTAGCAACTGGGCGCTGCTAAAGCCAGAGTCCGCAGGAGCCTTGGCCGCCAGCGAGCTGGTGGAAGCGAAGGGATCGAATGGCTTCGCAGCCGCCGATAGCGGCCCGGTGGGCTGCATGGCTGGCTGGCTGGCAAAAGGAGAAGATGCAGGCGGCGAGCCAAAGGTCTGGAACAGCGGCGAAGCGGGTGGCGAGGCCGCAGCAGGAGCGAACAAGGATGGAGCAGACTCCGGCGCGGGCTGACCAAAGACCGATGGCGCAGGCGCGGGAGCTTCCGACGGCTGACTTTTGGCGAATGGATTGAGCGACGCCCCGAATTTGGGAGCGAAGGGCTGGCTCGGCACAGGGAGCGCATTGTTTTCAGCAGGGGCGGGAGCAAACAGAGGCGACGGACTTGGCTGCGGAGATGGAAACGAGACGGGGGCGGGTGCATCCGCCCGGTTAACCTGACCGGCTGGCGAACCTGGCTGGATGACGAAAGGATTGGCAGCCGGTGCGCGTTGTGCCGCAGCAGGTGCAGGTGCAGGTGCAGGTGCAGGTGCAGGTGCAGGTGCAGGTGCAGGTGCAGGTGCTGATCCGCCTCCAAAAACCGGCGCCGCAGTTGAGGCGCTCGTGAGCGCATGAAAGACCTCGTTTTGCGGCAAACGAACCTGAAGATCGCGCTTGGCGGAAGTGAGCGTGTTGCGGAATCCGACATCAGACACCCCGTCAATGAGGGCTCCGAGTTCCACCATGACCTGTCCCGAGGACAGTTGTGCGCTCAAAACGCTGGCAGGAAGGTTTGTGGCAATCCATTCAGGCACCATCGCGGGATTGAAGCCGAGTTCCTCCAGGCCGTAGCCGTTCAGCACGGCGGCAAAGCCGAGTTTCGCCATGCCGCCTGACGACGAAGGCATCTGCGGCGACGCAAACGCGTGGGCTGGAGCCTGAGGCTGAGCCGCTGGAGCGGCCTCCTTCATCGCGGTGGCAAACGGTGTGCCGAACGGCATCGCCGGAGCGGCAGAAGGCGTGGATGCCTGCTCCTGTGACCTCGGTGTGAAAAGCCCGGTAATGGACACGGGCTGCTCCACGGGCGCCGGACTGACGGTGGCAAAGGGCAGCGGACTGCGTCCTGAGACATCAGCGGCTGGTGCTGGGGGCTGGGCGGCCGGGAAAACCGACTGCGGAGGCATCCCAAAAGGCGAGCCTCCCGGCGCATGAGAAAATGGCATGACCGATGAGGGCGCTTCAGCTTCTTGTTTTTGAGTGGCGGCAGCCCCCATCGAAAAAGGACTTCCCGCCGGCTGTTGCGGTGCTTCGGCGCTGCGCAAAAACGGACTCGCCGCAGGCATTTCCGAAGCCATGGCTCGTGCCATCTCCGGCGGAGCCTCGGGCTGCGCGGCCGCTGCGAACGGACTCATGGGAAACCGGGCTGGCGCGGCAGAGGCGGGTGGTGCCGCTTGAAATGACGCGGCTTCCGCAGGAGCAGCACCTGGTGAGGGCGCCATTGAGAAAGGTGAAGGCGACGCTGGCGGAGCGGCCGAGGCGGAACTTCCCTGCCCTTCCCTGGCCTGGGCGATGAGGCCTGGCAGCTTTGCTGCTGGCAGCGGCACCACACGCGGATCCTGCGGGGAAATCGGCATCTGAAACAGGGCCGGGCAAACGCGGTACAACTCAAACACCGGCAAAACCGGCTGCCCGCTGCGTAACGCGTTTTCCAAGAGCGCTGGCGGCAGCGCCAGCGGCTGCTCGGCGGGCAAAGCCCCTGCACGCACCACATCGGGGGGCAGATGCCCTATCACATCCCCCACCGTCAACGGTGTGTTCGTGGGCGTGGCTCCATTGATGCTGAAGGGCGACATGCCAGCACTGGAATTGATCGGCGGAGCTGCCACAGACTCATTGCCCATGGTTTTAAACAATGGATTGCCGCCGATTTGAAACGGAGAATTTGAGTTCGACGTGGGTAAAGTGGCTTGCATGGAATGAATGGGAGACCGGGATCCAGCCACGCCAGGATGAGCCATCGAAGAAGCCGGAGTGGCGTCACCACCGCTATCGTCAGAAGCGGCATCACGCTGAAAAAGGCTTCGGAATGAAAAACTCATCGTCAGTGCAGGCAGACCGACCACAAAAGATAACAACTCATTCTAAAAAATCTAATTTTACACACATATTCTCAAAAAAGGCTTTTTATTAATTAGATGATCTTAAATATCGGCATTGCTCAGTTCAAGATTTTTCCTGCCTTTCTTCGATCATGTTTCAAGAACGCAGCCCTATGGCCAAAACCGTAATTTTTCTGCGCCAGTCGCCTCAATCGCTTCACTTCAGGCTGACTTGAGGGCTGATAATACGCACGCGAGAGAACGATTTTCACTCCCGCTGAATTTTCCCTTGCGCAATCACACATTGAACGCACTATCCCCGCCCGCTCAAACGACCCCTTCGTCTAGCGGTTAGGACACATCCCTTTCACGGATGCGACACGAGTTCGATTCTCGTAGGGGTCGCCACTTCTTCTCCAGCAAAGCTGGAAGCAAACAAGAAGCTCCTGCTGGACAGCAGTAAACTCGCCCGCTAAACGAAAAGCCATGTCTTCTCTCGGCGGCAAACTTTTCATCACCGGTCACAACGGTCTCGTCGGTCGCGCTTTGCTACGACACTACGCCACACAGCCACAGTGGCAGATCATCACCCGCACCAAGGCCGAGCTCGATCTGCGTGATCCGCATGCCACCGACGCTTTCTTCGCGGCCGAGCGCCCCGATTATGTGATCCTCGCAGCGGCCAAGGTCGGTGGCATCAAGGCCAGCTACACTCAGCCTGTCGATTTCCTCCTCGACAACCTGCAAATCCAAAACGCCGTGCTGTCTGCCGCGCATCGCTTCGACGTGAAAAAGCTGCTCTTCCTCGGCAGCACCTGCATCTATCCAAAGGCAGCCGAAATGCCCATTCGCGAGGACAGTTTGCTCACCGGGCCTATGGAAACCACCAACGAGCCTTACGGAGTCGCCAAGATCGCAGGCATCAAGCTCTGCCAGGGCTACCGCCATCAGCATGGCCGTGATTTCATCTGCGGCATGCCTGCGAATCTCTACGGCTCCTTCGACAACTTCGATCCCGAGCACTCGCACGTCCTGCCCTCGCTCATCCGCCGTTTTCACGAGGCCAAGCTGCACAACACCCCGAGCGTCACCCTCTGGGGCAGCGGCACGCCCACGCGTGAGTTCCTGTTTGTCGATGACCTCGCCGCCGCCTGCGCCTTCCTGCTCGAAAACTACAGCGGTAGCGACATCGTCAACATCGGCACCGGTCAGGAGATCAGCATTCGTGATGCGGCGGAAATCATCCGCGGCATCATCGGTTACAGCGGCGAGATCCGCTGGGACACCACGCAGCCGGACGGCAATCCCCGTCGTCTGCTTGATGTCAGCCGCCTGGAAAAACTCGGCTGGCAGGCCAAAACCGATTTCCGCACCGGCGTGGCGCAAACCTATCAATGGTTCCTCGACAACCGCGCCACCGCCCGCACCTGATCGCTGTGCGATGAACTCCGGCTGGACACGCCAGCGCATCAATGCCAATTGACCGGATGGCAATTCAAGCCTTCCGACCTGTCCTCATCACCCGCAACACCTGCCGCATCTGCGGTTCACGCAGCCTCACGCCCGTCGTCAGCCTCGGCGACCAGTTCATCGGCGGCGTCCTCGCCAGCGAGGATGGCAGCGCCCTCATCAAGCGCAAGGTTCCGCTCGACCTCGTGCGCTGCGACCCCTCCGTCGATGAAAACGCCTGCGGCCTCGTGCAGATGCGTCACTCCGTGCCGCCGAAGGTGCTCTACCACCGCTACTACTACGAGTCAGGCATCAATCAGTCAATGATCGACAACCTCACCGGCATCACCCAGCTCGTTGAGGAAACCGTCAAGCTCAAGGCCAAGGACATCGTGCTCGACATCGGCTGCAACGACGGCACGCTCCTCTCCAGCTACAAAACGCAGGGCCTACGCCACATCGGCATTGATCCTTCTGACGTGGCTCTCAAAGCGCGCGCCAAAGGCTTCGAGGTCGTGAACGACTTCTTCACCGCCCGCGCCTTCAAGAGCGTCCACGCCACGGAAAAAGCCCGCGTCGTCACCAGCATCTCCATGTTCTACGACCTGGAGAACCCGCACGCCTTCGTGCAGGACATCGCCGACGTGCTCGCCACCGACGGCATCTGGATTCTCGAGCAGAGCTACCTGCCAGCGATGCTCGACATCAACAGCTTCGACACCATCTGCCACGAGCACTTGGAATACTACTCCCTCGCCGTGCTGGAGCGCCTCTTTGGCGATCATGGCCTCGAAGTCATTGACGTGCATCTCAACGACGTGAACGGCGGCAGCTTCCGCCTCGTCGTCGCCAACGCTGGCCAGGTCAAACCTTCCGCCGAAGCAGCCGCACGCGTGCAAGATCTCCGCATCCGCGAATTTGAAATGGCCATCGACAGCGATGCGCCCTATGCCGTCTTCCGCGAGAATATCGAGCGCATCCGCACCGACCTCACCGCCTTCCTCCAGAAGGCCAAGGCCGAAGGCAAGCTCGTCCACGGCTACGGTGCCTCCACCAAAGGCAGCACCACGCTGCAATTCTGCAACGTCACGCCCGACCTCGTCTCCGCCATCGCCGACCGCAATCCCATCAAGTGGGGCAAATATACCATCGGCACGCAGATCAAGATCATCTCCGAAGACGAATCCCGCGCCGCCAAGCCCGACTACTATCTCGTGCTCCCCTGGCACTTCATGCCCGAGTTCCTCAAACGCGAGCAGGACTTCCTCGCACGCGGCGGCAAGTTCGTCGTCCCGATGCCGCAGGTGCATCTCGTTGGTTAACTATGGAGTGGCGACGAGTCGTCGCCTTTCAGCACATTGGCATGGCGACGACTCGTCGCCACTCCACATCAGCTTGAATCTCTCGCCGCGCTCGCTCGTCTAGCCTCACCCATGGACGACAAGCCCGAGCCAATGACGAACCGCAGCGCGCTGCGTCGCCTGCTCACGTTTGCGCGCGGCCACTGGCGCATCGCCGCGCTGCAATTCACCCTCGCCATCGCCGGCACGAGCCTGATTTTTGTCTTCCCCGGCATCGTGCGCTGGTTCATGGATGAAATCATCCCGCAGAAGCGCACGGATCTCATCTGGCAGGCCGGTGGTCTCGCCATCCTCGCCTTCACCGTGCGCGAAGGTCTGTACTACTTCCGCACCCGCGTGAACTGCGCCTTCGAGCAGCGCATGATCACCGACCTGCGCGGCCAGCTTCACCGCAAAGTTGAGCTGCTGCCGCTGCGCTGGTTCGATCACCAAAGCACCGGCGATATCCTCACCAAGCTCGCCGACGACGTGCCTGCCACGCAGCGCGTCATCCTCGAAGGCATCGAGCAGGGCCTCACGGCTGTGCTGCAAATCCTCATCACCGCCGTCGTCATGCTCGTGGCCGACACGAAGCTCGCCTTGATCGTCCTCGCCCCCACGCCGCTCATTGCCGCCGGTGGCTGGATTTATTCCCGCTGGGTGTCTCCACGAGCCACCGCCGCGCGTGAAGCGACGAGCGCGCTCAATGCCACGCTGCACGACACGCTCACCGGTATACGTCAAATCAAGAGCTACACCGCCGAGGACATGCGGCAGTGGAAGTTTCTCGCCGCCAGCCATCGCCTCAAAGACAAACAAACGCGCCTCATGGCCGCCTGGGCCTTCTACGCGCCGTCCATGACCTTGCTCGGCAATCTCGGCCTCGTGCTGCTCCTCATGGCCGGTTCGTGGTGGTGCGTACAGGGCAGCATGACCACCGGCCAGTTGATGCAGTTCATCCTGCTCGTCGGTTTTCTCTACGAACCCATCGCCCGCCTCCACGGCGTCAATCAAACGCTCCTCAACGGCCTCGCCGCCGCCAAGCGCGTCTTCGCCATCCTCGATGATGAAACCGAAGAAGACCTCGATTCCGGCCAGACACTGCAAAACATTCGTGGTGAGGTCGAATTCCGCTCCGTCACCTTCGCCTACCGTGCCGACAAGCCCGTGCTGCATGACGTTTCACTTCGCGCTGGTCGTCATCAAACCATCGCCATCGTAGGCGCCACCGGTTCGGGTAAAAGCACGCTCTTCCAGCTCCTCACCCGCTTCTACGACCCCCAAAGCGGCGTCATCACGCTCGATGGAATCCCTCTGAGCGACCTCAGCAAGCGCTCCCTGCGCCAGTCGCTCGCCTACGTCACGCAGGAGTCGTTCCTCTTCGCCGGGACCGTGCGCGACAACCTCCTCCTCGGCAAACCGAGCGCCCCCGACGATGAACTTTGGGCCGCGTTGCGCGATGCGTGCGCCGAAGACTTCATCCGCCGCATACCCGAAGGCCTCGATGCCGAAGTCGGCGAACGCGGCGTGCTCTTGAGCGGCGGCGAGCGCCAGCGCCTCGCCCTCGCCCGTGCCTTCCTCAAAAACGCGCCCATCCTGCTGCTCGATGAAGCCACCTCATCCGTCGATGTGAAGTCCGAGCATCTCATTCAAGAGGCGCTCGCCAAACTCCGCGCCAATCGCACCAGCCTCATCATCGCCCACCGCCTCAGCACCATCATCGAGGCCGATGTCATCCACGTCCTCCATCAGGGCCGCATCCTCGCCCACGGCACCCACGCCGAGCTCATGCAATCCTCCGCCTACTACCGCGAACTCACCGCGCTGGCCTTCACCCCAGGAGAGGGATCATCCTGATCCCTCCCCGATCCCGAAGGGATCAAAGAAGGTAGCCAGGGGTAAACTCGCGCAGCGAGTGCCACCCCTGGAACACACGAAA
>Ga0209573_1006275_pt1 | contig 10032 bp, 4 predicted proteins | sample TNRBio252014_DNA_FD_185870 | JGI IMG/M metagenome (GOLD analysis project Ga0209573, IMG submission 185870) | Wastewater treatment Type I Accumulibacter community from EBPR Bioreactor in Madison, WI, USA - TNR Reactor_6/25/2014_ DNA (SPAdes)... | ecosystem: Engineered > Bioreactor > EBPR >...
TGCCCAGTTCGGGCATGGCGGTTCGAGCAACAACATCGGCATCAGCGCGAAGTCCGGCAATGTCGTGGTGGGTGGCGTCACTTCCGCCACGCTCTCCGGTGGCACCAGCACCGGCGGTGACAACTTCGTCCAGATCGGTCATGGCGGCGATGAAAACGATGGCGATGCCACCGGTTCGGTGGCCTTGCTCTCGAGTGGACCCGTCACCATGAACGGTGGCAGCGCGGGTTCTGACGGCTATGTGCAGGTCGGTCTCGGTGGTCACGAGGCTACCGGCAACTTCGGAATGGTGGGAGACATCGTCAGCGTCATCGGTCTCGGCATTGATCTCAACGGTGGCAGCGGAACCCGTTCCTCGGTCCAGGTTGGTTCGGGTGGTTACAACGCCGATGGTGCTTTGACCGGGAGCGTTTTCGTCAACTTCAATCCCCTGACGAATCTTCCCGTCGGAGGTGGCGCGATCACCGTGAATGCCGGAAGCGGGACCGAATCGTTCGCACAGATCGGACTTGGCGGTTCCGCTCAGGATGGCGGCAAGAATGGCAACACCACGATCCAAGGGGCCAGCCTCGAGGTGGTCGCGGGTAGCGGTGCCGCCGCCTACGCCCAGATTGGTTCCGGCTCGGGAATTCGTAGCGATCTGACCGATTTCGGCTCCGGCCTGATCAACACCACTACCTCCGTTACGGCGACGTCGGGCGGAGTCACCGTCTCGGCCGCTGGAGCCGGAGCCCACTCCTTTGCCCAGATTGGAGGAGGTGGCTTGATTGCGGATGGTGCGCTCTCCAGAAACACCGGAATGTCCACGGTCGTGAATGCTTCGGGAGATATCGTCCTGACCGGCGGCGGCAACAGCAATACCTACGCCATGATCGGTCTGGGTGGCTCGGGTGGCGATGGCGTGAAGAGCCTCGCCGGCACCAGTGTCACCGGCGCGTCGGTTACAATGACGGGAGGCAGCGGCGCGTCGGCCTTCACGCAGATCGGATCGGGCGGCGGCATGACCGGCGGCAACAACGTTTCTACCGGTGCGGTGACGGGAGATACGACGCTCACCACGACGGTGGGAGGCATTACGGCCACTTCCGGAACGGGAGGCAATGCCTATGCCTTGATCGGCACGGGAGGCAGCAACCTTGCCGGTGACATCGCGGCGACGGTGGTCGTCAGCTCGGCCGGGGGACTCGTCCTGAACTCCGCCAATGGAGCCGCCGGTTCCTTTACCCAGGTGGGTCTCGGCGGCCTGAATGCCGACGGGGTTCATACCGGGACGACCACGGTCAATGCGGTCGGGGGCATCTCTTTGACCGGTGGTGCCACCGATCATTCGTATTCCCAAATCGGTGCCGGCGGCGTCGGTTCCGACGGAGACAAGGTTAACTCGAGCGTCTCTGTTCGGGGCGCGAGCGTGTCGCTGACTTCCGGTGCGGGAGCCGCTGCCTCCACCCAGATTGGTTCAGGTGGTGGAGCGACCAGCGCGGGCGGTCTTCCCACCGGCAATGTGAACGGAGCGGTCAACGTCGTCACGACGACGGGCGGCATCTCGCTCAACGGTGGTGGTGATCGGTCCTTTGCTCAGATCGGACACGGGGGCGGCGGTCGCAACGGCGACTTCACCGGCGAAATCCAGATCGTCAGCGCCGATGGACTCGGTATCACGGGTGGCACGGCCGCGCGTGGCTACGCCTTGGTCGGACACGGTGGCACGGCGGACGCCGGTGGCTTCACGACCGGCCTTCGCGAGGGCAACGTTCTCGTCAGTGCGGCGGGTCTCACCCAGTTGGCCGACGGTGCCGCGACCGCTTTCCTCGGACATCGCGGAGCGGGTGGTGTCACCGGCGCTTCGCGTCTGGCTCTTGTCACCGGCCAGTTGGATACCGCGACCAATGCCACCGGAGTCACCGGGATGATCGCGAATGTCATCGGGGTCGGCACCGCCGAGATCGGTGTCACGAACGGCAACCTGGTCGTGAATGGCCCGGCGATGAATTACAATTCCGCCAATGTCGTGGACCTCTTCGCCAGCGGAGACACGACGGTGCTTGCCTCGCTCCAGAATGCGGGCGCTGGTGCTTTGAATCTTGTGGCGGGATGGGACGGCACGACCGGCCTCACCCAGACGGTCAATCCGGCGATCTTCCCGCCGATCTCCGCGCTGGCACTCGACTACAGCGCGGTGTTGGCGGATACGGCCGCCTATACCAACAACGGCGGTGTGGTCTCCATCGGTGATGGCACCCAGACGACGCCGATTGCGGTCGGTTCCGCGCTCGGGCAAACCAATCTCCTCGGCGATGGGGTGGCCTTGGTCTCCGGAAGCGCTGCCGGCAATTACGCGCAGGTCGGATTCCGCGGCACTTCGAACGCCCTCATCAATGGCACGATCAACGTCGGCGTCGGAGCATCCGGCCTGAGCCTGCAGAGTTCGGCGCAATCGGGGGCCTTCACCCAGATCGGTCACGGCGGCTCCGGCGCGGCTTCCGCCGCGGTGCAAGCGGACATCAACCTCGATTTCGTCAATGGAGGTGACCTGACCATCACCGCCGGAGATGCGAATACCGCCTATGCCCAGATCGGACACGGAGGCGTTTCCTATGTTGGATCGATCATCGGTGACATCACCGCTTCGGGCACCATCGGGACTCTTGCCATCACAGGTGGTGGTGCCGCCTCGCAGGCGGCCTATGCCCAGATCGGTCACGGCGGCGATGCGGCGGTTGGTGCCAAAAATGGAAACATCAGCCTGGAAGCCGAGGAAATTTCGGTGGATGCCGGAGATGGATTCCGCTCGGGAGCCCAGATCGGTCACGGCGGACGTGGTGGCGTGGGAACTCTCGCGGGTGGCATCGATGTGACCACCACTCTGGGCGATCTCACGGTGGCTGCCGGCGGTGGAAATCTCGCTTCCGCACAAGTCGGTCACGGCGGCCTCGGATACAGCGGTGTGGTCAATGATCAGTCGATCACCCTCGATGTCGCGGGCAGCCTCACGGCGAAGGGCGGCACCGCCATTCAGGCCTCCGCCCTCATCGGTCACGGTGGAACGAGTTCCAGCGGAGGAACACTGGGTGGCGATGTGCTGGTGAACGTCGGCAATGCTCTCGAGATCACCGGGGGCAGCGGTCTCACCGCCTTTGCCCAAATCGGGCACGGGGGAGCACTCGTTACCGCCAACCTCTCGGGTGACATCACTGTTGCGACTGGTGGAGATGCGGGGCTGGCGGCTCCGAATTCCGCGACCTCAGGCGCCTACGCGAAGATCGGACACGGTGACGATATGCGCGGCAGCTTCGGTGCGGCGGCGGGGACAGGAACCAGGACGGGCAACATCGAGGTCGCCGCTGGCGGCAGTCTGACGATGAACCAGGCGCTGATCGGTCACACCAACAGCACTTCGAATGCGACCTCGGCTGGCACCACCCAGGTGGGAGTGAGCTGGCTCGACCCCTCGGATCCGACGGGTGGAAATCTCGTCGCCGATTCGACCAGTGAATTCTCCGGTGACGAACTCCGCTTCTACCTCCCCCGCCGGGTCAACAACCAAGTGGCGGCCGGTGCGAAGATGAACGGAGTCGCCTACACCGGAGGCCTCACCGATCCCTATCCCACGAAGGGTGCCGATGAATTTGCCAACTACGTGCAGACCGATTCGGGCACGATCCAGTTGGCCGAGCACGACAGCACCTTCGGGTCCGGACCCGCTCCGACCGTGGCAGGCAGCTACGCGTTCTACTTCGACACGATCGTGCAGGGGACCCCCGTGGCGCCCCCGCTGCCGCCCGAGCCCCCGGCACCGCCCGTGCCGCCCGCACCCGACTATCGTGATTCCATCCTCGACGATCGTGTCATTGATGACTGGATCCGCGAACAAGAGGGCCTCTTCAGCACTCCCGGATCGACCTCGATCTTCTACGAGGGTTACACCCAGTATGGTCCGAACGGGGAGAGCATCTACAACTTCAACAACGCGGCCGGAATGGGCTCGGATGAGGAAGAGGATGTGCTTCGCCGCCAGTTGCAACTTCTCGAAGAGCAGGCAGAACAGGCGGAGCAGGCCGGTCAGTCGGCTGGCACGGGAGAGACCTCCCAGGGGGCCGAGTGAGCGGATTACCGATCGATCCCTTCAAGAAATTCCGATCGCCCTACTTTCCCCGCCACGCCGCGAGGAGGTAGGGCGATTCTTTTGAACGGGCGGTGGCATCGAGGGGTCCGTGGTGAATCACCCGGAATCGATCCCGCGGGAGATCCAGGAACCAACGGGTGACCTCGTCGGCTTCCTCGCTGCCTCCTTCGTGCGCCGGGTAGACCACGACGGTCAGGATTCCCCCTTCGCCTAGAAGAGAGATCGCACTGTCGAGGGCGGGCAAGGTTGAAGCGGGGCGGGTGACGATCGAATGATCCCCTGACGGGAGGTAACCGAGGTTGAACATCACGGAAACGACCGGGCCGCGCACCCACTCGTCCATGCGTTCGTGACCGGCGTGGTGGAGGTGGACCTGAGGCAGATGCATGGTTTTGGCCCGGGTCCTCTCGATGGCATCAATTTGAAGATCAAACCCGTCCACCCTGCCTTCCGGACCGACCCGACGGGCAAGAAAGAGGGTGTCGTGTCCGTTGCCCACCGTCGCATCGATGGCGCGCCCTCCGGGGGAGAGACAGCGCTCGACGAGGAGATGGGCGATCTCGGTAACGCGGGGCAGGGGCATCGTGGTGGATCAATGGAAGTGATGGCTCAGATCCGACTCCGGGGGCAGGGGAGTGCCCTCGAGAAGGTGGACGGCGAGCCGGGCGGCGTGCCAGGGGCCGTTCAAAACCCCTTTCGAGCCCAGGCCGTTGAAGAATGCGACCCGTGCCTCGGAAGGATGCCGGCCCATGAAGACCTGGCTGCGCCGGATCGTCGGTCGGATGGCGCAACGGTGGCCTGTCACCGAGGGCGGGAGATCGGTGATCCGGGCGATCTTGGAAAGGACTTCGTTTCGTCCCGTTTCCGTGAGGGATGCGGATGCTCCGACGGGGTGGTAGGTTGACCCCGCCCGGAAACGGCCGTTCCCTTGGGGAATGATCCAACCGCCCTTGTTGAGGATGCGGGATTCGTCTTCAAACCCCGGAAGGGTCAGGTCGAGGATGTCTCCGGGGGTGGGGCGCACCGGCACCCAGTCGAAGAATCGGTTCTGTCCTCCGCGCCATCCCTCGCAAAAAATGATTGATGAGGCCTCGACATTTTTCCAGCGCACCCCTTGTTCGGAGACAATGACCTCGTTGGAGTCGACCCGGCCGATTGCGTAGGAGATCCTTTCGAGCAAGGCGAGACGGGTGTATTCGAGGAATGCCGGCACATCGAGCCAGCCGCCTTCCCGCATCTCGAAGCCGCCCCATGGCGCCGAAATCCGGTCGGAGTCGATCTCAAGGGGAGCGTGAAACCGGGCGTAGCGCTCATCCCCGGTCTCGAGCCGCTTTTGCCAAGCGGCGGCTTCGGCCTCGTTGAGGAAAAGACGCGCGATCCGGCGATGGTGAAAAAAGCGTTGGCCGGAGCGCTCTTCATGTCTCCAGTAAAAACTCCTCGCGAAATCGAGCCGTTCCGCGAGACCGTCGGGGAGGTTGAAGCGTGCCCCGGCGATAGGGGTCACCAGCCCCGCGGCCACCTTGGAGGAAGTCTCCGGCTCATCCCGGTCGACCACCAGCACCCGCTTCCCCGCCTCGAGGAGGTGCCAGGCGAGAAGAGAGCCGGCAAGGCCTTGACCGACAATGAGAAAATCGGTTTTCACAGGGAAGAATTGTGGCGGGCCATAACATCGTTGGGCCGGAGGGAATAGTGTGCCCGATTCCTCCTCCTGCCAATCGGTTCCCGAGGATTTTTCAGGGCGATCGGGTACGATCGAGCCTTTTCGTCAGGTCGCGGTCGACTACCAAGCGAAACCTGATTATTAAGATTTATAAAATAAGTGATTGTCATAATGCCAAAAACCCCTCAAAATTAGAGAGTATCCATCATTGAATCTTCGCATCCTTGGAAAAAATGAAATCTCCTCACCTCAACGGAGTCATTGCAGTCACCATTCTCTTGTTCTCGATCTTTCTTGCCGGTTGCAGCGACCCGCAGAAAGTGGCCGTGAAAGGTTTGAAGAAAATGGGCTACGAGGCCACCTCGACGGACTTCCTCCGATCGGCAGCCTCGGGCGACGTGGCGGCCTTCGATTTGTTCCAGGCGGCGGGCATCGACATCGACGCAAAGGATCAGTCCGGTAATACCGCGCTGATGAAGGCCGCCGAAGCCGGCCGCGAGGAGGCGGTCGAACGCATCCTCGGACTCGGGGCCGATCCCCGCAGTCTTAATGGAGTGGGACGCGACGCGCTCCTCCTCGCAGCCGACAAGGGGCACGAAGAGGTGGCCCGCATGCTCCTGAGCCGTGGAGCCGATCCCACCCTGCGGGACAAGGAAGACTGGAGCGCTCTTGCCCTCGCCGCCTACAATGGTCACGCTGGAGTCGTGTCACTCCTCGCCGCCAGCGCGGCACCCAAGGAACTCGACGACGCCCTTCTTGTGGCGAGTTTCCGGAGCAAACCCGAAGTCCTCAATACCCTTCTCGGGCAAGGGGCCAATATCAGTGCCCGGAGTCCGGAGAGCAAGACGCCGCTCATGATCGCCTCGTCCGCCGGAAATCTCGAGATCGTACGTGTCCTTCTCCAGAATCGCGCGAATCCCTATGCCGTCGACCTGAACAACCAGACCGCCGCGAATCTCGCGCTGGCCGCCGGACACCAGGACATCGAGCAACTCATCAATCATCCGGATACCTGGGGCTCTTCCGAACAGGGGCAGAAGGTCGCCTCCGAAATGGCGAGCGCCCAGGCCGCTCTGACAGGAGAGGGCGTCGAGGAAGTCCTTCTCGAGGGAATGCCACTCGCGGGAGAGCCTAGCCGTGGGAAAATCACCGCGGCTCCGACTGCCACCAGTCCGGCCACCACTCATGCCGGTTCCACCACTCATGCCGGTTCCACCACTCCTGCCGGTTCCGCTACTCCTGCCGGTTCCGCTACTCCTGCCGGTTCCGCTACTCCTGCCAGTTCCGTTCCGGCGACAAGGTTTGCCGGAGGAGCTCCAGTGGCGGCTGCGACGACTGCATCCACACCGGAAGCCACCCGGAAGCCGCTCCTTGTCGCCACTCCCGTTTCGGCCGGGACCAAGGAAGGGGGCCCCCGGGCTTCGTCCGTGTCCGCGCCTGCGTCCGAGCCCACCCGCATCGAAGCTTCCCGACGTGTTCGTGAAGAGGCCCAAAGCAAGCCCATCGTGGCTCTCAACGGCTCCACGATCCATTCGCGCCTGCCGGAAGAGGCACCGGTCCAGACGATGGTTCTCGCCGCCTACCACGAAGAGTCGCTGCCCATCATCGTCGAGGGTGTCAGCGGCAGCACCGCCTCGGTGCGCCGCCTCGATCAGAGCAACGGAAGCGTCGCCGTCACCGAGGGAGCCGTCGTTCCGGGCACGTCGTACAAGGTCAAGGAAGTCTCGACCCGTTTCATCAGCTCGAAAGAAGGCAAGGGCCGCATGGTCGACGTCTCCCGGGTGATGGTCGAGGACACCCAGAGCGGTTCCACCCACCTGCTCGTCAAGGATGCAACCGGCCAGACCGCTGACACCTACGCCATCCTCACCGCTCCAAATTCCCAATATCGCTACGTGGTGAAGGCGGGTGACGTCTTCCGCACCACCCAGCCCGGAATCGGGGCGAAGGATTACCAAGTCCTCGATATCCGGGCCAACGCGGTCGTCATCAAGGACCTCGCCACCGATGAGGTCACCACCGTCGCGCGCGACGGAGTGATTCAGCCCTGAGGAAGAAACGTCGCCGGGCCGGAATCACACCACCGTGCCATCCGGGATCACCTTGCCCTTCGGCACGACAACGATGCCGTCGCGGATGTGGCACCACTCCGTGTCTTCATTGATCCGGCCGCGGGGATGGATCTCGACATTCTTGCCGATCGTGACGTTCTTGTCGATGATGGCGCGGTGGATCTTCGTCCCTTCTCCGATGAGGATGGGCTGTGAGTTTTCCACTCCATCGATGACCCGGAGTTTGTTGTAGTAATCCGATCCGATGATGATGCTGTCGGTGATCTCGCAGCCTGATTCGATCACCGAGCGGACTCCGATGATGGAACGGCGGATCGTGGCACTCGTGATGATGCATCCATCGGATAGCAAGGCCTCTTCGATCACCGCGTTGTTGATCTTGCTCGCGGGGAGAAGCCGGGCGCGGGTGTAGATGGGATTCTTCGCGTCGAAGAAGTTGAATTTCGGCACGATTTTGGTGCACTCGAGATTCGCCTCGTAGTAGGAGGCGATCGTCCCGATGTCCTCCCAGTAATCGTCGAAAATGTAGCTGTAAACACTCTTGTCCTTGATGATGCCGGGAATGATGTTTTTTCCGAAATCCGCGAAGTCGTTGTCGAGGGCGTCCTCGAGCACTTTCCGGTTGAAGAGATAGATCCCCATCGAGGCCTGGAAGCGCTCTTCGTCCTCCGGAATTCCCGCCGCCTTGAGAAGTCCGGCCGGCATCGCGAGTTGGTCGAGGAGGGCGTCGTCTTTCCCCGGCTTTTCGACAAAACGGGTGATGCGGCTCTCGGCGTCGGTGTGCATCAGACCGAAAGCCCTGGCCGGCGTCGTCGCGATGGTGAGGTCCGCTCCCGTCTCGAGGTGCTGCGAGAGCATCAGTTGGAAATCCATCCGGTAGAGCTGGTCACCACTGAGGATCAGGAAGTACTTGTAGGGCCGCTCGAGGAAGTAGCTCAGGTTCTGCCGCACTGCATCGGCCGTGCCCTGGTACCATTTGTCGTCACCCGGCGTCTGCTGGGCCGCGAGGATGTGGACGAAATTGTCGCCGAAATGATCGAAGCGGTAGGCGCTCGTGACGTGGCGGTTGAGCGACTCGCTGTTGTACTGGGTTAGCACGTACATCTTCCGGATGCCCGAGTTGATGCAGTTGCTGATGGGAATGTCGACAATCCGGCATTTCGCCGCGAGCGGCACGGCCGGTTTCGAGCGGTTGTGGGTGAGGGGGAAGAGACGGGATCCTTGTCCGCCACCCATGATGATGGCGAGGACGCTGTCGATGGATTTTTCGGGGAGGGGGTCTGGCATGATCTGGTAAGTCAGTTTAGAACCAATCCATCCGATTGGGCACTGTTTTGATGACAAATTTTTTGATTCAAACGGCGTACACCCGTATCCTCCCGCGGCCTTTGGAGGCTCTTGAATTTATGTGTGGTATAATCGGTTATGTGGGAAAGGCTTCGGCCGCCCCGATCCTTCTCGAAGGGTTGCGGCGTCTCGAGTATCGCGGGTACGACTCGTCCGGCATGGCCGTGATGGACGCAGGCAACCTTCTTGCCACCCGCAAAAAGAGCGGACGGATCGCCAATCTCAAGGCCCTCATCGCCGAGTCGCCGGTGCACGGGTCTTGCGGCATCAGCCACACCCGCTGGGCGACCCACGGCGAACCGACCGATGCGAACGCCCACCCGCACCTTGATGCGAGCGGCCGGCTCGCTCTCGTTCACAACGGCGTCATCGAGAACTACCAGACGATCAAACGCCGTCTTGTGGAGGAGGGACATGAGTTTCGTTCGCAGACCGACTCTGAAGTCCTCGCGCACCTCATCGGTCGTGTCTACGACGCGTCTACGGGAGGCGATACTCGCACCCGTCTCGTCGCCTCCGTGCGCGAAGCGTTGAAGCAGGTCTCGGGCACCTACGGCATCGCCGTGATCCATGCCGACGCCCCCGGCTTCCTTGTCGGTGCCCGGCTCGGCAGTCCCCTCATCGTCGGTCTCGGAAAAGGGGAGAATTTCATCGCCTCCGATGTCAGCGCGATCGTTTCGCACACGACCAATGCCGTTTATCTTCAGGACCGCGATCTCGTCTATCTCACCGAGGATGAGTTCACCGTCGAGAATGTCGATGGCGACGAGTCGGCCTACGAGGTGAGCAAGATCGACTTCACCCCCGAGCAGGCCGAGATCGGGGATTTC
>Ga0209573_1006276_pt1 | contig 10031 bp, 7 predicted proteins | sample TNRBio252014_DNA_FD_185870 | JGI IMG/M metagenome (GOLD analysis project Ga0209573, IMG submission 185870) | Wastewater treatment Type I Accumulibacter community from EBPR Bioreactor in Madison, WI, USA - TNR Reactor_6/25/2014_ DNA (SPAdes)... | ecosystem: Engineered > Bioreactor > EBPR >...
GGCGGCTGGCGGCGCTGGATGGCGACCTGTATCGATTCCTGCTGGAAGTGCGCCAGCGCTTGCCGGAACGACCGGCCCGATTGTTCATCGTCAGTGCCGATCCCCAAGGATTCCAGGCCGGTCGTGCCCGCTATCATTTGCTGCCGCACAACGGCTATGCCGGTTTCTCCCGAGTACCGCATGCCGGCGAGGCGCGCGCTGGCGATTATGTGTTGATCCTGTCGCCTTTGAACGGCGTGGGTTATAACCGCGGCTCGCGAGCGCTGGAATGGCAAGGCGGGCGGTTACCGGCGGAGCTGCTGTATGTCGCGGCGGCGGGCGTGCTGTTCCGGGTGAGTGGAGGCTGAACGGCGATGGAATGGTGGCGGGTTGGTTTGGCGCTGGGTCTGCCATGGCTGGCGGGCGTACTCTGGTTGCGGGCGCTCTGGCGCGATGCGCCGGCGGGCATTTGGCCCATGGTGCTGGGATACGGCGGCGTGCTGGGTTTGCTGGCGGTGACTTTGTTGCTGCGCGTGCAGGCGGCGGTGGGGTTGCCGCTGAACTTTGCCGGTCCGATCACGGTATTGACGCTGCTGGCCCTGGCGGGCGGCTGGCTGGCGTGGCGGCGGCTGTGGCGCGACCCGGACACGAGTTCCAACGGAATCCATTGGTGCGGTCGGGAACTTTGGCGGCCGGCATTATTCGTGATGTTGCTGCTCTGGTTGGGGTGGCGGTTGGTCGATCTGGCCCAGGAGATTTGGTGGCAACCCCTGTACCCTTGGGATGCCTGGACCACTTGGACGGTGCGGCCGCGAGTGTGGTCGGAGTGGCATCAGTTGCTGCCGTTCGTGGACCCACGACGTTGGTTGGGCGATACCACCGGCTCGGTTTACACCATCGACGCCTGGACCTATCCGTACACGGTGCCGTTGCTGGCGCTGTGGCCGACCTTGGCGTATGGCGCCTGGAACGAGACCGCCGCCAATCTGCCGTGGTTGGGCGTGGTACTGGCCTTGGGCTTGGGGTTCTACGGACAGGCGCGGTTGTGGGGCGTGGCGCCGTTGACGGCACTGATTTTTACCTGGCTGCTCTTGTCGCTGCCGCTACTGGACACCCATGTTGCCTTGGCGGGTTATGCCGATCTTTGGCTGGCGACGGTGTTCGGTCTGGCGGTGATCGCCTTCTTCCAATGGGTGCGGGATGGCGACCGTCGGCAAGGGTGGCTGGCGTTGCTGCTGGCGTTGGCCTGTCCCTCGATCAAATTGGAAGGAATGGTTTGGCTGCTGTTATTTCTACCGGCCCTGCTAGCCGCTCGCCTGCGAGGCTGGTGGTTGCTGGCACTGGCGGGAGTGGTGTTGGCTTTGGGATGGGTTTGGTGGCTAACTGGCGGCGTGGAATTCAATGTTCCGGGATTGGGAGAATTTCGGCTGACGCCGGAGTTGATTCAGGTGCCCTATCTGGGTCGGTTCGCGTTGGGTTATCGGGGTAGTTGGGACCCGGTGATGATGAATTTCTTGGTGTTGGTGAACTGGCATCTGCTCGGATATCTGATGCTATTGGCGACGGGTGTGGCGGTGGTGTCGGTGTTCAAGCGCGGCGCGGCGCGCTGGCAACGGGCGGGACTGGTTTTTGTCATGACCAGTCTATTGGCTCTGTTCGTGTTGTTTTTCCTGACCGATGCCCAGCGTTGGGCCGAGCAGTACACCAGTATCAACCGGGTGTTTCTGGAGTTTGTGCCCGCGTTCCTATTCTGGGTGCTGACGGTGTTTCATCCCGCGCCCTTTGCTGCCCACCCCGCGCGCTCGGGAGGGGAGGGGAGTGGACAGCCGCACGGGAGCGAGTACCCGTCGGTATAACGCCGCCACGGCCGCGGCAACCGGTTCGATGCCGAATTGTTCCCGTAACGCCGCCGCGCCCGCCCGACCCAAGGTTTGTCGCCGGTCGGGATCATGCTGGAGCGCGCATAGCGCCGCCGCCAGCGCCGCCGCGTCGCCCGGTGGGACAAGCAGACCGTGACCGGCCTGCCGCGTCACCCAGCCCGCGCCGGAGCCGGGGATGTTGCTCACCACGACGGGCTTGCCAAACCGCATCGCCTCCAGCAACACCAGCCCAAAAGCCTCGGTGCGTTCCAGCGACGGGAGGCACAGCACGTCGCAACTGGCCAGCAGCGCATTGAGATCGGCCTCGGGCTGAAAGCCGGGCAGGCGCACCCGCTCGCCGAGTCCCGCCGATTGGATCAATGCGGTCAGTCGCTCCCGGTGTTCGCCGGTACCCACGATCAGCACCCGGCTGTTTTCCAGGTTGGCGGCGGCCCGGATCAGCATGTCGTGGCCCTTGTAGTAGGTCAGGCGACCGATGGCCAATACCCGAAATCCCGTTGTTCCCCATAATGATTCCGCCCGCGTCCGCGCCGCCGGATCGGGGTCGGCGATGCGGGCGGGGCTCAGACCCAATGGCACGATGTGGCAGCGCTCGCGCCAAGAGGCAAGCGCGGTGCTGGCCTCCAGATACGGCGGCGAGGTGGCGATCACCGCCCGACTGGCGGCCAGCAGACGCTGCTCGAACGGTCGGTACAAGCGATAGGCCAGTGCCAGCCGCTGGTCGATGGCGGAGGCCACTACGTCGGCGTGCCAATGGACGATCCACGGTAGGCGGCGCGCGGCGGGAATTGCCATCGCCCAGAAGGCGGAGGTGTTGGGGAGGTGCAGGTGCAGCAGGCTGGGACGGAACGCGCGAATGGTTCGATTCAGCCAGACCGGGAATGCGGGACTGATCGGGGCATACAGTAGCCGGCCGAAGCACGGCGCGCGGTAGATCGGCGTTTCTTCCTGTTCCTTGGGAAGGGAAGAGCCTGAAGTAGAGGGCCACTGACCGCCCCAGCGACGTGGTTGCTCATCGTGCACCAGCGCCGCCGCCGCGACGTCGTGCGTTCTCAGCGCCGGCAGTAGATCGGCCAGGAAATGCTCGATGCCGCCGGCAAACGGTGGGTAGTATTTGCCGATGTGGAGAACGCGCATGCTCGCTTACTCCCGATCTCTCTCCCTCTGAGGAAGAGGCGGAGGGGTTACCGCAAGTTCCGGTTCCGTGGCGTCCGCGCCGCTCTTTTCCTCCCGTGCCCCTGGAGGCAAGGGAGCTTGAGTAGGAGAGGGATTTTCCTGCGCTTCCAACATGGCCAGCCGTTGTGCCAGCCGGCGGATCAGTCGTTCCTGCCGGGAGCGATCCAGATCCATGGTCAGCATCTTGAGCAGCAGCAGGCCAAAGCCCAGCAAGATGGCGAGGACTGGCGGGTAACTGACTCCCATTTTGAGAGCCAGAATGTCGAACAGGCGCGGGAACAGGCCAAGCAGAGCGACCGTTGCGGCGGTCCCGATCCACCAGATGGCATAGGGGCCGTGCAGGCGATCGCGGCGGACCAGGAACAGAATGGTGGCGGCAAGGCTGGCCCCGATCGTCATCGAGGTAATTTGGTAGGTAATCATCAGGGGTGTCAGTCGTCGGTCGCGGGCGGGCGATGGTTGTGGCCGACCCGGGCGAGGCAGAGCAGGCTGGTTTGCAGCATGTATTTTCCCACAACCCACCAGGAGCGGAACACTCGGGAGGCACCCAGCGCGCGCGGTTGCATCGCCACCGGAACCTCGACGGTACGCAGGCCCTTGCGGCGCAGGATCAGCAGCACGCCGACATCCTGATAGTCGAGCAGACTGGCCTCGTAAGAGGCGAGCACGATCATCGCCGCATGGTTGTAGGCTCGGAAGCCGGAGGTGATGTCTTCCAGTTTCAGGCCGGTCAGCCAGCGGAAATAGCTCCAGGCGATCCGCCGGGCACGGCTGGCGCGCTCTGGAAAGGCACCGATGGCGACTTCGGCTTGGCCGTCGACCAGCGGTTGCAGCAGGGTGCCGATGTCCTGGGGTTCGTGTTGGCCATCGGCGTCGAGAGTGATGGCGGTGCGATAGCCTTGGCGCAGGGCGTAGCGCAGGCCGGTTTGAATCGCGCCCCAAGCTCCGAGTTGCAGGGCCAGCGGCAGCACGGTGGCGCCGGCGTTTCGGGCGGCTTGGGCGGTGGCGTCGCTGCTGCAATCGTCGATGACCACCACTGGATAGTTCCACAGTTCAAGGACTTGGGCGACGATGATCCCGACGGTGGCTTCCTCATTGTGGGCGGGGATCAAGGCGATGGGGTAGTCGGGTTCAGCCATCGACGGGTCCGCGCATGGCCGGTGGTGAGAGTGGGATCGCCTTTTTCACGCGCTGGTAACGTCCTCGGCATGGCCGAATACTTCGATCCCCAGCTTGTCGGCGACGGCGCGGACGGGTGGAGGAACCATCGGCGAAACCGCGATCTTGCGCTGGACCTGGCGTTGATGGCGCCGCTCGTAGTAGCGCACTTTGCGGTCGAAGGTGTACATGTCGGACTTGGACATCGACGATTTGAGTTCGCAAAGGATCAGTTCGCCGTTCTTGATAATGATGTCGATCTCGACCTGGTCGGGCGCACCGAAGACCGTGCCTTCGTCGTCGAACTCGTTGACGCTCAGCACTTCGACGCCGAAGCTTTTTTCCAGAATCCCCTTCAGAGCGGCGCGGAAACTGTGTTCGGACGCGATGCCCCAGCGCGCCTCCAGTGCGCCAATGCCCTGATCCTGGCGTGAGCGGGAGAGCTTGATTTCCTCCAGTAGTTCATTGTTCTTACGGTTTTGCTCGTCCCACTTACGGTTTTGCTCGTCCCATGTGCGGCGCTGCTCCTCGGCGTGGGCATCGAATTTGGCCGACCATTCCTCCCATGCGCGGTCGTGCTCATCCCACTTACGCCGCTGCTCGGCGCGGTCGGCGGCGAATTCTTGCAGCATCCGTTCGAAACGGGTGTCGAAGCTTTCCGGCGTGACCGCCGTCTGCCGGATCAATTGCTCCAGCCATTGCCGAAAGTTATTGTCTTGCTTGAGCAGTTCGGGCAGTTCGGGCAGTTCGGGCAGTTCGGGCAGTTCGGGCAGTTCGGCTTGCAGTCGCGCTTTGAGATCGGTCATGGTCATATTGTGGCTTCCGGGGTATCCAGGGAGCGAACCTCGTGGCATTGGAGGTCATGATGCTACTTCAGTTTCATTCCGATGGAATCCCTGTCAGCTTCCGGGGCGTCAGGGTTGCGGATCAAAATCCTGTGTGGAAGCGATCGTTGCTGGTTTTGGGCGAGGCGTGGATTCGGACCTTATTTTGGTGGGTTTCTTGATTATGGGATTTTCATAAATAAATCCCGTAATGCGTTTAACACATAGTCTCTCTCATAAAACATATTACTGATTAGCGGCTTGACAGCATTGGACGGAATTCGCCGTTGCTTTTCGATCGACCCGCGCTTGCGCCGCATGGCCGAGAGGCCGTGCAGAAAATCGCGATATAGTCGGTAGACGATCCTTAGTTTACCCTTCACCGCGTAGCGCAACAGGATGGCGGCGTGCAGGACCAGCATCCAGAACAAATTGCGCAGCAGGTAGCGGGTGGGTAGGTTTTTGACCAGGACGAACAGTGAGTTGCGGATTCCATGGTACAGCACGAAATCGCTGTTGGGACCACCGCTGGCTACCGATCCCTTATGGTATACCCGGGCATCTTCGGCATAGGCCGCCCGGTAGCCCAGCCACACCGCCCGCCAACACAAGTCGGTATCTTCGGCGTAGCAGAAGAACTGGTCGTCGAAATATTCGCCAGTGGCCGCGCGAACCTGACGTAACAACTCGACGGTGTACAGCGCGCAGTTGCCGCTGGGTCCCAACAAGGGGTCATCTGGTGATTTGCGGTTGGAGGCTAGCCCGCATTTGTAGAAAGTGATCCCCAGATTATCCACCCGCTCGTGGTCGGCATATTGCATCACCCGCGCCGCCACCATCTCGATCCGTCGCGCGGGATCGATTCGCGCCAGCATCCGCGTCAGAAAATCCGGTTCGACCACGGTATCGTTGTTGAGCAGCAGCACATGGCGATAACGTTCCATCGGGATGATTTCCGCGAACAGCCGATTGTGAGCGCCGGTGAAGCCGGTATTGTCCGGATAGGCGACGAAACGAAGCCACTCGGAATGTTGGCTGGCATACTCGGTTAGCGTTGCCACATCCTCTGGCCCGGAGCCGTTATCGGCGAGGAATACCTGGAAAGGCGGGTCATTGATTTGCGCCAGGGAAGCTAGACATTCCAGGGTGTCGGCGGCGCGACGATAGTTGACGATCAGGATGGCTATCGTCGGTGACGGATGGGGATCCGGTGGAATCGAGCCGGGGTGCCTTTCAGGATTTTCCGGGCATTCCGAACTCACAGAAAGCTCCTGAAGAACTCCAGGGTTTCCCGAGCTTCCCGTCGGTGGCAGAAGTGCCGAGCCGTCTCCAGGCCGGCTTTGACGAGGGATTCCCGCAAATTGGGCTGGTCCAGTAAACGAAGGATCGCTTCGGCGAACAGGTCGGAGCGCCGTGGAGGGACGAGCAGCGCGTTGATTTCATGTTGGGCGTACTCGTTGACCCCACCCACATCGGTGAGTACGCAGGCCGTACCGCAGGCCATCGCTTCCAGTCCGCAGCGCCCAAACCCCTGAAAATCGGAGCCGTCGAGGAAGACATCCGCCTTCGAGTAGACCTGTGCCAGACGGTCCTGGTCGGCAATCACCCCTTCGTCGTGGTATGCAAACGGGATCGACTGACGATCCAGGGCGCGATCGCCGAACAGTATGATTTCCACCTCGGGTCGGGAGGCCTTGACCTGCGCCAAGGCGGCAAGAGTGGGTTCGAAACCGCGATAGGGGGTGCCGGGTCGAGCCATGGCCAGGACCACCGGCCGGTTGCGAATCACATCGCGGGGGTAGAATCGGCCTAGATTCATGCCGAGTCGGATCTTATGGGATTCGTAGCCATCGGCGGCCAACATCTGTTGCAACCAGTCGGATTTGACGATGCGATGCGGGATCAATGGATAGGTGTCGCGCACCCGCGCGCGCGCGGCGGCGTCCTTTTCTGGGAAGAACCAGGGCTCATAGTCCTGCAGGAAGTAGGCGGCGGCGCGGGCACGCCCGCAATGGAGCAGTGCGGCGGCCCATGGCGCGGTGTTCCAGAGCGTGGCCACGACGAGGTCGCTGTTCGGGAAATTTCGCATTAATTCACGTTCGTTGCGAAAGATGAGCGGTCGGGTGTAGAGCGGTGTCCAGTCATGAATCGCCGGATCTTCGAACAGAGCGACAATCTTGGCTTCCACGCCGAGCAGAATCAACTGGTTGACCAGTTGAATGACGGATAGCACGCCGCCAGCGATGACCAGGCGCGGCAGCAGGTAGGTGACCCTCGGCCGACCTGGTCGGGTGAAGCGATCCACAAATTCGGGTGTGGCCAGGGGACGATGGGCAGTCAGCAGGCGCAGGGCGCCACGCAGGGCGGAACGGGTTAGATCCAGCCAATCGTGTCGTCGCTTGGCGGCCAGCATGGCGCGTGCCGTTTCCCAGACAACCGGCATCGGGTCCCAGCGTTGACGGGGAGTGACGAACCGGGCGCGAATGGGATCGAGGGGGCTGGCACGACGGAAGGCGCGAAATTGCCGCTGGTATTCCTCGCGCCAACGGGCATCGAAAATGGCGCGGTAGCGCTCGCCGCAGTCGGTGAAGGTGTCCCGCCCCTTGTGGTGGATGTAGACATCGCTGGCGACGACGGTGCGGTAGCCGTGAGTGGTCAGCCGCATGCACAAGTCGGATTCCTCGCCGTAACCGTGTCCGTGGAACTCGTCGAATCCCCCCAGTTGCTCCAGGATGGAGCGGCGCAGCAGCAAGCAGAAGCCGATACCGGTCATCACGTCGATGGCGGTCGGCGTGTGGTGCTGAAGGTATTCGTCCATGCCGAAAAAATTGGTACCGGGGGCCAGCGGTAGGTTGATTTGAGCGGCGTGGTTGGTGAAGGGATTGACCGCCGCGATGCGGGGATCGCCGTTGGCACAGGCCAGCAGACGGTCGAGCCAGCCAGGGGTAACCACCACATCGCTGTTGACCAAGGCGACGAAAGGCGCATTACCGAGAGTAATGCCGAAGTTGCAGGCGCGGACAAAGCCTTGGTTGTTGGTGTTGTGATGGAGCGTGATGTGGGGATGCTGGACAGCAAAATCGTCCAGGTAGCGTCGAGTGTGCGAATCGCTGGCGTCGTCGATGACGATGAGTCGATAACTCCTGGTCCGAGTGTACGCCAGGATGGAGCATAGGCATTCCTGAACGCAACTCAGTTCATTAAGGACCGGAACAACAATGTCACATTGGGCGGGGGATCCAGCTTGATTCATTTTTGAACTAAACGGCATGGCTCACATATAGTCACCTCTGTTTGCCATAAACCTCGATCAATGACGGCGAGAAGAGGATGATTACGGTTACACATCCAGACCTTGAATGATGCCTGTGGTAAACAGGGGCGACAACGCATGAGTTTTTTGTTTATTATGGTATTGAAGAATTGATTTTTAAATTTCCAAGTTTTTCATCGTGGGTATTATAAAATCAACTAGCCAACTAATCCGCTAAAATCGATAAGCATTCAAAAAATCTCGCGCGCGATGGAGTAGAATGTACTTATCAGTGAGATCCTGAAAAGCTTTAGCCGCTAGGCGAGTGCGGAGTGTGGAATCCTCGATCAGCGTTTTGATTGCTGCATACCAAGCCTCGGTGTCATTGTTGACCAGCAAGCCGTTTTCACCATGGCGCACTACGGCGCGGTAAGGTTCGATATCCGAGCAGATGGAAGCTAGCCCTAGTGCTGAATAATCGAGAAACTTGATGTAGCTTTTTTGCCGGTTGAACGGAGTCAGTTCCAAGGGAATAATTCCGAAATGCCAGCGGTTGGTGCGGCGGATCCAGTGGACAAAGTCGGTGTACGCATCGCTGCGGGGATCAATGCCTTCCGGTTTGACCCTGACGCCGAAGCTGTCAACATGATCGGGAATGCCACCAACGACATCCAGCACCAGACGCGACCCGTATTCGCCCTGCAAACGCTGGAACGCGGTCTTGACCACATTGAGATCATGTTCGTGAGTACGGGTGCCCATGTAAAGAATCCGTATCGGTGTTTCGGAGGGCGGTGCTGGTGGTTGGAGAAACCGTCCCGGTTCGCCCGATAGCCAGACCGTCTCATCAAGGGCGTTGGGTACACAGACAATGTTAGGGTTGTATTGGCGTAGTGTTTCGCCCAGTAGCGGCGAGGAGACCACGATCCGGTCCGCTTGCCGGGCGAGTAGTTCCAGCGCATCTAGCGAATCGACGGGGTAGCCGGCTTCATGGCCGGTCTTGTGGTGCAGGTTCAATAGGTCGTCATCGATTTCGAGAATCAGCGGCAGATCGTGCCGTAAGCAGTGTTCGATCAATTGCCGTGCAGCATCGGAGGAGGGAATCGCGGTGCGCTGAACGGCAATTACCCCTTCCTGGATGCTGGACAGATCGGCCAGTTTGCATTGCTTGAAGTCCACCTCGCCTCGGATACTGGGATGATGGAAGGGTTGCAGCAAACGGATATTGCCAGATCCCGCCGGTTTGCCGTCATCGCGCAATGCAACGAGCACGGCCAGTGGCAACGGCGCGGTCTGATGGTGGGAAGTCGCCGAAGATCTTTGCCGGGTTTTGACCCAGGCCTCGCGCAGCAGAGAGAGCTCTGACAGGGCAGCGCGCTGGATGCTGTAATTCGCTGCTGTATGCAGACCCCGCTCACGCAGCCGCTGGCGTAACGCCGAATCCTCGATCAGGCGTTCAAGCGCCGCTATCAACGCCGTTTCGTCATGAGTATCGACGATCAGGGCATTTTCCTCGTGAGCGGCATACTCATAAACACCGCCCTCGGTAGGCAAAATCACCGTGCAACCGCAGGCCATGGCCTCCAGCCCGGTGCGGCCAAAGGCTTGGTAGTCGGAAAAATCCACAAAAATTTCGGCATTGCGATAAAGATTGGCAATGGTCTCCTTTATCGCCACCCCATGATTTTCGTAGGCGAAGTGGGGTTCCAGCTTTAGAAGCTCAGTATCGTCGCAGCCAAAGAGATTGATACGAATCCGCTC
>Ga0209573_1006277_pt1 | contig 10030 bp, 9 predicted proteins | sample TNRBio252014_DNA_FD_185870 | JGI IMG/M metagenome (GOLD analysis project Ga0209573, IMG submission 185870) | Wastewater treatment Type I Accumulibacter community from EBPR Bioreactor in Madison, WI, USA - TNR Reactor_6/25/2014_ DNA (SPAdes)... | ecosystem: Engineered > Bioreactor > EBPR >...
CAGCGGAGGTGGTTCTATCATCAATGTCGCTTCGTTTGTGGCCCTCCTGGGCGCGGCCACACCCCAACTGGCCTACACAGCCAGCAAAGGCGGTGTTCTTTCGATGACACGGGAGCTGGCTATCATCCACGCCCGGGAGAATATCCGGGCCAATGCCATCTGCCCCGGCCCCTTGCGCACCGAGCTATTGATGAAGGTGTTGAACACAGATGAGAAGCGCCAGCGCCGGTTGGTTCACATCCCGATGGGGCGTTTCGGGGAAGCAGTGGAGATCGCCCGAGCCGCACTCTTCCTGGCCTCAGACGAATCTTCCTTTGTCACCGGCTCAACATTTACAGTGGATGGGGGCATCACCGCGGCCTACGTCACACCGGAATAAGCGCGGCTGGTGTGGTCAGCCGATGATTGCTGAGGGCGACCGAGGTGCTGTTGGCAATCGTGCGCACAACAATCAGGTCGTCTTCGTCAAAGGGGCGCGCCGTTGCCGGTGCCAACATCAACAGCACGCCCCCGCTTGTCTCGCGTGAACCCAGAATGGGAACCAGAATACAATGGCCGGTTTCGCGGTAGTAGAGGGCTTCTGGGCTTTGCATCGGTTCCAAAGGATCGATGAATAGGGGCTGCTCTGCTTCCAGCACCCAAGAGAGTAGCCGTCGAAGAGCGCTGGAGTGGATGAATTGTTCTTCCTGCTGGCTGAGATGAGAGGCTGAATAGAGAGAGAAGGCCGAGTGTCCGTTGTCTGTTCTATAGGCCGCAGTGGTGGCAGAGTGCAGGAAAAGATGGACGGATACTGTCCCAAACATATCGGTAGATTCTTCACGCAGAACGTGCAGCATCCTCTCGACGCTGTCGATCCCGGCCATTGTATGTGTCAACAACTGTAAGCTGACCAAATGGCGCATCCAGCGCGCGGATTGCTCTTGGATTCTGATCTCGAGCAGAGCACGGGACATATACATGACCATTGCATATAGAAAACGCTTGCGGCTTTCGTCCCGAAACGCGTCTGTACGCTTGCTATAAAGAATAACAGAACCGATGGTTTTGCCGTGACCGCGCAGAGGCAGAACGAGCAAACTGCCGTGTGTGGGAATCCAGGGGAATTCTTCGGACAGAGGCTTGCCTTCGCTGTGTATATCGTTGATGGGCAGACAGTCCAATTCACCTGAAACAGGCCGATGGACCAGAGCGTGGGCCAGAGTTCCCCACAGGGGGAGAGGGCATCCTTTGCCAAGAAAGGCAAAGGGATCATCGACCCCACGGATGCCTACATACTGAAAAGGGCCGAGTTCATCTTCGCCCAACAGAGCGGCAACCGTATCGATTTCTGGCAAATGCCAGAGAGCTTCCAGACCAACATTAATGCCTTCTGAGAAGCTCATATTGCCATTAAATTGTTGGACAAAATCACCCAGCAGGTGCATCTGATTGTGCTGAAAAGTAAGCTCCGTGCCCAAGAGGTCAGATTCTCGCCGGAGCAATTGCATCTGTTCGTCCCAATTGCGGCGTGCGCGAACAATTCTGAAGCAAAGCACAGTCACAATCAGTGGAATCACAAACAAACCCAATATCCAGAGTTCCAACATCCGCTCGTCTCTACTAATGTTCCCATAGTCACACGCTTTAGACTATCGGTCTATCACCCTCATTGTAACACCTGATGAGGGCCGTACTCAATTGTAATACAAGAAAAATGAAAGTCAACTCAGCCTTTTGGTAAGGAGTGAACCGGAATGAGCCGTCCACACAAAGCATCCTGCATTCTTCTGGTAGATGATGAACCCGCCACCTTACAACTGATCCGCAAGATATTGCAGGCCGACGGCTATCAGATTGTTCAGGCTCTTGATGGTCTGGAGGCGTTGGAACGGGTGGCTGAGTATGCACCTGATCTGATTTTGTTGGATGTGGTGATGCCCAATATGGACGGGATGGCTGTTCTGCGCAAAGTGCGGGAAACCGACAATGTGACCGGTATCATTATGGCCAGCGCGCTCTCCTCAGAAAATCTTGTGGTGCAGGCGATGTTGGACGGGGCGGATGATTTTGTTAGCAAGCCCTTCACCCTGAAAAATGTGCGTGTACGCATCCGCCAAACCCTGGAAAAGAGCCGTTTGCGTCGGGAGAATGTGCGTCTTCAACAGGAGCTTCAGATGGCCCACGACAAAATCCGAACGATTTTGGGTCGTTATATGGCTGCCCCTGTTGTGGAGCGGCTGTTAGCCAGTCCAACCCTCCCCAGTCTAGGCGGAGAGCGCCAAATTGCCACTGTACTTTTTATGGATTTCTGTGATTTCACGCCTCTTTCCCACAATTTGGAGCCGGATCTGGTTCTCCATATCCTCAACGAACATCTGGCTTTGGTCGCAGCCGCGATCATTGCCGAGGAGGGAACCATCGACAAGTACGTGGGCGACGGGGTGATGGCACTCTTCAATGCACCTGTGGCTCAGCCCGATCACCCCTTGCGTGCGGTCCGGGCTTCGCTTGCCATCCGAGACAGTGTGATTGCCTGGGCAGCCGAACATCAGCCCGCCCTCAATGTGCGGGTGGGCATTCACACGGGCGCAACTGTTGTGGGCAACATCGGCACGTTAGAACTGATGAATTATACAGCTATCGGGGATACAGTGAACCTGGCAAAGCGGCTGCAAGAAGAAGGGGACGAGAACACAATTACCCTGAGTGAAAGCACTGCGCGCCTGCTCCCACCAGAAGCGGTCGATCTGACGGCCTTAGGCACATTCACCGTCAAAGGCCGACAGACGCCCGTTGACACCTATCGAGTCAATCATCTACGCTAAAGTCTCTACTCCGTCCCGGCGGGGAGACGCAGGGCTGCGACCACCCGCTCCAATGAGCGACGGTGAGTGACCAGTGCCCGGTGATAGGGAATGTGTACCCGCTCTTGCTGCCCTACGTCAATGGCAGAACTGCGGGCAGGAAAAATTGTCAGGTCCAGGGGTGTCCAAATAGACGTAAAGCTGATCTCCCCCAATCGCTCCGCATCTTCCGCCAGGTTACGCAAAAAGGCGCTGCCCGGACGCATCTGACGCACACCTGGGCGGTTGCTGGCATAGGCAGTCCACGTGCCCCGGTGGGGTGTTCCCAGAGTGACAAAGCGTTGGGCGCGGGCCAACCCGCCCAACCTCTGCAAGTAATAGCGCAGCACAACCCCGCCCATACTAAAGCCCACAAAATCCAAAGGCTGATCCGGCGCAAAGCCCTGTTCGACAAAATCAAAGACCTGGGAAGCCAGAGCATCCAACGGCACGCGGCCATCGCTAGGAGCCAGAGTAAGCGGGAAGGTATTGAAGCCCTGTCCGCGCAAATAGTCGACGAAACGGGCAAAAACGGAGACGTCATCCCGGTAGCCAGGAACCATAACCACGGGATTGGATGAAGTGGAAAGAGACGATAGGTTCATATTCCGATTAAGAAAACCGTCCTCCTGACTAGAGACAAATGGCGGATGCAGGTCGTATACTATCAGATATCGCTGCTCATAAGCGCTTCAATGGCGAAGTGGCAATCCCAGCGATACTCCTTCGCGGGAGAAGGAGACAGGCAACGATCCCAGCCGGATCAACAACCGGTGCATTGGGTACTCGTTGCAGAAAGTGGAACGGACGAATGGTCAAGAATATCGTAGTCATCCCCCTAGACGGTTCAGATTACAGCACCCAAATTCTGCCGACTGTCGAAAAACTATTGCCCCCAGAGAAAAACCGGCTAATCCTTCTACGTGTCTGCAAGGATAGCGTCGGGCTGGTCGCTGCGCCTCTGTCACCGGTAGCAATCGAAACAAATGTTGCGATGTACGCATCCCACCAGGCGGCAGTGCGTGCCCGCCACCCCATCTACGCCACCCAGATACAAGAAAGCCAGCGGGGCGAGGTGATGGGTGAACTGCAAGAGACCCTGCACGGTTTGCAAACCCTGGGTTACGAAGTGACGCTGGAAGTCACTTATGGCAATCCAGAAGAGGAGATTGTTAACTTTGTGACGCTTACCCATGTGGACCTGGTGGCAATGACCACCCACGGGCGCAGCGGTCTGGGCAAAATGCTCTTTGGCAATATGGCAGAAGAATTGCTCCGTCGGGCCGATGTACCTGTGCTACTCCTCCATCCCTTCCCCCTCCGCTGATATACACAGTGCCGGGGAGTTGAGCGAGAGGTTCAGTCGTTACCAGTTGATGCCCGTGTCAGGTATAGAATCGATGTAAGGATGCGGCAAGCCGCATCCTTACTCCCCTGTACACCATACTACGGAACTGCCTCTCCAGCCAGCATTGTGGGAAAGTAGTAGATGATCGCCAGTTCAAGCATCACCTGCTTCTCTTCATCCGTCTGAACCGAGACAAGTCTTTCATCCCGAATGCTGTCCCGCGTGGCCGATAGAGTGTAGTCGCCCTGATAGACACGGGTGAAGACAACCTGTCCAGTGCCGTCGCTCTGGCCCACACGCACGGCCCCTGTCTGTTTATCTGTCAGTGTCACACTAATCCCAGCCAGCGGGCCGACGACACCGTTCACCGTTACTGTGATCGCGCCTGAATGCAGAGCCATAGAGATGGCAGCCGACACGTCGAGCCGTCCATAGCCGTAGGTGTTGTTGGGTGAAACAGGAATTGGCCCTTCCCCACAGCCGTTGTGAAGCACAGGCGTAGCGCTTTTCATCAGAATCTGCTCAGTCTCGTCCAACTGGCCGATCAGGTGGGGCGCGGCCGACCAGAGCAGAGCCGCCGCGCCGGCCACGTGGGGCGAAGCCATACTCGTTCCGCTCTTGTTGCCATAAGCCCCATCCATAGTCGTTGATAGAACGAAATCGCCTGCTGCGGAAATCTGGGGCTTCAGCCGTCCGCTGCCATCCACCGTCACTGGTCCCCGACTGCTGAAGCCAGTGATGTTGCCCGCGCCGTTGTGCGCGCCCACGCTGAAGACCTCCGGGTAGACGGTGATCGGGTATTTGGCCGAACTGCACGCTGGCCCTTTGTTCCCACCAGAGACGACAATCAATTGACCCGCATCCCGCACTGTCTTCACCACTTGATGCAGAGATTCCAAGTCGCACCCTTCTGACGGTGGGCAATACCAGGAGTTGTTGATGATGTGGGGCGCTTTGGATGGGACGCCGTCGGTCTGGGGATCGCCGTTCTGGGGGAAGGGGGCCAGGAAAAACTCAAAACAGCCCATATAGCTGCCCGGCGTGCCGTCGCCCACATTCATATTGCGACAACCCATCCATTGGGCACGGGGAGCCATCCCCACAATCAGACCGCTACTGGGGTCTTCGCCCAGGATTGTACCGACGGTGTGGGTTCCGTGGCCCTGATCATCACAGGGCACTTGTGGGTCCGGATCACAGCCCTGACGGTTGGCCGTGCCCCAATAGTCGAACCAATTGTAGGCGTGGGTCACAGTCTGGTTGGTAGAGTCCCAGCCTCGATACTGGTCGTGCAGAGCTGGGTGGGTCCATTTCACGCCCGTGTCCTGGCTGGCAACGACAATACCCTGGCCCAGGTAGCCCTGCGCCCAGGCCGCCGGCGCGTTGGCATAACGGATGCCATAGGGGGGATCGGGCGGCGGGGCCACTGTGACACTGCTCCGGCTATCGCTGGCGGGATCGTCCACCAGAGAAAGTTTCACTTTCGGGTTGGCTGCCAGCCGCCCCACATCGGCCCGCGCCCGCAGGGTCAAAGCCAGCGAGTAATCACCCTTTACCTCAATGGCATTGACGATATAAAATGACCGGTAGGCGATCCCCCGCTGATCCAACCAGGCACGCAGGGGGGCCTGGCGGACACGGGCGAAGTTGGTCAAATAGCGATAGATCGCCTCAGCTTTGGCTGTGCGGTCTGCGCTGCGCAATCCGGTGCGGGCCAGATAGCCGTCAGTATCCGGCTGCTCGTCCAGGATGACCAAAAAGGAGACAGGTTCACTGGTGGTCGACAACTCTTGGGCCAAACCCGGGGCGATGGCGGCCAGATGGCGGCTGGCGGCTGGCGGCTCCTCTTGGGCCAGCGTGGACAAACCGCTCATCCACCAGAGCAGAAGAAGCAGGGGAAGTGTGGCTGGCAGCCAACGCGCCAGCCGAAATAGTCGATTCTGCATGGATTTATTCATTTCCCTATACGGTTTCTTTCTATGCTAAAGTCAAACACGAATGCCGCAGGTTTGATCCAAGGACAACCCTAGCCTAGCATAGCCTAACTTGCAGCCCACTGTCTATTATCAATTTTACACAGGTTGTCTACAAATCCCTATTGTTCCCACGGGGTGGTATAATAGAATAGGCAAGACGGAGACAAATGCACATCCGCATCAACCGACAGGCCAATCAACCAATGGATTGGTCCCTTGGGTATCTGGTCCACTATCACACAGGAGTCGTCCTATGGCAGAGATCGTAACCGGCGTGGCCGCGCCCGGCTTTGAAGCGGTCACCGACACCGGCGATCGCGTACGGTTGTCCGACTATTTGGGCAAAAAAGTTATTCTCTATTTCTATCCGAAAGACGACACCCCTGGCTGAACGATCCAGGCTCGCGGGTTCCGCGAGAACTATGCAGAGATCACCCAGAAAAATGCTGTCATCCTGGGCGTCAGCCCCGACGGGGTGGAGAGCCATCAGAATTTCAAGAATAAGTACGACTTGCCCTTCACCCTGCTGGTGGATGCTGATCACAGCATCTCCGAGTTGTACGGTACGTGGCAAGAGAAGACCAATTTCGGCAAAACCTATATGGGTATCGTACGCAGCCACTTTGTCATCGATGAAAGCGGCGTGCTGGTCGATGCCTCCTATAACGTAAAGGCTGATGCCAGCCCGGAAGCAGCCCTGGCCGCGTTGGGCTGACCGCCGATTTATACCTGCCCTGAGAAAGTCCCCGGCACTTCACGCACAGCAACGGTCTACTTGTGACGTACCGGCTCGCTCCCCAAAAAAGTGCCGGGGACTTTTGGACAGAGGCTGAACAGGTACGGGTTTTTTCATCGACTTCACATACTTCTGCTTCACGATTGACAGTTCCCCATGTCCTGCCTCCAACGCCTCTCCTACCTCAACCTGGCCCTTTGCATCCTCCTGTGGGCGTCGATCCCTGTAGCGTCGAAAAAGATACTCGCCGAGTTGACGAATGTGCAGATGCTCTTCTGGTCTACCCTCTTTTCGTTTGCAGTGATGGCTGCTGTGCTGTTGGCCCAGAGAAAGGCGCATCTGCTGGCACGGTATGACGCCAGAGACTATACACGGATGGGGTTGCTGGGTTTTCTGGGGGCCTATCTCTACTATATTCTGCTCTACGGAGCCTTTGTCCGCACCAGCGCAGCGGAAGGTTTCATTCTTGCTTATACCTGGCCGATTCTGGTCTCCCTGTTGGCAGTTGTGCTATTGGGAGAGCAGTTGAGCGGTCGTCGTGCATTGGCCATCGCTATCAGCTTTTTCGGTGTGCTGGTCATCGTCACCCAGGGACGGATTGTCACCCTGGCCTTCACCAGTCTCAGCGGCGATCTGCTGGCCCTGGCTGGGGCCTTTGTCTTTGCCCTCTTCTCCATCCTGGGCAAGCGCGCCCGCTATGACCAGACCGTCAGCGCGACTGTCTATTTTGCTGTGGCCCTGCTGGCTGTGACAGCGACCGTCCTCCTCCCCTCTCTTGCTGGAGAAGGAACGGGGGTGGGGCTGCCCTCGGCTGCTGTCTGGCCCTGGCTGATCTACAACGGGGTACTGGTCAACGGCATTACTTATGTCTTTTGGTTCAAGGCGCTGGAAAATGGGGACACCTTTATTATTTCGAACGCCCTTTACCTGACCCCTTTTTTGTCATTGGTGTACGTCTTCTTCTGGCTCGACGAGGCGATTCTTCCAAGCGCGGTTCTCGGGCTGGTCGTGATTGTGGCTGGGATTGGGGTTCAGGCGGGACATAACCGGCGGTGGCGTCAGCCAGACGGTCGAAACGGGCGATAAGTGTCACGCTCTCCTGATGGGGCTGAAGGTCGACGGGCTGGATAGCTGCCAACGCATAGCCTTTGGCCTGGATGGCGGCCAGAGACGCGGCCAGCCCTGCGCTGTCTTCGGTGATCACCGCCAGACGGCTGACACCCAGCCGGATCAGATAGGGCAACAATTGAACCACATCGACCACCTCTGGCGGGGTGAGCAGAGCAGCGTGAACCCGGTAGTTCGTCTCCGCCATCTCGCCCAATACCCGCTCCGGCGGGCCGCCCAGCAGGTCGATATTGTCCAGCCCGGCCAGATTGGACTGTAACGCGGCCGCGGCCAGGGGATCGTCCTCCACGGCAACGATTGTGGCGCACTGCTCGGCCAGCACCACACTGTTTGCACCAAAACCAGCCCAAATATCGAGCAAATAGTCGAAGGGGCGCACTTCCAAGAGCGCAGCCGCAATCATCGGGATAGCCTCGTTGCCCAACACGTGGGGCCAAAACAGACGACGGTCGCCCAGGGGCGGGTAGACAGCGAGAGCAGCGGCACCAGCCGCGGCCTTGTGGGTCCATTCACCCACCAGCAGATCGGCTTGGGCCGTATCCCCCGCGGGCCGGCGCAGAAAGACGTTGACGGGCAGGTCCAGGTCCAATTGGGGCGCATCACCCCGGCGACTTTCCAGCACTAGGCTGCCGCTCTGCCCGTCGGTCAGTTCGTCGCCTGTGCCGCCCACAGCCAGGGAGACCCCAGTGAGTTCCTCGGCCAGGGCCGCGCCGGTCTCCTCGCCCACGGCAAAGGCGGCGAAGAGTTGGGCCAGTTGGGGCTGGTGAAGCAGACACTCGTCTACGGCCAATAGAGCGCCCTTACGGTCGGGCAGGCAGAGCCGCCCGGACTTGTCCAGGCCGAAATCCATTTCTGTGCAGAAGCCGAAGGCGAGCACAGCGTCCTCATATGGGCTGCGGGGATCGCCCAGCGCGACCGCATCTTCCACCCGCTTTTCTGCGGTCTGCCTGCTTTTCCCTGGAGTGGATTCTAACTGCCCCAGGCTGGCGATCTGCTCAATGACAATCTCCCGCTTCAGGGCCAATTGGCGTTCGTAGGCGATGTGCTGCCAGACGCAGCCCGCACAGCGGGGCGTCCCGTCGGGGTTGAGAATCGAACCGTCGGGCAACTGGACGGGGGTGGGCGGGCCAAAATAGATGCAGGGCGCGGTCACCCGGTCCGGGCTGGCTTCCAGAACTTCCAACAGACAGCCCCGCTGCCAATCTGCATGACTTTCAGTGATCTCCACCCGCACCCGTTCGCCGGGGATGGCATCCGCCACCAAGACGATGCGTTCGTCACCAGGCCAGCGGCCCACTGCTTCGCCGCTGGGCGCAATGGAGGCAAGTGTCAATTCGATAGAGTGGGGCATGGGCTGCTCATTTGTAGATAGATGTATAATTCACGGATAGGGTCGCAGATGGCAAAACATCTGCGCCAAGTTACGATTGTACCCCAGAGCCATGAATGGACAAACCCCACAACAACTTCGTCTGGTTGTGAGAATAGGGAACTGGCAGTATACTACGCCACATACACCCATCCGCTGGTCACACTTCAGGGAGCACGCTATGAATCCGTCGTTGGCTTGCAAATCGATTCGATCGACGAAACCGGGTCTTTTGGCCCGTTGGACTCTTTGGTTGACAACAGTGATTCTGGCTCTGTTGCTGGCCGTGCCAGCCGTTGCCCAGGAGAGCGGCTATACGTACACCGTCCAGGTAGGTGACAATTGGACGGTTGTTGCCAAGCGGGTCGGCCTTTCGGTGGAGGAGTTACGGGCCGCCAACCCCCAGGCTGTGCGAGCCAGTGGCTGGCTGATTGTGGGGGAAAAATTGCAAATCCCCACGGCGCCGGTGAGCGAAGAGGAGTTTTACACTGTGCAGGCTGGGGATGGCTGGACGATCATTGCCGACCGCTTCGACATCCCCACCGCACTGTTGCAAGCGGCCAACCCGCGCTATGTGCGCTCTGATCTGGTCCTCTATGTGGGCGACCGCCTGCTGATTCCGGCACCGGCCCAAAGCCGCCCCACCGCGAC
>Ga0209573_1006278_pt1 | contig 10028 bp, 6 predicted proteins | sample TNRBio252014_DNA_FD_185870 | JGI IMG/M metagenome (GOLD analysis project Ga0209573, IMG submission 185870) | Wastewater treatment Type I Accumulibacter community from EBPR Bioreactor in Madison, WI, USA - TNR Reactor_6/25/2014_ DNA (SPAdes)... | ecosystem: Engineered > Bioreactor > EBPR >...
CATTGATGCCAGCGGCATCCTCGTCGGCATGGTCACCAGCCGTGACATGTGGTACATCGACGATGGGTCAACGCCCGTGTCCGCCATCATGACGCCGCGCGCGCGTCTGGCCACCGGCACGCCGCAGACCAGCTATGAGGACGCGCTTAAAATTCTCTACACGCACCGCATCGAAAAACTCCCGCTCGTCGATGCCGCTGGCAAGCTCGCCGGTCTCATCACCAAGCAGGATGTCGTGAAGCGTCAGATGTTCACCCACGCCGCCAAGGACGCCAACGGCCAGCTCCGCGTCGGCGGTGCCGTCGGAGTCGGTGATGATTGTGTGGATCGCGGGAAAGCGCTCCTCGCCGCCGGTGCGGACGCCATCTTCATCGACGCCGCCACCGGGCACACCAGCCGCGTCATGAGTGTCATTGCCCGTCTGCGCGAAAATCTCGGTGCCAACGTCCCTATCGTTGCTGGCAACGTCGTCACCGCCGATGGCGCACAGGATCTCATCAAAGCAGGCGTCTCCGCCATTAAGGTTGGCGTCGGCCCCGGCTCCATCTGCACCACACGCATCATTTCCGGCGTCGGCATGGCCCAGTTCAGCGCCGTGCAGGAGGTCGCCGAGGTGTGCCGACCTGCGGGCGTTACCGTCATCGCTGATGGCGGTATCCGTTATTCCGGCGACATCGTCAAAGCCCTCGCCGGTGGTGCCGATCTCGTCATGCTCGGCTCCTTGCTCGCCGGGACATCCGAAAGCCCCGGCAACATGGTCAAATGGCAGGGCCGCACCTTCAAAGAGTACCGTGGCATGGGCAGCCTCAAAGCCATGCGCAAAGGCGCTGGCGATCGCTACGGTCAAAACAGCTCCGGCAAGCTCGTCCCCGAAGGTGTCGAGGCCCGCGTGCCCTACAAAGGTCCGCTCGCTGAAGTCGTCTTCCAGCTCATCGGCGGCCTTCGTTCTGGCATGGGCTACGTGGGGGCCAACACGCTCGACGAACTCCGCGCCAAGGCCCGCTTCGTCCGCATCACCGCCGGTGGTCTCAAGGAAAGCCACCCTCACGACGTCGTCATCACCGAGGAACCGGTGAACTACGAGCCGCATTGACCGGCCTCGTCATTTGTCATTCCGCATTCGTCATTTCCCCCTCATGACCGCCCAAGAAGTCGCCGTCCTCGATTACGGTTCCCAGTATTCCCAGCTCATCGTCCGCCGCGTTCGCGAGCTGGGCTTCGTCTCGCACCTGTATCCGCCCGCGGAGCTGGCAAAGCTCACCCATCCTGGTGCCATCATCCTGTCCGGCGGCCCTCGCAGCACCTCGGACAAAGACGCGCCGGATGTGGACTATGAAAAGCTCATGTCCTTCGGCGTCCCCGTGCTCGGCGTGTGCTACGGCATGCAGCTCCTCAACATCAAACACGGCGGCACGGTGAAACCCGGTGTCACCCGCGAGTACGGTCCGGCCAAGCTCGTCGTCACGGATCACGAAGACCTTTTCGATGGCATCTCGCACGAATCCCAGGTCTGGATGAGCCACAGCGACACCTGCGCAAACCTCGCCAGCACAACGAAAGTCATCGCCACCAATGAAGACGCCGTCCCCGTCGCTCTGAAATGGTCCGACCGGTGCTGGGGCATCCAGTTTCACCCTGAGGTCACGCATTCGCACGAAGGCACCGCCATCCTGAAGAACTTCCTCACCAAAAGCGGCGCGCAGCTCGCGAAGTTCGACATCCAGGAGTTCAAGGCGCAGATGATCGAGCGCATCAAAGCCGAAGTCGGCACGCGTGAGGTCATCTGCGGCGTCTCCGGCGGCGTGGACAGCACCGTGCTCGCTGTGCTGCTCGCCCGTGCGGGCGTGAAAGTGCGTTGCATCTACATCGACACCGGTCTCATGCGCCTGAACGAAACCGCCGAGGTGAAAGCCCTCTTCGGCGAAGTCGGCGTCCCCATCGAGCAGATCGACGCCAGCGCCATCTTCCTCGGTGCCCTCCAAGGCGTCACCGATCCCGAGCAAAAGCGCCGCATCATCGGCACGCTCTTTGTCGAAGAGTTCTGGAAAGTCGCCGACAACGTCGAACTCCTCGCCCAGGGCACGCTTTACCCCGACGTCATCGAAAGCGCCACCAGCGGCAGCATCGCCAGCAAAATCAAGACGCACCACAACCGCGTCGATCGTATCATGGAGCTCAAGGAGCAGGGCAAAGTGCTCGAACCTCTCGCCGAGCTCTTCAAAGACGAAGTCCGTGCCCTCGGCGAGAGCCTCGGCATCCCGCACCGCGCCTTGTGGCGTCATCCCTTCCCCGGCCCCGGCCTCGCCGTGCGCATCCCCGGCGAGATCACGCCCGAGCGCGTTCACATCACGCAGCAAGCCGACGCCATCTTCATCGGCGAACTCCGCCGCAGCGGCTGGTATGAGCAGACCTGGCAGGCCTACGCCGCCCTGCTCCCCGTCAAAACCGTGGGCGTCAAAGGCGACGAACGCAGCTACGAGCAGGCCATCTCATTGCGTGCCGTCATCAGCGAAGACGCCATGACCGCCGACTGGATCGAGCTGCCCTACAGCGTGCTCCGCAACGCCTCCAACAAGATCCTCAACGGCGTCAAAGGCGTGAACCGCGTCCTCTACGACATCAGCACCAAGCCGCCCGCGAGCATTGAGTGGGAGTAAAATCGTCCTCGTCCTCCTACTCGAACTCGTCCTCGATTCTACTGCTCCGCAAACACCTCCGAGGTCCGAGCCACCGTATTCAGCTCCGCAGCACTCCCCCCATTTACAGTTTTCCATTCTCCATTTTCAGTTCCTCCATCCAGAATCACCCATTGTTCACGCCATGATCGAGGACGAGTAGGAGAACGAGCACGAGGACGATGAGAACAGACGAAACAATGTCCTCCACCGCACACTCCAGCTTCCTCCTCTCCTTCGAAGGCTCCGAAGGTTGCGGCAAGTCCACGCAGATCGGTCTGTTGAAGGAGCGGCTCGAAAAAGCAGGCCGCGAAGTCATCGTCCTGCGCGAACCCGGCGGCACCGAGATCGGCGAAAGCATCCGGCACCTCCTCCAGCATGCCAAAGAAGGCCATAGCATGACTCCAGAGGCCGAACTGCTCCTCTTCGCCGCCAGCCGTGCGCAGATCGTCCGCGAGAAAATCCGTCCGCTGCTCGAAGCGGGCGTCTTCGTCATCCTCGACCGCTTCCTCGACTCCACCACCGTCTATCAGGGCGTCGCCCGTGGCCTGCAGCTTGAAAGCGTTCGTGCCATCAACAGTTTCGCCATCGGCGGCACGCTTCCACAGCTCACGCTGGTCCTCGACATGGACACGCAGACCGCCTGGCAGCGCATTCATGCCACGGGGCGTGAGCTTGATCGCATGGAAAGCCAGCCGCCCGAGTTCTTTGAAAAAGTCCGTCAGGGTTATCTCGAAGTCGCCCGTGCTGAGCCATCACGCGTGAAAATCATCGACGCTTCCGCCACGTCCGAGGTTGTTCACGAATCCATCTGGCGGCTGCTCACCGATCAAAATCATGCCGTTTAAGAGCGACCACGCCCTCAGCCTTCTCACCCGCGCCCGCGACAACGGCCGTCTAGGGCATGCGTACCTGATCACGGGGCCGAAGGAGGCCAGGCACGAGGAGTTCGCGGCCCGTGTGCTGGATTTGATGGTGGGCACTCAATTTCGCACGCTGGAGGCCTGGGAAGGGCAGGGGGCCATCGTGTTGCGCCCGCAGAGCAAGTCCCGCCGCATCACCATCGGCGATGATGGCGATGATCCGGGCACGATCCGCTTTTTGGAGAAAATGATCCGCCGCACCGCCGCGCCGAACGGCTGGAAGCTCGGCGTCATCGTGGATGCGGAGCGCATGAATGTGCAGGCGCAGAACGCCTTCCTCAAAACACTCGAAGAGCCGCCGCCGAACACGCTGCTGCTGCTGCTCACCACGCAGCCGGAGCAGCTTCTGCCCACCATTCAGTCCCGCGTCATCGAGATCGGCCTCATGCCGCCCGCTGGCGCCCGCAGCTTCACCGATCACGAGTACAAACTCCTCGTGGTGCTCGAAAAACTTGCCGCCCGTGCCGCAGGCACGCTTTCCGGTGCGCTCGGGCTGAAGGCCGACTTTGAATCCATCCTCGAAGAGCTTCACGAAGACCTCAAAAAACGCCACGAGGCCGACTTTGAGCGCGAAACCGAGCACTACGGCAAAACCACCGACGGAACCTGGCTCAAGCAGCGCGAGGACCAGGTGGAGGCGCAGATCGAGGCCGAGTACATCCAGCAGCGCAGCGCGTTGATGGATCTGCTGCTCTCCTGGTTCGGAGATGTCGCCCGTCAGCAGGCCGGGGCCGAAAACCTCGATCTGCCGAAGTTTCAGGCCGCCACCGCCGCCCTCGCCGAAAAATGGGACTCCGGGGAGGTCGCGAAGCGCATCCGCATTCTCCGCCAGCTCGAAAGCCACCTGCACACGAATGTGAATGAAGGTCTCGCGCTGGAGGTCTGCTTCATCCAGGCCTTTGCCTGAGCTTGAGAGGACGAAAATTCTCGTCGCACCGGCTTCTACGCACGCTAACTGCCTGCATGGAAGACATGCTCAATCATCCCGACGCTCTCACCCGCCTGCGCTACGTCGTGCATCGCCTGCGCGCACCCGGCGGCTGCCCGTGGGACATGGAGCAGACGCATGAGTCGCTGATCCCGCATGTCATTGAGGAAGCCTACGAGGTGGCCGAGGCCATCCGTGGCGGCGATCCCACGCAGATTTGCGATGAACTCGGCGACATCCTGCTGCAGCCCGTGCTGCACGCCGAGATCGCCAGCGAGACCGGAGCCTTTGATCTCGACCAGATGGCGCATGGACTCACCGAGAAGCTCATCCGCCGCCATCCGCATGTGTTTGGCGAGGCCAGCGCCGCCACCTCCGACGCGGTGCTCTCGCAGTGGGACGCCATCAAGCGCGTCGAAAAAGGCACGCAGCACGAAGGCATGCTCCATGGCGTTGGCAGCGGCCTCCCGGCGCTGATGCGCGGGCAAAAGCTGCAAAAGAAGGCCGCTCGTGTCGGCTTCGACTGGCCGGACGCCGCGCCCGTCTTTGATAAAATCCGCGAGGAAACCGCCGAGCTGGAGGAAGCCGTGCAGTCCGGCGACAGAGCCCACATCGAGGAAGAAATCGGCGATCTGTTCTTCAGCGTCGTCAATCTCGCCCGCAAGCTCGGCATCGAGTCCGAGTCCGCGCTCGCCGCCGCCAATGACAAGTTCGTCCGCCGCTTTCACGCGATGGAAACGCACCTGCGCGAGCAGGGCAAGGAGTTCGGCAAGCTCTCGCTGTCCGAGATGGACGAGGCGTGGGACGCGGTGAAGCTGGCGAAGGCTTAAGAGCGCTCGATCCAGCGATAGGCCGCGAGCGAGTTCTTCCAGAAGTACTTCTCACAGGCCTCCGTGCCTTTGGCGCGGAAGTACTCGTCCACGATCTTGAACAAGACCTCGTAGGGCGCTCCACGGTCGGACACCGGCCAGTCGCTGCCATAGATGAGGCGGTCGGGGCCGAAGGTTTCCCAGAGGTGATCGAGGATGGGCAGGTAGTAGGCCGTGTCGCGCGGAGCCTGGCCGTCGGGCCATTGCTTCTGCTCGACGAGGGCGGAGACTTTCATGAAGACATTCGGCTGCTTCGCGGCGACGCGGATGTTGTCCTTCCACTCAGGACGCAGGGCCTGCGGATCGCCAGGAGCACCGAGGTGATTGATAAGGACACGCAACTCGGGAATCTCGGCCGCCAGTTTCGCGGCGTGCGGCAGATAAGCTGGGGGTCCGTTCAAATCGAGTTCGAGGCCGTGCTCGGCGAGCAGTTTGGCTCCGGCGAGCACGGAGTCGCGTTTCGCCTCATCCAGCAGGAAGTTGCCGCTCCAGCGGATGCCACGGAAGATGGGATTGGCGGCGAAGCGCTTCAAGTTAGCGGCAAACTCAGCTCCAGGATCGAGATGGCCGACGAAGCCGACGATGCACTTCTCCTTGGCAGCGAGATCGAGAATCCACTGGTTGTCTTCCACCAGCGGACTGGCCTCGATGATGACCGTTTCCTTCACGCCATGCGGTGCGGCGACCGCGAGCCAGTCGGCAGGCAGCACGGTGCGGTAGAGTTTGGAGCCTTTGCCCGGCCACGGCACGCCGCCGGGACGGGTGGGATCATAGAAATGCGTGTGCGTGTCGATGATGCGCGTCGCAGGCGTCGCGGCCTGGACGGATTCATGATGGATCAGGGCGGCTGCGGCGGTGGTCTGGAGGAAACGGCGGCGGTTCATGGGAGACAAACGTTAAACAACATTGATGTGCTTCGGCAAAACGTCGAGGGCGCGTGCCAGCGCGGCTTTGGTTCGGGCGTGAACGCGGAGCAACACATCACCAGCTCGCACTTGAGTGCCGGTTTTGGCGATTTGATCGCAGCCGACGGCGAAATCGACGGGGTCGGCGGCTTTGGAGCGGCCGGCACCGAGTTCGAGCACGACGTGGCCGATGCCGCCTGCATCCATGCGATGCAGCACGCCGCTGGCTGGTGATTTGAACTCACCGATGAAGGGAGCGCGATGCACGGAGGTGATTTTTTCTAGCGCTTCGACGCTGCCGCCCTGCAAGGCGACCATCTGCTGGAACTTTCGCCACGCATCGCCGCGATGGAGTATTTTTTGCAAATCAACGCGCGGTGAAACAGCGACGGCGGAGGCGAGATCGAGCACGATGTCCTCCAGATCCTGCGGGCCTTCACCTTTGAGGCAGCGCACGCATTCGGCCACTTCGAGGGCGTTGCCGGCGGATTCGCCGGTGGGCTCGTTCATGGCGCTCAAACGCACGCTGGAACGCACGCCGAGCGCATTGCCGACGCGGACCATGCTTTGCGCGAGCTCATGCGCCTGCTCCTCGGTTTTCATGAAGGCACCGGAGCCGTATTTCACGTCGAGCACGAGGCGGTTGAGGCCTTCGGCGAGTTTTTTGCTCATGATGCTGGCGGTGATCAGCGGGATGCTCGGCACGGTGCCGGTGACATCGCGCAGAGCGTAGAGCTTTTTGTCGGCAGGGCAGATGCCGGCGGTCTGGCCGATCATGGCGCAGCCGACCTGGTCGATGACGCTGTGGATTTCGACCTCGTTGAGCTGTGTGCGGAAACCGGGAATGCTTTCGAGCTTGTCGAGCGTGCCGCCGGTGATGCCGAGGCTACGACCGGAGATCATGGGCACCCACACGCCGTCGCAGGCGAGCAGCGGGGCGAGGACAAGCGAGGTTTTGTCGCCGATGCCGCCGGTGCTGTGTTTATCGACACGGATGGGATCGTTGTCATTCCACGCGAGCATGGTGCCGCTGTGCAGCATGGCGTCGGTGAGCGCGGCAGTTTCCTCCGGCGTCATGCCACGGAAGAAAATGGCCATCGCCAAGGAACTCATTTGATACTCCGGCATGTCCCCACGCGTGAAGGCGGCGATGATGGCGTGGATTTCCTCATCGCTGAGGACGCCGCCGTCGCGCTTGCGCTCGATGAGGGTCGGGATGTGCATGCAGCATGCTAGGTTCGGCCATGCATGCTTGGCAACAGTGAACCTGATGGCTTCGTATTGTTTCCGTCTCCAATCATGCGTCTTCTTTGCATCCTCCTCAGTTTCGGCTCCGCGCTTTCAGCAGCGACGATTGATTTCTCGCGCGACATCCAGCCGATCCTCTCGGAGAACTGCTATCATTGCCACGGTCAGGACGCGAACGAGCGCAAAGGCGACCTGCGGTTGGATGTGGAGAAGGATGCGAAAGCAGCCAAGGCGGTGGTGGTGGGCAAAAGTCACGAAAGCCTGCTCATTGAGCGGATTTTCAGCACGGACCCGAATGAAGTGATGCCAACGCCGAAGAGCAACCGCAAGCTGACCGAGGCGCAGAAACAGCTTCTCAAGCAGTGGATCGACGAAGGCGCGAAATGGGGCAAGCACTGGGCGTTTGAGCGGATTGAACGGCCCAAGGTGCCCGCCAACGGCGCGAAGAACCCGATTGATGTCTTTGTGCGGGCGAAGCTGGCAGAGAAGGGGTTGAAGCCGTCCCCGCAGGCTGCACCGGAGACTTTGCTGAGGAGAGTGTCGCTGGATTTGATTGGTCTGCCGCCGGATGGGATGAACGGGATGAATGTGAAGTATGAGGCGATGGTGGAGCGATTGATGGGGAGTCCGCAGTTTGGGGAACGCTGGGCCTGGGACTGGCTGGATGCGGCACGCTATGCGGACACGAACGGCTACCAAGGCGACCCCGAGCGGACGATGTGGCCGTGGCGTGATTGGGTGGTGAAGGCGATCAACGACAACATGCGCTATGACCAGTTCACGGTTTGGCAGTTGGCTGGTGATTTGATGCCGAACGCGACGCAGGAGCAGAAGCTGGCGACGGGCTTCAATCGCAATCACATGATCAACGGCGAGGGCGGACGCATCGCCGAGGAGACGAGGGTGGAGAACGTGATGGATCGTGTCGAGACGACAAGCACGGTCTGGCTGGGGCTGACGATGGGCTGCTCGAAGTGCCACGATCACAAATTCGACCCGCTGACAATGCGCGACTACTACGCGCTCTACGATGTCTTTAACCAGACGAGCGAGGATGGCAAAGGCCGCAGCGGTCAAGCTGCGCCAGCGATGGACATTTCCACGCAAGCGGAGCTGGAGCGGGTGAAGAAGACCACGGCGAGGGTCGAACTTGTCGCGAAGGAGTTGGAGATATTTGAACTGAAGAAGTTTCCGCGCCCCGCAGGCAAGCCGCTCACTGAATCCGAGGCGATCAAGCTGCCGGGCAATTTGCCGAGCTATATCGCGAAGACGGAACCGAAGAACCGGGGTGTCGATCCTTTGCTGGAAGCGGTGAGCTATTTCAAAGACAAGGATGCCGCGTACACGAAGCTGCTGCAAAGACTGCTCGTGGCGGTGCGAGAGCGCGTTTCTGCCAGCAACAACGTCACGAAGGTCATGGTGATGGACACGCTGCCGCAGCCGCGTGAGACCTTCACGTTTGAAAAGGGCGCGTATGACAAGCCGACAACGACGAAGGTCAGTTTCTCGGTTCCAGCGAGCCTGCCGGCGATGGCGAAGGAGGCACCGAAGAACCGGCTCGGCCTCGCGCAATGGATCGTGAGCCGTGACAATCCGCTGACAGCACGAGTGACTGTGAACCGCTTCTGGCAGGCGTTTTTCGGCGTGGGACTGGTCAAAACGGCGGAAGATTTCGGCGTGCAGGGGGAATCGCCGCTGCATCGCGAGCTGCTAGACTGGCTGGCGGCCGAATTCATCGAAAGCGGCTGGGATGTGAAGGCGCTGCTGCGATTGATCGTGACGAGCGAGACGTACAAGCAGACGTCGAAGGTGGCGGATGCTCAGATTGATCCCGAGAACCGCTATCTGGCGCGTGGGCCGCGCTTTCGCATGCCATCGTGGATGATTCGTGATCAGGCGTTGTTTGTGTCCGGCTTGATGAAGGAGCAACTCGGCGGGCCTTCGGTTAAGCCGTATCAGCCAGAGGGGATTTGGGAGGAAGCGACGTTTGGGAAGAAAAGCTATGTGCAGGATCACGGCGACGCGTTGTATCGCCGCACGTTGTACACTTTCTGGCGGCGCATCGTGGGGCCGACGATGCTCTTCGATAACGCTGCACGGCAGGTCTGCGCGGTGAAGACGACGCGGACGAACACGCCGCTGCAAGCGCTGGTGACGCTGAACGACATCACCTACGTCGAGGCGGCGCGTGCGCTGGCGCAGCGGGTGCTGCTGGCGAATCGTGGTAACGAAGATGCGGCGCTGGAGCAGGCGTTTCGTTTGGTGACATGTCGGATGCCATCAGTGGCCGAAAAGGCGCTGCTGAAGCAGCAGCTTGGCCAATTGCGGGCGCAGCAGGGCGCGGATCGTGCCGCTGCGCTCAAACTGCTTTCCGTGGGGGAGTCGAAGCGGGACGAGTCGCTTGATCCCGCTCAACATGCGGTCTGGACGAGCCTGTGCCTGCTGCTGCTGAACCTGGACGAGACGGTCACCAAGGAATG
>Ga0209573_1006279_pt1 | contig 10026 bp, 1 predicted proteins | sample TNRBio252014_DNA_FD_185870 | JGI IMG/M metagenome (GOLD analysis project Ga0209573, IMG submission 185870) | Wastewater treatment Type I Accumulibacter community from EBPR Bioreactor in Madison, WI, USA - TNR Reactor_6/25/2014_ DNA (SPAdes)... | ecosystem: Engineered > Bioreactor > EBPR >...
TGACCGATCAGGTCGGCGGCGCGGGCGGTGTTGCGCTCCAGCAACTCGACCGCTTCCCGCCCTCGATGGAGGAAGGCGTCCACCCGGGAGCGGCGCAGGGCGCCGGCGTCCACGGCGGCGGCGAAGGCGCGCAGGTCCTCGCCCAAGGCGCCGGCGACGGCGCGGGCGTTGCCCAGCGGGGTGTTGAGTTCGTGCGCCACCCCGGCCACCAGACTGCCCAGCGCGGCCAGCTTCTCCGTCTGAATCAGTTGCGCCATCGCTTGGCGCAGGTCGGCAGTGCGCTCGGCGACCCGTTCCTCCAGGTGTTCCCGATGCCGTTGCAGTTCCTCTTCCGCCCGCTTGCGCTCGGTAATGTCGACGGCGATGCCGACGATGCCGCTCAATTGGCCATCCGGGTCGTAGTAGGGCGAGTAGACCGTATCGAACACGACATCGCCCAAGACGTTCGTGACCCGCGTTAGCTCGCCGGAAAGCGCTTTGCGTATGCTGGTAACGACCGAAGGATAGTCCTTGTACAGATCGAAAGCCGACACGCCGACCACTTGGCTTGGAGACAGCCCGAGACGGGCTAGGCCCTGGCCTTCGGAGAGCAGGAACACGCCCTTGCGGTCAAGAATAAAGGTGATCGCCTGCGCGTTTTGCACGACGGTGCGAAACTTGCCCTCGCTCGCCCGCAAGGCTTCCTCGATCCTTTTGCGTTCGGTGATGTCCCGGCCGACCCCGATGATGGCGATAACGTTATGGTCCTGATTCAGGATGGCTTTGTCGGCCCACCCAAACCAGCGCCAACCCTCCTGGGTCAGCGCGCGTTGCTCGTGATAATCCCGGTAGGGAGGCCGGAACAGATCTTCCATGGCCTGCGCCGTCGACTCCCGGTCTTCCTCATGCACCAGGGGCATGAAGTTCTTGCCCAGCAGTTCCGCTTCGGTTTTGCCAAAGACTTGGCAGTAAGACGGGCTGACGAACAGAAAGCGGTTTTCGGCATCGACCTTGACGACCAAGTCGGTCTGGTTCTCGACCAGCAGGCGGTATTTCTCCTCGCTTTCCCGCAACGCCCGATTGGTTTCTTCGAGCGCGCGGGTGCGTTCGCGCACGCGGGCTTCCATTTCCCGGTTGGATTCTTCGAGGTCGCGCCGGAGCCGTTGCAGTTCCAAATGGGTTTGGACCCGCGCCAGCACTTCTTCCGCCGCGAAGGGCTTGGTGATGTAATCCACGCCCCCCGCCGCGAAGCCCTCGAGTTTCTCGGTGGTGTCGTGCAGCGCGCTGATGAAAATAATCGGTATGTCGGAATCCGCCCTGCTGGCCTTGAGGCGGCGACAGACCTCGAACCCGTCCACATCCGGCAGTCGGATGTCGAGCAGCGCCAGGTCGGGGCGCTTCGCGGCGGCCGAGCGCAGGGCCAGCTCGCCGGTGGCGGCGGGCCGCACCCGGTAGCCGTGTGCGGTCAGCAATTCCGTCAGCAGTTTCAGATTGGCGGGCGTGTCGTCCACGACCAGAATTTCGGCGGCGGCGGCATCGAGCATCATGGAAATCCTTGCGCGGCGGTATTCAAGGCGATGAGGCCGTCGTTTCTGCCGCCGCGCTTTCGAGCGAGTCGAGCAACGATTCGTACCGCAGGTCCCGGGCCTGGTCGGCGATCCAGGCGCCGAGCGCCGGATCGAGCGCCGTGACGTGTGCGGCGAGTGCGGCGGTGCGTTGGGTGTCCAGGCATAATACGGCGTGGTGGAGTTGGCGGCGGAGGGCGTCGGGCAGGGCGCGCAGGCGCGCGGCATCGAGGGCGGCGGCGGGCCCGGCGATGGCTTGCCCTGGGGATGCCTCGGCGTAGCGGAAGGTCAGGCCGAGATGCCGGCCGATCATTTCCAGCAGGTCGGTATTGTGGAACGGCTTGCGCAGGAAGTCGTCGCAGCCAACCGCCAGCGCCTCGGCGCGTTCGTCCGCAAAGGCGCTGGCAGTCAGCGCCACCAGCTTGGCCCGCCGGACGGATTCCTCGGCGCGGATGCGCCGCGCGGTTTCATAACCATCCAGTTCCGGCAGGCGCAGGTCCAGCAACACCAAGTCGGGTTGCCACTCCCGCCATTGCCGCAGCGCTGCTTCTCCATCGGCGGCATCGGCTACCGCAAAGCCCAACGGCCCGAGCACTGCGACGAGCAACCGACGGTTGGCGGCCCGATCGTCGACGATCAGGATGCGGGGGCGGGCCTGCCCGGGCGCCAGCCCGATGATAGCGCGTTCGGCGCTGACGCGCGGGCGTTCGGCGCTGGCGATCGTGTCCAGGTCCAACTCGAACTGGAAGCGGCTGCCCTGGCCGAGCGAGCTGTCCACCGTCAGGTCGCCGCCCAGCAGGCGCACGAACTGGCGGCTGAGGGCCAGCCCCAGGCCAGCGCCTTCCCGCGCGTTTAGCCCGGCCCGGGTCTGGGTGAACGCTTGAAACAGATGGTCCCGTTCATCCTCGGCGATCCCGGGCCCGCTGTCGGCGACGGCGAAGCGCACCCGACAACGCGAGGCGTCGTCCGCCGGGCCAGGCGCGCCGGCGACGTCGAGTTCCACGCCGCCGGCGACGGTGAACTTGATCGCGTTGCCCAGCAGATTGATCAACACCTGACGCAGCTTGGCCGCGTCGGTGCGCACGTGGCGCGGCGTGAGCGGTTCCCATCGGACTTGGAGCGCCAGGCCCTTGTCCGCAGCCCGCTGGGCGAAGAGATCGCGCATGTCCCGCAGCAGCTCGTGCAGGTCGCAGTCCTCCGGGCGATAGACTGCCCGGCCCGCTTCGATTTTCGACAGGTCCAGCACGTCGTTGATCAGGGCGAGCAGGTGCGAGCCGCTCTTGTGGATGACGTCCAGGTGGTCGCGCTGGGCCGCCGACAGGACCGCCCGCCCGGCCAGGGCCTCGCGGCGCATCAACTCGGAAAAGCCGAGGATGGCGTTCAGCGGCGTGCGCAGCTCGTGGCTCATGTTGGCTAGAAACAGGCTCTTGGCCCGGTTGGCGGCGTCGGCCGCTTCCTTGGCCTCGGCCAGACGCTGGGTGCGTTCGGCCACCTTTTCCTCCAGATGGCCGTACAACCGGGCGTTGTCCAGCGACAGCGCCATCTGCGCCGAGAGCAGCCGGAGCAGTTCCAGCCGCTCCGGGGTAAAGGCGCAAGCCGCCCGGTTGTTCTCCAGGTAGAGGATACCGCTGAGCTGGCCCTGATTGATCAGCGGCAGCCCGATCACGGACTTGATGTGCTCCTGCAGGATATAGCGGTCCTGGCCGAAGTCCTCGCTGCGGGCCGCGTCGTCCAGCACCACGCTGGCCTGGGTGCGGGCCACGCGCGCCACGATGGCGGCCGACACCACAGGGCTGGTCCGGGGGTCTTGCGCCTGCAACACCGCGATCTCCGGGCTGTCCACATCCCCCTGCGCCTCAATGACCCAGTCCCCGGCGCGTTCCAACAGCAGCGCGCCGCGCTGCGCCCCGGCGTTTTCCAGCACGATCCGCATCATGCGCCGGAGCAGGCGGCCCAGTTCGATTTCGCCGGCCAGCGTCTGCGAGGCTTTGACGACCGTGAGGAGATCGAGAGAGACGCCGCTGGTGCGGTCGGTGATGCTGAGATCGGCGTCATCGATGGCGGCCAGGCCGGTCGGTGGCGCCGTCAGCCATTGGGGGTAGCCTTGTTCCAACTGCTGGACCTTGGCGCTGGCTCCCCACCGGCGGTAGCCGTCGCAAGCTTCGCGCAGATAAACCTGCGCCACTTTTTCCTTGCCCCAGTCGAGGTAAAGTCGCGCCATGAGTTCGTTGGCCAGGGCTTCCTCTTGCACGAAACCGTTTTCCCTGGCCCCGGCAATCGCGCGATCGTAATGATCGATGGCCTGCGAATATTGTCCCAGAACGCGGCGCTGTTCGGCTTCCACCAGTTCCCAGTGATGTTGATGATTGCAGGGCGCCAGCGCGCTCCAGCGTTGCATTTTTTTCTGATGTCCTCGAACACGCTCCAGAATGCAAGGTTGTTCCGCGCTCGCCTCGTTATAAAGCGCGAGCTGAATCAGCGCATCATAGAATGAATACAATGCCGCGGGATATTGTGATAAACCGCCATCAAAATATTCTTGCACCATGGTGGACTGTCGGGCAGCTTTTTCATGTTGCCCGAATAGATAATAGAGAACAGTTTGATTGAAGTGATAATGGAATAATGCAGTACGGTCATGATTAGCATGATGCCGGCGCAGCGACTCTTCGGCATTATAGATTGGACCTGTCAGCTTCCAGGGAGCCTCGGTTCCGCCCAACAAGTTTTGCACTGTTTGTTCGATTATTTCCAGATAACTCAGGGTCACTTCCTGCTTGAGCGACTGCAGGACTTGACGGTGCGCTTGCATTTCCTCGGCAAGAACCGCTAATTCCTTTCCAGCAAAATAGGAATAATAATTATAGGCGTGGGCATCCATGCCGACATTCTCCAGATCGCCGGTTACCAGTCCGATCTGGTAGGCTTGCAAGAGGGGCGGCAATAGTTCGCGCAGGGGGTCTTTCCAATGGAAAATAAAATTATAAATGATGTAACCGGCTCTACACTTGCATGGAATCGCCTCGAACCGTTCCATCACGCGCAACGCCAGTTGTCCGAATGAGTAGCCGGCCTCGATATCATCCATCATCCCGCAGAGCATGAGTCCATAATCCGCATAGGAGAACGTAGCAATGGGGCAGTTGCCGAATTGAATGGATAATTCGACCTGCTTGCAAATCAGCAGGGGCATGAAAGCGGGAGCTGCTATATACGAGGCTGGAATTAAATGAGTCATTATCCGTATTGCGGCCAGGCAACCAGGATCGCTCATGGGAGGCAGATCGAGTAAATCAAGGGGATACCTTTTTTCCCAAAGTTTGCGAGTCGTCCAGAACGTCTTTTGAATATCGGCTGGAGTTGGCTGGTCTGGGAATTCAATTCCAATGGATTGCAAAACCCGCAGGCCGATGCCCAGCGCAGCGAGATGCTGACCTTGAGATTTAGCCGTCAGTAGCTTGATTTCATGGACTTTGATCGTATCCAGCAACGTTTTGGCCTGTTGCAAAACCAGGGTTGCCCACGGCTCGACCTGGTCGTAATTGGTATTGAGATAGACCGCTTCGGTAATTTCCTGATGGAGAGCCAGAGTCAGATCGTAGCAGCACTCCCAGCCGTTGGAAGGCAGCAAATCTATTCCCGTTTTCAGGTATTCGACGGCTGCCGCGTAAGCAATGGAGGCTTTGGCTTTACAGCCTGCCATTAGATTCAATCGGGACAGGTTCGCCCGTTCCTCCGAGTCGGTAATCAGCGATCTACCGATATTAAAATGATTGATAATTTCAAACAGCCGCTCTTCATCTTGGATCGCCGGGGAATTCTGTAATAGAAGTTGCCCGATGCGCAGGTGAGTGGATTTTTTCTGCGCTTCGGGGATCATGGAGTAGGCGGCCTGTTGCACCCGGTCGTGCAGGAAGCGGTAGGTCAGGATCGGCGCGGGGGCGGGGGCGAAAGCGGTAGGGTCCAGGTCCGGTCCGTTGCCTGAAACCAGGGGGTACGCTGCGCTCTGGGGCAAAACGAACCCGGCCTGCACGGCGGGCCACAGCTCGGCGGCGGTCTCGCCAGTGGACTGCCGCCGCACCAGGGCCAGCGTCCCCAGATCAAAGGGGTTGCCCGCGCAGGCCGCCAGTTGCAAAACCGCCTGGGTCTCTGGCGGCAAGCGCCGCAGTTGCAGGGCCATGAACTCGACGACGTCCGCCGTCAGCGCCAGCGCGCCGACTCGGGCGAGGTCGCATTGCCAGCAGTTCGCCGCCTCGTCGAACGCGATCAGTCCGTGGTCGTGGAGCGCCTTGAGCAATTGATGGCTGAAAAAGGGGTTGCCTTGGGCGATTTGATAGATTCGTTGGGTCAACGGTAAGGCGCGTTCGGGCGCGCACCCGAGACTGTCGGCAATCAGTTGGTTGACGTCGGTTTGCTGGAGCGGGGCCAAGGTGAGGGTGTTGAGGGTTGCCCCACTTTTTTCCAGTTCGGCCAGCGTCATCAGGAGAGGATGAGCGGGCGATACTTCGTTATCCCGATAGGCTCCAAGGAGCAACAAATAGCCCATCTGGTTTTGGCTCAGCAACTGTTGCAGCAGTTGCAAAGACGCCGAATCGGCCCATTGCAAGTCATCGAGGAAGAGAACCAGCGGATGCTCGGCGGTGGTAAAAGTCGCGATGAATTTCCGAAACAGTAAATTGAAGCGGTTTTGGGCGGCGACGCCGGAAAGTTTGGGCGCGGGCGGCGGTGGCCCCGTCATTTGCTCCAGTTCGGGAATCACGTCGATGATGACTTGGCCGCTCTCGCCCAGGGCCGCCAGGATTTTTGACCGCCACTGTTGCCGTTGCGCTGCGCTCTCGCTCAGCAGTTGCTCGATTAAATCGCGGAACGCCTGGACCAGCGCGGAAAAGGGAATGTTGCGGTTGAATTGATCGAATTTGCCCTGGATAAAGTAACCGCGCTGGCGCGTGACCGGTTTGTGGATTTCGTGGATGACGGCGGTCTTGCCGATGCCGGAAAAACCGGTCACCAGCAGCAACTCGGCGTGGCCTTGCGCTGCCCGCTCGAAGGCCGCCAGCAGCGTCTCGACTTCACGGGCGCGGCCGTACAGCTTCTCCGGGATCAGGAAATGCTCTGCTCGGTCCCGCTGGCCGAGGGCGAACGCGGGAATTTGACCCTGGCGTTGCCAGGACTGCAAACACGTTTCCAGGTCGTGTTGCAGGCCCCGCGCGCTCTGATAGCGATCCTCGGGCGCTTTGGCCAGCAATTTCAGCACCAGGTCGGAGACCACCGACGGAATGGCAGGGTTCGAGAGCTGGGGCGCGAGAGGTGTTTTGGCTAGGTGAGCGTGGACCCATTCCAGGGGATCGGCGGCGGCAAAGGGCAACTGGCCAGTCAACAATTCGTAGAACGTCACCCCCAGCGAGTAAAAGTCGGTGCGGTAGTCCACGGTCCGGTTCATCCGCCCGGTCTGTTCCGGCGACAGATACGCCAGCGTCCCTTCCAGCAGGGCCGTGGTTCGGGAGGGCGGCGTCTCCCGGCTCAAGGTGGTGGCCAGGCCAAAATCGATCAGTTTCAGTACCCCGGTGTCCGGGTTGAAGACGATGTTCGAGGGGTTGATGTCCTTATGAATGACCCCGGCGGCGTGAATCGAAGCTAATGTCGCCGCGATCTGACTGGCCAGCCCGAGGAACCGGGCCAGCGGGAACGCCTCGGCGCCGGCGTGTCGCCACTTTTTGAGCCAGCGATCCAGAGACGTTCCGCCAAAATCCTCCAGCACCAGCGCCAGGGTGTTGTCCCAGCGCTCCAGGCCATAAGCAATGATGATGCCCGGGGCGTCGAGGCGGCGGGTGATGTCGTATTCCTGTTGGCAGCGCGCCCGCTCGACGGGTTCGGAAGCCATAGGCCCCAGCATTTTCAGAACGACCAGTTGCTGGTCCTGCTGGCGGATCGCCCGATAGACCAGGCGGGTGGGGCTGACATAAAGCGGCTGGCTGATCCGATAACCGGGAGGCGTGTCAGGAAGCGCGGCTTCACCGCCAAGGGGTTGCATGGGCATTCTCCAAGTCCGGCCACAAGCAGTGGCGCTGGTCACCCGATGCCGAGCGTCGCTACGGGCTCCGACGCTGGCGCGTGGGAGCCAGACCGGGTAACTTCTTTGCTGGAAATCGCCTTATTCGCAAGAGGCCTCGCCCCATGGCGCGGGCCGGCCGAAAAAGTAACCTTGGGCATAGTCCACGCCCAGTTCGCGCAAGCGTTCGGCAATCGCCTGGCTATGGACGTACTCGGCGATGGTTTGAATGCCCAGGGTGTGACTCATCTGGTTGATCGCCGCCACCAGGGCGCTGTCGTTGGCGTTTTCCATCATGTCCTTGACGAAGCCGCCGTCGATCTTGAGATAGTCGACCGGCAGGGTTTTGAGATAGCGAAACGAAGACAGGCCGCTGCCGAAATCATCCAAGGCCAATTGACTGCCGCGTTGTTTGAGCGCCGCCATCAATTCGACGGTGCGGCGCAGGTTCTGAATGGCGGTGGTTTCGGTGATTTCGAAACACACCCGCTCCGGCGAAAAAGCGTATGCGGCGCACCGGGCTTCGATAAATCCGAGCAGGGACTCGTCGCCGAGGGAATTGCCGGACAGGTTGATGGCGATCCGGGCGCCGGTTTGGCCGACGCCGGCGGCGTACTCGCGAAACGCCGTCTCGATCACCCACCGGTCGATGGCGCCCATCAGGCCGTAGCGTTCGGCGGCGGGAATGAAAGCCGCCGGCAATACCAACTCGCTGGTTTCGCCCAGACCGTCTTGGCACGCGACGCGGAGCAGGGCCTCGTAGCGGACCGGTCGTTGATCGGGTGCGTTCAGAGGCACGATCGGTTGATAGTGCAGCCGAAACCGGTCCTGCTCCAAGGCGTCCCGCAGCCCCGCCGCGCCCAGGATTTCACTGTGGCGCAGCGTCGTTTCGCTGTCCTCCTGCTGATAGAGATGGACGCGGTTACGGCCCGTCTCCTTGGCGATATAACAGGCGACGTCGGCTTGGGTGAGCAACTGGGTGGTGTCGCGCGTCTCGGCCGTGATGGGCACCAACCCGATGCTGACCCCGATCTGGTAGCCGCGGCCCTCCCAGTGGAAGCGGTAGTCGCGGATGTTGCTGACCACGGTCTGGGCGATGACCTGCGCCCGGTCCAGCGGGCAGTTGTCCAGCAGCAAGCCGAACTCGTCGCCGCCGATGCGCGCCAGGGTATCGCGCTCGCGGAACATGCCCGACAGAATAGTATTGATTTGCTTGAGCAATTCGTCGCCCGCCGCATGCCCGGCGGTGTCGTTGACGACCTTGAACTGATCCAGGTCCAGATAGCACAACGCATGGCGGGCGCCGTATAGCCGAGCGCTGGTCAACGCCCGTTCCAACCGCCGCTCGAATTCTGGCCGGTTGATCAGGCCGGTGAGGGCATCGTGGGTGGCGTCGTGCGCCAACTGTCGAGTCAGCCGGCGGGTTTCGGTCACGTCGTGAAACACCAGCACGGCCCCCAGCACCTGACCGTCTCGCCCGCGAATCGGGGCCGCCGAATCGTCGATGTCGTATTCCAGCCCGTCGCGGTGGACCAGCACGGAGTGATTGGCCAAGCCGACGATTTGCCCTTCCTGAAGGCATTGCCCCACCGGATCGGGCGCCGGCTGGCGTGTTTGCTCGTTGACGATCCGGAACACTTCGCGCAAGGATCTTCCCCGGGCCTCGGCCGTGGTCCAGCCGGTGAGCGCCTCCGCTACTGGATTCAGGTAGTCCACCACGCCGCGCGCATCGGTGGTGATCACCGCGTCGCCAATGGAATGCAGGGTGATTTGCGCCCGCTCCTTGGCTTCGAATAACGCCTCCTCGGCCTGTTTGCGCTCGGTGATGTCGGTATTGACCCCGATGACTTGTTCGACCTCGCCGGCTTCATTCTTGATGGGCGCCTTGAGGGTATAGATCCAGCGGGTCTGTCCCTCGGGATCGACGAATTTCACCTCCCGTTCGATTCTGTCCCGCGTTTGAGTCAGAATGGCCAAGTCATCGTCAAACAGCACTCGCACCCATTCGGGATCGGCCATCAAATCGGCGGGCGTGCGTCCGACCATCTGCTCGGGGGTGAGGCCGAAGCTCCTGGCCAGGCACTGGTTGGCTAGCATGATCCGTCCGTGTTGGTTCTTGACGTAAATGCAATGGGGATCGGCGTCGATGACCGCTCGAAGAAACGAACGCTGCCTCTCGATTTCCCGTTGGGCGCGCCGCAGGCTTTCGACCAGGTTGACGTTGCGAAAGCAGGCGGCGATATGGGCGACGAACACCTCGAACAGGGGGCGGTCCAGCGCGGCGAGCGCTTGGCCGGAATCGAAAAGGATGGCGGCTTCCTGGTGCGGGGCGGCTTTCAGGTACAGCACGGTGTAGTCGTTTCCAAAGACGTGCTGATGTCTCGCAACGCTATCCAGGATGGCGGCCACGATCCGCCGGTTCGGCAAGCGCTC
>Ga0209573_1006281_pt1 | contig 10018 bp, 9 predicted proteins | sample TNRBio252014_DNA_FD_185870 | JGI IMG/M metagenome (GOLD analysis project Ga0209573, IMG submission 185870) | Wastewater treatment Type I Accumulibacter community from EBPR Bioreactor in Madison, WI, USA - TNR Reactor_6/25/2014_ DNA (SPAdes)... | ecosystem: Engineered > Bioreactor > EBPR >...
GACTGTTCGCTGCCACATGCATTTCTTGACCGGGAAGGCCGAAGAGCGTCTGCACTTCGACATCCAACGCGAGATTGCCCAGCGCATGGGCTATGTCGACGCGGACGCACAACTGGGCGTCGAACGGTTTATGAAACACTATTTCCTCGTCGCCAAAGACGTCGGCGACCTGACGCGCATTTTTTGCGCAGCCCTGGAGGAGGAGCAGGCCAAACACGTACCCGGCTTCGGCCGGTTGTTCCTGGGTTTTTCCCGACGGCGGCGCAAACTGGCCGGAACCAGCGACTTCATCGTTGACAACCATCGCATCAACATTGCCGACGAGAAGGTTTTTGAGCGCGATCCGGTCAACATGCTTCGCCTTTTCTGGTTCGGTGATCGCCACGGTATGGAATACCATCCTGAAGCGCTAAAGCTGGTGACGCGTTCACTGGGCCTTGTTGACAAGTCGCTGCGGCGCGATCCCGAAGCCAACCGGCTTTTTATCGACATTCTGACATCCGACCGCAATCCGGAACTTAACCTGCGCCGAATGAACGAGGCGGGCATGCTTGGCCGGCTGATCCCGGATTTCGGCAAGATTGTCGCGATGATGCAGTTTTCGATGTATCATCATTATACTGTTGACGAGCACCTGCTCCGCTGCGTCGGCGTTCTGGCTGAACTGGAACATGGCGACGGCCAGAAGGCCCACCCGTTATCCCATAAGCTGATCAAGGAATTGCAGCGCTACCGCGAGCCGCTCTATGTCGCGGTGTTGCTGCACGATATCGCCAAGGGCCGACCGGAGGCGCATGAAGTCGCCGGCGCCAGAATCGCGCGCCGCATTGGACCGCATATGGGCCTATCGCCAGCCGACACAGAACTTGTCGCCTGGCTGATAGAGAACCATCTGGTCATGTCGATGACAGCGCAGACCCGCGACCTCAATGATCGCAAAACGATCAGCGATTTTGCCGACCTTGTGCAGTCAGGCGACCGGCTCAAGCTACTATTGATCCTTACAGTCTGCGATATTCGCGGTGTCGGGCCTGGGGTCTGGAACGGCTGGAAAGGGCAACTCCTTCGCACGCTCTATTACGAAACCGAACTACTTCTGACCGGCGGCTTCTCGGACCTGTCGCGCGCCGAACGCGCAGCTTCCGCCCGCGAGCGATTGACCGGAAGTCTTTCGGACTGGGACGACGCATCGCGCAAACGCTATGCCGGCCTGCACTATGAGAACTACCTGCTGACGGTAGATCTCGATGACCAGATACGCCACGCTACTTTTGTGAAAGACGCCGACGCCTCGGGCAAAAAGCTGGCGACAATGGTGAAGACCCACGGCTTCGAAGCCGTGACTGAAATTACCGTCCTGGCGCAGGATCACCCGCGTCTGCTTTCAATCATTACCGGCGCCTGCGCCGCTGCGGGAGCAAATATCGTCGACGCTCAGATTTTCACCACTTCTGACGGACGGGCGCTTGATACAATTCTGATCAGCCGCGAGTTCGAACACGATCAGGATGAGAGCCGCCGCGCCGAACGGGTCGGCAAACTGATCGAGGAAGCACTGCTCGGCAAGACCTGGCTGCAAGAGGTGATCGACAGGAAAGCCAAGCCGAAACGCGGCAGCCGCGCTTTCAAGATCACCCCGCGAGCCGAAGTCCGCAATGCGCTGTCCAATCGTTTCTCGGTGATTGAAGTCGAGGGTCTGGACCGCCCCGGTCTGCTTTCAGAACTGACCAACGCGTTGTCAGATCTGTCGTTGGACATTGCTAGCGCACATATCACCACATTCGGTGAGAGGGTGATCGACACGTTCTACGTGACCGATCTGACCAATGCGAAGATTGAAAATGAGGCGCGCAGGCAGGCCATTCAGACACGCATGCTCGACGTTCTCTCAGGTCAGACGACCTCCACCAAGCGTCAGCCGCAGGCGGCAGAGTGAAACAGAAAAGATGAGCCTCGCCCGGAAATTTGCGACCGTAGCGTCGGGCACGCTGATGAGCCGCATTCTCGGCTTCACGCGCGAGATGCTGATGGCGGCCGCGCTTGGAACTGGCCCCGTCGCTGACGCCTTCTACGCAGCTTTCCAGTTTCCCAACACGTTCCGCCGGCTGTTCGCCGAGGGTGCGTTTAACTCCGCTTTCGTCCCGCTCTTCGCCAAGGAGATCGAAGCAAACGGGGTGGATGGCGCAAAGAAGTTTTCCGAAGAAGTATTCGGCGTCCTGTTCACAATCCTGATCGTGCTGACCATCATCATGGAATTGGCGATGCCGCTTCTGGTCGCCACCATCATCGCGCCGGGTTTCGCCGACGAACCGGAGCGGTTCGGGTTGACCAGGTCACTGGCGACGATCATGTTCCCCTATCTCATTTGTATGTCGCTGGCTGCAATGATGGCTGGCATGCTGAATTCATTGCGGCGCTATTTTGCCGCCGCCGTTGCGCCTGTCTTTCTTAACATCATCCTGATCGGCGTTCTGGCCTATGCATGGTATCGCGGCGCCGATGGCCCGACAGTTGGTTACGCGCTGGCCTGGGGCGTACTGGCCGCAGGCATCGTCCAGCTGGCGATCGTCTGGTTCGCTGTGCGACATGCTGGCATAAAGGTGGGATTTCGCCGGCCGCACATAACCCCCAACGTCAAGCGTTTGCTGTGGCTGGCGCTGCCAGCGGCGATCACCGGCGGCATTACCCAGATCAACACGCTGATTGGCACCGCCATCGCGTCCGGCCAGAACGGCGCCGTCTCTGCGCTCAATCTGGCGGACCGGGTCTATCAGCTGCCGCTCGGCGTCGTCGGCATTGCTGTCGCCATTGTGTTGCTGCCGGAGCTTGCGCGCGCGCTGAAAGCCGGCAACGAAAAGGAAGCTTCGAACCTGCAGAATCGCTCTGTCGAGTTCACCCTGTTCCTGACGCTACCCGCCGCAGCTGCCCTGATGGTTCTCTCAGAGCCGATTGTGCGCGTGCTCTATGAGCGTGGCCAGTTTGCCGCTGACGGCTCCACCGCAACGGTTGCTTCGATCCTCGCCATCTTCGCCATGGGCCTGCCGGCCTTTGTTCTCATCAAGGCATTCACACCCGGCTATTTTGCCCGTGAAGATACGCGCACCCCCATGTTCTTCGCTGCGATTTCGGTCGCGGTGAACATTTCAATCGCCCTATGGCTCTTTCCGAGCGCCGGACCATCAGGCATTGCTACCGCATCGGCTGTCGCCGGATGGATCAACGCCTCCATGCTGTTTGGCGTATTGGTCTGGCGCGGACACTGGGGCCGAGACAATCCGCTGCTGACCCGCATTCCCCGTCTCGTGCTTGCCGCAACAATTATGGCCGGCGCGCTTTGGTATGGAGAGCAGTGGCTTGAGTCGCATCTGGCCTCCACCGCATCGATATGGACGCAAGTCGCCGCATTGATGGTCTTGTGCGGGATCGGCTCGATAGCTTATTTCGTTGTTGCGTTCGCGACTGGCGGTGCGAGCCTCACCGCGCTCAGACGCAACATCCACCGCCAGGCAAAATCGCGAAAACCAGCTGACGACATTCCGCTTGAATGAAGCCTGAGCCTCGTCCATAAGCTCGCCTCGTTTTCGCCGCGCGGATTCCAAGCCGCAAGGCCATCTCCGGAAGCAATTTCGGGACGGCCCTCCACAAGCCAAGAGGCATGTCATGTCCAGTTTCAAGCCGCTCGTGTTTTCGGGCGTCCAGCCGACCGGAAATCTCCATCTCGGCAACTATCTCGGAGCGATCAAGAAGTTTGTCGCCCTGCAGGAACAGAGCGACTGCATCTATTGTGTCGTTGACCTGCATTCGATCACCGCGCAGCTGGTGCATGATGATCTAGAGGAGCAGACGCGGTCGATCACAGCAGCGTTTCTGGCTGCCGGCATCGACTCAAAGAAGCACATCGTTTTCAACCAGAGCCGGGTAATGCAGCACGCCGAACTGGCCTGGGTCTTTAATTGTGTCGCACGCATCGGCTGGATGTATCGGATGACCCAGTTCAAGGATAAGGCGGGAAAAGACCGCGAAAACGCTTCTCTTGGCCTCCTTGCCTATCCAAGCCTGATGGCCGCAGACATTCTGCTGTATCGCGCGACCCATGTACCGGTTGGCGAAGATCAAAAGCAGCATCTGGAGCTTGCCCGCGACATTGCGCAGAAATTCAACAATGATTTCTCGGGCCGGATCGCCGCCAGAGGCCTTGGCGTTGAAATGCAGGCCGGCGATGAAACGGTGCAAGGTTATTTCCCGATTATCGAACCGGTGATTGGCGGGCCGGCGGCGCGGATCATGTCACTGCGCGATGGCTCCAAAAAGATGTCCAAGTCCGACCCATCGGATCTTTCGCGCATCAACCTGACCGACGACGCCGACGCGATCTCGAAGAAGATCCGCAAAGCCAAAACCGATCCAGACGCATTGCCGAGCGAGGCGAAAGGTCTCGATGGACGGCCCGAGGCGCAGAATCTCGTTGGCATTTATGCCGGTCTGGCCGAAATATCGACGGACCAGGTTCTGAAGGAATTTGGCGGCACCCAGTTTTCGACCTTCAAACCGGCATTGGCTGATCTTGCTGTCGCCAAGATGGCCCCGGTGGCGGCCGAAATGCGGCGTATTATGGCCGATCCGGCCTATGTCGACGACGTTCTGCGAGATGGCGGCCAGCGCGCAGGCGCATTGGCTGAGGCGACAATGAGGGATGTTCGTTCGATTGTCGGCTTCCTGCAGGACTGAGCCGGCCCGGGCCACCTGCTGGAAACAAACCGGACAGCTCGTCTGCTTGCGACACACCGGCGTGTTGGGTGTTGCGCTTTTGTGCGCACTCCACTATAGACCCGCCGTTCGAAAGAAAGCCGCCCGGCAGGGCATGCCGTGGCGGTCTTTTATGCTTTTCGGGTCCCGGTCGGCCCGAAGCACAACAAGCTGCCCGGAATAGGGCGCATAAGAAAGGAAGCAAAATGCCCAAGATGAAGACCAAATCGGCCGCCAAAAAGCGGTTCAAGATCACGGCTACCGGCAAAGTCCTCGCGGCTGCGGCTGGTAAGCGCCATGGAATGATCAAGCGCTCCAATAAGTTCATCCGCGACGCTCGCGGAACGATGGTCCTCGCCAAACCTGACGGCGAAAAGGTCATCAAGAACTTCCTCCCCAACGGCCTCTAAGGCCCGGCGGTTCAGCGTTTTAAGGAGATCATGACATGGCACGCGTAAAAAGAGGCGTCACCTCGCACGCCAAACACAAGAAGGTCCTGAAAGCCGCCAAGGGTTTTTACGGTCGTCGCAAGAACACCATTCGCATCGCCAAGCAGGCGGTCGAAAAGTCGATGCAATACGCCTACCGCGACCGTAAGAACCGCAAGCGCAATTTCCGCGCTTTGTGGGTTCAGCGCATCAACGCGGCAGTGCGCGAGCACGGTCTGACCTATGCCCGCTTCATCGATGGCATCAACAAGGCCGGCATCGAGATTGATCGCAAGGTCCTGTCCGATATGGCTATCCATGAGCCGCAGGCGTTCGCCGCAATCGTGGCGCAGGCCAAGAAGGCGCTCGAATATCTCAAGGACACCACCCCGAATGCTTTTGAAAGCGCTGTCGCGTAAGCCAGCCGCTTCCCAAGCCTTTGATCATTGATTGGGAAACCCGCGCTGGCAGGGCTGGCGTGGGTTTTTCTGTTTCGACATATGCATTGAATGAACGGAACCTGCCGTGAGCGATCGTCTGACAATTCTGGAAAACGGCCTGCTGGCTGACATCGCTTCGGCCGGCGACGAACCCGCCATAGAAGCCGTGCGCGTCGCGGCGCTTGGCAAGAAAGGTTCGGTATCGGAGCTGCTGAAAACGCTAGGCTCGATGAGCCCGGAAGAACGGCAGGTCAACGGCCCGGCCATCAACGGGCTAAAAGCGCGGGTCACCGAAGCGTTGACCGTCCGCAAGACCGAGTTGAAAGACGCCGCAATCACTGCGCGCCTCGCCGCCGAAAAACTTGATGTCACGCTTCCGGTGCGCCCATCGCCTGCCGAACGCGGCCGTATCCATCCGATCAGCCAGGTCATCGACGAGATCACTGCCATATTCGGCGATATGGGGTTCTCCATCGCTGAAGGGCCGGATATCGAAACCGACTATTACAATTTCACTGCGTTGAACTTCGCTGAAGGCCATCCGGCCCGCGAAATGCACGATACGTTCTTCCTGCGGGCTGCAGAGGGACAGGCCCCGAAGCTGTTGCGCACCCACACTTCGCCGGTTCAGGTGCGCACCATGGAGGCACAAAAGCCGCCGATCCGCATCGTCATTCCGGGCAAGACCTACCGCATGGATTCAGACGCGACCCATACACCGATGTTCCATCAGGTCGAGGGGCTTGTGGTCGACAAAAAGGCCAATGTCGCCAATCTGCGCTGGGTGCTGGAAGAGTTCTGTAAGGCGTTCTTCGAGGCGCCATCGGTGAAGATGCGCTTCCGCCCGAGCTATTTTCCGTTCACGGAGCCTAGTTTCGAGGTCGATATCCAGTGTGACCGCTCGCGGCCAGGCGAAGTGCGCTTCGGCGAGGGCAATGACTGGATGGAGATCCTGGGCTGCGGCATGGTGCACTCGAACGTGCTGCGCGCCGGCGGGCTGGACCCCGACGAATATCAGGGATTTGCCTGGGGCATGGGCATCGACCGCATCGCCATGCTGAAATATGGCATGCCGGACCTGCGCGCTTTCTTCGACGCTGACGTGCGCTGGCTTGAGCATTATGGCTTCCGCCCGCTCGACATGCCAACGCTGTTTGGGGGGTTGAGCGGGTAATGCCGACTGTTCTCATACAGGCGGGATTTCGCTTCCACTTCTTCTCGGCGGACGACAACGAGCCGCCGCACATTCATATCGACAAGGACGGTCGAAGGGCCAAGGTTTGGCTCCGTTACCTGACGGTCGCCAAGCATGGTGGGTTTAGCGAACCTGACATGCGTCGTATAATGATGATCGTCTCGGAGCATAGGGACCAGTTTCTGGAGGCTTGGAATGACTTCTTCGCCTGATTATCCTGAGAAGGATCAACCGATCGAAGCGTGGTGTGATCTTCACGATCTCCACGTTCGGCTGGCTGACGGACGCCATGTATCGACACCGCTTTGGTGGTATCCGCGCCTCCTGAAAGCGACGCCTGCGCAGCGTAACAACGTGCAACTGATGCTTGATGGCGTTCATTGGCCGGATGTCGATGAAGACCTTTCCATCGACGGAATGCTGAGCGGGCGAAAGGCGAAGGGCGCCATAGAGCCTTCGGTGGCGGCTGCGGAATGAGTTATGTGCGCGCCTTCTTCGACGCCGATGTGCGCTGGCTTGAGCATTATGGCTTCCGCCCGCTCGACATGCCAACGCTGTTTGGGGGGTTGAGCGGGTAATGGAGGCGGTTTCGTTCTCCTTCGGCGACTCGCCCGCGTTGGCGGATGAACTTCTTGCCCTTGTTCTGACAGGCAAGAAGACGGCGACTTGTGGCGCATTGCGCGATTTCGGCGGCGAGGAACCGGTCCCCCAAGTCGGCCGGCGCGACATCGTGCTCGATGGCCAGGGCCGGCCGGCCGCGATCATCGAGACCGTTTCGATCGAGATGAAGCGGTTCGACGAAGTCGATGCAGATTTTGCCGCGAAGGAAGGCGAAGGAGACCTGTCCTACGAATACTGGCGGTCGGCTCATGAAGCCTACTTCGTGCGCAATGGTGGCTTCTCGCCCGACATGATCCTGGTCTGTGAGCGGTTCCGGCTGGTGGAAACGCTTGATCGCAAAAACACGAAACGAGTGACCCCATGAAACTCACCCTCTCCTGGCTGAAAGATCACCTCGAAACCGACGCCACGCTCGACCAGATCGTGGAAAAGCTGACGGCAATCGGGCTTGAGGTCGAGCATGTTGACGACAAGGCGGGCTTGAAGCCGTTTGTCATCGCCAAGGTGCTTACCGCTGCACGCCACCCGGATGCCGACAAGCTGCAGGTGCTGACGGTCGATATTGGCTCCGGCGATCCCGTGCAGGTTGTCTGCGGCGCCCCGAATGCGCGGGCCGGGCTGATTGGCGCGTTCGCAGCGCCGGGCACTTATGTGCCAGGCATCGATGTGACGCTTGGCGTCGGCAAGATACGCGGCGTCGAGAGCCGGGGCATGATGTGCTCCGAGCGCGAGCTGGAACTGTCCGACGAGCACAATGGCATTATCGACCTGCCGGCCGATGCGCCGGTTGGAACCAGTTTCGCCGCCTATGCCCATCTCGACGATCCAGTGATCGAGATCAACCTGACGCCCAACCGCCCGGATGCGACCTCGATTCACGGCATTGCACGCGATCTGGCCGCAGCTGGGCTCGGCAAGCTCAAGACTGCGCCAGTCGAGCCCATCCAGGGCAAGGGCGACTGCCCGGTAAAGGTCAAAATCGAAGCGCCGGATCTGTGCCCCGGTTTTGCGCTGCGCCTTGTGCGCGGCGTGAAGAACGGTCCGTCGCCGAAATGGATGCAGCAGCGCCTGCTGGCGATTGGTCTGCGCCCCATCAATGCGCTGGTCGACATAACCAATTACATCACCTTCGACCGTGGCCGCCCGCTGCACGTTTTCGACCTGAAGAAGGTCAATGGCGATCTGGTCGTGCGCCGCGCCCACGATGGCGAGACGGTGCTGGCGCTGGATGGCCGCGAATACAAGCTGACATCAGAGATGTGCGTGATCGCCGATGGCAATGGCGTCGAATCGATCGCCGGCGTGATGGGCGGCGAACATTCGGGCTCGGATGAGCGCACCACTGACGTACTCATTGAATCGGCGCTCTGGGACCCGCTGAACGTCGCCCGCACCGGACGCGCTCTTGGGATTGTCACCGATGCGCGCTACCGCTTCGAGCGCGGCGTTGATCCGGAGTTCATGGTTCCGGGCCTCGACCTGGCGACCAAGATGGTGATCGAGTTCTGCGGCGGTGAAGCCAGCGAAATGGAGCTGGTTGGCTATCAGGGTTATGATCCGCGCATCGTTTCCTTCCCCTATTCGGAGGTGAAACGCCTGACCGGCATCGACGTGTCGAAGGCCGAAAGCCGCGACATTCTCACCCGTCTTGGCTTCGAGGTGCGCGGCGACGGCGATCCAGTCGCGGTTGCCATTCCGTCCTGGCGGCCGGACGTCGACGGAAAGGCCGATCTGGTTGAGGAAATCCTGCGTATTCACGGCGTCGATGAAGTCTCGGCGCAGCCGCTGGAGAGTCACAACGCTGTCAATGGCAAGATCTTGACCACGTTGCAAATCCGCACCCGCGCCGCCAAACGCGCGCTGGCCACGCGTGGCATGATGGAGGCTATCACCTGGTCGTTCATTTCGGCCAAACAGGCGGTTGCGTTCGGCGGCGGGCATGCGGTGCTGAAGCTCGCCAACCCGATTGCTGCTGATATGTCGGACATGCGGCCCTCACTGCTACCGGGCCTCGTTTCGGCAGCACAGCGCAACGCTGCGCGCGGCCACGGCGATGTTGCGTTGTTTGAAGTGTCCGGCGTCTATGAAGATGACACGCCAGACCGGCAGCGCCGGGTAGCATCAGGCGTGCGCCGCGGCACGAACGGGCTCGACGGCGCCGGCCGCTCGTGGTCGGGCAATGCGAAGGCGGTCGGTGTTTATGACGCCAAGGCTGACGCGATTGCTGCACTCGAGGCCTGCGGCGCGCCAGTGGACCGGCTGCAATTCGAGACTGGCGCGCCGGACTGGTACCATCCGGGCCGCTCGGGCGTGATCAAGATGGGGCCAAAGCTGGTGCTGGGACATTTTGGCGAGTTCCACCCGAAGGCGCTGGAACTGCTCGACGCCACAGGGCCGCTGGCCGGCTTCGAAGTGTTTATAGACGCCATTCCCGAGCCGAAGGCCAAGCCGACAAAGACCAAGCCGAAACTCGACCTCTCGCCGTTCCAGGCGGTGACCCGCGACTTCGCCTTTGTCGTGGACCGCACTGTTGAGGCCGGGACGCTGACCAAGGCGGCGCTTGCCGCCGACCGCAAGCTGATTACCGG
>Ga0209573_1006282_pt1 | contig 10018 bp, 7 predicted proteins | sample TNRBio252014_DNA_FD_185870 | JGI IMG/M metagenome (GOLD analysis project Ga0209573, IMG submission 185870) | Wastewater treatment Type I Accumulibacter community from EBPR Bioreactor in Madison, WI, USA - TNR Reactor_6/25/2014_ DNA (SPAdes)... | ecosystem: Engineered > Bioreactor > EBPR >...
CATTCTCTTCACCGCCCTCGCCGATGCCGCCCCGGTCGGGCGGCCGAACATTGTCTTTCTTCTCTCGGACGATCAGGACTGGACCGGCCTCTCCGTCCGGATGCACCCGGATCTGCCGAATTCGGCGAGCGATTTTTACCGCACACCGAATCTGGAAAAGTTCGCCGCCCAGGGGATGCGCTTCAGCGCGGCCTATTCCCCGGCCCCGGTTTGTTCGCCGACGCGGATCAGCCTGCAGACGGGCATGAGCCCGGCGAAGCTCGGCTGGACCAAGGCCGCGCCCGCCGAGGAAGGGCACCGGCTCATCGAGGCAGCCAACCGTAAGTCGATCCGCCCTGACGAAACCACCATCGCCGAGATGTTGAAGACGGCGGGCTATACGACGGCACACTACGGCAAATGGCATCTCGTCGGCGGTGGTCCGGAGGCGAACGGCTACGACGAAAGTGACGGCGACACGGGCAACCGCGACGCCGATGCCCACGTCGACCCGAATCCGGTGGACCTCTTCGGCATGACGGAGCGGGCCACGGCCTTCATGGAGAAGCAGAAGCAGGCCGGGAAGCCGTTCTTCGTGCAGATGTCCTATTATGCGTTGCACCTGCCGGAGAACGCCCTGAAGTCGACGCGTGCTTTCTACGAAGCCCAGCCGCCGGGGGCGATGCATTCCGACATCGATCGGGCGGCGATCACGACCGACCTCGACACGGCTGTGGGGCGTTTGTTAGAGTCGCTTGACCGCCTCAAGCTCGCGGAAAACACCTACGTGATTTACATGTCGGACAACGGCGCTGGAGGAAAGGGAGGTCTGCGTCCGCTCTCCGCGGGCAAGGGCGGTCTCTGGGAAGGCGGCATCCGCGTGCCCCTGATCGTGCGCGGCCCAGGCATCGCGGCGGACTCGTGGTGCCACCAGCGCGTCGTCGGCTACGACTTTTTCCCCACCTTCTGCCGTTGGGCCGGAGTGAAGGACGCTTTGCCCGAAGGCCTCGAGGGAGGTGATCTTTCGCCCTTGCTCTTCGAGGAGAGCCGCGAACCTGTGCGTCGGGCGCGCGAGGAAATGGTCTTTCACTTCCCGCATTACCAAGGTGACTCGCCGCATTCGGCCATCCTGTTGGGCGACTACAAACTGCTGCATTTCTACGAAACGGGAGAGACGCGGCTCTTCAACCTCGCCGAAGACCTGGCGGAACGGAATGACCTGACTGCGTCGCAACCGGAGGTCGCGGCCAATCTGAAGGCACGGCTCGGGAGTTATCTCGTAGAAGTGGGCGCCTCACTGCCTCGGCCGAATCCGGACTTCGATCCCGCAAGGGAGCCGGCCGTAAAGGGTGGCAGGAAGCGGATGAGGTGAGCCGGTGTTACGAGCGCACCGGGACATTCTCCGGACATTCACCCCCGCTTCCGATACGCCGCCGGAGTCAGGCCCATGTGCCTCCGGAAATGCTGGGTGAAGGCGCTTTGGTCGCAGAAGCCGAAGTCGAGGGCGATCTCGGCGATGGGTTTGTCGCCCGTCCTCAGCACCTCGCAGGCGGCCTGGATGCGGGTCTTGATGAGGAAGGTGCGGGGGTTCGTCCCGAAGACCTCGCGGAAGCGGCGGTTGAATTGGCGCACCGACATGCCGGTGCGTTTGGCGAGGTCGGTGAGATTGACGGGCTCGTGGAAATGCTCGCGGATGTGGGTGACGGCGCGGTCGAGCTGGAGATGCGGGGTGAAGGCGGTCTTGCGTCCGGTGTAGCTCTGCACCGTGCCCATCACCCCGATGACGGACCCGTCGCGACCGAAGACGGGGAACTTGTTCGTGAAGTACCAGTCGGGCAGTCCCTGTCGGTTGAAGAAGAGCTCGACGACCTTCAGCTTCGGTTTTCCCGTGGAGATGACCTGCTCGTCGTCCGATCGAAACTCGCGGGCGAGCTGTTCGGGAAACAGCTCGAAGTCGTTTTTCCCGATCACGTCTGACTCGCTCTTCGCGCCGAGCCGTTCCCAGAAGGCACGGTTCGCGGCGACAAGGCGGAAATCCCGGTCCTTCGCGAAAAAGGAAACCCCGGGAAGATGATCAAAGAGCACCTCGAAGTGGCTCGAGGGAGAGACCTGGAGCAGGAACTCGGATTTGAGGGATTCCGCGGGAGTCATGCAGTGGAGTGGTGGAGTAGCGGAGTGTTGGAGGAATGGGAACACGAAGGGTGATCAAAGATCAATCCCCATACTCCAAAACTCCATCACTCCCTTCTCCCTCTCACTTCTGCAAGATCACCTGCACCGCGTCGATGTGGGCGTTGCCATCCGCGCCGACGTTGCTGACGACGACGGATCCGGGTTTGCCGGCTTCGAAGTGGAAGACTCCGAGTCCGTAGAATCCCTTCGCGAGGGGAGGGGCGATGCGCTGGTTCACGGGGAGGGTCTTCTCACCGTCGGCGGAGATCACGGTCACCGGGGTCTTCGAGGAACGGTTCTCATGGGCCTGGTGCGAGATGCGGACTTCGTAGTCACCGGTTTCGGGCACGGTGAATTCGAAGCGGGCGGTGGCGACCTTGTCGGATCCCTCGGCGGCCGGGCTGGCATAGCGGTAGCCGTTTTCGACATGCGGCTTGAGGCCCTCTCCGTGCGTCCAGTTGCCGGTCAGCTTCGCCTGATCGTCGTCGATGACGATGCCGTCGAGCTGGCTGAGGGTGATCCAGTCCGTGGCCTCTTCGGCGAAGGAGGGCAGGGCGGGATCGACCGCGAATTCATCCTGGAGAGTGGCACGGCGCATGTTGCCGGGGAGTTGCATCAACTCGACGAGTTCGTTGAGATGCTGGTAATAGACTTCGCGGGGAGTGACATTGTGCTTGGCGCAGATCGCGGCAGCCTTGCCGACGACGACCCCCATCATACCGCAGGTCTTCATCACCCGCACGGTCCCGAGGGCTTCGTGGGTGACGCTGATATTGCGTCCGGCCATGAAGAGGTTCTCGATGTTGCGCGAGTAGAAGCAACGATAGGGAACCGGATAGCCCTTTTTGCGGTCCACGCCCTTGCCGTGAACGGCGACGGAAATGAAAGGATTCTCGGGGAATTTTTTCGAATATTGCTCGTTGGGATAGTGGAGGTCGACGGACCAGGTCGTGAGGACACAACCGTCATCGAAGGGCTTTTTGGAAACGATGTCCTCTTCAGTGAGGATGACATCACCCAGCAATTGGAGGGTCTCGCGGGTCCCTCCGACATAGGCCATCCAGGTGAGTCGGGCATTTTTGTGGGACTGCATCGCCGGATCGTAGCGGTCATAGGCACCCTTGTTTTTCAAAGCATTCCAAGCCCCGAAGCCGGCGAGATGATTCCAGTCGCGGATCTCTTCGAGGTCGAGGAGGGGGTGCTTGTCATAGCCGCTTTCCCAGAACCACTGGGCGTGGAATTTCTGGGGGTAGGGGAAGTCGCCTTCCTCGAGCGGGAGCGCCCAAGGCGTCTCGGGAAAGATCTGGAGGCTGTCGGTATTTTCCCAAGCCCACATGTTCGACATGCCCATGCGGCCTTTTTCCGCCATTTCGTGATCGGCTCCGGCCATCTGTCCGATGGTGCCGTGACCGGTCGTGTCGCAGAAGGTGCGTCCAGTAAAGCGACGGATCGCTCCAGTGCGGGTGTCAAAGGCGTGGACGGCCTCGATCTTCGTCTTGGAGGCCATCTCGACCTTGTAGGCGTGATGGTTTAGGAACAGGGTGAGGTTCTTTTCGGCGGTCGCGATGTTGTGCTTTTTCTCGTCCTCGAACTCCTCGTAGGTGCCGGGGGAGAGTTTTGCGTCGTCCTCGAATTCCCGGACAATGTCACCGACGGGGTAGAGGCCGGGAGGCGTGTTGCCCATAGCCCAGACGCGCACCTCGGACGAGCCGTTGCCGCCGAGGACGGAACGATTCTGGATGAGGGCGACCTTCAGGCCCATGCGTGCCGCCGAGACGGCGCCGCAGGCACCGGAGTAACCTCCGCCGACAAAAACGATGTCAAAGGGACCCTCGGTCGTGGCCTCCTCGGCGATGCCCAGCATCTTGCGACGCCAGGCGGGAAGGACCTCGCTCGAGTTGTCAGGAACGAAGGCGGGATCTTTGGAGAAGAGGATCGCATCACAGCGCCCACCGAACCCGGTGAGGTCGGCGAGAGCTAGGGTGGTTTTCGCCTCGGTGATGTTGACGGTGCCGCCGTCTTCCCAATGCCACTTGTCGCCGGTCTTGCCGAATTCATGCGCCACGGTATGCCCGCCGATCTTCACCTGGAAACGTCCCGGGGCGGCTTTCGCATCGACGGTGTCGGCGAATTTCTCGACCCAGTTCTTGGTGCGGACCCAGAGTTTGTATTCGCCGGTGGAGGGAAAGGTGACCTCGGTGGTGGCGTCGGCGACGGGCATGCCGAGTCCGTGGGCAAGCAGGTAAGGCGACCCCATCGTCTCGATGAACTGGGTGTCGAGCTGCCAGCCGCCGGGATGGGTGAAGGCCTCGGTCTCGACCAGCACTTGTTGGGCGGAAAGGGAGACAGGCAGAAGCAGGGCGGCGAAATACGGGGGCAATTTCATGAGGGCAATGTGGGGCGGAGCAAAGAATTTTCCACCATCGTTTCCGCGTGCTTGCGGCAAAGGAGTCCTGTCCAGTTTTTCGCGCAGCGGAATCACCCAGCAAAAAGCAAAATTCGGAATTCTTCTAAAAATTATTTGAAATTTAAAAAAATAATTACAAATTTTAAGAATTATTTTAAATCTGCGAATCATATTGGAGAATTCCATAACAAACTGGCGGAAGCTTGCCTTTCTGATGGCTCTCTTTGGGCCGGGCAGTGTTGCCATGGCTTATACGGACGCGGAGGTCCGCAGCGCCGCGGTTGAATTGCGGGCAACGGTATCGGCGGCCGTACCTCGGGTGACTTTGCACTGGAATGCGAGTCCCTATCCGGTCACGAACCAAACGGTCTACCGACGTCTTCCCGGTACGGGTGGGTGGGAGCTCACGACCTCACTTTCACCCTCCGTAGTGAGTTGGGCCGACACAACGGCCGCCCACCAGACCCTGTATGAATATCGGGTCGAGAGGATTCACGCCTCTCCGCTCGGTGCCGTCGCGGAAGGTTGGATCTGGGCGGGGGCTGAGGTGTCGGCCGTCGAGGACCGCGGACGGCTCATTCTGGCGGTGGACGCGACGATGGCCGGGACTTTGGCGGATGAATTGCACCGGCTCGTGAGCGATCTCACCGGAGACGGTTGGGAGGTGGTGCGGACCGACATCTCCAGGGCCGCGACTCCGATTCAGGCACGGGATGCGATCCGGGGCTGGTATGCGGTCGATCCCGGTCGGACCCGCGCGGTGCTTTTGTTAGGGCATCTCCCGGTTCCCTACTCGGGGATGGTTTGTCCCGACGGACATTGGGATACGCCTCCGATGGCACACCACCGCGGGGCCTGGCCGACAGATGCTTTTTATGGAGACATGGACGGGTTCTGGGCGGATACCTCGGTGAATTACAGTGTGGGCAATGTCGCGGGAGTGCGAAATCACAATGTTCCCGGAGATGGGAAGTTCGATGTTTCCCTCCTCGTCGGCGAACATCTCCCCGAGATCGCGGTCGGTCGGATCGACCTGGCGAACATGGGAGGGATCTCGGCGGGGCTTTCGGAAACGGAGCTGCTGCGCCGGTATCTAGACCGGCACCACGCCTTCCGTCATCGTCAGGGGAATTTCGCGACCCTCGGTGAACGGGCCTTGGTGGATGACACGCTTTTCGGCCCCGCGTGGGGGCTGCCCACGGCGACGAGCGGGTGGACCAGTGGGGTCGCCTTGTTTGGGAATACCAACACGACCGCGGGTGATTGGATTCCCGCCCTGCGGGATCAGGATTATCTGATGGCCTACGGTTGTGGTCCCGGCGCGTTTGATGGTGCCGAGGGGATCAGTTCGAGCGCGGATTTCCGCGACACCCGTTGCCGGGCGATTTTCAACATGACGTTCGGGAGTTTTTTCGGGGATTGGGATTCCAACGATAATTATCTTCGGGCTCCCTTGGTCGGTCGTTCGGATTCGCGGGGGCTCGTCAGTGTCTGGTCGGGAGTGCCGATGTGGCGTCTTTTCGCCTTGGCCGCCGGGGGAACCATGGCGGACGCCTATCGCCACGTCGTGCATGAGGTGAATCAACCGGGAGGCCCCTTTCCGCCTACGGATGAATCGTGGACGAATCCGGATCAAAGCCACGTCGCGCTGATGGGGGATCCGTCCCTGAGGTCGCACCCGGTGATGCCGGTGACATCGCTGAACGCCTCCCTCGCCGGAAATCAGGTTTCGCTGTCATGGGTGAATCCCGCCTCGGAGTCCAACCGGCTCGGCAGTCGTGTCTACCGGGCGACCGCGATCTTCGGTCCGTACACCCGCGTCGGCAGCCAGACGGCGTTGAATACGACCTCCTTTCTCGACACGCCTCCGTATCCGGGGCACTGGTATTATCTGGTGCGCACGGTGAAGCGGCAGACCACCGCTTCAGCAAGCTACGACAATCTCGCGCAGGGGGTGCTCGCCGAGATCGACGTGCCGGCGACGGGATATGCGGCCTGGGGGGTGGGACTGAGCAACTCGAGCGACACGGCGGATCCGAATGGCGATGGAGTACCGAACCTGCTCGCCTATGCCGTGGGAGCCGCCAATGGGATGACCCAGGCCCTTCCCTCTCTGCCCCGGCATGAGGGATCGGGCTTTCGGATTCCCTACTCCGGCCGCGAGGACCTGGGTTATGAGGTGCAGCGCAGTCTGAATCTTTCGGCGTGGTATCTGGTGGCCCGCAAGAATCCGGGGAACGGTTGGGTGCTGAATCCGGCCTCGGGTTATCCCCATCAGGGCGCGATCTCGCTGACCTTGCTCGGAAGCGCGGCGATCCGCGTGCAGGACGCTACCGGAGCGACGCGTGGATTCTGGCGAATGCGGGTGACGCGATGAGCGGGTGGGGAAGTTGACGTTTGAGGGCTGGACGCGTATCGATTCGGCCCTCTTTCAAAACTCCCCCTGATCATGTCCACGTCTCCAGTCTTTTACGCCGGTCTCGATATTGGCGGCACCACCGTCAAAAGTGTTCTCGTCGATGCCGAAGGCGATCTCGTCGGAGAAATGGTTGAGGTGCGCAGTCATGTGAAGAACGGCTACGAGGCGACGTTTGCGCAGCTCGAATCGGCACTGGATCAACTGACCGCTGCCTCCGGCATTCGCCGCGATCAGATCGCCGGCGTGGGGCTCGACGTTCCCGCGCCATCGAGCGAAGGCGTGATCTGGGCTCAGGCGAATCTCGGGTCGGACTGGGTCGGTACGAACGTCCGCGACCTCTTCTCCGTACGGATCGGCGGAGTCCCCGTTTACATGACCAACGACGGCAACGCCGCCGCACTCGGCGAATACGCGGTGCGGAAAAAGCACTTCGGCAGTCTCCTCCTCGTCGCTCCCGGCACCGGGTTGGGCGGTGGTTTTGTCTTGCCCGGAGGACGGGCGTGGGAAGGGGCAAATGGTCTCGCGCTCGAGGTCGGTCACATCTCCATCCCACATCGCGAGGAAAACGGATCGCTGCCCCGATGCAGTTGTGGCAAGCTCGGCTGCCTCGAGGCATGGGTTTCCCTCGTGGCCTTGCGTCGTCGGGTCGCGATCGAATTGGCCAAACCGGAGCACGCCTCACATCCGCTCAATGACGGTACGCCCGTCGAGGAAAAGGCGTTTCGTCTGCGCGAGTTCGCCGAGAAAGGGGATGCGCTCGCCATCGCGATTTTCCGCCAACAGGGCAATCTCCTCGGGTATGGCCTCGCCGATCTCGTGCGGGTGTTCGATCCGGGGCTCGTCGTGATCGGAGGCGGACTCGCCGAGACCGGTTTCCGCGATCAATACCTCGAATGGATCTACGAAGGCTTCCGCGAACGGGCCTGGCCGGTTTACCTCAACAGTCCGATCCAGCCCGAACAGATCACCACCGTGTTCGAGTGGGCGACCGGAGGCGACGCCGCGGCCGCCGTGGGAGTCGCCTTTGCCGCGCGCGAGCGTTTCAGCTGAGGTTAGCCTCAGCGGCGGTGCACTTCTAAATCGACTATCTTGTAAGTGCCCCCAACATCCTGGAAATAAACGCGTGCCCAGCCCCCATTGAACTGCATCAACATCTTGTCGTCGTAGTAGGGGATGTTGCCGCGGTGCGGGAGGTTCCAGTTGAGCTTGGCAACCGCCTGCGGAGTTGCGAACTGCAAGGCCATGTTCCGATCAAGGCGGATGTAGGCCGTGAGGAAACGCAGGGCGACATCGTGTTTCGTCAGCGGAGTGAGCGCGGTGGGCTGGCTTCCGGATCTGGAAGATCCGGTGCTGCCGAGACCCGAGGAGAGACCGGTCGAGGTTGTCTCCACGCAAGAGCTGAGAAAAGTCACGGCAAGGCAAAAGAGGATCGCTAGGAAACGCAGAGGCGTGTTCATGGGGAGAGGGATGATTCGATCCTATACCATTTCCCGTGGCAGGTCCACTCCTCCGATGTTCCCGTGTGACGCGTCTCGCACCGTTCGTGGGTTGACTTCCCCCCGTCCTTCGCGGACCTTCGGCGCGCTCTTGTGGAGCGAATTTCAGTCTCACCCCATCGCATGAAAACTCCCGCCCGTCTCTTCATTACCGCTCTCTTTTTCGCCGGATCGCTCCTCTCAGCGCAAGCCGGTCCCAAAGTCCTCGTCAAGACCAGCCAGGGTGACATCACCATCGAGCTGAACCAGGAAAAGGCCCCCGAGACGGTGAAGAACTTCCTCGCTTATGTGAACGAGGGCTTTTTCGACAACACCGTCTTTCACCGCGTCATCCAGGATTTCATGATCCAGGGCGGGGGATTCGCCCTCAAGGAAGACGGCTCGATCGAGCAAAAGGCGACGAAGGCCCCGATCCAAAACGAGGCCAAAAACGGTCTCAAGAACAAGAAGGGCACCATCGCGATGGCCCGCACCGGTGACCCGCACAGCGCCACCGCCCAGTTCTTCATCAATCACAAGGACAACGACAGCCTCGACTTCCCCTCCTTCGACGGATGGGGTTACGCCGTCTTTGGCGAAGTGGTGGCCGGCGCCGAGGTGCTCGACAAGATCGCGGCCGTGCCCACGGGCGTGAAGACCCTCAAGGCCCGCGTCGGGGAGTCCCTGCGCGAAGCGCCGATGGAAGACGTGCCGAACGAAAACGTCGTCATCCAGTCGATCAAGGTCGTCACCGAATAATCTTCAACACCCGCTTCCAACCTTTTTATGAGTGATACCCCTGCAGCCCTCCCCCGCGTCTTTTTCGACATGACCGCCGGAGGCGAACCACTGGGCCGGATTGTGATCGAACTGCGTTCCGACGTGGTTCCCAAGACGGCGGAAAACTTCCGGGCGATTTGCACCGGTGAGAAGGGCCTCAGCTACAAGGGCAGCCCGTTCCACCGCGTCATCCCCGACTTCATGTGCCAGGGTGGCGACATCACCCGCGGCGACGGTACCGGCGGACAGTCGATCTATGGCCGCCGCTTCGAGGACGAGAACTTCCAGCTCAAGCACACCGAGCCCGGCATGCTCAGCATGGCCAACGCCGGCCCGAACACGAACGGCTCCCAGTTCTTCATCACCACGACGGTGACGGAGTGGCTCGACGGTGCCCACGTCGTCTTCGGCAAGGTGGTCGAAGGACTCGACGTCGTCAAAACGATCGAAGGCCTCGGCAGCCGTAGTGGCCGCACCGCGAAGGACATTCGCGTCGCCGACTGCGGACAGCTCTGATCGTCGCCACGCCAACGATTTCAAAGAAAGCCGCCCCGGACGACGATGCCGCGGGCGGCTTTTTTCTTGGCCAATGAAACCAGTTCTCGACGCCGCCATCATCGGATCGGGTCCCAACGGACTCGCCGCCGCCGTGGCGCTGGCGCGGGAAGGCTATACGGTGACGGTATTCGAGGGGGCTGACGAACCTGGCGGTGGTTCCCGTACCCGCGAACTCACCCTGCCCGGGTTTCACCACGATGTCTGCTCGGCGATTCATCCCACGGGGCT
>Ga0209573_1006283_pt1 | contig 10017 bp, 10 predicted proteins | sample TNRBio252014_DNA_FD_185870 | JGI IMG/M metagenome (GOLD analysis project Ga0209573, IMG submission 185870) | Wastewater treatment Type I Accumulibacter community from EBPR Bioreactor in Madison, WI, USA - TNR Reactor_6/25/2014_ DNA (SPAdes)... | ecosystem: Engineered > Bioreactor > EBPR >...
TTGCGCTGCCGGGTTTCGTTCTCCCGGCCAGAGAACCCGCCCAATATCCGCGCCCGCGCCCGCAGCCCGTCTCGAATCTCGGCCCGTTGATCCGGGAAACGCACGATGGCTTGGCCGGTGGCGAACGAATCGCTCAAACGCAAGCTGGCGGCGGCCGGCCCCCGCGCCGGACCAACGGTCAATTCGTAGCGGGACGCGCCCCGATTCGTCCCCACCAGCACCAGATAGTCGCCCGCGGTCTTGACCGTCAGCGACTCGACCCGAACCTGACCGGCCGAAGCGTCGAGCAGATTGCCGTCCAGATCGGCCAGCCCCAGGTCCAGATCGGCCTGAACGCCATCGCCGGCGCTGGTCAGCGCGACCCGGTCACCGGCTCCCAAGCTCGCCTGGTAAACGTCCACCAAGTCGCCAGCGACGCGCGACCGACCTTCGGAACCACTGCCAGGCTGGTTGACATAACCGGTCAAAACGACCGGATTGGGAAGGGCTTGGGCGGTCGCCGCGGTATCGTTGGGAATGAAGGTGGCGTTGGGATCGTTACCATCGTCGCTGTCCGCGGCGGTCTCGACTACCGCATCGAACGTTCCACGCGTTGCGTCGGCCTCCGAAGACAGGGGCGAATCGTCGCCGCCGAAGCTTGCTTGCAGCGGCAGGCTGGCCAATCCCAGCATGAGAAAGGCATACTTTAAAGGCCTCGATTTCATTGAATATCTCCTTTTTGGAACGGGCTTGGCGGGCGCCGGCTGCTGAATTCGATGGATATACGTTAAATTTTAAGCAATGATCGGGCCTTGATCCTCGCTGTCCTCGGACCAAGAAGCTACCAGAAGTCATCCAGCCGCGCGGGTTCCCAGGCGGCGCGTTGCGCTTGCCAGTCTCCGCCGCGCCGAACCAGTTCAAGATCAAAACGATATAAGTCGGCGTTCATCCCCGCCAGTTCGCCGGCGCTAACCACGGGCCGGCCGGCCATCGCCACCGCCACGCTGACCGTGGCGCGATCGGGTTGCAAAAAGACGATGTCGCCAATTCGGGTGAACAGATGGATGGACTGGTTGCGCAGGATGTGCAACCGGATCAGGCCTTCCATCGCCTTGCGGTCGTTACCCTGGGCATCGGCGTAGTCGTCCGCGACCAGCGCGCGCAGAGCCGCAGCGTCGCGCGCCTTGGCCGCCGTCTGGGCCTGGGCGACCAGCGTCCGAATTTGGGCCTCGGGCGAAGCGGCGTCGCGCGAGCAGGCGACCAGCAGCAGCGCCAGGATCATGGCCGCCCATGCCGGCGGCCGGAGGCGGTTGCGGGTCATCGTGGGCAACGACGTCTCCCACCGCGCCCGCTGGCCTGGATTACAATCAGCGTTCGATCTGTCCATCATCCTCACCCGCGCGAGATATTCTGCTCATGAACTATTGGTTCGAAATCCTGGATCAGTCCAGCGGCTATCGCGGCTTCTTTCGTCTGGAAAAGTACCGGCTGCGGCACGAACTGTTCGCTGGCGGCTGGAGTCCGGAGATGACCCGCGAGTGCCTGGAGCGGGGCCATGCGGTTGCCGTCCTGCTCTATGACCCCGAACGCGACCAGTTGGTTTTGCTGGAGCAGTTCCGAGTCGGCGCGCTGGAGTTTCCCGGCGGTCCCTGGCTGCTGGAAATCGTCGCCGGGATTATCGACCATCCCGGCGAAACCACCGAGGACGTGGCCCGGCGGGAAACCGTCGAGGAAGCGGGCTGCCAACTGCTCGATCTCGTGCCGATCCACCATTATCTGGTCAGCCCTGGCGGCACGTCGGAGAGCATCACCCTGTTCTGTGGGCGGGTGGACGCCGGGACCGTCGCCCCCGGCGTGCGCGGCGTCGCCGCCGAACACGAAGACATCCAGGTGCATGTCGTCTCCCGCGCCGAAGCGCTGGAGTTGTTGCACTCCGGCCGCATCAATTCCGCTGCGCCGATCATCGCCCTGCAATGGCTGGAGTTGAACCGGTCGAAGTTGCTGGAACGCTGGGGGTGCGCGCCGGGTTAAATCCCCAGCCGGCGCAGGTCCGGGTCAGGCTCCGCTCGTTCCCAAAGCATCCGAAACAGTTCCCGCAACTCCTTCAGCCGCTCGCTGGGCTGGAGTTCGTACCCTCCAAGCAACCGGCGCGGGTCGCTGAAGCGCAACAGCGCCCGTTCGTCGGCAATAGCAAACGCCTGGCCCAGTTCGGGCCGATCCGGCGCTTCCTCCCGATTCGGAGTGCGCAAGATCAGGGCGGTGGTCAACCGCTCGCTCAGCCGCACCAGCCCCGGACAGTCGCTGCGCCACTCCCGGGCGGGCGGCAGCAGTAGATGAAAGCGAATCTTGGGCTGGCCCACCACGCGGTTGCGGATGGCGGCAAGCACGTCGGAATCGTTGTACAACTCGGGGCGCACCAGTGGCGTATACAGATACAGCACGCGCCGCATGCCACCGAGCAAATCCAATAAAGCACGCCGGCTCTCGTCCAGCCCAGCCAGCGGAATCAGGGAAGTTTCCTCAGGGTTCGCCATTGCCGCCACCTCGCTACTCGGAAAAACCGTCGCCGTCAACGATCAATTAAAGACCAAGACAGACCACCATTCACTCTTTCCCACCCTCCACATCCTCGTAGATCACCAGATAGCCCTCGTTAAGCAGATCCAGCAGCAGTTGCCGGGTATCAGGCTGCTTCAACGCCTCGCGTAGCAGCGCCGGGGTCAATACCCGATGCCGGCACAATAACGGCGCCACGAACGCCACGTCCGACCCCAGCGCGAATTCCTGCCCGTCCACGAACAGGACCGTTTCTCTTTCCGGTTCGGCGATGTAATAAAACCGCGAGCCGGAATTGCGCTCCAGATTTCCGCCGGCGCGCAAATGCTCCCGCAATTCTTCCTCATCGTAGGGTTCCGGTTCCGGTTCGGCCTGAAAGCCCGGCTTGGGCGCGCTCAAAGTGAGCCCGAACCAGACGGCGAGAGTTTCATCGTCCAGGGCGATGGTTCGCCGGAGCAGTTCCCGCACCCTGGCCAGCGCGGCGTGACCGATCTCACCGGGATGGTCCTGCACGGCGAGATCGGGATCGGCGTAGCGCGCATCGGGATCAATCCCCTCCTGCAAAAACTCCAGAAAGCCGCCGAGCAGTTCCCGATGGCGGGGCGCGCGACAGTTCACCGCGTAGATCAGGCCCGGCTCCAGCGTCGAACCGCGATAGACGACGCCCGGCGGCAGATACAGCAGATCGCCCGGCTCCAGCATCCATTCGTGCTCCGGGGCAAACCCGGCATCGGGTTGATCCGCGCCTGGCGCTACCGTCCGGGTGGCGATTTCCCAATATTGCCGTCCCTGGCCCTGTAGCAGAAAAACATCATCCTCGTTGACACGGGGTCTGACCGTTCCCGGCGGCGTAGCGTAGCTGACCGTCAGACCCTGAATCCGCCAGTCGGGGATAAAACGGAACGGCTCCAGCAACGTTGCCAAATCGGGGGCGTGCTTCTCGACATCCGCCACCTGCAGAGTCCAGCCCATCTCGGACAGGTTCAGAAAATCATCATCCGTGAAGGGTCCCCGACGTACTACCTCGGACTCCTCGCCCTCCCCTGCCAAAATCAGCCGTGACTCCACGCCTTCCTCGCAGGCCAGGCCGGCCAGTTCCTCCGGGGTCAGCCGATCGCGGAATCCCGGCCAGGCGCCCCGCACCACCAGCGACTGCTTCTGCCAGTACTCGGCCAAAAATTGCGCCGGACTCAGATCGCCTAATACACGGGGCAACATGATCGCCTCACAGCTTGCGCGCTTGGGCGGCGGCATTGCCGGTGTAGCTGGCCGGCGTCAGCGCCAGCAACCGCTGCTTAGCATCGGCGGGAATGGCCAGATCGGCGATGAACGCGCGCAGGGTCTCGCGGTTCACCCGCTGGCCCCGGGTCAGCGCCTTGAGCTGTTCGTAAGGCTGTTCGATGCCGTAGCGGCGCATCACCGTCTGGATCGGCTCGGCCAGCACTTCCCAGTTGTCGTCCAGATCGGTGGCCAGCGCCGTCGCGTTCACCTCCAGCTTGCCGATGCCTTTCAGACAGGATTGATACGCCACCAGCGAGTGCGCCAGGCCGACGCCCAGGGTCCGCAGCACAGTCGAGTCGGTCAAATCCCGCTGCCAGCGCGACACCGGCAGCTTGGCGGCCAGATGATCCAGCAGCGCATTGGCGACGCCCAGGTTGCCCTCGGCGTTCTCGAAATCAATCGGGTTGACCTTGTGGGGCATGGTCGAGGAGCCGATTTCGCCGGCCACGGTCTTCTGGCGGAAATAGCCAATGGCGATGTAGCTCCACAGGTCGCGGCAGAAATCCAGCAGCACGGTGTTGGCGCGCATCACGGCGTGGAAGAATTCGGCCATGTAGTCGTGCGGTTCGATCTGAATGGTGTAGGGATTCCAGTCCAGTCCCAGGTCTTCGGTCACGAAGCGGCGGGCGAAGTCTTCCCAGTCCAGTTCCGGATAGGCGGCCAGATGGGCGTTGTAGTTGCCGACCGCGCCATTGATCTTGCCCAGCAGCGGCACGGCGGCCAGTTGCGCCCGCTGCCGCTTCAGCCGGTAGGCCACATTCGCCATTTCCTTGCCGAGGGTGGTCGGCGAGGCGGGCTGACCATGGGTGCGGGCCAGCATCGGCTGGTCGGCGTACTGGTGCGCCAGCCGGGTGATGGCGTCGCCCAGTTGATCCAGTTGCGGCAGCACCACCTGAGCGCGGGCTTCGCGCAGCATCAGCGCGTAGGCGAGATTATTGATGTCCTCGGAGGTACAGGCGAAATGGATGAACTCGCTGACCGCTTCCAGTTCAGCGTTGCCGGCGATTTTCTCCTTGAGCCGGTATTCCACTGCCTTCACGTCATGATTGGTGATGCGCTCGATGTCCTTGATCCGCTGGGCGTCGGTAGGCGTGAAATTCTCGACCCATTCATCCAGCAGTCGGAGAGCGATTTCGCTCAGGGGCGGGACTTCGGGAATGCCGGAATGGCGGGCCAGCGCCTGCAACCAGCGGACTTCCACTTGAACCCGGTGGCGGATCAGGCCGTACTCGCTGAAGATCGGCCGCAGGTCGGCAGTCTTGTCGGCGTAGCGGCCATCAATGGGAGAAATGGCAGTCAGAGCGGTGAGTTCCATGGAGGGTCCTGAAAGGCAATGGAAAGTTCGAACGGCTTGGCGGGCGCGGTTTAAAGTGCTAGGTTGCATCAGTTACGTAAAGATTCGGAGCTTACAATGAACTGGAATGATCGCATCGTGCTCAATCCCGACATTCTGCTGGGCAAGCCAGTGATCAAAGGCAGCCGGCTTGCGGTGGAATTCATTATTGATCTTTTGGCCCAGGGCTGGTCTGAGGAGGATATTTTGCGCAATTATCCAGGGCTGGCGCACGAGGACATCATAGCCTGTTTGGAGTATGCCAGCGCCCTGTTGCGCGCGGAACGGATATTCCCTCTGCCTTCGATAGCCGCATGATATGGCGCGATTTCTGGCCGACGAAAATTTCCTGGCGATGCAGTCACCGCGCTGCGCGAGGCCGGCCATGACATTGCGTGGATTCGCACCGATGCTCCTGGCAGCACCGACCGTGAGGTATTGACCCGCGCGGTTGCCGAACGTCGGATACTGCTGACTTTCGACAAGGATTTCGGTGATCTTGCCTATCGCTGCCGATTACCCGCCACCTGCGGCATTGTATTGTTTCGCATTTCGCTACCCTCGCTTTCCATCGCGGTTCATCTCATCAAGACCATTTTGCAATCCCGTAATGATTGGGGTTGCCAACCATGGTTACCGCATCGCCCGAACCATTACCGCGCCCAGAATAATCGCCCCGCCGACCAGCGCCAGCGGCCCTGGCGTTTCCCCCAGCAGCAGAAATACCCACAGCGGATTGAGCACCGGCTCGATCATCGGCAACAGAATCCCTTCCACGGCGCGGACATGACGCAGCGCCAGCGCGTACATCACATAGGGCAAACCGAGTTGCACCACCCCCAATAACAGCAACCCAATCCAACTCGTGGCGTCCGGCATGGACTGGAACATGAACGGCAATCCGATCAGACCGGCCAGCAGATTGCCCAGCACCAGCGCCGAAATGGCCGATTCCTCGCGGTGGCGGCGCAGGAACAGGGTCAGCCAGCCGAAGCAGAACCCGCTGGCCAGCGCCACGCCGTTCCCCAGATAGCCGTCCAGACTGAGTTGGTCGCCAAAAAACAGCAACATGCCCAGCAGGATCGCCCCCAAACTCAGCCAGTCGTTACCGCGCGCCCGCTCGCCCAGAAACCATGGGCTGAACAGCGCGACGTACACCGGCGCGGTGTATTGCAGCAGGATGGCGTTCGCCGCCGTGGTCAGCTTGTTGGCGACGACAAACAGCACCACGGTGCCAGCGTAGGCCACCGCCGCGCCGATCTGCTCGAACGAGCCGGTGAATTTCAGTTCCTTGCGGAAGATCAACGCGATCAACGCCGCTCCGATCAGGCTACGCATTCCGGCGATGGCCACCGGATGCCAGTTCACCCACTTGATCAGCACCCCGCCCAGACTCCACAGCACTGCGGTCGCCAGCAACATCAGCACGGCGCGGCGGTGGGCGGAATCGGCAATCTCCTGCGTCGCCTTCACGCGCCGCCGCCCAGATAGGCTTCGCGGACTTCGGGATTGGCCAGCAGCGCCTCGGCGCGGTCCTCCAGCACGATCCGGCCCACTTCCATCACATAGCCGCGATGCGCCAGCTTCAGCGCAGCGCGGGCATTCTGTTCCACCAGCACGATGGTCACGCCCGCCTCGTTGATTTCCCACAGGGTCTGGAAAATCGCCTTGACCAGCAGCGGCGCCAGCCCGAGACTTGGTTCGTCCAGCAACAGGATGCACGGGTTGGCCATCAGCGCCCGGCCAATCGCCAGCATCTGCTGCTCGCCGCCGCTCAGGGTGCCGGCCAGTTGCTCGCGGCGCTGCGCCAAAATCGGAAACAGTTCATAAATCCAGCGCAGAGTCTCCGCTACCTTTGCCTTGTCGGCGCGGGTGAAGGCGCCCAGATTGAGATTTTCCCGCACGGTGAGGGCGCCAAAAATCCGGCGGCCTTCCGGGGCCTGGGCGATGCCCATCCCAACCAGGCGATGCGCGGGCAATTTATGAATCGGGCGGGACTCGAAGCGGATTTCGCCGCTGGCCGGGCGCAGCAGTCCGCTGATGGCGTGCAACGTGGTGGTTTTACCCGCGCCGTTCGCCCCAAGCAGGGTCACGATCTCGCCCTGGCGGACGCCCAGACTGATGCCGTGCAGCGCCTCGACGTTGCCGTAACGAACGTGCAGGTTTTCGACTTCAAGCAGCATGGCTAGGCACACCCTGAGCGATGGCGGTTCAGGACCATAAATCCGCCAGCGGAAAAGCAATAGCGTCAAAGGGCACGGCGCGCACTTCGTCGTCTTCCTGGTAAACGTGCTCCAGCGACCAGCGTCCGTCGCGCAGCAGGAATACTTCCAGCGTGCGCGGCGCGGGATCAATCAGCCACAAAAATGGAATCCCCTGCGCGGCGTAAATCGGCATCTTGTCGGCCCGGTCGGTTCGGGCCGTGCCCGGCGACAAAACCTCGCAGACCCAGTCGGGCGGCAGAGTGAAGAAAGCGACATCAGGCAATTCCGGCATCCGTTCCCGCCGCCAGCCCGCCAGATCGGGCACCAGAATATGCGGTCCCAGGTGTAGTTCCGGCTCGAACAGAATCCGCCAGCCGCCGGGGCCACCGCGCCCCTGGTGGAACGGGTTATAGATTTGTCCACTCACGCCTGTGCTCGCGGCGGCATGGCGGGACGCGGGACGCGGATGGGTGATCAGTTGACCGTGAATAATCTCGCCCACCAGATGGTCGGGCAGATCAAACAAGTCTTCGTAGGTGGCGAATTTGCGAGCGGTGGCGGACATGATTGGAATCTCCGTTAAACGCGCCGAGAGACAGCGCCAATTTTGCCACGGACGGGGCAACAACGCCCGACCGGATCACTCCGCTCCCAGCAGCGCCCGCTCCTCGTCCAGCGTGGCCTGTTCGCGCTGCTGCAAGGCCCACATCTGCGCGTACAAGCCACCCTGTTGCAGCAGTTCGCGGTGGCTGCCCTGCTCCCGCACCCGGCCATGGTCCAGCACCAGGATTTGATCGGCGTCCACGATGGTGGACAGGCGATGGGCGATCACCAGGGCCGTGTGTTCGGCGGCCACCGCGCGCAAGGCCTGCAAAATCGCCTGCTCGGAGCGGCTGTCCAGCGCCGAGGTGGCCTCGTCGAAGATCAGGATGCGCGGCCGCTTGAGAATGGCCCGCGCAATCGCCACCCGCTGCTTCTCACCCCCCGACAGCTTCAGGCCACGCTCGCCGACCACTGTCTCGTAACCGGCTGGCAGCGCCGCGATAAATTCGTGCAACTGCGCCATCCGGACGGCGGCGGCAATCTCTTCCCGGCTGGCGTCGGGCCGAGCATAGGCCAAGTTGTAATAGAGCGTGTCGTTGAACAGCACCGTGTCCTGCGGGACGATGCCGATGGCGGCGCGCAAACTCTGCTGGGTCACGGCGCGAACGTCCTGCCCATCGATCAGGATGCGCCCACCGGTGGCGTCGTAGAACCGGAACAGCAGCCGCGCCAGCGTGGATTTGCCGGCCCCGCTGGCCCCGACCACCGCCAGCTTGCGCCCCGGCGGTACGGTGAAGCTCACGTCGAACAGGATTTGCCGATCCGGCTGGTAGCCGAAATGGACATTCTCGAAGCACAGCTCACCCTGCGTCACCCGCAATTCGGTCGCGGCGGGCGCGTCGCGGATTTCCGGGGTTCGCTCGAATAGCCGCACCAGATCGTCCATGTCGGCCAGGGCGTACTTGATCTGCCGGTAGACGATGCCGAGAAAATTCAGCGGAATAAACAATTGCAGCAGCAGGGCGTTGACCAGCACCAGATCGCCCAGGGTCAGCCGGCCGGTGGCAACCTGATCGGCGGCGGCGGCCATCATGACCGTCACCCCGACAGCGATGATCGCGCCCTGGCCAAAGTTGAGCACCGACATCGAGGTCTGGCTGAGTACGGCGCTGTTTTCCCACGCCGCCAAGGTGGCGTCGCAGCGGCGCAGTTCCCAATCCTCGTTACCGAAATACTTGACCGTTTCGTAGTTGATCAGGCTTTCGATGGCCTCGTTGCCGGCCTGCGATTCCAACCGGTTCATCAAATGACGATGTTCCATCCGCCATTGGGTGATCGCCAGGGTGAAGGCGACGTAGGCGACGACGCTGCCGAAAATGATCAGGGTGAAGATCGTGGGGTAGCGGTCGAGCAGCAGCGCCGCCGCCAGCAGGAATTCCACCAGCACCGGCAGGATGCTGAAGGCCAGATAGTTCAGCAGGGTACTGAGACTGCGCGCGCCCCGCTCCAGATCGCGGCTGATGGCGCCGGTCTTGCGCTCCAGATGGAACCGCAGCGACAGTTCGTGCAGGTGGGCCAGAGTCCGAACCGTTAACCGGCGCATGGCCCGATAGCGGACCCGGGCGAACAATACGTCGCGCAACTCGCTGAACAGGGCGTTGCCCAGCTTCAGCGCGCCATAGGCCAGCAACAAAGTTGCCGGCAGCACGATCACGGCCTGTTGGTGAGCGTCCAGACTGTCCACGATCTGCTTGAGCACCAGCGGTACGCCGATGTTGGCGATCTTGGCCAGCACCAGACAGCCGAGCGCCAGCAGCACCCGGCCGCGATATTCCCAAAGATAGGGCAATAAGGCGCGCAGATTGGCCCCGTCATGGCGTTCCTGATGGGGGGATTCGGTATAGCGGAGATCGGGACGCATCACTATTCGCCGGAAAGACGAAGGGCCACCCCGAAGGATGGCCCTTGCATCGCAATGACGCCAGGGACGAACGATTAATTCGACGGAGCGGGCGCGGCGGCTGGAGCAACTTCCACCGGAACCGTTGCGGCGGGCGCTGACACGGCATCCGTCTTGATGCCGGTTTCACCCAGCATATAGACAACGGAGTCTTTGATGTT
>Ga0209573_1006285_pt1 | contig 10015 bp, 10 predicted proteins | sample TNRBio252014_DNA_FD_185870 | JGI IMG/M metagenome (GOLD analysis project Ga0209573, IMG submission 185870) | Wastewater treatment Type I Accumulibacter community from EBPR Bioreactor in Madison, WI, USA - TNR Reactor_6/25/2014_ DNA (SPAdes)... | ecosystem: Engineered > Bioreactor > EBPR >...
GTTTTTTTGGGTGTGAGCCGTGAGGGACTCGAACCCCCAACCAAGTGCTTAAAAGGCACCTGCTCTGCCATTGAGCTAACGGCCCGAATACTTCATTTTAGCATGGCGCTTCGTTGGAACTCAAGCCACAGCCGGGCGGCGTCTCTTGCTTTACAATGCCTGCGCCTTACAGGAGAACGCCGCGATGACCCGACACCTGATCCTCAGCCCGCACCTCGACGACGCTGTGCTCTCGCTGGGCGCAGCCATCCACCACTGGTCGCAGGCCGGCGAGGCGGTGCTTGTGGTCACGGTCTGCGCCGGCAGCCCCAACCTGCCGCGGTACTCGCGCTTCGCCCGTGAGCTGCACACCCGCTGGGGCCTCTCGGGCGAGGCCGCCGTGGCGCGACGCCGTCGCGAAGATCGCCACGCGCTCGAGCGTCTGGGCGCCCAGGGACGCTACCTTAAAGAATTAGATGCGATCTATCGCGCGGGCCCAGACGGCCGCTGGCTCTACCCGAGCGGGGACGCGATCTTCGGGCCACTGCATCGCCTCGAGCGTGGCGTACACGACGGCCTGGCCCGCCGGCTGCGCGCGCTCGCACGACGCTGGGGCGCCGACGTGGTCTACGCACCGCTTACGATCGGCGATCACGTCGACCACGTCCGCGTCCGCGCCGCGGCCGAGGCGGCCGATCTGCCGCTGGCCTACTACGAAGACTTCCCGTATGCCATCCGCGAAGCCCGCACCCCCGATTGGCGCGGCCGCGCCGTCGGCCTCACACGTGGGCCGTTGCTGCGCTGCACACCAACCGACCTCGCCGCGAAACAGACATCGATCCTGAACTACGCCTCGCAGATCGACAGCCTCTGGCCCTCACTCACGGCATTTGAGCAAGATCTGAAAGCGTTCCATCGGCATGGCGCCCATCTGGGTGAATGGCTCTGGGCACGATAATCCCGCCAAGAAGACTCCCAATTGCGCGCCACGGTCCTTACCTGTTGGTGGTTTCGCCCAAGAGACTCCCGCTTTTCTGCCCCAAAACGGGGGGTAGATCGCATGATCTAGTGAACCCTTTACAAGCCTTCAGCCCCGTGCTAGCATTCCGTCTTGGAGGAGACAGGGCGAAACATCCTTACTTTCACAGGAAGTGAACCCACTGGCAGTGTCGCCCCGCAGGTCTTCTGCGGGCGTTTTCGTTAACCGCCGGTCTCACAAAACGCCATGGAAGAGCGCACCTTTCTCACGCGAGATGGTCTGAAAAAGCTTGGCGAAGAGCTCGAGCACCTGCGCACCGTCCGCCGCGCTGAAGTGGCCGAGCGGCTCCACAACGCCCAGGACGACGGCGAGTTGATCGAAAACGCCGAGTACGAAGATGCCAAGAACGAGCAGGCGTTTGTCGAAGGCCGGATCCTCCAGTTGGAGACCATGCTCTCCAACGCAGCGATCATCGACACTCAGGGCCCCGATAACGGCGTGGTCGGGCTGGGCTGCACGGTGACGGTCAAGGAAGCCGACTCGCGCAAGGGCGAGGAATACACCCTCGTCGGCGCTGTCGAAGCCAATCCGCGCGAGGGCCGGATCTCGAATGAATCGCCCCTGGGCCGCGCCCTGCTTGGCCACAAGGTCGGCGACGAGATCAAGGTGCAGGCCCCGGCCGGCGCGATCAAATACAAGATCACCAAGATCCGACGCGCCTGATCGAGACGCGTTCCGTGATCTCACTGCGGAGAGGGCCGACGGTGCTGTCGGCCCTCTCCGCGTTTAAGCCACAGTCGGGGCCTCTGTCGGATGTCGATCGCGACCGAGCACCACGACGACGGCAGCCAGCAAGATCAGCGCGCCGCCGGCCAGGGTCAGAGGGCTGAGGCGCTCAGTGAAGGCCCAGGCCGCCAGCAAAGCCGTCACGATCGGCTCGAGCGTAGAGAGCAGCGCGGCGTTTGTCGCGCCGATCCGCGCAACCCCGAGCAGGAACAGGCTGACCGGCATCAGGGTCGCCAGCGCCACGATCCCGACCATCGAGCCCCAGCCACCGGGCGTGGCCGGCAGAGTCACGCCCCCGACCAACATCAGGGCTCCTGACATCGCGCCCGCCGCAGCGAAGATCACGGCCGACGACATCCACGGCGAGACTGTCGCAAGCACCCGATCGCCGATGATGATGTACACCGAATAGATGACGGCTGCGCCGAGCGCGAATGCCACGCCGCGCCATTCTCCGGTCACCGGGCCGACGGTCAACGCCACGCCGCCGAGCGCAAGCAGGAGCGCCAGCACGCGTGCCCGGGTCAGGCGCTCACGCAGAAACAGCACCGACAGTGCCGCCACAAGCACCGGATACAGATAAAGCAGCAGCGAGACCAGGCCGGCCGACGCGAACTGTAGCGCGGTCAGATAACACGTCGCCTGCCCGACGTAACCGATCGCGCCCATCCCGATCAAGGGCCAGAGCGCGCGTTGCGCGGGCAGCCGTTCACCGCGCGCGACGCAGATCAGGCCCATCACGACAGCGGCCGCGGTGAAACGTAGGAACAGCAGGCTATTGGTGTTGACCCCCTCTGCGACGACCCAGCGCCCGAACATGGCCAGAGTCGAGAAACCGACGGCGGATGCGATGATGGATAGATAACCGTGAAGTCGAGCCATAGGGCTGAGTCTAGCAGGCGTCAGGTGTCAGGCGCCAGGTGTCTGGCGTCAGCAGCTCAGTGTGCGTTGCAGGGTGGGTTCGCCGAGAGAAATGGCGCAGAGCCCGCCTTTCACTGACTCCTGACGCCTGACACCTGACGCCTCACTGCTATAATCGCCCCCTATGCGTGAGTACAGCGACCTCGAACAGATCCGTATCACCAAACTCGAGCGCCTGAAAGCCGCCGGGCTCGAAGCCTACCCAACCCGCGCCGAGCGCACCCACACCAGCGCCCAGGCCCTGGCCGACTACCAGGCCGCTGCGCCGACCGACAGCCATGCGCCGCACGGTGAGTACACCCTGGCCGGGCGCATCCGCGCGATCCGCGTGATGGGCAAGTCGGCCTTCGCGCACATCGAGGACGGCGACGGCCGGATCCAGCTGTATCTCAAGATCAACGACGTCGGCGCCGAGGCCTACCAGCTCTTTGTCGACGCGTTCGACCTGGGCGACTTCATCCAGGCCAGCGGCGGGTTGTTCAAGACCAAGACCGGCGAAGTCACGCTCTGGGTCAAGAGCTTCCGCATGCTGGCGAAGGCGATCAGCCCGTTGCCGGCGGCCAAGGAAGAGGTGGTCGACGGCGAGAAGCGCGTGTACTCGGCCTTCGATAACCCCGAGGCGCGCTATCGCGAGCGCTATGCCGACCTGGCCGTCAACGCCGAGGTGCGCGAGATCTTCCGCGCCCGCGCCCGGATCGTCTCGGCGCTGCGCCGCTTCCTCGACGGCAACGGCTTCCTCGAGGTCGAGACCCCGGTGCTCCAGCCGCTCTACGGCGGCGCCGCGGCCCGGCCCTTCGTCACGCATCACAACCAGCTCCATCAGGATCTGTATCTGCGGATCTCGTTCGAGCTCTATCTCAAGCGGTTGCTGGTCGGCAACCTCGAGCGCGTCTACGAGATCGGCCGCGACTTCCGCAACGAGGGCGTATCGTTCAAGCACAACCCCGAGTTCACGCAGCTCGAGTTCTACTGGGCCTACGCCGACTACGAACAGGTCATGGCCCTGACCGAGCGCATGCTCTCGACGGTCGCCCAGGAGGTGCTGGGCACCACGACGATCACGTATCAGGGACAGACGCTCGACCTGACCCCACCCTGGCGGCGCCTGACGATGCGCGACGCCATCCTCGAGTACTCGGGCGTCGACATCGACGCCGGGCCGGATGCGGCGAGCCTGTACACGCTGATGGTCGCGCGCGGCATCAAGGCCGACCCCGGCGGGGCGCGCGGCAAGCTGATCGATGTGCTGCTCAGCGAGTTCGTCGAGACGCACCTGCAACAACCGACGTTCATCATCGATTACCCGCGCGATATTTCGCCATTGGCCAAGGCCAAGCCCGGGAACCCCAACGTCGTCGAGCGCTTCGAGGCGTATATCGCCGGCATGGAGCTGTGCAACGCCTTCACCGAGCTCAACGATCCCTTCGATCAAGAGGCCCGGTTCATCGATATGGGCCGCGATTACGGCGCCGATGCCGAGGAGACGCACCCGCTCGACGAGGACTATCTGCGGGCGATGCGCTACGGCATGCCGCCGAACGGCGGTTTTGGCATGGGCGTCGATCGGCTCACGATGCTGTTGACCGACAAGCCCACCATCCGTGAGGTGCTGCTCTTCCCGCACCTGCGCCAGCGCGACGGCGAGTGAGACCATCGCGCGCCGGTGTCGGTCGGCCCGGGATGAAGCCCTGGCCCGACGACACCCCGGCGCGCGCCCTACAATCAACCTACGGATCGCCGCGAATGCCGTACAATAACCGGCACACGCTGAAAGGATTCACTCATGGATTCAAGCAGTTTTGATCTGCTCCCCGTTGCCGTGACCCTTTGCTGCTGCTGTGTCATCGTGTTGGGCGGCGGCGGCGCTGGATTCTTCCTGTGGCGCAATAGCCAGAAGAAATCGAAGGGCGTGATCGACGTCGCGGCGCGCCCGGTCGTGACGCCTTCGCCCGCCCAGACACCTGCCCAGCCGGCGGCGGCCGCACCGGCGGCGCCCTTCAGCTCGAGCCAGGAGACCGTGATCTACAAACGGCCAGTCGTCGAGCCAGCGGCGCCGACAGCCGAGCCTGAGGCGCCCAAGGCCGAGGCCCCCAGCCCCTTCGATCTGCCCAAGGCCGGCGAGGACGTGCCGAGCGCGTCGTTCACCGAGGCCCCGACCCTGCGCTGGCCCGCGCCGGATATTGAGCCCGCACCGGCTGATGGGCCGGCGGCGCCAGTTGATGGGCCGGCGGCCGAGGTCGTGGAGCCCGAGGCCCCGATCGCGCAGGCCGAGCCCGAGAGCGCAGGCGGGGGGTTGTTCGGCCTTCCGACCGTCGACGCGCCGGCCGAGCCCGCACAACCCGCTTTCGAGCCGCCCGCGCCGATGGCCGACCCGCAGCAGACGATCCTGCACATGCCGCGCCCGGCCATGCCCGAGGCGCCGGCCGTCCCGGATCTGCCGAGTGCGGCCGACCCGAATCAGACCCTGATCGCCACGCCGCGCCCCGCATCGAGCGGCCGCGCGCCCGATATCAAGGCGCGCCTGCTCGCGCTCAACGGCGCCGACAAGCCGTACGAGGTCAGCGAGAGCGGTTTCCGCGTGATGATCGCACCCAAGGCGATCACGGGCTATCTGCTCGAGATCAGCTTCGACTTCATCACCGGCAGCGCCCGTTTCACCGAGAGCGGCCCCGTGGACGACGGCCGCATCAAGACCGATGCCCGCGACGTTCTGGAGAGCGGCGGCTGGAGCGTGGAGTAAAACATTGGCGATGGGTGATTTGCGATTTGACCCTCAATCGCAAATCACCCATCACCAATCGCAAGTAACCAGTGTGCTATACTGACTCATTGAAATATCCTTGACGTCGGGGACTAACGGTTCAGGCGGCCATGCAGAGAGCTGTCGGTCGGTGAGAGACAGCAGGTCGTGAACCCTTCCACCCCAAGGCGCAACGCGCCGACGTCGCCCGCCGAGAGGTGGGCCGGGCACGCCCGTTACAGCGCTTGAGGTCGGCGGTCTTCAGCCCCGACAAAAGCAGGTGGCACCACGAGCGGCTCCTCGTCCTGCACGAGAGAGCCGCTTTTTTTATTGCTGATTGTTGATTTCAGATTGCTGATTGGGTGCAAACACGCCAATCAACAATCGGAAATCAGCAATCACCACTGCAGGAGGCTCTATGCTCGACATCAACCTCATCCGCACCCAGCCCGATCTGGTGAAGCAATCGCTCCGCGATCGCCAGAACCCGGAGATGATCGAGGTCGTCGATCAAGCGTTGGCGCTCGACGGCAAACGCCGCGAGGCGTTGCGCGAGGTCGAGGTGCTCAAGGCCCAGCGCAACACGGTCAGCAAGGAGATCGGGCGCATGAAGGACGCGGCCGAGCGCGAGGCAAAGATCATCGAGCAGCGCACGGTCAACGAGCGGATCGCGGCGCTCGACGCCGATCTACGCACGATCGAGGCCGACCTCGAGGCCGCTGTGTCGGCGCTGCCCAATCTGCCCGACCCGCGCACGCCAATCGGCACGACCGAGGATGACAACGTCGTGCTCCGCACCGTCGGCGAGTTGCCCGTGTTCGATTTCGCCCCGCAGGCGCATTGGGATCTTGGGCCCAGGCTCGGGATCTTGGACTTCGAGCGCGGCACCAAGTTGGCCGGCTCGCGTTTCTACGTGCTCACCGGCGCGGGCGCGCGGCTACAGCGCGCCCTGATCGCGTGGATGCTCGACCTGCACATCCGGCAGGGATATACCGAGGCCTACCTGCCCTTCATGGTCAAGGGCGACATCGTGTACGCGGCAGGCCAGCTGCCGAAGTTCCGCGACAACCTCTACCGCGACGCCGAAGAGGACTACTGGATGGTGCCGACGGCCGAGGTCCCGTTGACCGGTCTGCACAAAGACGAGATCATCGACGGTGCGACGCTGCCAAGGCACTACACGGCCTACACGCCCTGCTTCCGGCGCGAGAAGATCGCGGCCGGGCGTGACGTGCGCGGCATCAAGCGCGGGCATCAGTTCGACAAGGTCGAGATGTACGTGTACTGCAAGCCCGAGGATTCGGATGCCGCGCTCGAGGCGATGCGCGAACACGCCGAGGCCACGTTGGCCGGCCTGGGGTTGACCTACCGAGTCAAGCAGCTTTGCACGGCCGACATCGGGTTTGGCTCGCGCATGACCTACGACCTCGAGGTTTGGGCACCCGGATGCAACGAGTGGCTCGAGGTCTCGTCGGTCTCGAACGTCGGCGACTTCCAGGCCCGTCGCGGCAACATCCGCTTCCGCCGCGAGGCCGGCGCCAAGCCCGAGCTCGTGCACACGCTCAATGGCTCGGGGCTCGGCATGCCGCGCACGCTGATCGCCGTGCTCGAGAACTACCAGCAGGCCGACGGCAGCGTCGTGATCCCCGAGGCCCTGTTGCCCTGGATGGGCGGGGTCACGCGGCTGACAGCGTGAGAGCGGGAGAGCGTGAAAGCGCGAGAGCGGGGAGCGCGAGAGCGAGGAGCGAGGGCACTGGGTTTGTGCCCAGTCCGGCCCACCGTCATTCTGAGTGCCGCGCCCGGCGATCTTGAGGCGCGCTGAATGAGCACGAAGAATCTCCGGTGAGGCGCCTCAGCCGCTGAGGCCGGAGCCGGCGCGCACTTCGGCGCGCCCCCGCTACTTACGACGACATGGGCCGGCGCGGGGGAGCGAGGAGCGAGGAGCGAGGGAGCACGAGGCGGTTCTCACGGCCCGGTGGCACTTCGGCCTTGCTATCCCCGCCGGCCCATGTCATTCTGAGTGCCGCGCCCGGCGGTTTTGAGGCGCGCTCAATGAGCAAGAAGCATCTCGGTTGAGGCGCCTCTGCCGCTGAGGCCGGAGTCGTGGCGCTCGCCAGCGTGCCTCAGGGGAGAGCCTTCAGGCACACCCGTTGCAATCGGGCCGTATCCCTCGGGCGTTCAGGATGATATGGGCGGGTGGACGCGAAACGAAAGCGCCCATCTTGCGTACAATGTGTTGCGCCATTGATCATAGTCAGCTGACCGCTGACCGCTGACCGCTGACCGCTGACACCTGACACCTGACGCCTGACGCCTGACGCCTTTCATCCATGACCGACCTGACCCTCCTCGGCGAGATCGCGCTCTTGATCATGACCCTGCTCGTGATGGCAATCGGCCTGGTCGGCGCCGTGGTGCCCATCTTGCCGGGAAGCTGGCTGATCTGGCTGGCCGCGATCGGTTATGGGCTGGCGCAGGGCGCACTCGGGCAGGCATTCTTCGACGGTTGGATCGGCGGGGTCGCGATCGTCGTCCTGACGCTGCTCGCGATCGCTGATCTCGTGCTCGAGTATGTGGTCACGCACTCGATCGCGCATCAGGAGGGCGTCTCGGGCTGGTCGACGGCTGCCAGTATCGTGCTCGGATTGGTCGGACTGCCCTTCTTCCCGCCGTTCGGGTCGTTGATCGGCGCGGTCGGCGGGCTGTTCCTTGTCGAGTATTTCCGCAAGGGCAAAGACTGGCGCAAGGCGCTGAAGGGCGTGAAGGGCTATGCCAAGGGCGCCGGCTGGGCAGTGGCCGCCGAGGTCGCGCTGTGTCTGGTGATGATCGGCGTCTTCGGAGTTTGGGTGATCCTGGCGTTCATCTTCCCGCAGCCCGCGTGAACGCAGCAGATTTGAAGAAAAGCGCTGGGCCGGGCTTCTGCCCGGCCCAGCGTGTTGTGTCGTGCAGTGCCTAGAGCGGGATGTCCGACGCCAGATCCTCGGCTGTGGCGTACCAGGCCAGCTTGAAGCGATCGCTGGTCTTGCGCGCCAGCACCGCCAAAGTCCCCTCTTTGAACATCACAGGCTGACGACTGAGCCGCATGACGATCTCGCCCAGGTCGGGGTTGTGTGCCACACACATGATCGCGCCGGCATCAGCGTGCTCGATCAGCAAGTCTTGCAACCGATCGGCGTCGAAGCCCGGCGCGAGCGCGGGGTGCGCCCGCAGACCGTCCAGACGGCCCAGTTGTGTGGCCAGGATCTCGGCCGTCATCCGCGCCCGCAACAAGGGGCTGTGCAAAACAAGATCAGGGATCAATCGCCGCCGCGCTAACCCGGCCGCCGCAGATTCCATGCGCCGAACGCCCTCGGCGGTCAACGGACGATCGGCGTCGGCCCCCGGCCAGGAAGGCCAGGTGGCGACACCATGCCGGATCAGATAGATCTGAGTAGGCATCAGGGGTTTTCGACTCCTTGAGAGAGACGCGTCAGGGCGTTCTGCAGACGGGCCCGCACAAGGTCATCGACGTCGTGCTCGAGTGCGACACGAAGCGGCCCAACCGCGGGTGGCCCGATCTGAACCAGGGCCGTGACGGCGAGGTCGGCCGTGGCCGGCTCAGCCGTCGCAAGCGCGAAGATCAAGGCCTGGACCCCGTCAACCCGGCGTTGCTCGCCAAGCGCCTTGATCGCAGCGGCGCGTATCTGCGGATCGAGCGCCGTCGCGCCCAGGACGAGGTCCTCCGACATGCGGCCTGTTATTCAGCCGGCGGCGGAACCGGCAGATCTTCGGGACGCGTGTTCATCCACTTTTCGCCGACTTCGACGAGCATGACGGGGATGCCGTCGACGATCGGGTACTTGCGCCCGAGCACCGGCTCGATCAACCAGCAATCCTTGTACAGCTCCAGCCGGCCAGGGTCCTCGCCGGGCTGACGGGTGGCATGCGACACGCAGTAAGGGCAGCGCAAGATCTCGAGCAGATCAGTGTTGATGGACATGTCGACTCCTAGAAGGCGATTTTAACACGACCGCGGTTCGAAGGCCGCGGGCACCAGAGGCGTGTGCACGGGCGAGTTGATGCTGGCAGCAAACTCATGTGCGTCACGCCCGGCGGTCGATCGTCAGGGCCGTAGGCGCTTCGTCAGCGCCCGCCAGATCCGTCGCCGGATCGCATCCAGACACGCCCAGCGGGCATGCTGCCAGAGACGCCGAGCTCGCCACAGTTCGTCCTGTGAAGCGCCGTGCGCGCTGAACAGGGTGGTCTCATAGATGTTCGTGATCTGGGTGCTGGCCGTCGTCAACGTCGGCCAACGGCCTAACAGCGATCGCGTGAGCGCCGCGTGCTCGGCCGGCGTCTGCCCGGGCGCGGCCGACACGCCGGCCCAGGCCAGCCAGGTGCACATCTCCCAGTAGAGGTCGTTCACGCGCAGTGCGCCGGGTCGCGCCGCGCGGCGCGCGCGCCAGATCAGCCACAGGATCATGACGCCGAGGGCGACGATCAGACCGAGCAGCGTGATCCCCAAACGCGGGTTCGAGGGCCCGACAGGCGCGGCAGCGACATCGGGCGCCGTGGCTTCAGCGCCGGACACGAAATAGGTTCGCTCGGGTTGAGACGGGGTCGGCTCGAAC
>Ga0209573_1006286_pt1 | contig 10015 bp, 7 predicted proteins | sample TNRBio252014_DNA_FD_185870 | JGI IMG/M metagenome (GOLD analysis project Ga0209573, IMG submission 185870) | Wastewater treatment Type I Accumulibacter community from EBPR Bioreactor in Madison, WI, USA - TNR Reactor_6/25/2014_ DNA (SPAdes)... | ecosystem: Engineered > Bioreactor > EBPR >...
TCATCCAACACGAAGAAGCGGTCCGGGATGCTGCGGCCGCGGATGTAGCACAGCGCCTCGATCTCGATGACCCCCTGCTGGATGAGCGGGTCGTAAGGCGCGGCGGGCGCGGTGATTTGCTGCGGTTCGGGCATGAAACGGTTCTTTTTCCGTGCCGGGCCCTGCTGCACGCCTTCGATGGGGCGCATGAGAAGATCCAGCGCGTCATACACCGGCTGGAGCCATGGGCGCATCTTTTCCTGAAGTGATCCCGGCAGGAAGCCGACCGTCTGACCCATCGCCACAATGGGACGGCTGACGGTGAGGCCGTGGTAGGTGCGGCCAAAGACTTGTTGAAGACCGGCGGCGACCGCCAGCAATGTCTTGCCGGTGCCTGCCTGGCCGTAGCAGGTGACGAGGCTGATTTCAGGATCGAGCAGCGCGTCGAGCAGGCAGGCCTGGCCGAGGTTCATCGGCTTGATGGCCCGGCCCTGCCCGACCTTGATGGATTCCGGCGTGTGATGAAGGCGCACAAACTCCCCTGGGGCGCTCAGCTTCGCGGGCATGGTGGCTTTTTCACCGGCGGAGAGCAGCGCGTAATCATTCACCACCATCCCGGCGGTGCGGTTCTCCGGCACGGAGAGCCGGCCGCTGCTGGCGAAGCGCTGCAGCTCATGCGGGCTGACCTCGACGCGGGCGATGTCAAAGTTCGCCACCTCGCGAGGCTCCACCTTGTCGTGCAGGTAATCCTCGCACTCGATGCCCACGGCGCGCGCCTTGAGCTGCATGTTGAGGTCCTTGCTCACCAGGATGACCGGCGGAGACACCTGCTCGCTCAGCCAGAGTGTGCAGGCGAGGATGCGGTGATCCGCCTTGTCCAGGTCGTGGAAAATGCGTTCAAAACCCTGCACGCTGGCGTGCTTGCGCGCCTCCACGGGATCATAGACCGCCACGCGGATGCTGCCACCGCCGTCGGTGGGCACGCCGTTCGTCACCGAGACGCCTTTGTTGGAGAAAATCTTCATCAGCGCCCGGTGTACCTCGCGGGCGTTCGCGCCGCGCTCGGTCATCTCGTTTTTAAAGCGGTCCAACTCGCTGAGCACGTCCACCGGGATGCAGATGTGATGCTCGGCAAAGCGGTGGATGCAGGCCGGGTCGTGCAGCAGCACGTTGGTGTCGAGCACGAAGGTCTTGGTGCCCACGGGGGTGGCTTGGCGGCGGCGGCGGGAGGGGGCGGGGGAGGAAGGATTCACAGAAGAGGGACCAGGATCAGACGGACGGGTGGAAATGAGCGAAGGGGTTAGGGATGCAGGATGGTCGTCGCGGTCCATGGTGGTTCTGTGTTGGGGGTTGGTCCTGGCGTCTGATCAGGAGGGACGGTTTTTCTTTGGCGCAAGGGGAGTGCCAAGCCTGCCGATCCCTGAATGTGATTTTTTGGATGAATCACGGTAAGTGCCGGAGAGTGTCAGAGCGTCGAGAAGCTGGCAAGAAATTATTCACAATGCGTGAGTTTATTCACAATGGCCGGGCTGCGGGGCGGGCTGGCTCATCGGCAGCGGGTCCGTGCCTGCGGTTTGAGTTTTCTGTGATCCCTTGACCTCCCGGCCTATGCCAACGGCACCTCAAAGTACTCCAGCGCCCATTCGCGCATGTAGCGCACGCGGTTCGGAACGAAGCGGTAGATGATCAGCTCGGGATTGTCGATGCTGCCGAGGTAGGCGCGCAGCAGCGGGCTGGTAGCCCAGATTTCCTCCAGCAGCGTCCGCTCCGTGACGATCTCGGCACAGGCGGTGATGCGCACCTGATGATGATCGTCGTCGGTGTAGCAGAGCTCGGCCTTGGGATTGGCCTCCAGCTCGCGGGTCTTGCCGTAGCGGCGCAGATTGGCCACATAGACGGTGAAGCCATCGGTGCGCACGGGGGAGACGGGGCGCAGGCGGGGTTGATCGCCATCCAGGGTGGCAAGCATGGGGAACTTGGCGGCTTTCATGGTGGCCTGGGCGAGCTGCGGGAGTTCGGCGGGATCGACAGGCTGGGGCTGAGGAGGCGGTGGCATGGTGAATCATACGCGGTGAGATGAGTGAGTCTAATTTGCCTGCATCTTTGGAGTTCCCAAACCGATGCAAGCCGCTACGATGCGCGGCTTTCCCCTCCCGATGAAAAATCTGCCCACCGCTTTTCAGCGCAACGCGCTGTGGACCGCCGTGACCGCCTTGTCGATCACCGCCATCGGAGCACTGGCCATCGGCTTGATCTATCTGCTGACCCAGGTGATCGCCTTTTTACAGCCGATCCTCGTGCCTTTCGCTGTGGCTGGAGTGCTGGCCTACCTGCTGGAACCCGGCGTGGAATGGCTGGAGCGGCGCGGCCTGAACCGCCAGCGTTCCGTCCTGCTAGCGTTTGCTGTTTTCACCCTGGCAATAGGTGGCTTGGGCTGGTGGGTGGTGGTGAAGCTGGATGATCCCACACGGCACCTCGCGGAGCGTGTGCCGGTTTACTACACGAAGGCGCGGCAGGCGGTGCTCGACTTCTCGGCCAAGATCGAAAAAGACTACGGCATCACGCTTCCGGTCCACGCGGCGGCTGCCGAATCCGTCGCCACGCCTGCGGCACCCGCTGCCAATGCCAAGACAGGCACTGACGACTTCGATTTCGATTTGCAGGCCTTTTTGAGCGGCGACTGGGTGAAGACGACGCTGCCCAAGCTGCCAGGCATGGCGTGGGCCTTCGTCCGATCGAGCGTGGGAGGTTTCCTCGGCGTCTTCGGCTTCATGCTCTCGTTCATCATCGTGCCGCTCTATCTCTACTACTTCTTGATCGAGAGCGCCAAGATTCAGCAGCAGTGGTCGGACTACCTGCCGCTGCGCGCTTCTGCTTTTAAAGACGAGGTGGTGAGCTGCCTGAACGAGATCAACACCTACCTCGTGGCCTTCTTCCGCGGTCAGCTTTTCGTCAGCGTCATCAATGGCATCGCCACCGGCATCGGTCTGGTCATTGTGGGGCTGGATTTTGGCCTGCTCATTGGCTTGGCGCTCTGCGTGGCAGGCATCATCCCGTATCTAGGCATCGCTCTGTGCTGGATTCCGGCGGTGGTCATCGCCGCAGTGCAGGGAGGCAGCGCCTTGATCCCGGGAGATCCATGGTGGGTCATGCCGCTCGTGGTGACGGGTGTGTTTGCCCTGGTGCAGCAGATCGACGCCCTGTTCATCACCCCGCGCATCGTGGGGGAGGCCGTGGGGCTGCATCCGCTGACCGTGATCGCCTCCGTGCTGGTCTGGGCGCTGCTGCTCGGCGGCCTGCTCGGTGCTATCCTCGCCGTGCCGCTCACCGCCTCGGTGAAGGTGCTGTTTCAGCGTTACATCTGGCGCGCCCGCATCGCGCCGCAGACGATCGGTGGTGCTAGAAAGGAGGCGCGTGTGTCATGCTGACGAGCAGCCGTCATCCGGGTGTCATTCACGTCGGTTACTTCACATACAAGCCGTTTCACGGTGCTCTTGGCTTCATGATGTCCTGCGCTGCCGGCGTGCTGTTGGTGCGGGTGCTGCTCCGGCTGTTTCAAGAGGATGTGGTATCAGAGAGCAGCATGCGGCTGGCCGCAGTTCTTTCGCTGCTCGGCTGTCTGTTGTTTTACTGGGGCACCACTTGGTTTTTCTCTTTCATCACCGGCTATTCGCGCAAGCTCACCATCGGCGAGAACGGCATCCGTTTCGGCCCGTCCTATTTCTCCTGGCCTCAGGTGGCACGGATCGGAGTGCGTTTGAAACGAGGCTGCTACCAGGTTGAATTGGTGCTGAAAAGTGGCTGGCACGTCCGTCATCGGCTGGTCACCGATGATGGCATGACCGGGGAAATGAGCGAAGAGTTCATCCAGGCTTTGAAAAGAGAAATTCAGCCAAGGTTTCCAGGGATGGAAGTTGTTCCCGCCTCCCTTGGAATCACCAGGATGGAAGTGGAAGAACATCGTCATCCGGCCCAGGATGCCGCGTCGGCTTCTTGATTTCATGCGCAATGTACTTCTAGTTTTCCTCGGCGGCGGGCTCGGCTCTGTGCTGCGCTACCTCACGGTCATCGGCGTGTCGCGTTTGCTGCCCAAGGCAGTGCTTCCGTGGGGAGTCTTGGCTGCGAACATCCTCGGCAGCTTTGTGCTCGGCTTCCTCTTTGCTCTGCCGGCCATGAAGGAAAAAAGCAGCGGCCCATGGCTGTTTGCCGCCACCGGCTTCCTCGGTGGCTACACCACTTTTTCCACGCTCTCGAACGACTCCTGGCTGCTGCTGGTGAACCAGCATTCCTGGCTCGCGCTGCTCAATGCCTTTGGCAGCATCCTGCTCGGTGTCACTGCCGCCGCTCTGGGCTGGTGGGCGGGCAGCAAATGCGCGTGAAAACAAGGCCGTGGCAGGCCCTATTCGGCATTTGCCAGTCCGACCTCGTCATTCGGCGCAGCCGCCGCTTCCGCGTCTTCTTCGCGGGCCGATCCCACTTTGAGGGAAATCTTGATCCCATGCTTCGCCGCCGCTGTGTTCAGCAGGGAGCGGATCGCGCTGATGGTCATGCCATTCTTGCCGATCACATGGCGCACATCTTCCTGCGCCAGTTGCACGCGGTAAGTGACCGCGCCATTCACATTGGTGCCGATGGCGATGGTCGCCTGCTGCGGGTGGTCGATCAAATTCGCCACCACATACGAAAGGAACTCGCGGAGGGCTTCCGGCGCGTCCATGACGGTTTAGGCCGTGAGCGCGGCGCTCTTGATGATGCTGGCCACCGTTTCGGAGGGCTTGGCACCCTGGGAGATCCAGGCATTCACGCGGTCGAGCTTCACGGTCGCTCCTTTGAGTCCCTTTTGAGGATCGTAGGTGCCGAGAATCTCAAGGAAACGGCCTTCCTTGGGGAAGCGCTTGTCAGCCGCGACGATACGAAAAATAGGGCGGTGCTTGGCACCTTCTTTACGGAGACGGATAACTACGGCCATGATGCGGGTACGGGGATAGGGTCAGGTTTTGGGGAGGCGCATAGTGGAGACTCCGAAAGGGAAATCAACCGCTTTTTCCCCCTCTTTCTCCGATCTGCATGCTCCGGGGGTCACGCCAGCACGTCCTTGATGACATGCCCATGCACGTCCGTCAGCCGCCGCTCGATGCCGTTGTTGTAGTAACTCAGGCGCTCGTGGTCGATGCCCAGCAGGTGCAAAATCGTGGCGTGCAGGTCGTAAATCGTGCTCACCCGCTCCGCCGCCTGATAGCCAAATTCGTCCGTGGCTCCGTAGCTAAAGGCCTTTTTCACCCCCGCACCGGCCAGCCAGACGGTAAAACCCTTCGGATTGTGATCCCGGCCGTTCGCGCCCTTCTGAAAGGTCGGCATGCGGCCAAACTCGGTCACAAAGGCCACCAGCGTGTCCTGGAGCAGCCCCCGGGCCTTCAAATCCTTCAGCAGCCCCGCCACCGGTTGGTCAAGAATCGGCCCATGCACGGAATACTGCTTTTCGATGGTCTTGTGCCCGTCCCAGTTGCCCACGCCCTCGCCCATCGCATACGAGCCGTTGAAAAGCTGCACAAAGCGCACGCCGCGCTCGATCAGGCGCCGCGCCAGCAGGCAGTTCTTCGCGAAACCGGCCTTGTTCTCATTGCTGTCGTTCACGCCATACAAATCCAGCGTCGCCTTGCTCTCGTTCGCCATGTTGCCCACCTCCGAGGCCGCGATCTGCATCCGCGCCGCCAGCTCATACGACGCAATCCGCGCCGCCAGATCGCTGTCCGCCGGGTGCTCCTCCGCCTGCCGGCGATTGAGCAGGTTCACCAAATCACGCGTGCCGCGATCCGCCGATTCACTCACGCTGGTGGGCCGCAGCAGATTCGGGATCGGCTTGCTCGCGTTGAACGCCGTGCCTTGAAACACCGCCGGCAAAAACGCCGAGTTCCAGTGCCGCGAGCCGATCTGCGGCACGCCACGCGGATCAGGGATCGCCACAAAGGCTGGCATGTCGTCGCACTCCGAACCCAGCGCATACGTCACCCACGAGCCGATGCCGGGAAAGCCGTCGAGGATGTAGCCCGTGCTCATCTGATTCTCCGCCGGGCCGTGCGTGTTCGACTTCGCCGTCATCGAGTGGATGAAGCACATGTCGTCCGCGAACTCCGCGATCTTCGGCACCAAGTCGCTGATCATCTTCCCGCTCTGCCCGCGTGGCTTGAACTCCCACAGCGGCTTCACCAGATTCCCCTGCGCTCCTTGAAACGTGATCAAATCCGCCGCGCCCGGCAGCGGCATGCCGTGCCGTTTCACCAGCTCCGGCTTGTAATCAAACGTGTCCACATGGCTGATCGCACCCGAGCAGAACACCATGATCACATTCTTCGCCCTCGGCGCAAAATGCGGCGCCCTCGGCGCATAGGGTCGCGACGGGTCGATCAGCGGTCGGATCGGATCATTCGCCAGCAGGCCCTTCTGGGCCAGCAGCGACGTCAAAGCGATGCTGCCCAGCCCGCTGACGCTTTGATTCAGGAAGGTGCGACGTGAGAGAAGATGGTTTTGCATGGCAGGAATCAGTAAAGGGTCATGAACTCGCTCGTGTTGAACAGCGCCCGGCAGAACATCGCCAGGCCGTGCTCGGAAATCAGTTTCGTGGACGCGCCCAGCTCATCCGCACGCGGATCACGCTGGTAGGTCAGTTGAAACGCCCGCTTCACCTGTGCCTCCGCCGCTTTGCCCACGTCTTTTTCGAGCCGTGCGGCAAACAAACCGGCCTGCTGCATCGCAAACGTGCTGTTCAGGAAATTCAGCGCCTGCAACGGCGTCGTGCTCGATGTGCGTCGTGGCGCGATCTGGCCCGCATCTGGCACATCAAACGCCCCGAACGTGTCATCGAGCTGCACGCGTGGTTTGCTCTGATAAATCATACGCCTGAACGTGTCGGTGCCGAACTCCTGCTTCGATTGGTACACTTTCACGTAGTTGTCATTCGCGTCGAACAGATCGAATCCCGGCCCTCCCATCGTCAGATCCAGCACACCGCTCACCGCGAGGATCGTGTCGCGCAACGGCTCCGCCTCAATGCGGCGCGTCGGAAAGCGCCACAGCAGCCGCGCACCCGAATCCGCGAGCATTCCCGCATCATGCGCCGCGCTCGACTGCCGATAAGCTGCCGAGTTCATGATCAGGCGATGCATTTCCTTCAAACTCCAGCCGCGCTTCATGAATTCAGCCGCCAGCCAGTCCAGCAGCTCGGGATGCGACGGCTTGCCGCCGTTGAAGCCCAGATCGCTCGGTGTATCGACGATGCCGGTGCCGAAATGGTAGTGCCAGAGACGATTCACCATCACGCGTGCCGTGAGCGGATTCTGCGCATCGGTCAGCCATTTCGCCAAAGCCACGCGCCGCTCGGATTCGAGCGTGTCCTTCGCCAGATCGAGCTTTGCACCGAGTTGCGATAAAGCTCCCGGCGCGATCTCCTCCTTCGGCGTCATCGGATCGCCGCGATGAAGCCGGAACGTCGCCCCCGGCTGCTCAAACTTGCCTAGATAGGCCAGTGGGAAGCTCGTCAGCGTCTTCAACTCGCGTTGCAGCACCGCACGCCGCTCGCTGTGCTTTCTCACCTCGGCGGCGTTCTCACCCGAGACACCGCTCAGCGTCGGAACATCACGAATTCGGTCCCGATAATCTGCCGCCAGCCGGTCTGCCGATGACGCCACCGCCTTCCACGCTTTTCCATCGAGCGAAACTTCGATCACATAATCCGTGGCGAGGCGATCCTGATAAACTTTGCCTTTTTCCACGCGATCCCGGCTCCACACAACGCTGCTGATGCTCTCCTCACGCGGCAGCTCGATTTGCAGCCAGCCCTTGCCCGCGTTCTTCGAAATCCAGCTCTTGGCGTTGCCATAGATCCCGTCATTCGCATGCGCGATTTGATGAATCGGATTCGAGCCATCACTGAACACGTCCGAAGCTGTCACCTTGGCTCCAAGCTTTGCCAGGGCCACGTTCTTGCCGCCTGCAAAGACCTCCAGTTCATCAATGCACGGCTGGCCGCCAACCGTTGCGTGAATGGTGAAGCGCACGAACTTCGCTTTCACCGCGTCAAAGCTCTCGCGGTTCGCCAGATGCGTCACTGGCGCACGCAGATGCGGCTGCGAGGCCGGTTTGGTCTCATCCGCCGCCTCAAACAGCACCGCATCTGCTACCGTCGGCCCGCCGAGTTTGCCGCTGCGCAGAATGAGGATCGAATCCTTCGTTAGCGCATGCGTTCCGGCAAATTTGAAGCCGCTCCAGCGCTTCTGTTCGGGAATCGCTCCGCTGCCGTCGGCAAACTTGCTCTGATCCACCACGGCGACCTCTTTTTGATCGTCCTTCGTGTTCGCATCGCCGTCGAGATCGAGAATGTAGCGCGCATCCTTCGCATGCGTCGTCCACGCGCCCCAGGACAACCAGACGCGCTGCTTGCCCGGCACTCGCGGATTCCACGAAAAGAAATCCTTGCCGCCTTCATCCTTCTCCGCCTTCCAGTAGCGATAGCTCTCGCCAAGATTCGGTAGCCGCGTCGAATCGCCCGGATCGGACAACTGACCGAACTCCGTGCCCGGCGAGTACTCAATCGGCTTTCCGTTTGTCGGCTGCTCGATCTGCACACAGCCAATCGCGTCCGGTTTCGTCGGTGGTGGCAGGTCATCATCCACCAGCACGCGTTTGGTTAGTTGCGCCCTCGGTTGGAAGCGTGACAGGGTCGAATCAATCGCTGCGATCTCCAAACGCACGCTCTTCGCCTTCTTTTGCCGCTGCTCTGAATCCGCAGGCCGCAATTCACGTTCCGCATGCTGCACGCCTTCAAAGATGGCACGCACGCGATAGTAATCCGTCTGCAACACCGGATCGAACTTGTGATCATGGCAGCGGGCACAACCCACCGTAAGCCCCAGGAACGTGCTGCCCGTGGTGCTTACGAGATCATGCATCTCATCCGCCCGTTGATTCGCCCGCAGCACCGGATCCTGGCCCTTCACCTGATCCCAGGCACCCGCCACGAGGAATCCCGTGCCTTCATCCGCGCCAAGCTGATCTCCGGCGATCTGCTCCCGCACGAACTGGTCGTATGGCTTGTCCTCATTGAGCGAGCGAATGATGTAATCCCGATACGGCCACGCATTCGGCCGCACGCGGTTCATCTCAAACCCGTGGCTCTCCGCAAAACGCACCACATCCAGCCAGTGCCGCGCCCAACGCTCACCATAGCGCGGTGATGCGAGTAGGCGGTCGATCAGATGCTTGATGCTTGATGCTTGATCCTGGCTGAACTCTTTTTCGAAGGCGGCCACTTCTTCGGGTGTTGGTGGCAATCCGATCAAATCAAAGCTCGCACGGCGGATGAAAGTCCGCGCATCCGCAGGCGGATTCATCGCCAGTCCCTTCTCCTTCAGCTTCTCCGTGATGAAAGCATCAATCGTGGCGTGCTTGGTGGGTTTCAGCGGCAGAAACGACCAGTGCGTCACATCGCCCTTCGGCTTTTCCTTCAGTACGATCTCCTGCGGCCACGCCGCTCCCAGGTCGATCCAGCGTTTGATGAGATCCGTTTCAGTGGTGGAGAGCGCGGGCTTCTTCTTGGGCATCTCGGCTTTCTCGCCGGGCGACTCTGGCACGATCATCGTGTAAAGCGGCGACTCCGACGCCTTGCCGGGAACAATGGCAGGCCCTTCATCGCCGCCTTTCAGCGTCGTTTCGAGCGTCTCCATGTTCAGGTCACCTTTGGTCGTCACGTCGTTGTGACACTCGACGCAGTTCTTCACCAGGATCGGCGCCACCTGTTCATGAAACAGCTTCGCGGCATCGGATTCGACGGCAAACGCGCTGGTTGCGAGCAGAAGTGAGGAGAGAAGGAGCGCCTTCGAGCCTGGATCGCGGCGGCGGACTGACCCCTCACCCAACCTCTCCCCGGAGTTCATCTTCTCAGCAAACTCACTCACGGCGGGGAGAGGGGTTTTGCTTTGCGGCAGCTCGAACGTGATCTCCCTCTCCCCGACGTAAAGATTCGCTATTAGCCTGGCTCCCA
>Ga0209573_1006287_pt1 | contig 10011 bp, 6 predicted proteins | sample TNRBio252014_DNA_FD_185870 | JGI IMG/M metagenome (GOLD analysis project Ga0209573, IMG submission 185870) | Wastewater treatment Type I Accumulibacter community from EBPR Bioreactor in Madison, WI, USA - TNR Reactor_6/25/2014_ DNA (SPAdes)... | ecosystem: Engineered > Bioreactor > EBPR >...
CACCATGAAAAACTTAAAACTCAGTGGCGATATAACATCATTGATCTTTTGCGCCAAGAGTATTTGAGAGGCAACATCAAAATGTCGCCTGCTCTTAAACATATCACCGATTATAAGCAGTTTAATAAACTGTTAAATGAACTTTACAAGCAATCTTGGGTTGTCCAATTAAATAAAACCGATAATAACCATAAACATAATGTTGAATACCTTGGAAGGTATATTAAAAGACCACCTCTTGGTGAAACAAAAATTCTCAACTTTCAAGATAACATGGTAACTTTTAAATTCCTTGATCATTACACAGGTGAAACAGAGACTAAGAGCCTACCCGCTTTAGACTTTATTGGCAAATTAGTTTCTCGTATACATGATGAAAACTTCAGAGCAATTCGCTATTATGGATTTTTGGCTAACAGGATAATTGGAAAACTTTTACCAATTGTCAAGACACTTGTCAAACATATCGTTAAGTTAAAAATTAAAAAAATTGATTGGAGATCTCTTTACACCAATACTTTTGGAATTGATCCTTTAAAGTGTTTAAAATGTGGAACGATAATGTTATTAGAAGACATTATATTACCTATTAAAATCCCTCTAACTCAACTACAGGAGTTAATTGCAAATGATAAAATCGATAAAGTCTAAGAGATTAAAATAATCATTCTAGATGTGATACGAAATGAACAAAAAATATTTAACTCAGTGTTAATTTAGTCCAACTTAAAAAAGTAAAAAAAATAAAATGTTTAATCGAAATAGTTTAAAAAATTAAAACTGGCAAATTTTAGTCAAACAAGAACTATCCTACGACCGCTTTGAAATTCCTATACTTTAAATTAATTCATACGAATAATGTTCCCTGTGCAGATATGTTTAGAGCTTTATACTCTTGCAAAAAGAATATATCGCTTTTTCATTTAAACAATGAACTATTGCTTTTAGGGCCTGGGGCAGAAATTAATTTTTTGGTTGATTTAATTGGATTATTAGACATTCCTAAATTATCAAGTGAAGAGCTCAAGAAGAAAATCAAAAATAATGTAGTAGAAACAAACGATCTCAAATTAATGGAACATGAAAATCAAACATTTTTGTTTCATCAATGTCGCTTTGTGCCTCCTGCTGAATTGATCAGAGCCCTAAATCCATTCTTGGATAAAAAATTAAATGATATTGATTTTATACCCATTCCATCAAATAACGTCTTTTTGATAATATTACCCAAAGAAAAAGTTAAGTTCTTTAATGATATCATCAAAGTTTTAGACCGCCCTGGCAAAACAAAAAATGAAAACCAAAATACGAAAAATGATACTATCGAAGATATAACTTCTACTTCTGGCATTAAATTTGGAGAGAAGTCAATCGTGTTGATCCATGCAGTTTATGTACCTTCGGCAGAATTGATCAGAGCCCTAAATCCATTTCAAGATAAAATATTAAATGATGTTGATTTAGTGCCTATTCCTTCGAATAACAGCTTTATGATAATATCGCCAAAAGAAAAAGTTAAGTTTTTTAAAGATATCATCAAAATTTTAGACAGCCCTGGCATAACAAAAAGTGAATACGAAAAAGCGAGTGAGAGTAATAGCGCAGAAATAACTTCTACTTACGACCTAGCGTTTGAAGAAAATTCAATAAGGTTGATTCATACAGTTTATGTTTCATGCAATGAAATAATTCGAACTTTAGCATCTGAGAATAAAATTAACAACAAGGATAAATTTTGTCCATTGCCTACCACCAATGGAATATTAATTATTGCTCAGAAGGAAAACCTCAATAATTACCTAATTCTCATTAAAAAAATTGATATTCCTAGTGTTTCAAAGTAAAATAGGAATGGAGCAAAGAAAAACGACGGTAGGAATAATTGCAATAAAACACAGAATTTAATAATGCGTTAACAGAATAGAAATACGACGGAGTGACTTAAACTATTAGTTTAAATATTGCTATTTATGTAAAGTCTAACTCTACAATTAAGATAGTAGGTAAACCAATTAGTTTAATTTTAATAAAAATTACGGCATTTTTCGCCGTAAAATTATTGATTTAAAAACCTATTTGTTTAAAACAAGAATCACAAAAAAACAAGGTGCGCTGGAAGTCCTTGTCCTTTCTGATAGAATTGGGAGATCTTGATTCATTTTGCAACCACCAAGGAGGTTACCATGTCATTTACATTAGAACTAGGCGATCAAGCCCCCGATTTTAAATTACCGGCGACCGATGGAAAAACCTATCGATTGGCTGATTTTGCCAAGGCTAAATTTCTGGTAATCTTTTTTACCTGCAATCATTGCCCTTTCGTGATTGGTTCAGATGAAGTGACGCGTGCGACGGCGGAAAAATTTAAATCGCAGGGTGTGGCTTTTATTGGTATCAATTCCAATTCTGAAAAAACAAATCCGACAGATGATTTTAATAGTATGGTAAAAAGGATGAATGAAAATAAATTTCCATGGGTCTACGCCCAGGACAAAACCCAAGCTAAATCCTACGGCGCCCTAAGAACACCGCATTTCTATGTCTTTGATCAAGAGCGAAAACTGATTTACACCGGCCGCGGTGTTGATAACCCTCGCAATGGCGCAAGTAGCACCATTAACAATCTTGACATTGCATTAGCAGAAGCCCTGGCCAAAAAACCTATCAGCATTCCCAAAACAAATCCTATCGGCTGCAATGTCAAATGGGAAGGCCAAGACGCCCATTGGATGCCACCAAACGCTTGCGATCTGGTCTGAAATGGCACCAGAAAACGCATCATTCTAACAACTAGCAGTTTTAACTTCGTAATGGAATATCCGCCTACGGCCACACACACAGACAAATGAGCTAGGTTTTAGGCTTTCGAAAGTAATTCTTCAACACTTCTAGTTCTTCTGAACGACAAATAAATTACAATGAGTTATATAGGTCCAACCCCAGAATCACAGAATCACAAGAATCAGAATCCCTTTTTTTTGCGTCGTTTGTCGTTTTTATTTAATATTTACTCTATCTTGATCATACAATATAAATGCTGTTAGGTGTTTACTTGCTTGCGAGATTTCAGCTTCAAACACTGTACCTAAAAATTTTGACTTATTTTCTTCTACCCATTTAAAAGCAACTAATCTATTTTCAGGGGAATTAAACAATTGCTCTAACCTAATTAGACCATTATACAACTCTATATTTTTTTGCTTTAACTTTTCCAATTCATTAATTCGATTGTTGCGGAAGACTTCAGTGCGTTTTTTATTTAGGACTATAGATTCATTCCGAATTTTAGCGTATGACTCGGAAGAGTATAATTTTTCAGCATTTACTACCCAAACTTCAAGTTCTGAACTTTTATTTTCGGCCCACCACTTTTTGATTTCAATTAATATCTCATTGATATTGCCATTTTGAACAATAGTTCGATTACAAATTTCAAAGTCAAAGTTTAACCAGCGATATAACAATTTTGAAAGCTGTAAAACCTCTATCTGACTATTATATTTTTTATTTTCAATTGCATTTGTAAGCAATAACCGACCAATTTCTGAAATTGAAAGTACTTTGAACTCTTCTAGTTTTTGATGCCAATTACCAGTTTCACTATTAACATAATCACTAAATCTGGGCACATCATGCCAAATACTTTCGTCGCCATTGAGATATGTTTCTAATCCAAAAGCGGCAAAATCACAGATTCGAATTTGATCAAAATAATTTAAATTCAATGGATTAGAAAATCCAGCAGAACCGACAATTCTTTTGTCATTAATATATTCGCTAAACTTATTAAGATGTTGTTTTGTTAAAGGCAGAAATCGTAACTTGTCTATATTTTCTACAATTTTAAAATTAGGTAATAGCTCAGGTTTAATTATTTTAATTTCTTCAAGCTTTTTTATATTTTTACCATCTTCATTTTTAGGTTTTTCTACTACTTTAAATGTGGTCTTTAAACTTTCCCACCTATTTTTTTTAGGTATTGTGATTTCCCCGAATTCATCAAAAACTTTAAGCTCCCTTACATAAAAAATCTGTATTTCATAAACACCTATTCTTGATATACGGTCACTAATATTAATTAAAAAATCTTTTTTATCATTGGGTTTTATTTCAGCCCAACCTTCTTCATTATCTGTAGGTGAACTTAGTTTTATTGGCTTGTTTTCAATTTCTTCAAGTTCTAATTCTTCGTTGCTTGAAATCATTCGAATATTAATTACAAAGCTATCTTCAAATGGCTTAGAAATATTGGGTATTTTAATTTTTTTTAAACTCTTATTAATCATAGATAATGTTAAAGTTATTTCTTCATTAAATGTAAAGCTACTGTTTCCTGAAATAGTGAGTTCAAAATTATTGAAATCTTCAAGAATTTTTTCCTTGTCATCAGTTATGCAAAAATAGCACTTACTACTTTTGCATATTGATTTTGTAGCAACAATTATATTTTTCTTTCTATCGATTCTTTTTATAGGGCCTTCATAAGTAACTTGAAAATTATATCTTCCTATACTTGTTGTTAATTCACTTAAATCTATTGAATACTCGATTTCTTTGTTGGGCAAAAGTGTTATGTATTCATCATTTATATTTAAGTTACTAGTCGAAATTATTTGGCTTTTAATACCATTCTTAACAATTTCACCTTTTAAAACTTCGGGTTCAATTTCAATTCTAAAGTTTTTAATTATTGGGGCTGTAAACTTTGGTATCAAAAGAGTTTCTTGACTTTCATTAGCAAGAATTACCGTAAAAATTATTGGTTCGCCAACAAAATAATAATTACCTTTAATTGAAACTTTTAATTTAAAATCAATTGTATTCTCATCGCAAAAAGTTTTGTGCATAATGAGCAAAGAAAATATCACAACATAAAGCATTTTCATCTCTACCAACCTCTCGTAATTGCAAATGCTTTCACTGCATTTATATATTGATCTAAAACTAATTTACCTGCTGCATAAGCCCCACCACCTTTGCCTGGTTGATCTTTTGGAACGATGTCATTTTGCCAGGTAGTGATCACAATATTGTTAAACTTAATTCTTTTTGATCTAACTTTAGCTTCCAAAGCTGATTTTGCGTCTGCTTGTGTAAGTTTATCAAATACACTTATAGACAATAGTTCTATATCAGTTTCAGTATTAGGCCAATCGCCTGACCCTACACTTGTTGTCATCCAATCTGTATTCCAATGATAATCTTCATGAGTTACGGATGTATCAGTACTATGCCAATGTGGGCCAGCACCACCACTTCCTAAAATATTATAATTATCCATATCATTAACTGCATATTTCCAATTATTATTAGAATTTGGTATATTATTAATATTTCCGGTTATTTGATTACCATTCGTGTCAACCGAATACACAGGGTTTGCAGTGTTTGGCACGGTAAATAAATTAGGGTTATTTAGCCAAGGCTTTACATTAATTGCGCCACCAGCTTCAATTTTAACAATCCTTACATACCATTTATTATTCGATGCATCTGAATAAACTTCCCACTCCAACTCAAGAGGTAACGGTCCACAATCATTCCGATTTGAATTATAATCCCTTTTTGGGTTTTGAATAATACTTGTATTTGTGTTTGGCTCTTTAACTTCTCTTACATAAATTCGTAATGTTTTGTTAACATCGCAAGCTTTTATGCTAATTTCTTCATCTAAAGGCGCCGATTTTGGAACTTTTTTACTTAAACTATCTTCACCATTTACATAACCATTGCCTGACCATGTCATAGCAGGCGCTTGGGAAGCCGTTACATCTGGTTCAAATACAGCTTTTATTATAACAAAATCGCCAGCTATTTGTGCGGTGGTATAGGTATTGCCATCATATTTATCAGCACCACTTTTAACAATCAAGTCTTTGAAAACGACAAGATAAAGATTCGTTGCTTTAGTAATCGTTTCTTTTTTTCCATTATTAATGCCTGTGCTACAGTCTGTGTAAGTTACCTTAACTGTTATCGTATATTTGCCAGTTTTTGCATAAGTTATAGTAGACCCAACTGTTGTGTTAGCCACTGTGCCGCCTGATGCAGTAACAACTACATCTGAATCTGAAAGCACATACCAGTTGCCAAAGGGCACCGTCCATTTTGCTTTAACAATATGACTACTTGACTTGAAACATTGTGGGCCATCACTTTCAAACGAAATAAGAGCATTTGTTGGCACAGCTAAAAGTAATGTGGGTGTAAACACAAACAAAAACACAAAAAATAATCTTATATACTTCATTTCATTTTCCTTTTTAAAAATTGAATTCTACTTATTTTATTAATTTCATTACGAATCATTCGAACATCATAATTGTCCTTAAGTTTTGTAAAATTAGAAGTGCTCCAATCAGCCTCATCGGATATAATTTTAAAATCAGTCAGAATTTTATAATAATATGATGTTGCAATAACTTCTAAATCTAGATTGCTAATTACTAAAGTATTTTCGAATGACATCGGCGTGGTATCTAGTTTAAAAGCAAATGAGTTTTTGAAAACACTATAATTTGATACGCTAGAATTACAATGAAAGGTGAATCTAGTTAAAGCACCGAAAGAAAGCGATATCATTTTATTTTGAATATCATAGGTGATTTGAAATGCATTTGTGTGATTAACTTGTTCTGGAAAAAAATCTTTGGCTGTACTAGCATCATTATCCCAATGTGAACGAATGATGTAAATACCAATTCCACTAAAATCATAATCTTTTTGTTTTGGCGGGTATGCATTTGGCATTCTACGACCACCAAAAGCTATGTATCGCAAATCGTCACGATCAAATGCCAATGCCGCTTTATATATTTCAAAAGTCAAGTTAATCCGATTTATTTCATTACCCCAATCAGGCAAACAACCATCGGGTTCCAACCTAAAGGCCAATCGACAAGCTTCTTTTTCACTTAATGTTCGCATCCAAATTGGTGCTGATTGATTTTCTAAATAATATTGCCAAGCTATTTTTATAAGTTGCAATGAGAATTGAGTGCTTTCATTGGCTGTTAAAAATAAGTCTGTTTTACGAGATTTGTTTTTATTTAGGTAAGCTGCTTCTAATATTGGTCTTATTTTTAATATAACCTCCGAAAGATCTAATGTCTTAGGCATTAATTGTAAACTAAAAAACAGGTCAGATGCGAGTAAAGGATCTTCGACAATAATTGATTGTGCTTTAATTATTTTAATTGCATTGGCATAAAATTTTAAAACTAAATCTGAATCTACAGAAATTAAAGTAGATTTTTGATTCCTAATCAGCTCTAAAACTTTTATTAAATCACTAATTTCTAATTTATCATACTCTTTTATCAAACCTAATAAAAATTCAACATACTTAGAAGAGGGCTCACCTTTATATGCCAAATCAAAAGTTCCAATCAATTCACCAAATGAGAAGTCATCTTTTCGCTTACCACTAATTATTAAATGCGCTTCTCTTAATTTACTTTCAATTAAATAACGACCAGGCCTTTCTTGTTCTGTTGTTAATTCAAGCAGTACATCTGAAGTTGGTAATTCTTTTTCGGGGTTTAGAACGGCCTTCACTAAGGCCGTTTTATCAATCTCAGGCAATTTATTAAACGCTTCATTTTTGATTGGTAATATAAGTTTGGGTTGCATTAAAGTCAGATCAGGTTTTAGGCTATAGTTAATAAACTTATTAACAAAAATCGCAAAACCAACTATGAGTAAAACTAAAAATAAATAAAAAGCTTTAATTTTTGGTTTTTTTGAGACTCTTGTTACTGGCTGCATATTATTATTTTGGAAAATCATTTCGGGTTTTCCACATTGGAAAAGTAGTTTTGAAATGATTTTTTCTTAAATATGATTTTTACTTTTATTTCTTTACCAGGCGTCAAATTCCAGACACCAAAAACTAATTTTGATTTATCTTTACCAGACATTATTCGATTGTAATCGAATATTTGATAACTTCTAAAAGGCATTTTTTTACCATTTTTTTCAACGGCTTCAACCTTTAATTCACTTGGCGTTCGAGCCGATTCATTAATATATAAAATTTCTGTTGTATCCAATACACCAAAAGCAGGTAGACCTAACACTGTTAGTGGTGCCTTGCATGTAGTTTCAATAAAATAATAATCTTCATTTTTTACTAAATCAGCTGATTTCAACATTGAATTCGTCATTAATAATAAACACATTGATTCTGCTTTGCCATATGAAAAACGATCTGAATGAAATTGAAATGGCGCCGTATATTGACTATAGACAACATCCCATTCATAACGAATGGCTTGGTTTTTTTGTGTAAAAAACTGATTGATTTTACCATTACCAAAATATAAATAAAAAGCTTGAGAAGAGCCATTTGCATAAATACCTTCTGGCAATATACCTTCTACATAACCTGCATAAGGCGTACAAGCAAACATTGGGCGTTTTCGAATTTCATCTGTAGAATCTATAGCATATAACAAGTTATCTCTGTGCAACTTTGAATTCCCATATAACCAAAATAATTTCTTAACCGCCTTAATGAAAACATCATCGCTTAATATACCTGACAAATTTGCCTTTTGTGCATAATCAAAGTAAATTGGGTAAGAACTGAAATTCATAGGTTGTATTCTATTACCATTAAATAAACCGAGTTGCTTAAAATTCTTCTCAAAGGACGAATTCCAAAACTGATTATAGGAAGTTTTCATGCCTAAAAGTCGATAAATTTCTAAAACACCTTGAGTTGACCAAGAATTTTTAGTTGCACCATTAACACTATATTCAACTTTGGGTATTTCTTTATAAATAATCGGCAAATTAATAGTCAACCATTTAAATAAGAAATCTAATTCTGTAATGCCATTTTCATTGGCAAATGAAGCTAGCGTCAACATTCGATGATCCAATTTATAAATATTATGTGGAAAGTGTGGACCAAGTTGCTCACTTAATTTCATCCTGTTTTTAACATAAAAACTTGAGAATTTTGCGATATTTCCAGTATATAAAGAGGCGCTTTTCTGATCGAATTGGTAAAAAGCAATGAACATCAATATAATATCAGCACCTATTACAGACCAATCTTTTATTTCTAATTTTGAAGTGCATGGTTTAGGTGCTTTTGGGTCAAATGCATCAATGCGCCAATAAAAAACATCATCACTTTGAATTAAAATTTCTGGTTGGTTTAAAAAGTAAAAAGTACCATTTAGAATTTCTATTAGCTTATCTTTAACTTCAACATCTAATGTATTTTTAATTTCACTTAAATCTATTAATCCTTGGCCTAATGCATCTACATAGGTTACATCTTTTAAAAAGAATTTATTTTTAGATTGGTTGAAAGGCACATGGTCACTCCAACCCCATTTCATTTTTAGCCCTGCACCATAACCATAAACGATATCATCATTTGATATTAAGTTGTTCCAAATTAAAAAATTGTTATCTTCAAAGTCTTTGGTTTCCTTGTAGGTTTTGTACAATTTATTAATAATATGATTTCCTAAATCCTTATATGGTTTGTATTTAGTAGCATTATAGAATCTGAAATAGCCATCTGCTTTTACCGGGTATTGAGGCAAAGGCACATGGTCACAATTGCTAATATCTCCATTAACTTCAGATCCTTCTGGAATTTGATATTCATGTCCGATAGTTGCTTTATAATAAACATCTAGGGATTTCATTAATGCTGCCATTCCATTAGTCATTTGATCTAGATTACTTAATTCAACTTCACTAAAACGAATAGGATCATGGCAAAGTGGGCCTTGAATTTGACCAAAGTTTTCAGTATTCCATGTTTCGCCATTTACATCACTCCAACTACTATCTTCAATCCTTTTATTTTTTCCTTCTTCAAAAAAAACTTTTCGTTGAATATTAAACCCAAATTTTTTAAATAGAGCCTGTCTAAGATTTTAAATTTTTCCTAAATATTTGCTAATAAAGCGGTTAGCATTTCGTTAATATATTTATAGACATGCAAAAATCGACTTTTTCATGAAAAAGTGCGGTTATAATTTTAAA
>Ga0209573_1006288_pt1 | contig 10010 bp, 10 predicted proteins | sample TNRBio252014_DNA_FD_185870 | JGI IMG/M metagenome (GOLD analysis project Ga0209573, IMG submission 185870) | Wastewater treatment Type I Accumulibacter community from EBPR Bioreactor in Madison, WI, USA - TNR Reactor_6/25/2014_ DNA (SPAdes)... | ecosystem: Engineered > Bioreactor > EBPR >...
GAAGCGCACGTTCTGGCCAGCCTCAATGCCGTGCTGGAGGTGCTCGGGCAACTGACTCACCGCGATCTGGGGTCCACCCCCGATGCGCCGGTCGATTTTCGCACCGGCCCCCTGCTGCTGCGCGACCACACCCGCACTCTACTCGGACCTGAACCGAATAACCGCCAGGTGCGGATCATGGTGACCATGCCCAGTGAAGCGGCCACTAACCCGCAACTGGTTCGGGATTTGTTGATAGCTGGCATGGATATCATGCGGATTAACTGCGCGCATGACGGCCCCGAAGCCTGGCGCGCCATGGTGGATCATCTGCGCCGCGCCGAACGGGAAGTCGGACGCAGTTGCCGAATCCAGGCCGATCTGGGCGGCCCCAAACTGCGCACCGGTACTTTGGAAGCCGCCGGACGGTTGCTCAAAATTCGTCCCAAACGGGATTATTTAGCCAGGGTGTTATCGCCGGTACTGGTTTGGCTGACGCCGTCCAATGCGCTAAAGGTCGCTCCAGAAGGGGTTCGACTGGTCATGCCAATCGACTGCCTGTTGCTCGAAGCGGCGCAACCCGGCGATGAGATTCATTTCGTCGATGGCCGGGGTCGAGAGCGTCATCTGCGTATCGTCTCTTGGCATGACGGTTCCTGTTTGGCCGAAACCGACCAGGTCATCTATGCCCTCGACCAGATCCGAATTGAGCTGATGCGTGAACAAACCGTCGTTGCCCATGGAGTGATCGGCCCACTGCCGGAAGTGATTCTGCCCCTCACGTTATTCCCCAACGATACTCTGCTGTTGATCCGCGATCCCGAACCGGGCCGCGACGCCGAGCATGACGAATCGGGGGAATTGATCTCACCCGCCCAGATTCATTGTTCTCTGGAAGCCGCCTTTGAATCGGTCCGGCCCGGCGAACATGTGTGGCTGGATGATGGCAAGATCGGCGGCCTGGTCAAGGCTAATGATGGCAAGACGATCACCGTACAAATAACCTATACCGGCCCGAATGGCGGACGACTGCGCTCGGAAAAAGGTATTAATTTTCCAGACACCTCCTTTGAGATGTCGGCGCTGACTGACAAGGATATCGTCGATCTCAGCGAGGTCGTCGGCCTGGTGGACATGGTGGCGTTGTCTTTCCTGCGCGGGCCGGAAGATATTTTGCTGCTGGAAGATCATTTGCACCGGCTGGGCGGCGGGCATCTGGGCATCGTGCTCAAGATCGAGAATCGGCAAGCCTTCGAGAATCTGCCCCGCATTCTTTTAGCCAGTTTGCGCTCGCCGCCGGTGGGCGTGATGGTGGCGCGCGGTGATCTGGCGGTGGAAGTCGGTTTCGAGCGACTGTCCGAGGTTCAGGAAGAAATTCTGTGGTTATGCGAAGCCGCCCATGTGCCGGTGATCTGGGCTACCCAGATTCTGGAAGGGATGGCCAAAAAAGGCGCGCCTTCGCGAGCCGAGGTCTCCGATGCGGTGATGAGCAGTCGCGCCGAATGCGCCATGCTGAACAAAGGTCCGTACATTACCGAAACCGTCCAGTTCCTGAGCGGTATTTTGTCGCGGATGGATACCCACCAGGACAAGCGCAAGGCCATGTTGCGCCGGCTGTCTATCGCTGAAATGAAGTGATCGTTCCGCTTGGTTGGATAGCGGAAGCCGGCTCGCTGGCGATTACCGGTCAGCAGGCTCTTAAATAATACAGTCTGTTAAAATACGGGCCATCAACCCGGCACCCATCCGGGCGCGGGCGCAGTCCCCGGTAAACCACGCGGCTCGCGGGCAATGACTGCCGCTTGCTGACTGTTCCAGCGCAGGATTTCCAGCGCGCCGTCTGAACGTTCCACCAGCGCGGTGCAGCTTTCCACCCAATCGCCGTCATTGCAGTACAGTACGCCGTGGATGTCGCGCAGCGCCGCATGATGAATATGGCCGCAGATCACTCCGTCCAGCCCGCGCCGCGCGGCTTCATGCGCCGCCGCCGCCTCGAAACGGGCGATGTAGGCAGCGGCCCGACCAATGCGCTGCTTGAGAAAGCTGGCTAGCGACCAGTAGGGATGATTCCAGCGCCGCCGCCAGCGATTGTACCAGCGGTTGGCGAACAGCAGCAGGTCATAGGCGCCATCGCCCAGCCAGTTCAGCAACGGCCCGCCGCAGCGCACCGCTGAATCGCAATCATCGCCATGCGTAACCAAAAAGCGGCGACCATCCGCCGTGCGGTGAATGATTTCCGGGACGATTTCGATGCCGCCTACCGATAAGCCTAGATAATCACGGGCTGCCTCGTCATGATTGCCCGGCACATACCACACCCGGACGCCGGCCTGCGTCTTGGCCAGGATTGCCTTGAGCACCTCGCCGTGCGCCGCTGGCCAGCGTCCGCCCTTTTGCAGGCTCCAGAAATCGATCAGGTCGCCGGCCAGATAGAGATATTCACATTCACACTGGCGCAAAAAATCGAGCAGGAACTCGGCTTTGCATTCCTTGAAACCCAGATGAACATCGGAAATCCACAGAGAACGGCAATGTAGGGAGGCCATAGAATGAACCTACTCGTCGCGCTTTTGCCCGATGAAGCGGAAATAGCGCCACAAACCGCCATAAGCAACGCAGGGCGCTTGCTGCAACGGCGGGCAGTATGCGTTCAGACTCGGCAACAAATGCCCCTCCATCCGCACATGATTGACTGCCATCCAGCGCTGGAAAGCAGAGAACCGGGTATCGTGGAAATCCACCACCGCCAACCGGCCACGCGGACGTAAATCCTGCAACGCAGCGTCCAACGCCTGACGCCAGCCGGGATTGATCATCGACAGGCAATAGGAAAAGACGATCAGATCGAATACCGGCTCCAGGGATAGCGGCCGGTCATAGCGTTGTTGCAGCAGAGTAACCCGCATTTGACGCTTTTCCAGTTTACGCCGCGCCCGCGCCAGCATATCCGTCGATAAATCCAGGCCGGTAACGGCGGCGTCGGGGAACTGGCGAGCCAGTCGGAGCAGGTTGTCGCCAGTGCCGCAGCCGATTTCCAAAATATTGCGGGGCGGGTTGGGAAGCCGGGCGATGGAACGGATCAGCGCAGTTCGCCCGAACAGGAAACTCCAGCGCGTCGCATCGTATAGCCGGGCGTGCCAGCGATAGTAGCGGGCCAAAGCGGCGGTATTGTCCGGCGCCGTTGCGGTGGAATTTGCGCAGAAAGCATCATTCAACCTGTTCATCGCACCTCCGCGAAATGTAGGCTGCCATAGGTGCCGACCCGATCCTGACGATGCAGCGGTTCGGTCAGATCCGGGAAGAAGCGCACCGCCCGACGGGTCCAGTCCGGCAGGAAGTCGAGATGGCCGCTGGCGGAACGCAATAAAATGCGGCTTCCCGGTCGGCTATTGGCCAGAATCAGCCGCCATTCCTCGGCCAGCGCCTGGGGCTGATGCCAGGCTAGCCAGTCCTGATGATCCAGCAATACGAAGTGGCTATATAGGCCGGGATACTGGCGCAGGAAGTCGCTGACCGTGGCGTTGTGGGTATGCACCCGGCCGCAGTGGGCGCGCAGCAGGGCGAAATTTTCTTCCCGAAGGTAATTGGGACAGCAGCGCTCGGTATAGGAGCCGGTCAGATAAGCTCGCCAGAAATAGTTGTCGTGAATCAGCACCTCGGTCAGCACATGGCGCAGCTTGTCGCTGATATAACCAATAATGCCGCCGGGATATTGCTGCTGAATCAGCCGAATTTGCGGGCGTGGCACACCCAACATGGCCAGGGCGGTCGGTTGCCGCAGCAGCCAGGTGCTAAATCGACCCCACAGGGCCGGTTCGATCTGGTGATAGAGAACACGCTGTTCATCGAGCGTCTGGGCGTCGAGCAGGTCGAATAGATATTCACGCAGCTTGCGTCCCGATTTGAGCAACTGCCGGCTGACCAGCCAGGCAACCGCGCCACAGGTGCCGTGGTAGTAGAACGAGCGCTTGCGATTGGCTGTGTCGAAATAAGCGATTTTCTTGTCCCAGAACGCCGCTGCATAGGGTGGAAGTTGGGGACGCACACTTTGATACAGCGCCTGGAAACGCGGATGCGCGCCTTGCCGGAACATCTGCTCCAGATCGCTGAAGTCGCCGCGATCAATCAGGGACAGCTTGAGCTGCAACAGAGCGTTTTGCCGAGGATTTACGTCGACGGCGTGAATCGCCGCCGGCGTATCCAACAGGTAGTCCAGCGCATTGCAGCCGGCGCTGGTGAGCACCACCACTTGACTGTCCTGATCAAGATTTAACAATTGCCGGTCAATCCGGGGATCTTCCCAGCACATGTTGTAGATCAGATAACGCTGGTGAATGGTTTTGAACAGCAGATCGTGGGCGCGATTGCCGAGTTGAGCGCTGAGTTGTTTGACCATGCCGCCTTGAGCCAGAGTTGGAGTAGGGACTGGCGCGATAGCATGGGGGGAAATAATAAAAGAATGATGACGCGGCGATGACCGTTTGGTGCATGATGCGCGCCATTCCGAGAAAGAGTGAGAGTGCTGATGAGTGACGAGTAGAGCATATAGTGCGATCTCTCAGAAAATTGTCTGATCCTGCCAAAATCTCAAAGCTATTGAGGAAGCTTCACCATGCAATTCCAATGTTTTTATCGATGGCTTCGTCATCCACTGGTCTTTATTAGACAGGTCTTTCAGCGTTTCCAGGCTAACCAAGGAACCTTGCTGGCCGGGGCAATCGCTTATAACTCCTTGCTTTCACTGGTTCCTCTGGTGATCCTGTTGCTGGTGGCCCTCTCCCATGTGGTGAGCGAAGCACAGCTATTAGAGGTGCTGCATCGTTATCTGGAGCAACTGGCGCCGAGTAAATCTGATGTTATTTTAAGACAGGTGCAGCAATTTTTGGAGAATCGGCGGGTGTTGAGCTGGACCATGGCCGGAACTCTGCTGTTTTTCAGCGCCGCCGCCTTTGGCGTACTGCAAAGCGCCATGAAGGTGATCTTCGCCCACCGGAATAAAGTCCATATCCGGGGGATAATGACTTCAATATTGCTACCTTACCTTTATGTACTGCTCGTCGCCTTTGGACTATTAACGGTCACCCTGATCAATAGCGTGTTGCAAACGTGGATGACCAGCGACATTCATCTATTCAGTTGGGAATGGTCGCCTAACAAAATGCTCGTCAATATTTTTTACATCATCAGTATATTGAGCCAGATTGGGGGACTGATGCTGATCTACATGCTGATGCCGGCGGGTCGGTTGCCGTGGCAACATGCGCTGATTGGCGGCATTGCCGCGTTTCTGTTGTGGGAAGGGGTCAGCTATGTACTAGCGTGGTATTTCGCCAATCTGTCAGAAGTCAACACTATTTACGGCTCACTGGCGGGCGTGATTATCGTGTTGATGACCTTGTACGCGATCAGCCTCATCATCTTGCTGGGCGCGCAGGTTATCGCCGAGTACGAGCGGCAGTTACCCGAATTCAGCGAGGCGGCGACCCAGTAGAATGGGCATTCTATTCGCCTGCATGGAGGGATAGGCGCAACTCACTGGTCGGTTCACGCGCCGATAGGTCAGAGACGACAGCGGGGATGGCGTAATCAATGCAGCGACGGTTTTCAGCAGGCGTGCGGGGCAAAGCGTCGGTGGGTTCAAGGGTTCGATGTCCTGCATAATCGCTCTTGGCCGCGACCGGAACCGGATTACGCGGCATGAGCCATTCGCTGATTTCGGCTTGAGTGAGCCGGGCGAGCGCATCGCGGGAAGGATGCGGCGCGGTATGGACAGATGCAAAATACAGTTCCGCAACAATGCCTGACTCACCCAGCAATTTCCACAAGTGTGGTAACAAGGCGTCGTCGCCGACGAAGGGAACGACCGGATGGACGCCTTCAGAATGGGGATAGCGCAGGGCAATCGCCTGCACGGGACGGCCGGTCAGGATCGCCGCATGGAACAAGCGGCGAAAAAATCGACGGACCGTCTCCCCGGTCGTTGATGTGCCTTCCGGGAACACTAAAATCCGTTCGCCTTGCCGCAAACGCCAGACCAGTTGCTCCAACGCCTCACCCGCCCCATTTTCGCCGCCACGGCGGATGAAGGCGGTTCCAGCCCGCCGACTGAGCCAGCCGAACAGCGGCCAGTGGGTCACCTCCTGCTTGGCCAGAAATTGCGTCGGGCAAACCGCCGCGATACAGAAAATATCCAGCCAGGAGATGTGGTTAGCCACGAACAACGTGGAGCCTGAATGCAGCGCCCCCTGAGTTTTCAAGCGCACGCCCAGAATCCGGCACAAGCCTCGGCTCCACCAGGCCAGCGGCTGGGTAGAGACATAGCGGCGTTTCTGGCCCAGTCCCAGCGCGGCGGCCATCAATACCCCTGTCAGAATGTGCAGCGCCAACAATGGCGTTCGCACACTGCGCCGGCCTGCGCGAGCCAGGCGTTTTCGGTAATCATTCGCTCCCTTCATCCACAGGCGGGAACAGGGCTGGCGGCGCGGGTGATTGGGTTGGGGAGTTGTGGGTCCAGGCGGCAAGGCCATTTACTGATCCCGATCCAGAAAATGTCGGGCGTAGCGGCGCTCGATGTGCTGGGTAGACAACAGGATGAACACATCAGCCACCTGAAAGTCTGGATCGAGACAGGGTTCTCCGCCGATCTGGGCGCCCAGCCGCAGATACGCTTTCAACAACGGCGGCACGGCGCAACGACCGGGCGCCAATCCATCACGGCGTGGCACAGGTAGATGGGGCTTGACCCGCAGCGACTCTGGAACCAGGCTACGGCGCGCCAATTCCGCATACAACGCCTGTGCTTCCAGACCGTTCTCGCCCAAAGGAATGCTGGCGCACCCGATCAGATAGTCAATTCGATGCTCGGCGATGAACGCGGCCAGTCCTGACCAGAGCGCGCTGATCGTCGCGCCATTGCGATAATCAGCGCGGACGCAGGTGCGGCCAATTTCCATGAACCGTCCCGGCAGGGCCAACACCGGCGCCAGATCAAACTCGGTTTGCGAGTAGAAGCCGCCCGCGCGCTGCGCCGCATGGGCCGTCAGGATGCGAGTGCAACCCACCACCTGATCCAGCGCGTCGCGCACGACCAGATGCTGGCAATACTGATCGAAGCGGTCATGATCAAGGCCGGGAATCCGGTTATGCAACCGTGCGCCCATTTCTCCGGCGAAAATTGCATAACGCAGGCGCTGCGTGGCCGCGATCTCTTCGCGGGACCGGGCAAGTTCCACGCGGAGGGAACGCGCTTCGGCAGCGGGTAACAGCGCCGTTGCGGGAAAGGCGCGGGCGAAATCGGTAACGACAAGCGATTCGGTGCTCAAGGCAGCCTCCACAAACCAGGATTCGTAATACCGTTCAGCGTAAAAACGCCGCATTGCAGCATCTTGACCGGAAAATTAAATCTGTATGAACGGCCACTGCATCGTCAGCAGCGCCAGGCCGGCTCCAATCAGCGCGCCGGCTAGCACATCGCTCGGATAATGCAGACCCAATGCCACTCGCGACAGCGCCACCAACACGGTGAATGGCAGGAGCAGCCAGGCCAGCAGCGGGTAGTGGTGCAAAGCGATCAGTGTGAACGCCACGGCGTGCAACGTGTGGCCGGAGGGGAAGCTGTATTCATCGAGCGGCGCTGCCCGGGGTTGAATACGTTCATGCCGGGCGCAAGGCCGGGGGCGGGTGGTGCGGGCTTTCAACCACTTGTACAGCCCCAAACAGATCGCGCCGGCCAACAGCATCTTTCCCACGACGGGCGCCGCCGCCCAGCCTTCGCTCAACAGCAATGCCGCCATCAACGCATACCAGAATATCCCGTCGCCCAATCGGCTGACGACGGCGAACAGCCGCACGATTCCACGTTGATGGACGGTTTGCTGAAAGCGCAGACACCAGCCCAGTTCCTTTTCAGTCAGGCGCGACCAGGCCGGAACGGGTCGCTCAATCACGTCATTCAGCAAGGGATTGGACATGAGGTCTCTCCGGTGATGGCATTTAGAAACAGGATTTCCAGGCGGTCGTAGACATGTTCGCTATCCAGTTGCAGCATCGCCTGGCGGGCTGCCTGGCCCATGCGCTGAAGCGCGGAGAAGTCCTGCGTCAATGCCGTGGCGGCGGCGATGAAGGACTGGGCGTCGCCGAACGGCGCGAGCTGGCCGCTATGCTCAGGTTCGACATGGGCGCGGGCCGCTGCATAGTCAAACGCTGCGACCGCCAGCCCACTGGCCAGCGCTTCCAGAATCACATTGCCGAAGGTTTCGGTCAGGCTGGGGAACAGGAACAGGTCGGCTGAGGCATAGTGGGCGGCCAAATCTTCGCCCTGCCTCATTCCACAGTAGATAAATTCGGGATAACGGGCGCGCAACCGGGGCGTGAGCGGGCCATCGCCGACCAGCGCCAGCCGGGCGGCGGGTCGAATGCGTTGTATTGCCTGGAAAGCGGCAATCGCCAGTTCCAGATTTTTCTCCGCCGCCAGCCGTCCAACATAAAGCGCGACAGGAACATGGGGAGCCGCGCCCCAACTGGCGCGGAGCGCTGGATCACGGCGCTGGGGGGAAAACAGCCGGGTATCGACGCCCCGCGCCAGCACCTGAGTGCGGCGGAACCCGATGGCCTGGAGTTGCTGGGCTAATTCTTCGGTAGGCACCAGGGTTTGTACGCCCTGATTGTGAAAATGGCGCAGATAGGCGGTGATCGGCGTCGCCAGCCAGCCGAGATGGTAGTGGCGACTGTAGTTCTGAAAATGAGTGTGGAAACTGGTCGAGACCGGGATCGCCAGCCGACGCGCGGCGCGCAGGGCGGAATAGCCCAGTGGCCCCTCGGTCACGATATGGATGAGGTCGGGACGGTTCCGCCGCCACGGGTTCAACAACGCCCTCGTCGCCGGCCAACCGCCCTGTAACTGGGGATAGCCGGGGATATGGAAGCCGGGTAGCGATACAGTTTCCAGTGAATCGACCGGAAGCGGTTGATCATTGCCGCTCTGGCTCACCCGGATCAGTTGCACGGAGTGGCCGCGCTGGCGCAGACCCTCGACCCAGCGGGCGATAGTCAGGGCGACGCCGTTAATTTCCGGCGGATAGGTTTCCGTGACGATGCCGATGCGCAACCGGCGACTGAGATGTTGAGAGGTTTGTTCGATAGCCATGCCCCGGATTTTCCGGGGCGGCGGCAACAACGGAATGACGGTTTGATGAAGGAATAATGAATTTGAAGAAACTAAGAAGGACGCAACATGATCAAATTCAACCTTAAAGGACTGGACGCGATTCGCCGGGAATTCGCCCGGTTGGTCCCGGCAGCGAAGCAGCAGGTGCTAAACGACGTCGCACGCAAGGAGTGGTGTAATGATCGAATACCATGACGCCTATCTGGTCCCGCTGGGATTGTTCCCACGCGCCTAGTTCCGCAAGAGGCGCATTCCACCCGGCGCCAGATGGAACTGCTGATCTACTTCGGCGCTCCGGTACTGGAGGCGAGCGATGGACTGGAGGCGGTCTATGAGACGCTGCTGGCGATGGAGACGGCCCTGCGCGACCGGATGACCGTATCCGTGGTGAAAGCGGCCCGCGAGGCGGGCGAGTATCTGAAAACGCAGTATGTGGAGACGGTCTTTGATGAGGATCGCTTGCCGCCGATGTATAAGATTTTCGCCATGCGCTGGCGCGTGGAGGGCTAGCGCCGTCCGTATCCCCGCTGTGGGACGGGGTCAAGCGGCCTGCCGGTGGGCAACCGGCTGATAGATCGCCTGCAAGTGCGGCGGGAGCAGATGCGCCGGGTAGGCTCCAGCCCGCAGTTTGCCCAAGTGCCACCACCATTGAGTCAGGGGATAATCAGGACTATCTTCCAATAAATAGGGTTGTAAATCGTCATGGTCAAGGATGGTGTCCATGACAATTTCATCGAGTTCCTGCAAGTCGCGTTGTTCACTGGCTGTCAACGACAGGGTTGCAATCCGGGTACGACTTTCCCTCAATAAAACACCATCGCCACTAGGCAATGAAAAATCAATTTCGACCCGATAACCTCTTAGT
>Ga0209573_1006292_pt1 | contig 10002 bp, 11 predicted proteins | sample TNRBio252014_DNA_FD_185870 | JGI IMG/M metagenome (GOLD analysis project Ga0209573, IMG submission 185870) | Wastewater treatment Type I Accumulibacter community from EBPR Bioreactor in Madison, WI, USA - TNR Reactor_6/25/2014_ DNA (SPAdes)... | ecosystem: Engineered > Bioreactor > EBPR >...
ACAATAGCCGCGAATCTACACATCAATCTTCATCTTCGTCAAACAAATCGTCATCGCCAAGCATATTGGCCAGCACATCCCGGAAAGAAAAACTGGATTCCAGCGTTTCTTTGCTCAAAATATTGAATGTGGTGAGCCCGTGCAGCACCAATTCCATATAGGTATATACTTCAGCGCCCTGAATTTTCATGACTTGCTCTACCAATTTGCGCAAGCCGGCTACCTTATCGAGTGCAGCATGGAACTCGGCATCGCTGCAATCGTTCATCAAATCAATGGTATTACCGGCAGCAAACCAGGCACGGGTAGCGCCATACGGATCGCGATCCTGTCCTTTTTTGAGCCGGTCAGGGTTGGAAAAATGATCCAGAAACATCGCTTTGATGGCCTGGTTCATTAAGACCATAGCCACCGCATAAGGGCCTTCCTGTTCTCCCTCGTACACCAGTTCAACTTTACCCGTAATGGCAGGCACGATGCCCCAGAAATCCGTGATCCGAGCCGTCGTTTTCGCCTCGCCGTTGATCAACATGCGCCGTTCGGCGGTACTAACCAAATTTTCGTAAGCGGAAATGCTCAAACGAGCCGATACGCCGCTTTTATCGTCCACCAATTCGCTGTCCCTCGCCTCGAAAGCAATGCTTTCCAACAGGGTGTGTAGCACCTCCGGCACAGCAATCGTATTTTTTTGCTCCTCGGCTAATTGTGCTTCCTGTTGAGTAATGCGCTTGGCAATTTCAATCGTTTTGGGGTAGTGCGTCAGGATTTGGCTCTCGATGCGGTCTTTCAACGGCGTAATGATGCTGCCCCGGTTGGTATAATCTTCCGGGTTGGCCGTAAACAAAAACTCTATATCCAATGGCAGGCGTAGTTTGAATCCGCGGATTTGCAAATCGCCTTCTTCAAGGATATTGAACAGCGATACCTGAATGCGCGCCTGAAGGTCGGGCAACTCGTTAATCACAAAAATGCTGCGGTGTGCCCGCGGCACCAAGCCGAAGTGGATGACCCGTTCGTCGGCGTAAGGAAGTTTGAGGGTGGCGGCTTTGATCGGATCTACATCGCCAATCAAGTCGGCTACGCTTACATCGGGGGTCGCTAATTTTTCGACATATCTGGCACTTCGGTGCAGCCATTCTACCGGCGTCGCGTCGCCCATGTCGGCGATGAGGTCTTTGGCATAGCGGGATAAGGGTTGCATCGGATCGTCATTCAGCTCGCTTCCGGCCACGATGGGAACATACTCGTCAAGCAAATTGATCAAAAGACGTGCGATCCGGGTTTTTGCCTGTCCACGAAGGCCGAGCAGCAAAATGTTGTGGCATGACAATACAGCCCGCTCAATATCAGGCAGTACGGTGTCTTCGAAGCCAATAATGCCTTCGAATACTTTTTCTTTCGATTTTAGCTTACCGATCAGATTGGCTCTCAATTCTGCTTTGATAGAGCGCGGTTGGTATCCACTTGCTTTCAACTCACCAAGCGTTACGGCCCGTTTTGTCATGTTGCTGTTTGGTTGGATGATGGAAATAAAGATTTTGAAACGTTTAAACGATGGGATAGTTTTTGAAATCTGAGCCCGACTCTGATTTTTCTGCCCGGCATCTTTTACTTTGGCCGAATTGGCTTACTTTTGGGTTAAATTTATCGAAAAACTTAAATATCCGACCATGAAAAAATGGATGTTCCTGTTAGTATGTACCTGTTCGCTTTTCCTCACCGGGTGTATCAATATCCTGGAGGAAGTATTCCTGAACCGCGATGGTTCCGGCAAATACACGATTACCATGGATATGAGTGAAATGATGAGCAATCCGATGATGAAAGGCGCGTTACAGGAAGCTGCGCAGGAAGCACCGGAAGGAACGCTCCCTGAAAAGCTGGAGAAAGACACCGTCATGTACTTTACCAGCATGGCCAAACCCGGCCAGTTGACGGCAGATGACGCCCGTTTGTTGAAAGACGTTGTTATGAAGATGAAAATGAGCGAATCAAAAAAGGAGATGTTCATCACCATTGATATGCCTTTCAAACACATTGACGACCTGGCGAAAATTGGCGAAGTCATGCAGAAAATTCAACCCGAAGAAGGGGATGAAACTGCCGGCCCGCTTGGAGGGATGGGCGCTATGGGCAGTATGGCTTCCGCCGAAAAGCAGTTTGAACTGAACAAAAACACTTTGGTTCGCCTGCCCGTATCGGCTCAGTCGCAGATGATGAAGGAAATGTTTGGCGAAGAGCAAATGGAAATGGCAAAAATGCTGTTCGGATCGGCTACTTTCAAAACGGTGTATCACCTGCCGGGTAAAGTGAAAAAAACAAAAATTGCCGGCGCGGTTGTGGATGGCAAAACGGTAACCGTAAGCAATGGTTTTATTGACATTCTGGAAGGCAAAGCAAAATTTGACGGCGAGATCAAATTCAAATAAGCCATGATTGACAAATTAATGCGGTCACTCCAGGACGCGGGCGATATGCTGCGCGACCAGGCATCTTCCTTCAAAGAAGGCGCCAAAGACAAAGGCTATCAGATCATTGATGACTGGCTGCAGATTTTTCCGAAGCTGGAAATTTATGGATTAGAAATCACCAGTTTCGCACTGAGTGTGGCGATCAGCCCTTCATTGGATGTAGAATTGCGCGGCAAAAACGCCAATTTTTCGCAGGAGCGCTTGCAGCAAATTCTCGATGAGAACAAAAAAAGTACTGCGCTCACTTCCGTTTTTAGCACCATCAAAACAACGTATATGCTGCATAGGAGAACTTATGCCACATTGCGCGATCCGCTGATCGTCAAAATCCGCATCCGTATTTCTCCTGAAATAAAGGTGATTATTGGAATGCCTACGATGGAGTAGGGGGATATCATATCGGTGGAAGGTTAGGTTAAGCAACCGCAAAGCCTTCCACCCATTCTCGTTCGATGGGTGATTTAAAACCCAGTACAATGTCTTGCTGGGGAATACCGCGTTTTATTAATTCTTTAGCAATGGAGAGATCCGTTCCATCATGCTGAATCCACACCTTCCCATCTGGTTTTACATCAATGTGCACAAAACTCCCGTAATGCCATTGACGATTGTTCCAACCTACTGACATAAGAATGTAGTGGCCTTTTTTTTTGTCTATAATGATTTGAGTTTCAATGTCTTTGAAAGAAGGAGTGGCTATGCCTCCGATTTCTTCAACAAGTGCTTGAACGATGTTGTGGTGAGCCGTTATCTTATCCATCTTTTTATAATTGGATTGAATTCATCGTAAATTAGGATGCTGATTCCCGTATCTTCCATGAGTTCAACAAAGAATACCTCCTGAAAAAAACGATCGTAAAAAACAGCAGGAATAGCCAGATACAGCTTTCGATCAGGTTCTTCCTTTTTCAGTGCAAGCCGGTATCGAATGAACTGGCCGGTAGCTTGATCCAAATCTTGTAAATCGGACATTCCTGAAAATGTCTTGATCTCTACGGCAATTTTATCGTTACCCCGTTGCGCTCCAATTATGAGGCGTTCAGCTCCCAGGTCAATATACGCCTTGCGACCACCCATGGGTACCTGATAAGGATCAGCCGTGATTGTCCACCCATCGTTTTCAAGCGCCTGTCGTACAAGGTTATGGAATTTGTCTCTTGCCATAGAATGATAATAACAAAAATACAGGTAATATTCTGTTTGAACCAAAAAAATATGATGAAGCACCATCGCTTTTATCCCAACCCAAGCACATCTTTCATCTCAAAACACCCTTCCCTCTCCACAATCCACTCCGCCGCAACCAGCGCCCCGTATGCAAAACCCTCCCGCGAATGGGCCTCGTGCCGGATGGTGATTGTATCAATGGCACTGGCATAACGCACCTCGTGAGTGCCGGGTACTTCACCAATTCTTTCCGAAAGAATGGCCAATTCGTCCGGAGCGCCTGGAGCAGTATTTACCCATTTTTGCTTTTCCGGAAGGGCGGACATCAGGTCTTCTGCCAGCGTAATTGCGGTGCCGCTTGGCGCATCCAATTTATGGACGTGATGAATTTCGAGCAAGGCGGGTTCATACTGGGGATAATTGGCCATCAACCGGGCCAAGTGCCGGTTCAGGGCAAAAAACAGGTTCACCCCCACGCTGAAATTGGAAGCGTACAAAAATGCACCTTTGCGCGCCTCACAAAGCGCTTTTACAGTTTCGAGTTGATCTAACCAGCCCGTGGTGCCGCAAACGACCGGCACGCCGGCTTCGAGGCAACGAGAAATATTATCATAAGCGCTTTCCGGCCTGGAAAACTCAATGGCAACGTCCACCCCCTTCAGGCGATCTGGATTCAGGTCTCCAGTATTGTCCTGGTCTATTTTCAACACGACCGAATGCCCGGCTGCAAGGGCCAAACGTTCGATGGTTTTTCCCATTTTTCCGTATCCGATGAGGGCGATGTTCATGTTGTTGGTTTGAAAATTTGAAAATTTAATTAAGGTTAAAGGCTAAAATAGAAAGGTTAAAGGAGGATACGTAATATCATCAGGTCAACGAAATCTCTACTTTATCCTTTAATCTTTCTCCTTTAACCTTATTTTAGTCAATCTTCTTCCACCATTTTCTTCAACTCACTCAAGCGCATCATACACTCAATAGGAGTCATACCATTGAGATCGAGCGCCTGGAGCGCGGCGCGGATTTTCCCTACTGAAGGATCTACGGTTTCAAAGATGCTGAGTTGGATGGCCGGATCTACCGGGATGGCGCTGGTTTTGGCTTTGCGCACTTTAGGCCCCGGCACTTTTTCGGGATCTGCTTCTATGTGCTTTTGCTCCAATTGCTCCATGATTTGTCCGGCCCGGTCTACGATAGGCCGGGGCATACCCGCCATTCGGGCCACATGGATACCAAAGCTGTGCTGGCTGCCCCCCGGCACGAGTTTGCGCAGGAAAACCACTTTTTGCCCTACTTCTTTCACAGCTACATTGTAATTTTTGATGCGCGGCAATTTGCCTTCCAATTCGCTAAGTTCGTGGTAGTGGGTTGCAAACAGGGTTTTGGGTCGGGCAAACCCGTTATTATGCAGGTATTCGGCGATGGCCCAGGCAATGGAAATACCATCATAAGTACTGGTTCCCCGGCCAATTTCATCCAAAAGAATCAGGCTCCGGTCCGATACATTGTTCATAATGCTGGACGTTTCGTTCATCTCCACCATGAAGGTAGATTCGCCGGACGAAATGTTATCGGAAGCGCCAACCCGGGTGAAAACTTTGTCCAAAAGACCGATGCGCGCGCTTTTTGCCGGGACAAAACTGCCCATTTGAGCCATCAGACAAATCAGCGCAGTTTGCCGCAACAGGGCTGATTTACCCGCCATATTGGGGCCGGTAATCATCAAAATTTGCTGCTCTTCGTTGTCTAAAAAAACATCGTTGGGCACATATTCTACACCGGGTTCCAATTGCTGCTCGATGACCGGATGCCTGCCCGCCTTGATGTCAATCACTAAAGAATCATCTATTTCTGGCCGGCAGTACTGGTTTTTTTCGGCAATCCGGGCAAACGCAATCAGGCAATCCAATTGGGCGATCAGCGCGGCATTGTGTTGCACCGGCTGGATGTAGTCGTTCAGAGAAAGCACCAATTGTTCAAAAAGGCGAACTTCCAATTCCAGAATCCGTTCTTCGGCGCCCAAGATTTTCGCTTCTAAGGTTTTCAGTTCTTCCGTGATGAAGCGTTCGCCGTTGCTCAGCGTTTGCTTGCGGATCCATTCGGGGGGCGTTTGGTCTTTGTATTTGTTCGTCACTTCTAAGTAATACCCAAAAACGCTGTTAAACCCAATTTTTAAGCTGGAAATGCCCGTGCGCGTAATTTCCGCCTGCTGGATTTCGAGCAACAATTCTTTGCTGTTGTTGATGACGTGCCGCAATTCGTCCAATTCCGCGGAGTAGCCTTCGGCAATGACGCTGCCTTTGGCAATATTAACTGGCGGTTCTTCCACCAATTGCCGTTCAATTTCCTGGCGCAGGAGATGACAGGGATTCAGTCCGTCGGCCACTTTTTGTAAAAACAGGTTGTCGCTTGCCGCTAAAGCATTTTTGATGGGTTCGATGGCGCTCAATGCGCGTTTGAGCTGTACCACTTCCCTGGGGTTGATTTTCCCGAGCGGTACTTTAGAAATCAACCGCTCTAAATCGCCAATCTGCCGAATTTGGTGCTCGATGTCCGCACGCAGCGTTTGTTCTTTTAAAAAATATCCCACCATATCTAACCGCGCTTCGATGGCTTGCTGCGATTTCAGCGGCAGTACCACCCATTTTTTGAGCAACCGGGCGCCCATCGGCGAAATGGTATGATCCAGAATCTGCAACAAGGACACCCCGGTTTCGTGGGGCGAACGAATCAGTTCTAAGTTTCGAATGGTAAAGCGGTCTAACCAGACGTATTTTTCCGGTTGAATCCGGCTAAGGGCGCTGATGTGGCGCAGGTTTCTGTTTTCTGTTGTGGCTAAATAGTGCAGCGCGCCGCCTGCTGCAACCTGGGCCAATTCCAATTCCTCTACCCCGAAACCTTTCAGGCCATGCACTTCAAAATGGGCCAGCAATTTTTCGCGGGCGTAGTCTATGGTATAAATCCAGTCATCGAGCGCAAAGGTGTAATGGCGGTCGCCAAAACGCCGTTCAAACTCCTTTTTAACCCCTTTTGAAAACAAAACTTCGGAGGGGTTAAAGCTTTGCAGCAATTTGTCGGCGTAAGAAAAATCGCCTTCACAAATCAAAAATTCGCCGGTCGAAATGTCTAAAAAAGCCATTCCGAGCATGTCGTTTTTGCCAAAATAAAGGGAAGCTAAGTAGTTGTTGGTTTTGTGATCGAGCAGTTTATCGTCTATCGCTACGCCGGGCGTTACCACTTCGGTTACTCCGCGCTTGACAATTTTTTTCAGCGGACTTGGCTTCTCCAACTGTTCGCAGATGGCCACGCGATAGCCCGCCCGTACTAAGCGTGGCAGGTACATATCTACCGAATGGAAAGGAAAGCCGGCCAATTCCACATCGGTACCGCCATTGTTGCGTTTGGTCAATACAATCCCGAGGGCTTTGGATGCTGCAATGGCGTCTTCACCGAAAGTTTCGTAAAAATCACCCACGCGGAACAGCAGGATGGCGTCCGGATATTTCGTTTTTACCGTTGCATACTGCTGCATCAGCGGCGTCACTTTGCCGGGCTCATCGGTGGTTGTCGTTAATTTTTCTTTTGCCAAGATCCTTGTGATTTTTTTCAAACTGGCCAAAGATAAGGAATATCGCTTTATCTTTGCGCCCGCAAACCATTAAGGTTGGCAAGTGTTTAAAGAAAAACGATCGGAAGTTATGGCCATCATGATTACAGATGAGTGCATCAATTGCGGCGCCTGCGAACCGGAGTGTCCGAATAATGCCATCTATGAAGGCGGCGTGGAATGGGCCATCGCCGACGGCTCAACGGTAGAAGGCGTTTATGTGCTCGAAGACGGAAGAACTGTAGAGGTGAAAGCTAAGCAGTCGCCTGTTTCAGATGATTTTTACTTCATTGTGCCTGATAAATGCACGGAGTGCGTGGGCTTCCACGAAGAACCTCAGTGTGCGGCGGTTTGCCCGGTGGATTGCTGTGTGCCGGATCCGGAAAGGGTGGAGAGTGATGAAATTTTGCTGGGACGGAAGGAAAGGTTGCATTTATGATGAGGTAATATATTTTTTTCTAAGCCGCTCCATAACTTCCTCATGCGGAATGCCGTCACCTGCATCCAATTGTTGGATAGCCAGTTCTACCTGAGCTTTTTGTGCCTCATTCAATTCCTCCCAAAAATCGGGTTCACTGTCCGATTGCAAATTCATAGATAGAAGGGTTTATAACAAAAAATGACAATGTTTTAAGTGGTTAAGGAACATCAACACCTTCGTAAATACCCTCAAATGGCAATTCAATATTTAGTGAAGGTAGCGGAAAACGTTCATCAGAAAGGAAATAAGTCGTTGCCTCCCAAGTCCCATTTTCCTGCTTACTGCGCAATTCAACAAAAACTTTTTCGGAGTCCACCAGAATATAATCCCGGAGTGATTCAATGTTTTTGTAGCGAATAAACTTGTCGGCGGAGTCTTCGATACGGCTGGTTTTTGAAATTACTTCAAAAATTGCGATCGGATATCTTTTGATGTAGCGATCTTCCGTATCCCGCGCATCGAGGGTGACGAATACATCGGGGTAAGTATAATCTTGTTGGTCAGTGATCTGAACTTTTACATTTTCAATGTAAATCCAGGCATCCCGGCCTTGAAGGAGTTGTTTGAGTAATGCTTTAATGTTAAAGCAGATGTCATTGTGGAAATCGGTTGCGCCAGGCATGGGGATCAAGTTTCCGTTGATGAATTCATGACGGATTTCAGAGCGTTCTTCCAATTCAATGTAAGTTTCAACACTTAAAGTGCCCGTTTGGATAGGAATTGCCTCCTTCATTTTGCTAAGTTTAGGTAAACAAAAATAGCAAATTTATTCCATCATTGCCCACTTAAGTGTGAGACCCCTAAAAACTATATCCCACCGACAGTACCGCATTCCGGTTAAATATCCGGTAGCCATTGGCTTTGTTTGCCTGGTTGAGCAGGCCGTAGCTGCCCGAAAGCCCTACATTCCAATGCCGGGCAACCTGATAGCGCAACCCGGCGCTGAGTGCAAAATCCCAGGGTTGAAAACTCTCTTGCGCCACCTCCTGAACTTTATTGCTGAAATACCAGGATTGGTTGTCAAAAGCATTATAAACATTCGGCGCCCCGGTTACCGCAAAATCAGCATTCGTGTTTTTGCTTTCGCGGAAAGCACGCAACAGATAAGCCACTTGTACGCCGCCTTCAACGCGCCACCGTTCGTTCAGTTTGTAGGAAAGGGCTAACGGCAGCGCCGCGTAATGCATTTTTAACGTGCTGCTGACGATCGTGTCCGGTTGAACGACGGAACTCCCGACTTGCACCGGATTAAACGGATCTTCCGGAAAATCAGCTATACTACTACTCTCCCGTAAAAGCTGCCGCTCGCTGCTGGAAACCGTTTGGCGCTGGTAGTCGTAACGCATGGCGCCGCGCAACGCAAATCCGTCGGCAATAGGCATTTCGGCAACCCACCCGGCGTGAAAACCAACCAGACTTGTTGGAAAAGAAGTGACCCCGCCTAATTCAGGCCCGTGGCGCCAGGCTTTGGGGAGTTTATCCACTGGAATGGCTGTTGCGTTCATCGCGGTTGCTTCCACAGGCAAAGCTGTCAATTCAAGGCTCCGTACCTGGAGTACAACAGGATATTCCTGAACAAACCCCGAATTGGAAGGTTCGCTTGTTATTGCTTCGGCAACAATGGTCACGGTTTCAGAGCCGGGTATGTTGGCAGTTAAGAATGTACCTTCTGCAGCAGGAGGGAATCCATCTGATTTAGCAAATGGGCTGTTGGCCGGAGTGGATGCGTGTATTTGCAAAGCCTCAACCCTGCTTTGGGGAGCTGAAGGCGCATTGGATAAATCCGTAATCGCGGATTCGTCAGATTGCTCCGATACAATGGCTTGTTGCGTTTGTGCGTCCTTTTGAGGGGCTTCTGTACGACTTGTTTCTGGTGTCAATGCAGCCTTGTTGTATTCCCCGGCGAGCGCAGCACTGCTGGAAGGTGTTGTCGGCGTCGTATCTGAAGCGAGCCACCAGATTCCCAGCGCGGAGATCAAAAGCGTCGCTGCAATCCCGGCAGTTTTTGACCAAATCCAGAACACAGGGCGCTTGCGCCGATCCTCTGCCACCGGCATTTCTGCGTCCAACAGCAGCCGCATCCTTTCCCAGGCCTCGTTGGCCAATTGTTCGTTTATTTCGTTGTTATCCAGCATAGTTGGATTGATTGAAGTCCATGTTAATCCACTGTTTCAATTTTTTGCGCGCCGTGGCAAGGTGCCATTTCGAGGTGCCTTCACTAATGTTGACCCGTTCGGCGATTTCTGCGTGCGACAAACCTTCGATGGCATACAGCA